>Ga0209163_1003255_pt1 | contig 12250 bp, 9 predicted proteins | sample MTBAKSrepl2MetaG_FD_187457 | JGI IMG/M metagenome (GOLD analysis project Ga0209163, IMG submission 187457) | Enrichment culture microbial communities om Arthur Kill intertidal strait, New Jersey, USA, that are MTBE-degrading - MTBE-AKS2 (Arthur... | ecosystem: Environmental > Aquatic > Marine >...
TGCAGAAATGGGTGATGGGGAGCGTTTCTTCAAACCTTGTGGAACATTCGCCCATCCCCGTATGGATCGTTACGGGAAAGTCCTTCAATGCGCGTATTCTCGTTGCCGTGGATGGCTCTGCATCGGCACTGAAGGCCGTGGATCACGCCCTTTTTATGGCCGGCCCCGGGGATTCCCTGAAAATCACCCTTTTCCACGTCCGCCCCGTTTTCCAGGATTACTGTGCCGTTGCGCTTGAAGACGCCGAACCCGTGCAGCAGATGCTGAAAAAGACAGACCGGGAGTGTATCGAGGATTTTTTCAGACAGGTGCGGATGAAATTCAGAGAACACGGGGTGGACGAAAAACAAGTCGAGTTCCGGGAGGAGGATCGGAAGCTGTCCGTGGCCCAAGCGATTCTTACGGCGTCCAAAGTGCACGACTTTGGAACCATCGTCGTTGGAAAAAGGGGAACCGGCCGATCCTTTTACATGGGAAGCGTATCGAATGCCATCATCAAGAACAGTACGGATCGCGTGGTGTGGATGGTGCCGTAACCCTTCCAGGAGGAAGAAAAATAGAGGTGGCAATGAACGACATTCGGATGATCGGGGAACTGCGCACCGACTACGACTGTGAGGCGACGGGATTTCCCGCACAGCGGTGGGGGGAAGCGGTTTTCAAGATCCAAGAGGAAGAAATCGTTTTTGAAATCAGCGTGGAAAAGGATATCATCGTGGCGGTGATGCTCGGGGAAGACGCCGGATGGAAAGGCACGCTGAAGGGGTTCAAGCGGTTGCTGAAAGAAGCGGCTCAGAAAAAGTGATTTTTCATCGCGCAGGAAGGATTTGGCGGAAGTGACCATCCGGCAGAAGCTGATTTCCCTGTTGGAAGAACGCGCTTTCGGATTTCGGGAGCTTGCCAAGGAATTTCGAATCAGCGACAGGGAGCTGGCCGACCATCTTTCCCATATCTCCCGGACCATTAAGGCAAAAGGGAAGCGTCTGGTCGCCCATCCTTTCCGGTGCATGGAGTGTGGATTCCTGTTCAAAGACCGCAAACACTTTGCCAAGCCCGGTCGTTGCCCCCGGTGCAAGTCCACACACATTGAAGATCCGGAATACGGAATCGGTCCATGACGCCTTCCTGACCTTGCAGCACCCGATTGGATCCGGGATCTTATAACGGGCATTTTCCTTACCGGGGAGCTCTGGCCTTCCGGGCGGATGGGCGCCACTTTCGTCCGGTCATCATTCCCCTTTTTAAGTTGACACCTTTCCTTGGTTTTCCTAAAAAGCATCACCGAATCAAAGCCCGAATACGGTGTTGCGTGAATCGGAACCGAAAACAAGGAGAATGGGCCCCATGAGATCGCTCCTGCTCGCCGCCGCGATGATCCTTTTGTGTTTTTTCCTGGCTTCCCCGCAAGTCTTGGCCGCGAATTCGGCATCGGCAATCGTGACGGCATCCACGGAAACGGGATCCCCTGCAGGGGATGCGCAAATTCATACGCAAGAAAGCGACGCCCGGCATCTTTCGAAAGACGGTGCAGCGCACGGAAACAGCGGGCATGTCAATCTGGGGGAACTGCTGCCCATTTGGAGCTGTATTCCCTTTGCCTGCATGCTCCTTTCCATCGCGCTTTTCCCCTTGCTTTTACCCGAATTCTGGCACCATCATTTCGGGAAAATTGCGGCGTTCTGGGCGGCATGCCTCGGAATCCCCTTTCTGATCGCCTACAAGTGGATCGCCCTGCACGAAATTTTGCACATCATCCTGGCCGATTACGTTCCTTTCATCATCTTATTATGGTCTTTGTATACCGTATCCGGAGGGATCCTTCTCAGGGGTTCTCTGAGGGGAACGCCCGCTGTCAACACCCTGATCCTTGCCATTGGCACCCTGCTGGCGTCCTGGATGGGAACGACGGGTGCCGCCATGCTTCTCATACGCCCCTTTTTACGCGCCAATAAAGATCGGAAAAATCGAACGTTCATGGTGGTCTTTTTCATCTTCCTAGTCGCCAATGTCGGGGGCTCACTGACGCCGCTGGGGGACCCCCCGCTCTTTTTGGGTTTTCTCCACGGTGTCAGCTTTTTCTGGACCCTTAAAATCTTTCCCCACATGCTCCTGGTTGTCGGTCTCCTCTTGTTGGTCTATTTCTTCCTGGATGCGTATTATTATCGAAAGGAACGCCCTTCCGGGAAAATATCCGATGAACCCCGTGAACTCCTTCGACTGGAAGGATACCATAACTTTTTATTCCTTTTGGGTATCGTGGGCTCCGTCTTGCTCAGCGGTCTCGTGGATTTGGGGGAGGTGAACACCTTCGGTATTCACCGGGCGGTTCAGGACTGGGCCCGGGACGGGCTTCTCATTTTAATGGGGGTTTTCTCCATGGTCACCACGTCCATCCGAATCCGCGAGGACAACGATTTCACCTGGTTTCCCATTATTGAAGTGGCGTATCTGTTCATCGGCATCTTTATCACCATGATCCCCTGCCTTTTGATCCTGAAGGCCGGGTCCGATGGCGCCCTTGCGGTGCTGATCGATTCCGTCAAGAAACCGTATCACTATTTCTGGGTCACCGGCGCCCTGTCGGGCTTTTTGGACAACGCCCCCACGTATCTGACCTTTTTCAATACCGCCATCGGCAGCTTCTATGCCGGCCTCCCCGAATCCGAAGCGGTTCCGTTGCTGATGAGCGAAAGGGCGGTTTATTTGGCGGCCATATCGACGGGTGCGGTATTTTTCGGGGCGTGCAGCTATATCGGAAACGCCCCCAATTTCATGGTCCGATCCATTTCCGAAGAAGCGGGAACCCCTATGCCTAGCTTTTTCGGATACATCCTCAAATACAGCCTGGTCTTTTTAATTCCAGTATTTATCGTGGTGACCCTGGTCTTTTTTTAAGGTAGGAGCCGAAAATGAAATTTGAAAAGGTGCTTTTCCACACCCAGTTCAGGGCCCATGCCTTCAATTCCCTGAAGACGCTGTTCAGATTGAAAGCGTGTGGGTTAAAAGAAATCGTCCTGGTATACGTCATCCCCAGGGAGACCGTCGGTTTTGTTCCGTACGGCGGTTTTTTAAAAGAAGAAGAACAAAGGATCCGAAAGCAGATAAAGTGTCGCTTTGAAAGTTGGCAAAAAGCCGTTGAAAAGGCCGGGATGAAATGCACTGTCCGGATTCAAACCGGTATCCTCAACGCCTCCATTTTGAAGATCGCTGAAAATGAAAAAGTGGATCTCATCGTCACGGGAGCGAAAAAACGGACGCTGTTCGAAAAGATCTATGTGGGATCCCATATCCTGGATATCCTTCGAAGAAGCACTGTTCCGGTCATGATGGGCAGGTATATGGTCCAGTTTGAAACCGAAGACGGCGTTTTATCCCGAAAAAACGACCAAATTTTCCAACGTCCCTTGTTGGCCACCGACTGGTCCCCCCCTTCCGAGCGAGGCCTTGCCGCCATCACCGCATTCCGGGGGATCGTGGAAGAGGCTATGGTGGTCCATGTCATCGACGCTAAGCTGACCAAGGGCGTCAACGCCTCACGAATGAAAGCATTGGATAAAAAGAGCCGTCAACGGCTCGATGCCTATTGCGCCCGACTGGAAAAAGAAAATATTGCGGCGGAAAGCCATCTTTGCATCGGCAGACCTGTTTCGGAGATCCTGCGTATTTCAAGGGAGACCGAAGCAACGATGATCATCATAGGCAGAACCGGAAAGGACTGGATGGAAGAATACTGGTTGGGGGGTGTGTCCCACCGCGTGGCCGAGATTTCCGAACTGCCGGTGTTGTTGGTTCCGTGAAGCGCTTTAGGAAGACAGCGGCGCGGACTTTTCGATTTTGATGAAGATGAACGACACCATATCCATGAACGCCTTGCATTCCCTGCTTCCCGGTAATCGGCTGGGAATCATCGGCGGGAAGATCCTGTGCCGCCGTTTTTTAAAATTCCTTGTGGAATCCCTGCCGGATCCCCTTCGGCCGGAAATCGCCGGCGTAGCGGAACCGGACGGGGAGGGAGAAGGGATCCGTTATGCCGTTGCGCACGGAATATATATTACCGCGGATCCGTCTGAACTGTTGTCAATCCCCGGGATGGATCTTGTGCTGGATTTGAGGGGGGATGAGACGGCGTTCAAGACATTACGGGGGAGTGCACCGGACGGGGTGCATGTATTCGACCGGCTCGAATCGCAGCTTGTACTCGATCTTTTGCAGATTGAAGAAAGACGATTCCAGGTGCGGCAATGGTCTTTGGAAGGAAACGGGAGCGGGAAGACAATTGTCGGGATGTTCATGGAATTTTTGGACACCGTCACCGCCGCATTACAGGAAAGGCATGCGGAATCAAGGCGTGTCCGCCACGATTTGATGGCCGAAGAACGGGCCATGGCCCAGATCATCGAGGCCAGCACGGTTCCCACCTTCGTGATCAACCGGGACCATGTGGTGACCCATTGGAACCGGGCCTGTGAACGGCTGACCGGATACCCCGCGGATGACATCATCGGAACCAATCAGCATTGGAAACCGTTTCGATCCAGGAAGCGTCCCACCATGGCCGACTTGATCGTGGAAGAAGTCAGTGAAGAGGATGCGTTTAAGTACCATGGGACCCGATGGCGCAAATCCGCGCTCATCGACGGTGCATACGAAACGGAAGAATATTTTCACCATCTTGGAGACGGGGGAAAATGGCTCTATTTTACGGCAGCACCCATACGCGGTTCCGACGACAGCATTGTCGGCGCCATTGAAACGTTGTGGGATAAAACCGAGGAACGGCAGGCCCAGCGGCAGCTGGAGCGGTATACGAAGGAATTGGCGCTTCGGACCGAAAAGCTGTTGGAGAGCGAACGGGTGATGACCCAGATCATCCAGGGGAGCACGATTCCCACCTTCGTGATCGATCGGAATCACCGGGTGACGCACTGGAACACCGCCATGGAGCAGCTTTCAGGTTACCCTGCCGAAGAAATGATCGGCACAAACCGCCAATGGGAACCTTTTTGGGAGCAGGAACGGCCTTCCATGGCGGACGTCATCCTGGATCAGATTTCCGAAGAGGAAATCCGAAAGCTTTACGGAACCAAATGGCGGAAATCCGCTTTGATCCAGGGGGCCTATGAGGCGGAAGTTTTTTTCCCGAAACTGGGGAACAACGGACGTTGGTGTTATTTTACCGCAGCCCCGATCAAGGCGCCGGACGGCACACTTATCGGCGCCATCGAAACCCTCTGGGACAAAACGGAAGACAAGAAGGCGGAAGAAGATCGGGAGCGGCATAATCATCAACTCGCTGCGCTTGCCGCCATCTCCACCGCGTTGGGTTCTTCATTAAAGCTCGAAGAAAGTTTACGGGATGCCGTCATCGAAATCTTCAACTATCTTGATATGGACAGCTTCTGCATCTTCCTCCAGGAAGAAGGCGGCCGCTTCGTGTTGAAATATTCCTTTGGAATGGAAGCCGGCTTCTGCAAGCAGGAAAAGCAGCTGGATCCGGCAGGATTGTTATATCAGGCCATCCAGAACGGCCAGGTTGTTCTCTATGAAGACATGACGGCGAAAAATCCGGAAGGGATGCAACAATACGTGAAAGAAGGCATCCAATCCCTCGCCTTGATCCCTTTGATCAATAAGAGCAAAGAAATTTTCGGCATTATTCAGACCGGAAGCAAAGGCGCACAACATTTTACCACCGAACAGAAAAATGTATTAAGCCTCATCGGCAACCGCATCGGCGCCGCACTGGAAAATTTCCATTTATACGAACAGTATCGGCGATCGGAGGAAAAATATCGATCCCTGTTCGACAATGATCCCAATCCCATCTTTATTCTCGACTCCGACAATTTGGAGATCCTCGATTTGAACCGTCGCGCCCAGGAATCTTACGATTACGATCGAAACGAGATGCTGGGGATGGCTTTTTTGGATATCGGCGAACCCGATGACGAGGAGATTGTTAAGGGTTTGAAAGAAATTTCAAGTACCCGCTCCCTGTTGTTTTCCAAGAAACGGCATTTTCGAAAGGGCGGCGAGCCGTTTTTCGTCAATATCCACGTCAGCAGATCCAATTATAACGGCAAAGAGGTCCTCATCGCGTCCACCGCCGATATCACCGAAAGCCTTGAAAAGGAAGCACAACTCATTCAGGCCTCCAAGATGACCACCTTAGGGCTGATGGCCGCCGGGATGGCCCACGAGATCAATCAGCCCTTGAACGTGATCCAGGTGTGCGCCGATATGCTGCTGAAAAGCGTTAAAAAGGGGGTGACATTGGAATCCGAAGACCTCCGGTCCATGGCCGAAGATATCGGCCAGAACGTGCAGCGCGCCGCCGGAATCATCAAGCACATGCGGGATTTTTCCCGGATGTCCGAGGGTGTTCAAACCCGGGTGAACGTCAATGACCCCATCCGGGACGTGTTCAAGGTGTTGGGACACCAACTCAAGATGCATCGCGTGGAAGTGGTCCTGGATCTGGCTTCCGACCTCCCGGAAATCCTGGCGGAAAGCAACCGCCTGGAGCAGGTCTTCATCAACCTGGTCACCAATGCGCTGGATGCGATGGATGAAAAGGAAAAGCAACACGGAACCGGGAGTTTTGAAAAAAAGCTGACGATCCGGTCTTACCTGGAAAAGGCCTCCGTGGTGGTTACCGTCTCCGATACGGGGACGGGAATGCCCCGGAAGGTCATGGAGAAAATCTTCGAGCCTTTTTTCACCACAAAGGAAATCGGAAAGGGCACCGGCCTCGGGGTGAGTATCAGTTACGGCATCGTCAAAGATTATAACGGCGCCATCGATATCCGCAGTGCACCCGGGGAAGGGACCACTTTCGAGCTCCGGTTCCCGGTTGCCCCATAAGAAACGGGCCGCTTATGCAAAAGATATTGGTCATCGACGATGAAGAAGCCAATGTGCGGGTTCTGACCCTGTCCCTCAAGCTTGACGGATACGAAGTGGCGGGAGCGTTGAGCGGTGAAGAAGGCTTGGAAAAGTATGAAACCTTTTCCCCACAGATCGTATTGACGGACATCAAAATGCCGGGGATGGACGGGCTGACGGTTTTGAAAAAAATCAAGGTGATGAATCCGGATACCGAGGTGATCATCATTACGGGACACGGAGACATCGACTCGGCCATTGAAGCGCTTCAATACGGCGCTTCCGATTTCATCAACAAGCCCGTAAAGGATGAAGCCCTTTCCGTTGCCCTCAGGCGCGCCAACGAGAAATTGGCGATCCGGGAACAACTCCGGGCATATACGTATGATCTCGAAAACATGGTGATGATCGCCACGGAAGAGGTCAAACGCAAATCCAATTTTCAAGAACAGCTGATCACGAGTTCCAACGACGGCATCGTCGCCACCGACGATGAGTTCAAAGTGGTTGTTTTCAATCCGTCGGCCGAAAGAATAATGGGGTACGGCCGACTGGAAGTGGTCAGGGAGATGGATATCCGGGACCTTCTTTCCCCGGAGATCCTGAAGCTTCTGGAGCCGGACACCGGCGGGGGGAAGATGAAAGAAGATCTTCCGTGGACGGAAACCGTCCTTCGGTCAAAGACCGGGGAGGCCATTCCGGTCCGTTTTTCCTGGAGAATATTGAGGGAGAAAGGACAGGTCATGGGGAGTGTCGCGTTTTTTCATGACCTGAGGGAGATCAAGCGCCTGGAAAGGGAGTTGGTCCATTCGGAGCGACTGGCGGCCATCGGACAGACCGTGGCCGGAATGGCCCATTGCATCAAGAATATCCTGCACGGTTTCAAAGGCGGGAGCTACCTTGTGGATCTCGGCCTTGACAAAAACGACAACGAAAAGCTAAAAAACGGGTGGACGATGATCCAAAGGGCCATCGCCCGCACTTCCGATCTGGTGATGGATCTGCTGACGTATTCCAAGGAAAGGGACCCCGAATACGTCAAATGCGCTCCCAATGAAATCGCCGAGGAGGTGTGCGAGTTCCTAAAAGACCTCGCCGCGGAAAACGGAATCACCCTTGTCAAGGATTTCGATGGGTCCATCGGGGAGGTGGTGATGGACCCGCGGATCCTTCACCGCTGTCTGCTGAACCTCATGACCAACGCCGTCGATGCCTGTCTGTTCGATGAAAACACGGAAAAATCTTTTCAGGTTCGGCTGGGAACCCGCCGGGAACAGGAAAACCGGATTCGATTCGAAGTGGAGGACAACGGTTCCGGGATGGATGACGACGTCCGGCGGCAGCTCTTCACCTCTTTTTTCAGTACCAAGGGACCGAAGGGAACCGGTTTGGGATTATTGGTGACCCACAAACTCGTCAAAGAGCATGGGGGCGATATTTCCTTTTCCACCCAACCGGGGAAGGGAACGATTTTTACCCTCAGCATTCCGTTTAAGAACGCGCTGGAAGACGCCGCGGATGGGGGAGAAAAGTATACGGTTCAAAAAATTTAATCATACGGGGAGGCACACATGAGAAAGAAGGTTTTGGTGGTCGATGATGATCCGGATGTGATCACATTCAACGTATCGGTTCTTGAAGAAAACGGCTATTCCACGCTTGCGGCCCGAAACGGAGAAGAGGGCCTCAAGAAGATCAAAGAAGAAAAACCGGACCTGGTGATTCTGGATGTGTTGATGCCGAAACAAAGCGGTATCCGGCTATACCGGGAGTTAAAAACGAACGAAGCCCTGGAAAGCACCCGCGTCATTATTCTTTCGGGGATTGCAAAGAAAACCTTTTTAAGGTCCCAAAAAGCCCTCACCGAATTCGGGGGGGAACCTGTTCCGGAGCCTGAAATCTACCTCGAAAAACCGGTGGAAGCCGAAGAACTCGCACAAGCCGTAAAAAGCATCATCGGCTGAGGATTCTGAGAACCCAAAGTGATGGGATATCACGAACCGGCGGCAACAACCATCGAATAACCGCGGCAATTCTCCGGATTGAGGCGACGGTGAAAACCATTTGGAAGCGGGAAAACCCGCGAGGATCACCCGCCCGGATTGTTGGGAGGAGGGCATGAAAATAGAAAAGCTTTTGTTCGTTACCAAGTTTGAGGAATTGTGGTTCGATGCCCTCCAGTCTCTTCTGGACCTCAGAACGGCGGGCTTGAATCACGTCGTTTTTCTCAACGTCATCGAGCGGGAAAAGGTCGCCATGCACCGGGGGACCGGTTATCGAAAAGAGGAAGAAGTCAAACTCAGAGAGATGGCCAACATTCGATTCATCGATTGGGCGGAACACCTCTTCGAAAAGGGTATGGAAGTGGGGGCCTATATTACGGTGGGAAACCTGGTTCATCAGGTGATCTCGGCTTGTGAAAAGGAAGGAGTGGACCTGATCGTTATCGGTCGCCCCCGGCAGGGGAGACTGGAACAGATCTATTCGGGCTCCGATGTGACGGAAATCATCCGCAGGGCGAACATACCGGTATTGGTCTACAAATACCTGCATCCGGACGCCCAGCACCCAGAACGTCCCTTTGAGCGGCCCCTCCTGGCCATGGACGGATCGCCGGCAAGCCTGCTTTCGGTAAAGTACCTCAAGGGGCTCAAAGGGGTCATTTCCAAAATCCATGTCATGAACGTCATTGAAGAAAAATATCTGAAGAGCGCATCGGGCATGACGGTTCAAAAAGCACGCAAAGAGGCACGGAGCCGATTGGAAGCGATCTGTGAAGAATTTGAAGGGGAAGGCATTTCGGCCAAGCCGCATGTTTATGCGGGAAAACCCGCGGCCGAGATCGAAAAAGCCGCCCGGGAGTGTCAATGCACGCTGATTGTTTTGGGCTCTTCGGCCAAAGGATCCTGGAAGGAACGATTCATCGGAAGTACACCGGAGGCACTGTCGGTAAAATCCATCTATCCGACGCTGTTGATTCCTCCCGGGGACGCATAACGGAGCGATACAGCCGGAAGACGATAAAAAAGAGAAAATATCTGGCGATGCGGCAGCGTTCCATAAGGCCGCTGCGAGGAGCGCATTAAGGGAGCGGTTCACGGCGGAACCGGAGAAGACAATAGGAGGATTGGATGGCGGTAATCACCATTTCCAGACAATTCGGGGCCGGGGGTAGAACACTGGGACAGAAGTTGGCCCAGCGATTGAGGTATACCTTCGCCGATAACAACATCATCCAGATGCTTGCCAAGGAAGCCAATGTTTCCATCAACTGGGTGGAAGCCTTTGAAAAAGAAGCCGGCAGCCGTCTGTCAAAGCTCATATCGAGTATCGTTTCCCAAAAATGGATCGACCGCGTCTTGGGCGGAGAATACGGGTACCTGGATGAACAGATCTATCTGGACTATCTTGTCTTGATCATCGCGCGGATGGCGGATGAGGGCAATGTGGTGATTTTGGGAAGGGGGAGTCAATACATACTCGACGATCACCCGGACGCTGTCCATATCTTGATGATCGACAATCTCGAAAACCGAATCCGGTTCATGATGAAACATTACGAACTCACGCGCAGCAAGGCCGAAAGGGTTGTACACACCGAGGATAAACGGCGGGCCAACCTTTACAGCCGGTTAGGAAAGACAAGCTATGAGGATCCTTCACTGTACCATCTGGTTTTGAATATGGGGCGAGTGGACCTCGACACCGCCGTGGCGCTTGTGGCGGACATGGTGGAATAAGCCTCTGGCAAGGGATCCTTTTTCCTGTCCTGCCTTGCAGGGATACGGGAAAACGCTTCACGCATCCTCCATGAAATCCTGAAGCCACAAAATATCATCGAGATTCATTCGGCTTTTCGTCTGGGCGGAAAATGGATGCCGAGAGCCTGAAGGGAGCGAAAATCGGGATAGTGGGAGCCGGGCGGATCGGGAAGGCCCTCATCCAGATGGCGCATGGCCCCCACCTGGCGCATCTCCAGATCCAGGTATTGGGGGTGGTGGATCGCAAAACTTCCGCCCCGGGATACCGGCATGCTGTCCGGTCCGGTCTGTTCACCTCAAAGGATTACAAGCAACTATTCCGTCTAAGGGGACTTCAAGTCGTCCTCGAACTCACGGGGAAAGAGGCGGTGGCCGCCGCCATCCGAAAGGACCTGCCGGAACATCTTCGTCTTTTCGATCATCACCAGGCCATGCTCCTTTATGATATCCTCACCATCGAAGCGCAACGGGTGCGGCATCTCGGACTTTTAAGGAGGGGCCCTTTCAATGAGCGCCGCGCCAGGCGGGTATTCGACGACTTTGCCGTAAGGATCGGAGAAATCCTTAAGGGTCGAACGATCCGTCTGGAAAACCTGGAGCGGGAGATTCTCGAGCGGGAACAGTTCCTCTCCCAGATCATCGACGGCAGCACCATCCCCACCTTTGTCATCAACAAGGCGCATACCGTCACCCACTGGAACAAGGCGTGTGAAACGCTGACGGGGTATCCGGCGGAAAGAATCGTCGGAACCGACCGGCACTGGGCGCCTTTTCGGCCCCGGAAACGCCCCATCATGGCGGATGTGATTGTGAATGAAATGCCGGAAGCGGAAATTGAAAAGTACTACGGGAAACAATGGAAAAAATCGGCGCTCATTGAAGGGGCATACGAAGCCGAGGAATTTTTTCCCCATTTCGGTGACACCGGAAAATGGTTGTTTTTCACGGCCGCTCCCCTTCGAGATCCGGCGGGAAATGTCGTGGGCGCCATTGAAACCCTGTGGGATCGAACCGAACGCGTGCATGCAAAAGAAGCGCTCATTCGATACAACCGGGAACTTTCCGCCAAAACCGAAAAGCTCATCGCCAGCGAACGGATGATGGCCCAAATCGTTCAGGGAAGTACGATTCCCACGTTCGTCATTGATCAAAACCACCGCTTAACCCACTGGAACAAGGCGATGGAGCGCCTGACCGGATATAGCGCCGAAGAGATGATCGGGACGGACAGGCAGTGGGAGCCTTTCTGGGATTACAAGCGTCCCTCCATGGCGGACGTGATTGTGGATCGGCTCCCGGAAAACCGCATCCGGGCGTTGTACGGCAAAAACTGGCGTCGGTCCGCACTCCTTGAAGATGCTTATGAAGCAGAAATCTTTTTTCCCAAGCTGGGTGCAAACGGGAAATGGTGTTATTTTACAGCCGCTCCCATCAAAGATCCGGACGGGAAACGCATCGGCGCCATTGAAACGCTCTGGGATACCACGGACCAGCGCCGGGCCCGGGAGAAGCTGAAGGAATACGCCGAAAAGCTCGAAGATATGGTGCGGGCCGCCACGGAAGAGATCGAAAGAAGATCCGACTTTCAGGAAAAGCTGATCCGG
>Ga0209163_1003260_pt1 | contig 12233 bp, 9 predicted proteins | sample MTBAKSrepl2MetaG_FD_187457 | JGI IMG/M metagenome (GOLD analysis project Ga0209163, IMG submission 187457) | Enrichment culture microbial communities om Arthur Kill intertidal strait, New Jersey, USA, that are MTBE-degrading - MTBE-AKS2 (Arthur... | ecosystem: Environmental > Aquatic > Marine >...
AACGCATTCATGCTAACGGACAAGCTTCCGTTCAGGCACGATATAACATTACTGGGGGGTGTGATACAGATAAAAACATCATTGTTGCTGCTATTTACTATGCTGAGACAGGTAGTTTGGAAGCGAAAGAATTCAAACAGCATAAAGCTGATGCATTGCGAGCTGCTGAATGGTTCAGGTCCCATCAGGTTGAACTTGTCATCATAGAAAGTACTGCTAATTATCATATGCTTTACTACGACACACTTCGTGAAGAAGGCATAAACATTTCAGTTATCAATCCGATCGTGGTTAAAGCGTTATTACGAGTAGAAGGTAAATCGGATAAAGGTGATGCAATGACTTTAGCACGTTTAGCTGCTAATTTTGACTTGAAAACTTCAAATATGCCGGATAGTCAACAACGGGAATTGCGCTTACTCTTCAAGAGAATAGATAGTTGGAAACAACAAAGAACTCAGGTTACTAACAGGGCTAACGGTATTCTCACGGGTCTTGGCTTTACAGTATTTCGACTGGTTACATTGAATACCCCAGCAGGTCTGCGTATTCTTCAGGCCATTATTGATCGTCGAACCCCTGAAGAAATTGCTTCTTTACATCGAAACCGGATCAAAAGACCTGAAATCGAGAAGTGTGCAGCCGTACCACTACCAGAATATATTCCTCCTTACCTGAAGGAGGTTTTGGATGATGTGAATACCCTGAATAATCGCATTATCGCTGCTGAGCATGAATTATTAGACAAAATTGACTCTTGTAATCTGCAAAATCAAGTAGAACTCATGACCACAGTAGCAGGGGTAACTTCAATGCTCGCTCTAAGAATTATTGCTGAGTTAGGAGCAAATTATCATCAACGATATTGCACTGCAGAGGCATTTTCTAAAGCAATTGGGGTAGTACCAGCCAATGAGGTTTCTGGCGGAAAACTTCTGAAACGTCGATCTTCACATGGAAATGTACGTGTCAAGTTTCATCTTCTTTCTGCAGCTAAAGCGTTTGCCATTCATGGAAAGGGTCCATTAAAAGCCTGGTTTGATCAATACCGAGGAAGAGTACATTACTATAAAGCAACTTCAGCTCTAGCCAGGAGAATTGCAGAGGCACTTTGGTGGGTCATGGTGAAAAATGAGCCTTATCGCCATTGGAATAATCCAAATACAAATGAGAAATCTGGTAAGGTTCGTGTCAATAACCGATTAATAGACCTTGAGACTGGAGAAGTCCTTGAAAGCTATGTCGAAGACTGTTAATCTAGTAGAATGAATGTAAATCAGAGTTCCAATTTGTTGCGAACATTGCAATCACATATATCATTTTGCGTGGCCCGCAACGGCGCGACCAGCTTATAATAATCCAAACAATTTCAAAAAACCTGAACTGTGATTTTAATGATTATCTGATTTCCTATGATAAATGAGGAATCATAGCCTATCATAGTCATCCCCTGTAATCATAGTTCAAACTTCTTATTGACTTTTTCCAAAGTATATCGTAAAATAACGATATAAGAAATCTCCAAAATGGAAAAATATCCCCTCTCCTCTGATGATCAACGTCTGGCTGCCATGCTCAAAGCCCTCGGGAACCCGATCCGCTTTCGCATCATGCACATTCTGGCCGAAAAAAAACAGTGCATCACCGGTGAAATTGTCGAACTGACCAATCTGGCGCAATCCACTGTCAGTCAGCATCTCAAAGTACTGCGTGAAGCTGGTTTAATTACAGGCGAAATCGAAGGACCAGCCACCTGTTACTGTCTGAACGACGCTGGTATACGCTGGATGAAATCAAAAATCGATCGTTGGCTGCCAGAATGTTGCCCCTCTCCAGAGCATAGACGCTTTGTTGTCAATCACAAACATGGATTTTCTGGATAGAAGGATCAAAATATAATTTTTTATTCTAACTTATCGTAAAATTACGATAAAAAAAGGTGTACCCAATGCAATCTACCTCAAACGCTTATTTCAAACAAGTTGCTAAACAATGGGATGATCTCCGCAAAGGTTTTTTCCCCGATTCATTGCGGGAAGAAGTCATCGCCAAAGCTTATTTGCTGCCAGAAATGCAGGTCGCGGATATTGCTGCCGGTAGTGGATTTCTGAGCAGATCTCTGGTGGAACGTGTAAGGTTAGTTCACCTGGTGGATGCCTCTAAGGAGATGTTATCACAGGCAAAAAAGAGCCTCTCCACCTACACCAACACAGCTTATCATTTAGCAGAAGGCAGAACAATTCCTCTTCCCGACGCAAGCCTGGATGCGGTTTTTGCCAACATGTATTTGCATCATGTGTCTGATCCATTCGCTGCGATTCAGGAAATGGCGCGCCTGCTCAAACCGGGTGGACGCTTGCTGATCAGTGATATGGATTTTCACAACCAAACCTGGATGCAGCAGGAAATGGCGGATGAGTGGCCAGGTTTCGAAAGAGATCAGGTAATGGAATGGTTCAGAACAGCAGGGTTGGTCAATACCTATATAAGTTGCAGTGGTTCCAACTGTTGTGGAACCAGTCAGTCGGACGCATCACAAATCGCTAAGATCAGCATATTCATCGCCGTTGGATCCAAGCGCATCAGCCGCAAAGCGGAGGTAAAGCAATCATACGGTGTCATCGCTGAAAGCGGTTGTGGCTGTGGCTGCAGTCCTACCCAACCTTCTGATGGCTATCGAATTGTCGAGCAATCTTGCTGTGTTCCTCAAGCTTCTGAGAACAACCTTTATCAATTAGAAGAGCTAAAGGTCATCCCGGAGGAAGCTGGTGATATTTCGCTTGGTTGTGGCAATCCATTGGCGATGGCCAGTCTCAAACCAGGTGAAACAGTGCTTGATATTGGATCCGGTGGCGGTATCGATGTCTTCCTTGCAGCTAATCGAATTGGACCCACAGGACATGTGATTGGCGTGGATATGACCCCAGCAATGTTAAAACGTTCCCGTGAATCGGCAATAAAACATGGTTACACCCAGGTCGAGTTTCGTCAGGGTGATGCCGAAAATTTACCGGTGGAGGACGACAGCGTCGATGTGGTCATTTCCAACTGCGTAATCAATCTGACCGAGGATAAAACTAAGGCATTCCAGGAAATCTATCGGGTTCTCAAACCTGGAGGACACCTGGAGATCAGCGATGTGGTTGCCACACACAGCCTGCCGTTGGAAGTACACAAAAATCCAAACCAATGGGCAGCCTGTGTGTCTGGTGCACTACCGGAAAAAGAATACCTCGACCTGATCAATTATGCCGGATTCGACAACCTCCAGACTCAACGCGAGAATCAATATGCCAATAATTCGGAAGCAACCTATTCACTGGTCGTATCTGCCAGAAAACCAGATATCAATGGGAAACCAGTTCAATACTATTGTTGACTCATTTTTGATAAATCGTCATTAATTTCACCCCTTGGATTGATTCAACATACACCACATTGTAATTTTCAACCACATATTCTGCAACCTTATCAAAAAATCCAGGCCGTTCCAAAACCATGACATATATTGTTTCTGTGATATGTTCTAACTCACTAATCGTCTCAACTTCCAGATAATCCATGTCATCCCGAAGCCAAATTGGTTCAGTTAATTCCACCAGCCATCCAGCAATTGGTACAACAACCTTTGCTTGGTTTTCTCCATATTCATTTATCCAATTCATACCTTTTCTGTAACTGATTGCCCAATAATCAGTAACTTCATTCGCTCCAAATTTTTCTCTGGCGCCAGAAATCCCACCAACCAGGCTGTTATAGTAAATATATTGATGTGGATTCGTAGAAAATAATGCATAAGAAAAATTTAATACTGTGATCAAGGTGAATCCAGCAAAAAATAATTTTTCGTAGGAAGGTGCTTTTCGCTTGAGCCAAACCCCAATTTGCCATAAACCTATACTAGCTAATACACAAGCTGCGGGTAAGAATTCTAAGAAATGTCTTATACCATCAAAATTAACCATGCCTGGCATACTAATTCGAACAATAGGGACAATTAACCAAATAATAAATAACCTGTATATGGAATTCGGTTTCTGAATGGTTTGATATATAGAATAGGCAATACCAATTATGAGAAAAACTATCATAATTTCTGGCATTGACGTTATCACCTGAACCAATGGATCAATTTGAAATTCAATTGGTCCTTTTCTTCCACCTTGTGAAATGATAAATTCAAAATACATCTGAATTCCCCGAATAGGGTTGTTTTGAACATATAAATATGGCCATGAACCAATATATGTGAAAAGCGCTATTACCAACATCATTGAATGTTGTAAAATATCCTTCGATAATTGAAGAACCTTATCTTTATAATCACCTGCCTTAAAATTGACTTCCCACAGACCCAGAATCAGAATAATCGGAATAAATACAGCATTAGCTTTTATTGCTATTGTCGCCCCACCTAGTAATCCAATGTAAACTACATTGATCCACCTTTTATTTCTCAACCATCTATCATATGCAAAAATAGTCAACGAGAAAAAGATAAGCAAAGGAATATCTTTAGGATTAAAATGAACATCACCCCAAAATCGTGGGTAAAAGGCCAGAAAAAAAATTGAGAAAATTGAAATTTGCCAGCAGAAGTATTTTCTAATCACCAAGAAAAATATAATAAAAAACACGACCGCCATAAAAATCTTTGCAAAATGGAAGGCATCAACAGGATCCATTATTTGAATTATCTCAGCTAGAAAAATCATAAAACTTGCTGAAATGGTATCTGCAAAAGGTGGAAATTCGTGTGGAAGTTCTCGAAAAGGAGAAGAATAAAGGTTAAAAATTTTTGTGTCTTGAAATAAGTTGACCTTAAAGTCTATATATTTTTCCTGGAAGTTTAAAAAATAATAAACATATCTTTCCCCAAAAAATAAATTTCCTAGACCTTCATCCCAAGATAGTCCATAATTTTTCAAAGTAAGAGTTGTGCTGAGAAAAAAAGCTAGGATAATTACTGCCAACATGACATATTCAATTTTTATTTTTTTAGAAAGTTTTAATATTGATGAATACATTGATTACTCCCTGACTTATGAATTATTATACATGGACACAAACAGAATTCTTAGAGTCGGCTCCCCATAAATTTCTTGATCTCCAATTCTGCATAATAATTTTGTAATATCATTTCTTCAAAATCGTCCTCTAACTATTATCGCTGTATAATTTAAAAATTATAATTTACGGTCGTTCAACTGTAAGGATACAAGAACAAACAAATAATCCTGATATTTTTGAAAGAATTAATAATGATTATTACATTTGTGATTTGGTGTATTGTATTTTTACTTTGTTTTTCTTATGGCTACTTTATCCTGTATTTGTTTATCATCCCAAAAGAAAATCAACATGAAATTAATAGCCCCTCTGAAACAATTATTTATTTCCTAACCGGGTTTGTCTTTTGTTATTTTATTGCAAGTATATTTAGTTTATTTTTACCGATTGGCTGGATTGTATTCATTATAATTTTTGTACCAGCTTTATTAATTGTAATAAAAAATTCATTAATAAAGTATCTGCTAACCACATTCAAATTAATCACAAGTTTAATAAACCCTTACGTCTTCTTCTCAGCATCAATCGCTTTATTATTATTTTCCCTATGGTTGACCTCAGGGCCTATAAATAACTCTGATTCGTACATATACCACGCCCAATCTATCCGTTGGATTGAAAGTTATCCTGTCGTCAAAGGTTTAGGAAATTTCTTTAATCGCCTTGCCTATAATTCTGGATGGTTCGTTCAAAATGCACTTTTTAGTTTCTCCTTTCTCGGAGGAAGATCATTTCATGTTCTGAATGGTCTTTTGGTTTTTTCGGTCTCTATATTTTTCATTCTTGAATTTCTTCAAGCTTCCAATAAAAATCAAATCGAATTGCCCCAAATTTGGGGAATGCTGATTATTCCACTAGGCATCATTAGTATTGGAACGCAAGCCTCTGCTCCATCCACAGATATGCCTGTAGCTTACTTAATCTGGATGGCAGGCTATTTAACCATGCGTCAGAACCAGCAGAATAATCTTTTCTCAACGCTTTTTATCATAACTGGATTGATTGCTTTTGCCTTCACAATAAAGATATCCATTGCTCCGATTTTCTTAATTCCTCTATTACTGATTGTTTTTAACAAAAAAACCATCAAGTTAAATAACTTGGTTAAGTTATTCATTTGGGGTAGCCTGATTCTAGCACCTTGGATGATTAGAAATGTGATTATTTCTGGATATGCCATTTACCCTTCCGCAGCTACAGCAGTACCTGTTGATTGGAGAATGCCTGAAAGTCTTGTAATTGATGATGAATTTGGAATAAGAGCATGGGGATTTTATGAAAGAGGGTCAGCAGATGAAGTGATGGAAAAACCGTTTTTTGAACGTATCAAATTTTGGTTTTTCAACCTCACCTTGAATCAGAAAATGTTGGTTGTTACATCATTTTTTTCTCCAATTATTCTAATGTTTATATTTTTGGTTTCTTTCTTTAAGAATAAATTGAATTTTTCAAAAGGAATTTTAATAACAATTGTTGGTTTTTTTGTGGGTTTCATTTTCTGGATTTTCGTATCACCCAACATGCGTTTTGGTTACGTTTATCTTTTATTTTTATTTGGAATTTGTTTGGCAACAGGATTAAATTGGGTCATTTCTTTATTTAATTTTTCAAATAAGATTCAGAGAACCGGCGGTGTGTTTGGACTAGCTCTTGTTCTTATATTTTTATTTTCTCACTCTTTTAATTCAAAAGATTTTAATACAAGGTATTTCTTACCTCAAGATTACGACCGGCTTCCTACTTCACCGTGTACCATCGATGGGGGAAAGGTAACGATTTTATGCGCCGATCTATATGGGGAATGTGGGTACTATCCATTTCCATGTCATGCTTGGGGAAATGACACTGTACGCATGTATGGAGAAGAAATAACGGATGGATTCTACGATGGATACGGTCTTCAAATCAAATGAATTTGGTTATTCGTTTTGTGGAACCTTCCCTTGTTTTCCCCTTTGTCAGTCTCAGGATATTGCAACAAGCTTCGTCTTCCTCTGTTTTTTCATATACCACTCGTTCAGGTATAGAGCTGCTACAGCAATTCCTCCACCAATCAACAGATTTAACCAGTTAGCCTGTTCACCAAAGAAAATGATGGAGACGATCACTGCCAACGGGATCTTCAGATCATTAAAAATTGCCAGAGTTCCTGCATTGACCTTACGAGCACCCACATTCCACAGGAAGAAGCTCAAGCCCGAAGCAATGGCACCCAGGTACAAAAGAACGATGATTTGCTGATTGCTGATCGTAAAGGATTCCCAGGGGGTAAAGACAGCCGCAGAGACACCGGCTGTCAAAAAGCCACCCAGATACAGCAACCCAAATATCTTTAAATTATCATACTTCCCAGCCGGCAAGGTTTTCATCACTTCTCGATAGTAGACCTGACCAAACGCAAAACCCAGGTTGGAGATCTGCACCATCAGAAATCCGGTTAGTATGTCCGATTGGATCATCCCACCCCGGCGTACGATCGCTGTACCGATCACGGTAAGAACCGTTGCCAGCAGGCTGATCCAATGCATCCGTCTGCGGAAGGCATCATTGATCAGGGTAACATAAATGGGTGTGAAAATAGTGAAAAGCGCCACCTCATATGCCTTCAGATATTGGAAGGAATAATTGTAGGCAATATACATCACACCGTACTGGATGGCCCCAACCAGGATCAAAGAACCAATTTGCCGCCGGGATAAGCCTTTGATACGAATGAAAGGTAAGAACACCAGCAAAGCCACCAGAACTCTGGTTGCAGCGATAAAATTAGCATCCAATCCCGCCAGTGCATTTTTGATCAAACCAAAAGAAAAAGCCCAGATGATGGAGACAACCAATAAATAAACCATTATTCACCTTTTTAATCAGTAATGATTTCCATTATAAATGGGATTGACTCCATTAGAGGATTCAGGGAGGATTTTCAAGACAAATCGTGACAATCAACCTGCTAGAAAAAGATCCTCTGCCCGGCGAGAATGCTTTGCAAATTCATCTGACAGGCCAATGAGATTTCTGTGTGCGGAGAAAAACCACATTTTGAGCAATCAATATCCGCACGGTTCTTCAAGTAGCACCCTTGGGTAATTGTTCCATCCGGGTTGGCGTTATCAATCAAGCGATCATCGCACCGCCAGGTGTTCCGTTTTAAAGCCTGCAATGCTGTAATGGAATTAAGTACTGGATATCCCGCACGTTTTAACTGAATAATCTCCTCCAGCAACTTCTCCCGTCTATCAAAATCCAGAAACAACTCATCTTTGTGGTTATAAGGATAATAGAATTGCACTGTTATACCCCGAACTTTATTTTTCAAAAACCGAATCAATTCTGGTATCTCGGCTGCATTGACCGCATTAATCGTAATATGGGCAAACAAACGTGGGTGCTGACTTTTCTGGATATTCTCCATGATTCGGGAGAAGATAGGTGCACCTCGCAAGGCATTATGGGTAGCTTCCAACCCGTCAATACTGACCCATAAGGTATTCACAGCAACATCCAGGGGCAGGGTGCCATTGGTCGTGATGCCCACGCTGAAGAATTTTTTTCTGGCAGCAGCCACCACATCATGAATGGAATACACCCCATCCTTCCACAGCATTGGCTCTCCACCTTCCAAAACCACCAATCGGTTCCCGCGCTGATAGAGACGCTCCAGGATATTCAATACCTGCTCATAACGCAACTCCTCCGCCTGCATGGAATAAAATGGGCATTGCTGGCAGGTCAGGTTACAGCGATAGGTTAACTTGAAGCTCGCCAACAAAGGTTTATCCCTGTTAAGGACATAATGATAGAAAAGATAGGGGTAGTGGTATATGGAATTGTACCAGCTCATAGAGTCACCTGATTAGATTGTACTGCAATTGTCTGAACTATGATTTATATGATTCGATGATGGACTATGATGAGAAAATCATAGTCCATCATAGTCAATCCCCCGTAATCATAGTTCAGATATTATCATAGTCCACCATAATAATCCCCCATAATCATAGTTCAGATCTTTTCCTATCATAGTCATTCCCATTGTCTGAACTATGATGTCAATGATTTGATGATGGAATGATTTTCTCATCATAATCCTTCACGATCATTCCCTGTAATCATAGTTCAGATATTATCATAGTCCATCATAGTCATCCCCCGTAATCATAGTTCAATATTTTTCTCATTCCTTTTTGTGTCTTCATTTTGAGTGGAATTTCAAATCTTGAATGCACTTATTATTTTCCAATTTTATTAAATAGCCACTTTTTTCGCTCATTTGCCTTGTCAAGTCCAACATCTAGCATATGAAATGCGCCCCAATTTTCTATAGCAAATGATGCAGAAATGGTTGCACGAATTCCTGCTTCAAGAACATCACCTGTTTCTGCAATGCCTTCTAAAAATCCCCCCGAAAATGAATCTCCTGCTCCTGTTGTATCAACACATTGTGCAGGAAAAATAGGAATATGATAAGTCTTACCATTTTTTGAATCATAAACGACTGACCCCCGGCTGTCCATTTTAATTGCAATCCAGTGCACTCCAAAACCCGAAATCATTTTAATTGCATCAGTGATGGATAATCCTGGGAACAGCGTTTCGATCTCAACAATACTAGGTGAAAATATATCAATACCTGTTAATGCAGATCCATTTCGATAATATTCTAAAGGAATAAATGGTTCTGTAAGAATATCTAATGAGATTAATGCATTTTGTTGTTTATTCCGAATTAGGTCCCTTGCTTTTATTTGCCCCTGGGGTGTGGCCGGGGAAAGATGAAATCCTCTTGCCGGAAAATAATGATCCGGAGGAGGATCGCGTAATTCATCTAATTCGAAAAAAGTTGAAGATTGAAGCTTGGGGAATTGTTGCTTTTTATTATTTTCTTCATGCAACAGCCATAACCTTAAACTCCAACCATCTATCTTTTTAATCCCTTCTGTAGAAATATTGTGTGCGTTTAGAATTTTGATGTGTTCTTCTTGATAATCATGGCCAACAACTGAATTTATTCCTACCGAATGGTCCCACAAGCGAATCCCAATTGCAGAATAGACGCTCCCTCCGCCAGTTTGAGCTCTCTTAATTTCATTCGTCTCTAAAACTGTATCATCGACAGTAATTTCACCGATAGTGACATAGTCTAATGCCATTAAATTTTTCCTAAATCTTTCCATATTTTTGTTTCGGTTAACAAAACGAAACAAACAATTGATTTTGCTAAATTTACAAGATCCAAAATATTTGCAGATTCAAAGCCTTTTTGAAAATGACGATTCTTTCCTAGAAAACCTAAAAGAGCAATGTTTGGTAAGCGATACATTGCATTAATATCTTCTGTCCTGCTAATATAACCTCCTAGATTTTCTTTCATTTTCACATCTTTAGACTCTAACTCCCTTGACATCCTTAACATTAATTCATAAAGGTGTGGAGGAATCACTGCTCCCATACCCTTTGCGGACTTTTCTGCAAAACTAGCCCCGTCACCTGGTTTCATATTATATGGTGCGCCACCGCCATACATATCCGCTGCTTCATGGATATCGCTTGCGATTACTAATTCCGGCTGATCAAAATATCGAAATAGCCGGGAACCGCCAAGACCAATTGTTTGATTACCTGTTCCCGCTACACCTTCTTCTTCATCTGTAAGTCCAACTAAAATCTCAATGTCATAATTTGCTAAAAATTTTGCTGCAAGAACTATTGCTGCCACACCTGCTGCATCATCGAGACTACCAACAACTTCATTGTTCGATTTGTTCCAATCTAAATGACTCTCAAAACAAACCCGCATTCCTGTATGCAATTGTTTATTTTCACCTGGTTCATATAATACTTCTTTTGCATCTGTTGTTAAAATTTTTCCATGATCCACAACTTCGTAAATGTTTTTGTCAAAATTATAGGCAACAACAACACCTGCCCGTTCGCCAGGCTCCATCAAATGATAACAAATAGGCATCAATTGAAATTTTCCGTCAATGTAATCTTCTATGAGATAAGAAATCTGATCCAGATGTGCTAAAAGCCAAACCTGTTTTTTGGTTTCATTTTTTCCAATCAAAATCACTGAATTACCAGTATTTTGAAAATTTCGAATCATTTTAAAATTCTCTTTATCTGCTGTTCCATCTATATTTAACAGATTTTCGATTTCTAATGCACGTGTCCAAGTAGCAGTTTGATAAGGCGAACATGAATCCGCAATAGGTTTCAAATATCTAAATACTTCGTCAGCTGTAATTGATTCGTGAAGTTTTAGAAAAAGATCTTTGTCAATTGACAGTAATGCGTCCAGAATCGGATTTTCCATTTTTTACCTTCCAATAAATAAATTTATTGCTTACGCCCACGTGCTTTAATCGCAACAGCAGCAATAATTAAAATACCTTTCGCCAACTTCTGGACAAAAGGATTTACTCCTGTTAGATTTAAAATATTTGATAAACTACCTATAATTGCTGCACCTAAAAACGTTCCGAATATTCCACCTTCTCCACCAAGCATGTCAGCCCCGCCAACCACCACAGCGGCAATAGCGTCTAATTCATATCCCTCGCCAGCAATTGGGGTGGCAACTGCAAGTTGAGAAGCATAAATAATACCTGCGATACCAGCAGATAACCCACAAATTGCGTAAACGATTGTTTTGTTTAAGTCAACTTTTATCCCGCTTAGTCTTGCTGCTTCAGAATTGCTTCCGATAGCATAAACATACCTACCAAATGGAGTGTATCGTAATACTAATGCTGCAATAATAACGAGTACAATAAATATGATACCTGGAACAGGAATATTTAAGAAATAACCATTTCCAATAAATAAAAATTGTTGATCTAAGACCGGGATTGGCATTCCGCCCGTATAAAGAAAAGCGATACCTCTTGCTATCCCTAACATTCCTAGAGTCATAATAAATGGCTGCACGTTTCCTTTTGTTATCCCCAATCCATTAATTACACCTATAAAAGTACCAACAGTCATTGCCATAAGTATTGTAGGTATTATACCCCACTCGGGTAATAATCCACCAGTAAGTACTACAACCAAAGCTAAAATTGATCCGACAGAAAGATCAATTCCACCGATTAAAATAACAAAAGTTTGACCTAGAGCAATAATCCCAAAAATTGATATTTGTCGAATTACATTCAATAAAT
>Ga0209163_1003264_pt1 | contig 12223 bp, 8 predicted proteins | sample MTBAKSrepl2MetaG_FD_187457 | JGI IMG/M metagenome (GOLD analysis project Ga0209163, IMG submission 187457) | Enrichment culture microbial communities om Arthur Kill intertidal strait, New Jersey, USA, that are MTBE-degrading - MTBE-AKS2 (Arthur... | ecosystem: Environmental > Aquatic > Marine >...
CGGATACGGAAGTCATTTTACATCTTTATCGGGAAAAAGGACCGGCCGCGGTTGAAGACCTGGACGGGATGTTCGCTTTCGCCATTTATGACGGCGACGATTTCATGATGGCCCGGGACCCCATCGGTATCAAGCCTCTTTATTACGGATACGTGGACGGCAAACTCTATTTTACTTCAGAACTCGGGGCCATGACTCTGGCCGGCGTCGACGAGGTCCACGAATTTCCGGCCGGCCATTATTACACCCCCCAGGAAGGCTTTGTTCAGTATTACCAAGTGCCCCCGGTTCAAGAGCATCTGCTCGCGAATATTGACGAAACCTGCGAGTTGATCAGGGAAACCTTCATCCGGGCCGTCAAAAAGAGGCTGTTGGCGGATCCCGAAGTGCCGGTCGGCTCATTTTGCAGCGGCGGCCTGGACAGCAGTCTGGTGGCGGCCATAGCGGCCGATGAGATTCCTCATCTCCATACTTTTGTCGTGGGCATGAAGGACGAAGCTGGAGATGTGAGCGACGACGTCAAGGCGGCCCGCATTGCGGCCAAGCATATCGGGTCCACTCACCACGAATTGATCTTCACCGAAGATGAATATTACGAAGCGCTGCCTGTAGTCATTAATAAATTGGAAAGCTACGACCCATCTTTGGTCCGCTGCGCCATCCCCTGCTATTTCACCTGCAAGCTGGCCGCCGATTACGTGACCGTGGTCCTGACCGGCGAAGGGGCCGACGAGCTTTTCACCGGCTACCACTACATGAAACATTTTCCTTTCGATAAACTCAACCTGGAAGCCAGGCGCTGCATCGGCAATCTCCACAATATCAATCTCCAGCGGGCCGACCGGATGGGCATGTTGTTCAGCCTGGAACTGCGCGTCCCCTTTCTGGACGTGGCGATGGTGGACCTGGCCATGAAGATTCCCCCGGAACTCAAAATCCGCGAACACCAGGGGGCCAAGATAGAAAAATGGATTTTAAGAAAGGCTTTTGAAGGAACCGGATACCTCCCGGATGAAATCTTGTGGCGATACAAGGTCCAGTATACTCAAGGGGCCGGCTGCGAGAACTTGGGTGAAATCCTGGCCGAAAAAGAGATGTCCGACGACGAATATGAGCGGATCAAGGCCGAAAATCCCCAGGCCGTGATCAACAGCAAGGAGGCGGCTTATTACTTCAAAATATTTCGGCAATTTCATCCCCAGGACTCGGTGCTCGGCTCCATCGGCATCTGGACCGGTTTCGATTTCGCCGAGGAGAGAGAAAAAGTCAAGGGCACGGTCGACGGCGATCTGAAACACGAACATTGAAGTAAGAAACAACAGCGACTTGCCCGCCCATTGATTTGAGCGGGCAGGTTGACAGAATCCAGAAAAAATAAAACCAAGCAGAGGTGATAAAAATGGCGAGTATAGCTGGCATTGTCTGCCAGAACGGCAAGCACAACGGCAACAGTTTGGATCAATTGGTCAGGATGTTGGAAGTGATGCGCCATCGGGGACCGGACAACACCATTGTCCGAACCCTGGTCGATGGGCGCGGGGCCTTGGGGGCCAACGAAGTAAATCTGACTCCCGCCACAAGCTACTGCACCGCTCTCATGGAACAGCCTTACATCCTTTTCGATGGCGAGATATTCAACGGCAGAAAAAACGGTGAGAGAGACGTGGAGCTTTTTCGTCAATATTTTGACCAATACGGGCTCGACTGTTTCTCGCATCTTGAAGGCGGCTTTTCTTGCGCCCTGGTGGATGAGGACGGGGAGGTCATCTTAGCCCGTGATTCCATTGGGGCCAGACCCCTGTTTTTCGGAGCCAACAACGGGACTTTTTACTTCAGCACCGAGATGAAGGGCCTGAGAGAGCACGTCCGCAAGGTTGAAGAGCTGCCGCCGGGTCATCTCTTCAGCACCAAAACCGGTCTGACTGAATTTAAGCCGTTTGTTCCCGATCTGCCTGAACCGGAAGATTTGAAGACAACGGCCAAAATATTGAGGGAACTTTTGATCGAGGCGGTCAGGAAGAGAATGGACGGCGTGGGGGCCGTTTCTCTGAGCGGTGGATTGGACAGCTCGATTGTAGCGGCTATCGCCAAGGAATTCAATCCTGATTTGAAGCTGTTTACCGGAACCATCGCCAAGGCCCCCGGCCCCGATCTGGAGAACGCCAAGTTAATGGCCGATTTCCTGGGACTGGAACATTATATCTACAGGATCACCGACGAGGACATCATCAATTTCCTGCCCGAGGCGGTCTGGTATCTGGAAAGTTTCGACGAGGATTGCATCAACGGGATCATCTCGAATTACTATGTTTCCAAGATGGCCAGTGAGTTTACCCACAGCGTTTTGGTCGGCGAGGGGGCCGATGAATTGTTCGGCGGCTATCGGATGGTCCTTAAGAACCCCAAAGTGACCAGCGATGAACAGCGGGAGCAACTGGCCCAAAGACTCGTCGATATAGCTTATAACACCGCCTTGCGGCGTCTTGACCGGGCCTGGATGGCCAACGGGGTTAATTACGAGACCCCGTTCTTGGACGCCAACGTGGTGGCCTTCAGCCAAAAGATTCCGATGAAGTGGAAAATACACGGAGAAAAGCAGACCGAAAAGTTCATTTTACGGGAAGCCTTTCGAGACATGCTGCCGGAAAAGATCGCCAACCGGGAAAAGCTTAGGTTTTCCATGGGCGTGGGCATGGATCACGTTATGGACGAAATAGTCTCCCGGTTTATTGATCCGGACGAGATAAAGGAAACACCCAAAACCGCCTTTGGACTGCCTTTCGCTTCGTTCAAGGAAATTTTTTATTATGAGGAATTCTTAAAGAAATTTCCCCCGCATTATGAAAAACAGACCGTCAGGTGGGACCCCTTTAAGTAGTGGTTAAATCTTAACATTATTGAGATTTTTACCAACAATTTCATCATCGGCTGATGGTCTGTTTGAAACAGGAGGTAACTGAAATGTCGTTTCCGACGAAATCAAAATTCATAATAATAGGAGCAGGCATCCACGGCCTGAGCACGGCCTGGCATCTGGCCCTGGGACTCAAGGCCAGGAAGCTCGGCTCCGGCCGGGATATATTGGTTATAGATAAGTCAGCCATCGGCGCGGGCGCTTCGGGCATCGCCTGCGGCGTTATCCGCAACAACTACTACCAACCGGCCATGCAGGAACTGATCGCTCACAGCGTGAACATCTGGGAAGAGGACGGGGAAGGATACGGCTACCATCCGGTCGGTTATATCCAGCTTTCACCGGAAGTGATGCACGCCGACGTGGCCGATATCTATCAACGTCAAAAGAATATCGACTATGAATCGACCTTCATCGAAGGCGAAAAAGACTGCCTTAAATATATGAAGGACATCCTGGATGACTGGCAGGCCAAAAACATTACTTCGGTCCTGCACGAGAAGAGGGGCGGGTACGCCCATAACACCAAGGCCCTTTACCGGCTGGCCGACAAGGCCGAAGCCGAAGGGGTCAGGATAATGACCGGGTTGAAAGTCACGGGGTTTAAGATCGAACAGAATGCGGTCACGGCCGTGGTCACCGAGCGCGGGGAAATACAATGCGATTATGTGGTGATCGGGGCCGGGCCCTGGGCCGAACATTTTTGGAAGATGCTTGAATTGCCGGATCAGATTGACCTCAAGGACCTCGAAGGCAACATCCACAAGGATGTGCCCATGTGGACCTACTGGTTTCTGCAGGAAGGCACCTTGGGCGTGCCGCCGAGGTACGGCTTGAGCAATTCAGGCCAACTTCCGCCGGTCATTCACCTCGACAGCGACGCGCCCTTGTACTCCAGCGAAGACGGCTCCCTGATCACCGATGAAATGTGGGGCATCTATTACAAGCCCGATTTTAATTTCAAAGGGATTCAAGGCGGGGCCGCTCCCTACAGGATCGAAAAAGAGAGAGTGGCCGTCGACCCTTACGGCATCGATTCCAAGGAGTACTTTTCCGGACCGGAGTTCGCCCACATGTGGACTTCGGCCTTGGCCCACTGTCAGAAGCGGTACGAAGATAAGTATCAGGCCTACCGGAATGAGAAATCCGGCGGCCTCGGAGCTTTCACCCCGGACAACTTTCCGATCTTCGATATGATGAAGGACAACTGCTACCTGATTGCCGACTCCAATCACGGGTACAAGATGATTGGGGTGGGCAAACTCGTGGCCAAGGAGGTTCTGGGTGAAAACCAGGAGCTGCTCAAACCCTTTCGGTTCAGCCGCTATTCCAACGGCAGGTTGCACCCGGAATCCAACAGCCCGTTCCCTTGGAGCTGATTAGCGAAAGGGGATGAAGCTAACGGTTCTTGGTTCCGGCGGATGTATGGTCATCCCCAAACCCCTGTGCACTTGCCGGGTCTGCCGGGAAGCCCGGGCTAAGGGCTTCCCCTACGAAAGAACCGGGCCTTCGGCCTATCTGCACGACCTTCATCTGCTTATCGACGCCCCGGCCGAAGTTGCGGCTCAGTTGAATCGGGCCGGAATCGGCCGGGTCGATTTCCTGATCTTCACCCACTTGGACCCCGATCATGTGGAAGGCTTTCGGGCGGTGGAGCAAATAGCCCTGGATTTTCGGACCTGGCGGGCGTACCCGGAAAAGCGCATCAGCTTGCTCCTGCCCGAAGAGCTTAACGAAAGAATCAGGGAAATAAGCACCTGGTACGGGCCGGTCATAGATTTCTATCAAGAACAAGGTTTTGTAGAACCCATGGTCTTTAAAGACGAAATTAAAATAGGGGAAGTCGCAATTAAAGCCGTTTTGGTTGACCGGGACTCGCGGCCGGTTTTTATCTATGTCTTCGAGAAAGACGGCCGCCGCATCGTCTACGCCCCTTGCGACCTCAAACCGTTTCCCGTGGAGCGGGCGGAAGTCCAGGAGGCGGACCTTTTGGTCATCCAGCCCGGCCTGTTCGAAACAGGTCTTAAACATGGCTTCGCCTACCCTGAAGATCACATTTCCCGGACCACGCTCTACACCTTTGACCAGACCTTGGAACTGGCCCGGCAAATCGGGGCCCGGCGCATAGTCTTCACCCATTTGGAAGAATATTGGAACCGAAGTTATGACGACTACTTGCAACTTGAAAGTCAATTCGACCACGTTCATTTCGCCCATGACGGGATGGAAGTGACGGTTTAGTTCACAAAAAGGTAATCGCCTTAACTTCCGTCTCCATATCCATCTCTAAAAAAGGAGGCAATCAGTGTCATTATCAGCACCAACCTCACCGTCAGCCCAAGACCTGGAAGAACTCGATCTGCTGGCCCGGATTCACCGGGACGCCTTGACCGTTCTGGAAGAGGTGGGGGTGAAATGCCACCATCCCGAAGTCAGACGGCTCTTCGAAGAAACGGGTCTGGCCGCTTTCGACGATACTACGGGGCATATACATGTTCTTACTCCCCTGGTGGAACAAGCCTTGAGCACGACTCCCAAGCGGGACCGGTTTTTCGTGCCGGAAAATTCCTTCGGCGTGGGCGGGACCGCCCCCTTTGTCCACGATGACCGGACCGGGGATCTGATCGATCCGACCTTGGAGCACCTGATCAAAATAGCCTCGATCGTCAACGAGGCCGACGAGATCGGTTTCATGGCCCGAGGCGTTTTGCTCAAGAAACAGGAAGTCAAGGTCATCGAAACCATGGTCGAGCATTGCCATAAGCCGATTTACGTGGCTGTGTTGACCGAGGCGGGCATAGCCAAGGCCAAGGAGGTTCACGAGCGCCGCGGTAAGTTGACCGTGCAGTTCTCGATCATCAACAGTCCGCTCACGGTCATCGACAGCATGATCCCGCCTTTCCTCGAGGTGATTCGTCTGGGCCTTCCCGTTTATGTGTCGACCATGCCCATGGCCGGTCTGACCGCGCCCTATTCCATGTCCGGACTGCTGACCTTGACCCACGCCGAAGCCTTGTTCGGCCTGACCCTGGCTCAACTGGCCAACCCGGGAGTGACCGTGGTCCATGCCGGTCTGCCTTCCATCGCCAACATCAGGAAGAACTACGCCGTGGACCTGGGACTTCTTTCTCACAACGCGGCCAACCTGCTTATGGACAAGGTCTGCGAGGGCCTGAGCCTGCCTTCGATTCAGACGGCCTGCACCACCAGTGAAGACCACCCCAATGAGCAGGCCGAGGCGGACGCGGTCAAGGGTTTCGCCCTGATGAAAAAGTATGGTTTTCACCAAATGCGGCACGCCTTCGGCTTTCTTCGGGAATTGATCTCCTTTTCCATCGCCAAACTGGAAAGGCATATCGATCTCTGCCGGCAGACTACGGCCGACCAGGCTCCGGCCTACGAGTTCGAAGCCTATGATCCGGAAGGGCTCGAAGTCATCAGGCGGATCGGCAGTTGGGGCAACTATATGAGGGACGATCACACCCTGAAGAACACCGGCCGGTCTTTTCTGCATTGACCTTTCGGGTAAAATCGTCAATTTTTGGGGGAGAACAAAGGCCCCGGCCGGGTGGCCGGACGGTCGATCTCGACGGGGCGGCGCTTTGACTTGTTTGTCAGCCGAATATCGAAAAGGAGGCCTCAGTGCCGATTAAATTGAAAAGCCTTTGGGGCAAGCCGCCGCTTAAGTCCGGTTATGACGTGGTCATCATCGGCGGAGGCATCCACGGCCTGGCCACGGCTTATTTTTTGGCTCGAGACCACGGGGTGAAAGATGTGGCCGTGATCGAACGGCGTTTCGTCGGGTACGGCGGTTCCGGCCGGAACACGGCCATCGTTCGGGCCAACCAGAGGAGTCAGGAGAACCTCAAATTGTATGATGAAGGGCTCAAGCTCTGGCCGCGGCTGATCGCCGAACTGGATTTCAACATGATGTTTTTCAACTGCGGCAACCTCAACCTGGCCCACAGCGAGGCGGCCATCAGCGCCCTGCGGCTTCAGGTGGTCACGGCCCAGTTTTACGGAGTTATCAGCGAACTGCTCGACGCCAGGCAGTGCCGGGAAATCGTTCCGGCTTTGGATATTTCCGACCGGTTGACTTATCCGATTCTCGGCGGCATGTACCACCCTCCGGGCGGGACGCTCCGTCACGACGCCGTGGCCTGGGGCCTGGCCAAGGGTGCGGCGGCCAAAGGCGTCCGGATTCACCAATATACTGAAGTAACCGGCCTAAAAGTCGAACAGGGCCGGGTGACCGGGGTGGTGACGGACAACGGGCCGATCCGGACCCCCCGGGTCTTGATCGCCGCCGGCGGATACAGCACTTTACTGGCCGGCCTGGTCGGTCTTCGCCTGCCCATTCACGTTTTGCCCATCCAGGCCATGGTCAGCCAGCCGGTCAAACCGTTCCTCCATCATGTGGTCTCCTCCGGCGCTTATCACGTCTACTGCAACCAGAGCCTCAAGGGCGAACTGGTGACCGGAGCCCACATGGACCCCTGGCCGACTTACACCACCAACGTCACCGCCCAGTACATCAAACACCAGGCCGAAGCCTTGACCGAATTGATGCCCGTGCTCAAAGGTCTTCGTTTCATGCGCATCTGGGCCGGGCTGGCCGACATGACCCCGGACATGGCCCCGATCATCCAGGGCAACGATCCTATCGAAGGTCTGTACCTGGATTGCGGCTGGGGCTATTTCGGTTTCAAATCCGGTCCGATCACCGGCAAGTATTTGGCCCAATACCTGGCCACGGCCGAATGCCCCGAAGCGCTCAAGCCTTTCACCTTGAGGCGTTTCGAGCAGGGCCGCCCCTTGGGCGAGATCGCCACTCCCATTAATTACGGGCCGTGGAACTGAGGAGCATCTCATGTCCTTTATGATAACCTGCCCTATTTGCGGACGACGGGACCTGTATGAATTTCGGTTCGGCGGGGAAGAACGGGGGCCTCGCCCGGAAGAAGATGGTCTGACCCCCCGCGCTTACTGCGAATACGTCCACATGCGGACCAATGCGGGCGGGCCGCAGCAGGAGTGGTGGTTTCATCGCGACGGCTGCGGCCTGTGGTTCACCGTCCGGCGCAATACCTTGACCAACCGGGAAGTTTCACCTCCGGAGGCTGAAGGATGAAAAGGCTGCCCTATTCACCGACCCAAAAGATTGATCATCACCGGAAAATATCTTTCAAGTTCGACGGCCGCGGCCTGACCGGTCTGGCCGGCGACTCCATCGCCACGGCCCTGTACGCCAACGACGTCCGCATCTTCAGCCGGAGCATCAAGTACCATCGGCCCCGGGGCCTGTATGGTCTGGACGGTGAATGCGCCAATTGTCTGGTCGAAGTGGACGGCTTGCCTAACGTGTCCAGTGCCAGGACCCTCCTTCATCAAGGCATGAACGTCAAGGCTCAGAACGTGGCCGGATCGGCTCAGTGGGATTGGCTGGGCTTCATGGACCGACTGGACTGGGCCATGCCGGCCGGTTTCTACTACCGGGTTTTCCATAAACCTTATGACCTGTGGCCTTTTTTTATGAACCGTATCCGTCAGGCCGCCGGCATCGGGCGGATCAACCCGACCTGGCCGGGCGGACGTTACGATGATTTGTATCTGAACGCCGAAGTCTGCGTCCTGGGCGGCGGACCGGCCGGTTTGTCCGCGGCCCTGGCCGCGGCCGATCAGGGATTGCGGGTCGTTTTGCTCGAAGCCCGGCCCTGGCTCGGCGGCTTTTACGATTGGCGGGTCAGTGAAGACTCCCAAGGGGTTGCTCTTTACCAAAGGGCGGCCGCCCTGACCGCGGCCCTGGCCCAAAGGTCCAACGTCCGGGTCTTCACCCACGCCTTCGTCAACGGGCTATGGGGAGACAACCTGGTCACGGCCTTTCAACTAGGCCGGCCCGAGGACCCTTTTAATGAACGCTATATCGAAGTCAGGGCCAAAAGCGTGGTCGTGGCCACCGGCTGTATCGAACGGCCGCTGATCTTTGAAAACAACGACCGCCCCGGCGTCATGCAGGCCGGTTGCGCCCATCGTCTGGCCCGGACCTACGGTCTGCTGCCGGGCAAGTCGGCCGTCTTCAGCGTGGGCCACGACCTGGGGCTGGAAGCGGCCATCGACCTGGCCGATCTGGGTCTGAAAATACCGGCCGTGGCCGACTGCCGGGTCGACGGGCACGATCCCGACCTGGTCGAGGCTTTAGCCAAACGAAACATCCCCTTTCTGTCCGGTTGGGCGGCCTCGAAAGTTGAGGGAGACAAGGGCCTCGATCGCGTTCTTCTGGTCAGTCTGGGCGGGACCAGCCGCCGCCGGATCGGCGGCCAGATACTGGTCGCCTCCGCCGGCCTGACTCCGGCCAGCGGGCCGCTGTGGATGGCCCAGGCCAAAATGGCTTACAACCCTCATACCAATTTTTATCTGCCTCAGGAACTTCCCCCGGGCCTCCAGGCCGCCGGGCGTTTACTGGCTTATCGTCATCCTGACTCCATCGAGGCTTCCGGCCGCTTGGCCGGTTTGGCCGCCGCCCTTGACTGCGGGGCGGGGGTGGAGAAGGAATATCGGGAGGCCCAGGAGAGATTGTCCGGCTTGCCGCGCCCGGCCAAGGGTTCCAAGCTGGTTTTGGCCCCTAATATCGGCTTGGGCCGGAGAAGTTTCGTTTGCTTTGATGAAGACGCCACGGTCAAGCATATCGCCCAGGCCTGCGAACAGGGTTTTGATGTTCCGGAGCTGGCCAAGCGTTTCACCGCGGCCGGGACCGGCCCGGGACAGGGCGGTATTCCGGGACACAACTTGCCCCTGCTGATCTCCCAGCTTCGCGGCGAAGGACTGGAGGAACCGGCCCCGACCACCATCCGTCCGCCCCTGGTCCCGACACTTTTGGCCACCTTGGCCGGACCCAAGCACGACCTCTTCAAACGCACCCCCCTGCACGAAGCCCAGGAAAAAGCCGGGGCCATATTTCGCCGCATCGGACCCTGGAAACGGGCCAGATATTTCTCCCAGGACCTGACCAGTCGGGAGGAAATCGAGGCGGTTCACAACGGCGTGGGCCTGATCGATGTGTCCACCCTGGGCAAGTTCCGGCTGTTCGGACCGGACGCCCTTCAGGCCCTTCAGAGGGTCTACGTGGGCGACATGTCTAAAATCCCGGAAGGCCGAGTCAAATACTCGGCCATGTGCAATGACGACGGGTGTCTGATCGATGACGGCGTGATCCTCGAACTTGGGGCAAACGAATACTACTTCACCACCTCGACCGGCCGGGCCGGAGCCACCATTGAATGGTTCCGCTACCACACCCGGTACGACGGCTGGACCTTCCACCTGGTCAATCTGACCGACGCCTTTGGGGCTATCAACCTGGCCGGGCCTCGAGCCCGGGAGGTGCTCGGAAAACTAACCGAGGCGGACCTTTCGAAAAAGGCCTTCCCTTACGGGGCCTGGCGGGAGATGACCTTGGGCGGGGCGGTTCAGGCCAGGGTGCTCAGACTGGGTTTTGTCGGCGAGCTTTCTTATGAAATCCATGTCTCGGCTTCTCAGGCCCAATGCGTCTGGGATTGGCTTCTGGAAGCCGGCCGGGAAATGGGGATCAGGCCCTTCGGCCTGGAGGCCCAAAACGTCCTCCGTCTGGAAAAGGGACACGTGATTATCGGTCAGGATACCGAAATCCGGACCAACCTGCTGGACCTGGGTCTTGGTTTCCTATGGAACCGGGACAAGGCCGCCGCCAAGACCGTGGGCGCGCCGGCCCTGCGATTCACGGAAAATCAGTCGGGCCGCCTGAAACTGGTCGGATTCCGGACTGAGGACTCGCCTAAAGATGGGGCCATTATTGTCGACGATTCGATTCGCGGTTACGTAACCTCGACCCGTTACAGCGCCGTGCTCGGCCGAACCATCGGCTTGGCCCTGGTCGAAGACCATCTGGCCGAACCGGGGACCCCGTTGAATATTTTTCAGGAAAACATGGGCGATCAAAAACTGAGGGCCACGGTGGTCGGCCTTCCTTTTTACGATCCCGATGGGATCAGATTGCGAGCCTAGTCATGAAAAGATACACCAGGCGGTCACCGATCAGGCTGCCCGGTCGGCCGGGACAGACCGAGTTCCGGCAGGGTTGGGAAGTGGTCCTCGCCTATGAAGAAGAAAAGCCGGGACCGTTTTTAGTCGATCTCAGCCATCGGCCTAAGTGGGATATTCAAGACGCCGACCTGGACCGGAAGCGTCCGGGCGGACTGGATTTTCCGGAAACCCCCAACCAATGTCTTTTGAAGGACGGCCTGCTTGTCAGCCGGCTGAATCGGACCCAGGCGGCTGTCTGGTCTTTGGGCCGGGAGACTTCGTCGCCCCTGGAGACGCCGGCGGCCACCGACGTGACCGATGGTTGGGTCCTGCTGGCTTTGGTCGGAGGCGGAATATTTAACCTGATGGAAAAGGTGACCCGCCTGGACCTTCGGTCTCGAATCAAGAAGCCGCCCTTTCTGGTTCAAGGACCGCTCCTGGATATTCCCGCCAAAATGGCGGTGCTCAAGAACGGCCGTGAAGGTCCGATAATTCTTCTGGCGGTGTCCAGAGGCTACGGTCAAAGCCTGGCTGAGGCCCTTCTGGAGGCCGGCCGGGAGATCGGCCTTATCCCCGGCGGTGAACTGGTCTTTCACCGCGTTTTATACTTTTAATCCCTACAATATTCTCTTGACCGGGCCTGCTTTTTTCTGTTGCCTATCGCGTCGATTTGGTGTTTTCTCTTGGCTGGATTTAAACACCACCGGCCGGCCATGGAGTCAAAAACATGAAAGTAGCCGTCTATCAGACCAATCCTGTTTTACTGGACGTGAAAGCCAACCTGGAAGACGTCATGGCCAAAATCCATCACGGCCGCGAACAGGGCGCTCATCTGAACGTCTTTCCGGAATTGGCCTTGACCGGATACTTTGTCGGGCCCAGATACGCCGAAGCGGCCCTTCGCCTCGATTCCCCGGAGATTAAACGATTAGCGGCCGCGACCGGGGGGACGGCGGCGATAGTCGGTTTCATCGAGGAATCGCCGTCGATGAATTTTTACAACTCGGCCTTGGTGGCCGTGGACGGTGAAATCCTGTTCGCCAACCGTAAACTTAACCTCCCGAACTACGGTGTTTTCGAGGAGAGGAAGTACTTTGCTCCGGGCAAGCAGGTCCGGGTTTTCAGGCTCCATGATTTCGCCCTGGCCGCCTTCATTTGCAACGACGTCTGGCACCCTTCCCTGCCCTACCTGGGCGTTTGTCAGAAGGCCGACATCTTCGTGACCATCATGAATTCCCTGGAAGGCTCCAT
>Ga0209163_1003270_pt1 | contig 12201 bp, 5 predicted proteins | sample MTBAKSrepl2MetaG_FD_187457 | JGI IMG/M metagenome (GOLD analysis project Ga0209163, IMG submission 187457) | Enrichment culture microbial communities om Arthur Kill intertidal strait, New Jersey, USA, that are MTBE-degrading - MTBE-AKS2 (Arthur... | ecosystem: Environmental > Aquatic > Marine >...
CCTGGGCATGCTCTACGCCGCTGATGTTCGTATTCGTCCCCTGGATGTCGGTAGCGGTCCACCCGAAGGTGTATTGGCGGTCGTTGCCCGACAGGGGTGACCCCGGTCCCTTGGAATTGCCGCCGTCGAAGTAGAACTCCACGCTGTCGTCGAGGTACGCGCTGCCGGAGTCATTGCGCTTGGAATCGTCGTTGACATCCACGATCACGTAGATGTATTCCGCGTCCCACATGGCCCGCCAACTGCCCGAGCAGTCCTCGGGCGACGCGACGGTGCCTTCGATGGTGGTCCGGATGTACTGTACCGAGGCGATCGACCAGATCGGGTCAACCTCGCCGTCGAGTACGGGCGGTTTGTTGACGGACGGGATTTCGAGATCCCAATCCTGCGCCATCGCCGGACCGGCCAAGCCCAGAATCAGGACAAGCAGACAGATCGTTCTCCCACACATACTCGGTCCTCCTTCAATTAGGTCTACAGGCTTGCGTTGCTACGACACATACCGTGACCAACTCTGCGTATTCCCCTCGCGTGGGATGCGTGCAGCGTCACCTCCTTTCCCAGAAGACAATTTGCGGAGCTATGGGAAGAATGGATGAGAATGCCGGACAGGTGTGGATTCAGCGTACCCCCCCGGTGCCTTGTGCACAGCCGGACACACTGCATAGGCGCCTCCGAGTCCGATTCGCCGCACGGCCGCTCGCTCCGGGCCGCTATGGCTCTATCCAGAACCCACACATCCGTGGACCACTGTATCAGATTCGACCGGGACACGCAACAGATTTTCGGTCCAATCCGAGATCGGGGCCGCCCGATTGCGCACAATATCGGCACTTTCGGCCCGGCACTTGAGTCACTTCAACCCCCGACCTCGCCGGTGGAACGGCGGCAGAGGAGGGGCCGGATCCGAGCGTTCGCGCCCGGCGCACACGACGTGGGGCCTGAGTCCGCGGACTCAGGCCCCAGGGTCGGTGCTTGTGGCGGCGACGGGCGATACAGAGAGCCCACCGCGGATCCTGTTAGTATGGCGATGCGCGGCACTACGGCTCAACCGCGGGACGGCCGTAGCCGATGTCATCGAGGAAGAGCGTGCCGGCACCACCCTTGGCGGGAGCGGTCTTGTTGCCCACGCCGATGGTCATCGACTTGACCGCGTTCATCTTCACGCCGGCCGCGGTGAACTCGCTCAGCGGAATCGTCCACGCCTGCCAACCCGTCTGGATCGTGGCCGCCGCATCCGGGTTCTGCATCGTGGCGGACTTACCAGAACTGTCCTTGATCGTGACGTACAGGCCCTCCATCGAGTTGCCGGCCGGTTGCGGGACGCCAATTTCCGCCACCTGCCAATTCCCGGCCACACTGCCGGTGACGGTGATGTTCGAGAACTCCGCGCCGGTTGAGACGGCCGCATCGTGGCTGCACACCGCCAAGCCGACCAGGACCGGGCCGATCATCGTGATCGTCTGCGGCGTGCCCAACTGGGTCCAGGTCTTGCCGTCCGGAGAGATCGAGCCGGTGAAGCCGTTGCCGCTGCGCTCGATCTTCACCCAGTAAGGAGCCGTCACGACCGTGGCACTGTCGCTGTTGGCGGAGGCCTGATTGGTCAGCGGTCGCCGTTGGAAGCTGGCGCCGTTGCCGCCGTCGGCGCCGCCGGGCGTGATGGCTGTGAAGGCGTGCATCGAGCCCGGCTCGATGCCTTGGCGGATCATCACGCCGGCCTTGGCCCAGGCGTTGCTGTTGAAAACGCTTTCGACCCGCGCCACCATCGTGCCGTTGCCGTTGAGTGTCTTGTAGGCGAAGCGGAACTGGTCCGCGGTGTCCCAGATATCCGTGCCGATGGCGTTCATCAGAACGTTACCCGAGGGGGTCTCCGCGAAGGCCGGCATCGCACCCCGGAAGTACAGCCGCAGGGAATCGGCGGCGCCGGTGGTCCAGTTCTGCGGCGAATCGAACGTCCGCTCGGCCTCCGAGAGGAAGGGTGCTGCCGAGTTGTCATAGATCAGGGGCATGGCTTGCCCGCCGCCGTGCACGATCTTCGTCTCGGCAAAAGGCGAGACATCATACCCGACCTGCGAGCCACCCTTGGCCGCATCCGTCAGACCATCGATCCAGGAGTCATAGATGCGGCTGTCTTCGTCATTGTAGCTCTCGAAGTCGTCGATGGCGGCAAACTCCTGGGTCGTGAAGTTCCAGACGTCGCCGTCATAAGGACCGTCGCCGCCGACTTCGTTCACCTTCCAGAAGTAGCTCTTGCCGAACTCCAGAAAGGTGGGAGCGTAGCGGGGCTCGCTCACGGTCCCGGCCAAGACCAGGGCATTCTCGTCGGCGCCGAGATAGACCTCATGGGACGTGGCCTCGCGGCCAGGCCGCCAACTCAACTCCCCGCCCAGGCTGACGTCAGTAGCCCCGACCGCCGGCTGCGGCGCGCGGGCTTGTGTCGGGATGTAGTAGAACCGCACCTCGCTCAAACCCGTCTGCGGCGCGACGCCACCCCAGGACTTGTTGATGGTCAGCTTGACATACTGAGCTATGGCGCCGCCGAAATCAACGATGGTGTTGGCCACATAGTTGGGCAGACCGGGCGCCCGGGCAAACTCCGGCACGCCTTCCAGGGCCGTCCAGGTCTGGCCGTCGAGGGAGTACTCGACGGTGACGTCCCTGGCGCCGAAGCCCACGAAGTCCTCGATCAACTGGTTGGAGTTCCACACCCACATTTCGCGCAGCTTGCAGGGGGCTTCGAATTCGTACTGGATCCAATTCGGCGCTACCCCGGCGCTCATCCACATCTGCGTCAGTTCGACGGAATGCCCGTCGTTGGCGTTGAGTCCGACGCCATTGATGGTGTTCTCAGGCCCGACGCCCGGCCGGCTGCTGGAGGCAGTGGCCGTTATGCCCGTCAGAGGGTAGACGTACGGTTCGGCGGTGAAGCTCCAGACGGCGCCCTTGGCGATGCCGCTGTCCGGCGGGGCATTCACCTCGTCGATTCGCCAGAAGTACACCTGATCGAATTCGAGAAGCCCTTCGGGATCATACGAAGTCCCGCTTTGCCCCTGACTGACCAGGACGCCACGATCGTCGGTCCGGCTGGCCTGATCGACCGCATCGAAATCCGTGCCGAAGTAGACATCGTGGCTGGCCGCGAATTCCCCAGGCTCCCAGGAGAGCACCACCTCGCGCGGCACATCGGTCGTTCCGCTCGACGGCTGGGGCGCACTGGCGGGCGCGGTGTCTCCCGTCATGGCCTGGCCGATCTCGCTCGCGGACAGGGCGGTGTCGTAGATCCGCACCTCGTCGATGGTGCCGACGAATGTTTCCGTATTGGTGGAATCCACACAACCAATCGTCACCGGCGTAGCGTTCGCAGACTCTCTGAGCGTAGCGTTCCCCGTTGAAACCTGCTCACCATTGATGTACTGCACCCCGGCGCCGTCGTCCCAAGTCACCGCCACGTGGATCCACTCATTCGCATAGGGCACGAGCAGCGTATTGCCCCATCCAAAACTCGTGCCCCCTCCGCTGTAGTCCGCTCGAAACAGAAGATCGCCGGCCGGGTTGGTCTGCCAGAACCATTTGATCGTGTCGCCGGTAGTACTCCAGCCCAGACGTTTGCCGATGATGCCCTGCTGGGCAATGCTGTGGTTCCGCCCCTCCCAGTTGATCCAGGCGGCCAGGGTCATGGCATTGTTCTTGGCCGTGGGATCAATCGAACCGATCACGATCCGCTCACCGGCCGTGTCGAAACGCACGGCCCCACCCTTGACACCAGTCACCCATTCCACGCCGCTAGCGAGGGTACCATTGTTGCCGTTGCCGGTGACGTCGCTGGTTGCCGTACCCTGACCTTCGTTGAAAGGATAGTAGGCAATCAGTCCGGCCCAGGCCCCGGTACAAAGGGCCGCGACCAGAAAGACACTGAGTAATCCCGTGACACGTGACATTCCTACACCTCCTTCAATAGAACAGAGACTCTGTTTTGTGGAATCGAGAGATGATCGGATTACCGCCGATGGAGCACTAACGCCTCGGGAAGGTCATAGACCACGCGTAGCGCTCGACGCCCATTCCTCCTCATGTCAAAGCATAGACGCAAATGTCGTGATCGATAGTTGCCCGACATGCCTCCCAGCCAGGCCCCTGCCGTCAAGACTATTATAACCGCTGGGGATGGATCGTCAAACGAAATGCGACCCATCCCCTTTCGAGTCTGAGCTCTCACACGCCAGCAACTGCAGAGGCTTCAAGATGCCCGTGCTACGGGACCGGTCGGCCGAGACCGATATCATCGACGTAGAACGTTCCCGCGCCGCCCCCGACCGCAGCGGCCTTGCTGCCCACGCCGATCGTCAGCTTCTTGACCCGGCTCATGTTCACGCCCGCCAGGTCGCTGAACGGGATGATCCATTGGGTCCACTGGCCCGCGGTCGCCGCCGGCGGGTTGGTTACGGTAGCGGACTTGCCGGCGCTGTCCTGCACGGTCACGTATAGGTCCGACGGGGCATCCTGCGTCCACAAGCTCAGGCTGTCGGCTCCGCTGAGGGTCCAGTTCTGAGCCGTCGCGAACTCCCGTTCGGCTTCGCTGTAGAAGGGCGACTCCTCATTGTTGAAGCTAAGGGGCATCGACTGCCGGCCACCGTGGACGATCCTCGTCTCCGCGAACGGCGAGACATCGTAGCCGACCTGGGAGCCGGTGTTGTTGACCCAGCCGTCGATCCAGGTGTCGTAGATGCGGTTGTCGTCGTCGTTGTAGTCCTCGAAGCCTTCGATGATCGCGAACTCCTGGGTTGTGAAGCTCCAGACTTCGCCCTCGTAGGGCCCGGCGCCGCCGATCTCATCCACCTTCCAGAAATAGGTGGTCCCAAAGTCCAGGGGGTCCGGGACGTAGCGGTGCTCGGTCACGGTATCCACCAAGGCCAGGGCGTTCTCATCGGTGCCGAGGTAGACCTCGTGCGCGGTCGCCTCACGTCCAGACCGCCAGTTTAGGTCGGTATTGACATCGATACTTGTCGCTTCATCCACCGGCTGGGGCACGCGGGCTTGCACCGGGATATAGAAGAACCGCACTTCGCTTAGGCCGGTCTGCTGTGCAACGCTGCTCCAGTTGGCGTTGATCGTCAGCTTGACAAACCTCGCGGCGGCCCCGCCAAAATCGACGACGGTATCGGCGGTGTAGGTCGGCGAACCGGTTGCCCGCGCAAATTCCGGTACGCCTTCCAGTGCCGTCCACGTTTCCCCGTCGACGGAATACTCGATGGTGACGTTCTTGGCCCCGAAACCGACGAAGGCTTCGATCAACTGGTTGGAATTCCACACCCACAGCGCGTCCAGCTGGTAGACGGCGTCGAACTCGTATTGGATCCAGTTCGGTTGAGCGCCGGAGCTCGTCCACATGTCCGTCGATGCGGTGGAGTGCTCGTCATCGGCGTTGAGACCCGAACCGTTGACTGTGTTCTGCGGCCCCATGCCGGGCTGCGCGCTGGAAGCGGTGGCGGTCACATTCGCGATGGGATAGGCGTACGGCTCGACCGTGAACGACCAGACATCGCCCTTGAATACTGTCGAATCTGGTGGAGCGTTGATCTCATCGATCCGCCAGTAGTAGGTGGCGCCGAATTCGAGAAGACCGGCAGACTCAAAGGTTGTGCCCTCCTGGTCTTGACTGAGTAGGATCCCCGGGGGACTTTGCCGACTGGCCGTATTCACATCCTCAAAGCCGGTCCCGAGATAGACATCGTGCGTGTTGGCGAACTGGCCAGGCGCCCAACCCAGGGTCACATCCCTGGATACATCGGCTTCTCCATGGGCCGGAACGGGACGAGAGGCAATCGAGGTGACGCCGCCTGCCGCATCGAGGATGCGAACCTCATCGATGAACAGATCACCCGCCGCACCAAACCCCCACGAAATCCGGTCAATCACGCCCGTTCCCCCCGTGAACTCGTCGAGGTTCGTCGGACGGACTCCACTGTTTGCCCCTCTCCCGGTGAAATCCTTGAGCATCACTCGAACCCGCTCATAGCCGGGCTGGTCATCCACCCGGACGCTGGTGGTCTCAAAGTCCGGGTCCCACTCGGGGCCCGCCAGCCTTAGTTCCAGGTAGCTGATAGCGACCGTCCCGCCATCGATGTAGAACTCGAGATAGGCGGTATCGAAGTCGATGCCGGACAGGTCTAAATTCAGGTTCATTATGCCTGTGATCCAGGCCCAGTCTCCGTAGGTCGCAAAGTCGCGTTTCAAGTGATTTGCGCCGTGGTAGGGCTGCGAATCGCTGACCACAAACTGGCTGTCACCGCGCAACGCCAAATCAGCGCCGGGCGGGAGTTCCTCACTGAACAGGATCCATTCGCCTCCAAAGGCGACGGTAGTCGATAGGGCGATAACGGCGATCAGGGTGAATGTGGATTTCGTCATCGTAGTTTCCCTCCTTTCAGGGGCCAAGAATGTCAGACAAGTTCCTTGATTGCCATGATTCCAGAAACCGTATATACACTTATTGTAGTCAGTCACGTCGTCCCTTTTCGAACGAGTGATTGATCGCCAGGCCTTCTACCTTGGCCCCACCGTGGTCAGCAGTTCCGGCGTCTTCGGGTACAGGCGGATGTCGTCGATGTAGACGATGCCCGTCGCGCCGGCGCTCTCGATGCCGATCGTCAGCTCGCTGACCTTGTTCACTCCGCCGATGCTCGCGAGGTCGATGTTCCACCGCTGCCACTGGTTACGCGTGAGGTTCGCGGCGCCGCCGTCGTAGACGACTTTGGTGTTGTTGATCTTGATGTACAACTGGCCGGTGTTCTCCGGCGTGCCGTAGAACCACAACGACAGACTCTTGATACCGCTGGCGGTCCAATCCTGGGCGGCCTCGAACGTCCGGGTCGCTTCCGAGGTCGTGCCGCCGGTGTTGTTGTAAGTCAAAGGCATCGACTGGCGGCCGCCGTGAATGATCGTCTGCTCGGCGAACGGCGAAACGTCGTAGCCGACCTGCGAGCCGCCCCTGGTTGCGTCGGTCAGACCATCGATCCAGGAATCGTAGATGCGGTTGTCGTCGTCGTTGTAGCTCTCGAAGTCCTCGATGACTGCAAACTCTTGGGTCGTGAAGCTCCAGAGGTCCCCTTCATAGGGACCGTCGCCGCCGATCTCATTGACCTTCCAGAAGTAGGTCGTCCCAAATTCCAGAGACGCGGGCGTGTAGCTATGCACGGCCAGGGTAGCCACTTGGCTCATGGTGCTCGCAGCCGTGCCGAAATAGACCTCGTGCGACTCGGCCTCGCGACCCGGCCGCCAGTTCAAATCGGTATCGATGCTCACGTCCTTTGCCTCATTCGCCGGCTGCGGCGCGCGAGCCTGCAACGGTATGGAGAAAAAACGCACTTCACTCAGGCCGCTCTGGGGGGCCATGCCGCCCCAGTTCTGGTTGATCGTCAACCTGACGAACCTGGCGGCCACCCCACCGAACTCGACCGTGGTATTGGCCTGGTAGGTCGGCACAGCCGTGGCCTTGGCAAACTCGGGCACACCGTCCAGCGTCGTCCAGATTTCGCCATCCATGGAATACTCGACAGTGACATTCCTGGCGCCGAAGCCCAGGAAGGTCTCGATGATCTGGTTGGAGTTCCAGACCAGCAACTTGTCGAGCTTGTAGGCTCTGTCGAACTCGTACTGAATCCAGTGAGGCGGCGTGCCGGCGCTCATCCACATGTCCGTCAATTCGGTGGAGTGCTCGTCATTGTCATTGAGACCCGAGCCATTGATCGTATTCTCCGGGTCCATGCCGGGCTGTGCGCTGGAAGCCGTGGCGGCAGCGGGCTGCACCGGATAGGACAACGGTTCGGCGGTGAAGCTCCAGGTTTCGCCCTTGAAGACCGTCCTGTCAGGGGTCGCGTTGATCTCGTCGACCCTCCAGTAGTAGACTTGTCCGTAGTCGAGACCCGCGGGATCGAACTCCGTGGCCGTCTGGCCCTGGCTGACCAGGGCGCCCCTCGGATTGGCCCGTCCGGCGTCATTCACATCGGCAAAGGTCGTCCCGAAATACACATCGTGCGTCCCAGCGTACGTACCCGGTGTCCAGTTCAACACTGTATCGGAAGGCACATCGCTGGCCCCATCCTTCGGGCTGGGATCATGGGCGAGGGACCTGTCGATCAGGCCCTCCATGATGCGTTGGATCTCCGCCTGCGTCAGCGCCAGATCGTAGATCTGGGCATCGTCCATCTTGCCGACGACATGGTGGGTCGGCGGGTTCAAGTCGCGTCCGGCGCCGAGCAGGAGTCGGCCGGTGCTGGTCTCGATCCTGCCCGTCGCGGCGGCGTTGACCAGCGGGGCGCCATCGACATAGATGATTTTCATCGCGCCGTCGTAGGTGGCCGCGACATGATGCCATTCGCCATCGAACATGGCGGTCGCGGCATTGGCGCCGCTGGCGAACCACTCCGGCGTGGCTCCGGTTGTCTTGAAGCCGAGTTGCCGGTTGGGCCCGTTGTAGTAGAGGGCGAAGGTGTCGATATTCGGCCCGCCGCGCATGATGATGCCCGACCAGTCGGGGTAGGCGAAGGCTGCGTCCGGCTGGACCCAGGCCGCCAGGGTCACCGCATCGGTGATATTGAACACATTGTCGGTGCCGCAGTTGACGTACGTGCTGCCATCGAACTGCAGGGCGCCGCCGAGAAGGCCGGGCGCCCAGACGGCATTCCCCACGACCGTGCCGTCGTTGCCATTGCCGCTCCCGTCCCTGGCGATGTTGCCGCTGGTCTCGTCAAACGGCCACCAGCCCACCAGATCACCGGACGCCGGCCCGGTCGGCCACAGGAACAGGACACAAAGAACCACAAGAATGGACCTTCTCAGCATGATCGTCCTCCTTCAGGGCGTTTCCTACGCACATTCTACATCGTACTATCGGTACAGATCAGCCAGGATCCGCACACGTGACTCAGACCTCCGTCGCGTCGGCGCGCGATGGTCACGGTAGTGGCCGGCCGAACCCGACGTCGTCGATAATCAGCTTGCCGGCGCCGCCCTTGACCGGAACAGACCGGTTGCCGACGCCGATCGTCACCGACTTGACCGCGTTTATCTTCACACCCGCCGAGGCGAACTCACTCAACGGGATCGTCCCCTGCTGCCAATCCGTTACGGTCGTGGCCGCGGCATCCGCGGACGCAACCGTTTTGGACTTGCCCGCGCTGTCCTTGATGGTAACGTAGAGGCCCTCAGCCGAATTGTCAGCCAAGCCCTGGAAGTACAACGACAAGCTGTCGGCGCCGCCGATGGTCCAGTCCTGGGGCGAAGCGAACGTCCGCTCGGCCTCCGAGAGGAACGGAGACGCCGAATTGTCATAGATCAGGGGCATGGCCTGCCTGCCGCCATGGACGGTCGCCTTCTCCGCGAAGGGCGAGACATCGTAGCCGACCTGCGAGCCGCCCTTGGCCGGATCGGTCAGGCCGTCGATCCAGGTGTCGTAGATGCGGTTGTCATCGTCGTTGTAACCCTCGAAGTCGTCGATGGTCGCGTATTCCTGCGTGGTGAAGCTCCAGACCTCGCCTTCGTAGGGGCCGTCGCCGCCGATCTCATTGACCTTCCAGAAATAGGTGGCTGCGAAGTCCAGGGGACCCGGCGTGGCGAGGCACTCGGTCACGGTATCCATCAGGACCAGGGCTTCGGCATCAGCGCCGAAGTAGACCTCATGCGACTGAGCCTCCCGGCCGGGCCGCCAGCTCAGTTCCGTGTCGATGCCGATATCCGTCGCTGCGACCGCCGGCTGGGACGCAAAGGCCTGCACCGGGACATAGAAGAAGCGGACTTCACTCAGACCGCTTTGCGGCGCCATGCCGCCCCAGTTCCGGTTGATCGTCAATTTGACGAATCTCGCCATCACACCGCCGAACTCGACGGTGGTGTTGGCCGTGTAGGTCGGCGAAGCCTCTGCCTTGGCGAATTCCGGCACACCCTCCAGGACGGTCCAGGTCTCGCCATCGACCGAATACTCGACGGTGACGTTTCTGGCGCCGAAACCCAGGAAGGTCTCGATCAACTGGTTGGAGTTCCAGACCAGCAGCTTGTCGAGCTTGTACACCCTATCGAACTCGTACTGGATCCAGTTCGGCTGCGGCGCACCGGAACTCATCCACATTTGCGTCAACTCAGTGGAGTGCTGGTCGTCGACGTTGAGGCCCGAGCCGTTGATGGTGTTCTCCGGTCCCATGCCCGCCTGAGCACTGGAGGCGATGGCCGCCGCGGGCGTCACCGGATAGGAGAAGGGCTCGACGGTGAAGGACCATACGTTTCCCTTGAGCACCGTGCCGGCGTCGTCGACCTCATCGATGCGCCAGTAGTAGGTCATGCCGAGTTCCAGCAAGGCTGGGTTGAACGTGGTATCCGCCTGTCCCTGGCTGACGAGCAGGTCCGTCGGGCCGGCACGCGAGGCATTGTTCACGTCCGCAAACGACGTGCCCAGGTAGACATCGTGCGCGGTGGCCGTTTCCCCCGCCCTCCAACGGAACGCCGTATCCCGGGGGATATCGGCCGCTTTATCGTCAGGACTCGGGTCCCCAGCGAGGGCGGGGTCCTGGGGACCCTTGGCGAGGATCAGCATCTCCTCTTCCGTCAGGGCCCGGCTATAGACCGCAACTTCATCCATGATCCCGCGCACGTAGCGGGTATCGAACGACCAGCCGATCTGCAGCGTGCTGTACGTCTGTTGAATGTGAGCCATCGCGTTGACGCCTTTGGCGAGCCCTCCGGCGTCGGTGTACACGTAGGCAATCGCCTGCGCGGCGTCGATCGTGATCGCGACCATGGCCCAGGTGTCCTGCGGGATGACCGGAGCACCCGCCCAGCTCCAGGTCGCGGAGGAATCGTTGTTCCATGCGTAGTGCAGCGTGCTATTGTCGCCGAAACACATTTCGAGACGCGCCGGGTGGCCGGTCACGAGGGCGGCCCAACTGTTGGCTTTCCAGCCGTTGACCCACGCGACCATGGTGACCGCGCCGGTCGTGACCGGGAAACTGGGGACAGCGACATAGGCACTGGTCCCATTCAGTTGGATGCCCCCGCCAAAGCGTCCGGGCGCCCAGGCGGCGCCGCCTCTCAGTTGGCCGTCCCGGCCGTAGGGAGAGGAGTCGGCCGCAGTATCGCCGGTCCCTTCGTCAAACGACCACCATCCGACGAGGGCCGGATCTTTGAGAGCATTGAATGCGCCGTCAGCGGCAGCGCCCTGGATCAGAATCGACAAAACGACCAGCACAGCCAAACAGGTGCATCGCCTCCACATGGGGATTCCTCCTTCACATAAGATCACTGGCATGGCGCTCCGAACGCGGTGTTCCGAGAGAGGATATCGGTTAAGTCACCTCCTTTCTGAAGAAGATAGACCACTCCGAGAAATCATATTTCTTATACCACATGGGGACCCGATCTGCAAGATGGATGCGTCAGACAGGCGAAACAGCGTCTGGGGATTGCGGATCGTTCTCAGTGACGCCATACGGCGTTATCTTCAATGTCCTCACCGAGAGATATGCCCTCACAGGCACGCTACAGACGGAAGACGTGCCCTCGTTTTGCGACATGGCGTCCTCGGCGGTATACTGATGGCTATGGCCGACCCGTACGAGTTCTATCATTATCTGCCGGTGGATGACGACGCGATGGACTGGGGGCTCTATCTCACGGGCGCCGGTCGCGGGCGCATCCCCGCCTGTCAGAGCTACCCTCCCCCGGGGCACCCTTCCTTGTATCAGTTCGAGTGGGGACGGGGGCGAACGCTGCCGGAGTTTCAGATCATCCTGGTCACGGACGGCCACGGCGTGTTCGAGTCCCGTCCGACGGGCGTCAGGGTGATCGAGCCGGACACGCTAATCCTGCTGTTTCCCGGCGTATGGCATCGGTATCGTCCCGACCCGTCCAGCGGCTGGCGGGAGCGGTGGATCTCCCTCAACGGCGCGCTCGTCCACCGCCTGATGGATCAGCAGTTGGTCCGCCCCGCCGGGGCGGTCTACCGGCCGCCAGACGTGCTGCAAATCACACAGAGGTTCGACCGGTTGCTGGACCACATCCACCGAAAGCCGACGGAGAACTCGATCGTGCTATCCCTGCGGGCGATGGACTTGATCGGCGCGGTGATCGAGCAGACCTGCGAGAGGGTAGCCAAACGCAAAGGCATTGCCTTTGGGAGCCCGCATCCGTTTCTGGTCGCTCGTGGCGAGGGTG
>Ga0209163_1003282_pt1 | contig 12164 bp, 9 predicted proteins | sample MTBAKSrepl2MetaG_FD_187457 | JGI IMG/M metagenome (GOLD analysis project Ga0209163, IMG submission 187457) | Enrichment culture microbial communities om Arthur Kill intertidal strait, New Jersey, USA, that are MTBE-degrading - MTBE-AKS2 (Arthur... | ecosystem: Environmental > Aquatic > Marine >...
CCACGCTCATGAGGGAGCCGTACGCCTTCATGGCGCGGGAAGGGCACCGCCGGACGCACTCGAAGCAGGCGTCGCACTTTTCGGCGTCCGTGACGATGGCCTTTCCGTCATCGGAAAAACTGAGGGCTTTCCGGGGGCAAACTTCGACACAGGTCCCGCAAAGGGTGCATCGGTCCTGGGCGTAACCTTTCTGGGGCAAGGCCGATTGGGATTCGGGGGTGGAGCACCAGAGGCATCGGAGGGGACAACCTTTCAGGAATACCACGGTCCTCAGGCCGCCGCCGTCATGGATGGAGGTTTTTTCGATCCGGAGCACGCTGCCGATCAGGGGTGAATCCAGGGACTTCATGTCTGGCGTCAAGTCCTTTCCTCGTTCTTCAGGATTGCGGGGCGGATCCGCCCGGACCTGCCCCGCAATCCCGTCACATTCAGCAGGAAATCGCGGAAGTGGCCTCCGTCTGGACCGTCCGGGCGATGATCTCGTCCTGGACGTCCTTGCCGAGCTCGACGAAGTAGGCCGTGTACCCCGCCACCCTCACGAGCAGGCCCTTGTACTCTTCCGGGTGCTTCTGGGCTTCGATCAGCTTGGCCTGGTCGACGACGTTGAACTGCACGTGGTAGACCCCCAGGCTGCAGAGGCTCTTCAGGAGCGCCATGAGTTGCGTGATGCCGTTGTCGGTTTCCAGCATCTCCGGGGCGATCTTCATGTTGAGCAGCGTTCCCTGCACGAACCGGTCGTGGGGGATGTTCGCCACGGACTTGAGCACCGCGCTGGGGCCGTTGAAATCGGTGCCGCCGTTCGGGCTGACCCCGTCGGCCAGGGGCTTCCAGGCACGGCGCCCGGAGGGAAGCGCTCCCACTTCCACCCCGAAGGGCGTGTTGCCGGAAACGGGAAGGATGCCCGGCGTCATCGTGCCGAACTTGCTCCGGTAGCTTTCGATCTCGTCGGCGATGAAGGTGAAGAGATCCGCCGCAAGGTCGTCCGCCCTGGAATCGTCGTTGCCGTACTTGGGCGCTTCGCTGCAGAGCTTCAGGACGTCCTCGTAACCCACGAAGTCGTGGTCGAGCGCCTCGAGCAGCCGCGCCATGGAAAGCTGCTTCGTCCCGTAGACCAGGTACCGGATGGCGGCGACGCTGTTGATCAGGTCGGCCACGCCGATGCAGATGATCCCGTTGCCCGTGTTGTACTTGGCGCCACCCCAGGCGTAGTCCTTCGCGTTCGTGATGCACTCCTCGAAACTGAGGGAAAGCGCTGGAACCGGGCGGTTCATGCAGATTTCGTCGATGATGTGGCTGGCCTTCACGACGACCTTGATGACGTAGTGCAGCTGCTCCTTCAGAGCCTTCTCGAAGTCCGCCCAGGCCTTGAAATCGAGCGGGTTGCCCGTCCGGGCCCCAGCCTGTGCGCCGGTTTTCCTGCACTTGCCGTCCAGGAGGACGTACTCCACAACGCTTCCCAGGTTGATGTCGGCCAGCGCCGAGTAGGCGCGGAGCTTGCCCGCCAGGTTGGTCTCCACGCACCCGCCGGGATTCCAGCCCAGGGCCTCGCGGAGGGGAATCCCCTTGTTCATGAGCATCCGGATGCCGACCTCGTCGTTGTGGAAAGCGGGGAACCCCGTCCCCATCCTGATGAGCTCGACGATCTTCCGGAGGAAGGAGTTGGGATTCTTCGCCATGTTGTACCGGACCGAAAGGGAGGGCTGGTACAGCTGCGTGTCCATCGTGGCCTGCAGGATCATGTAGGAGAGGTCGTTGACCGCATCCCGTCCCTGCAAATCCACGCCGCCCGCGCAGAGGTTCTGGAACATCGGGTAACCCGACGCGTATTCCGCGGACTTCGCGTCCTGGAAGAGACATTGTTCCGAGAACTTGACCCACAGGCAATCCAGGAGTTCCTGGGCCCCGTCGGGGGTTATCCGGCCTTCCTCGAGATCGGCCTTGTAGTACGGGTACATGTACTGGTCCATGCGGCCCGGGTTGTAGGCTGCCGCATTCTGTTCCATGAAGATGCAGACCTGGTAGAAGTAGAAGGACTGCAGGGCTTCCTGGAAGGTCCGGGCGGGCTTCGCCGGGACATGGCGGCAGATCTCCGCGATTTTCAGGAGTTCCTGCTTACGTGCGGGATCCGTTTCGAGGGCTGCGAGGCGGTCCGCCTCGTCCGCATAGCGGCCGGCCAGGATGACCAGCCCCTCCGCAACGGTCAGCAGGGCGTCCAGGTAAATTTCCTTCTCGTAATCTCCCGGCCGGGTGGCATCGAGCTTCGATTTCTCTTCCGTGATCTTCGCCACGATACCTTCCACGCCGTTGTTGATGAACCATTCGTAGCCGGCCGTGACCTCGCCCCAGCCACGGACAGCCTTCTTGTCGATGTAGAGCGCGCCGTTGTCCCTGAGAGCCGCTACGTCGGAGGGAATCCGCGCGAGCCATTCCTCGTAGCTGGAACGGCCCTTCCAGTAGGGACGGATCAGGTCCACGAAAGCCTGGCGGTCCTCGGGGAGCAGGTGGAACTTGTCGTAGGCCCGGGTGTTGATGGTGTCCAGTTCGCGGTCCAGGACGGACCAGCAGACATCGGCCGAAAGGATGCCTCCCCGGATCTTGCTGCCCGCGTTGCCCACGATCAGCTCGTGATCCCAGATCCTGACGGTCTTCTCGCTGCACTGTTTCCGGAAGGCCTTGGCCTTGCGGGTGACGAGAGGCTCTCCCTGTGTCTCGAGAAAACTCTCGGTCAGGATCTTAGCGTCTTCCAGGTCGATTTCGGGGTAGGTCGTAAGGAGTTTTTCCTTGAGTTTTTCGATACGGTCGGCGTATTTCGGGTTGATTCCTGTACTCGCCATCTTCTTCACCTCCAGGGCCCGGCCCTAGTTCAGTTCTTCATACTCGGTACGCGCGATGATCTCGTTCTGGGTGTTGCGGTTCAGTTCCGTGAAGTAGGCGCTGTACCCTGCCACCCTCACGATGAGGTCCCGGTAGGAAGCAGGGTTCTCCTGCGCCTTGCGAAGCTGTTTCGTGGAGACCATGTTGAACTGGATATGATGCCCCCCCAGGTCGCAATAGGTACGGATGTAGTCTTCGAAGCAAGCCACCGCGTCGTGCGAATTCAGGAGGCTCGGGGAGAATTTCTGGTTGTAGAGCACTCCCTGCAGCGCTTCCAGGTGATCGATCTTCGTAATGGAATGAATGGCTGCGGTGGGGCCGCTGCGGTCCCTGCCCCCAACCGGGGATGCGCCGTCCGAGAAGGCGATCCCGGCGAACCGGCCGTCCGGCGTGGCCCCTGTGACTTCCCCGAAGTAGACGTGGGTCGATACCGAATGGAGTTCGGGAATGTAAAAGCCGCCCCTCATGCAGGGGTACCGGGTGACTTCCCGGCAGAAGACGTGGGACACGTGCCTGGCGATCAGGTCGACGCTGTCGTCGTCGTTGCCGAACTTCGGCGCCTTCTCGCAGCACTTGCGAAGGTCTTCCGCCCCTTCGAAGTCGTTTTCCAGGGCCTTGAGGATTTCCCGCGGGGCAACGGATTTCTCTTCAAAGCAGAGCTTCTTCACGGCCGCCAGGCCATCCGAAGCGGAAGCGAGGCCCACCCCGAATATGCCCGAGAAGTTGTAGCGCGTACCGCCTTCCTGTCGCGTCATCCCACGCTCGATGCAGTCGTCGAGCAGGCAGGACATGAACGGTTCCGGAGCGTGGATGGCGTGGGCCCCGTCGATGAGGTCGTAGGCGTCCACGATCAGCTTCGTGAAATGGGCGACCTGGACCTCGTAGGCTTTCACCAGGTCGTCGAAGGAGGTGAAATCTTCCATCCTGCCGCTTTTCGGCCCGACCTGTCGGCCTGTCCCGGGATCCGTGCCGTCGTTCATGGCCAAAAGCAGGCACTTCGGGAAGTTGACGTATCCCGAGTGCGCCCTGGAATCCGTCATCCCCTCGATGTCCGTTTCCACGCAGTTGGTGCAGTAGTTGCGGGCCTCTTCGAGCGTCGCCCCCCGTATGAGGTGCTTGGGGATGATGCAGTTGTCGTTCATGATCGCGGGGTACCCCAGGCCTTCCCTGATCGTTTCGCAGACTTTCCGCAGCAGGTCCGGGTCGATCCTGTTGTGGTAGCGGAACCCGATGGAAGGCTGCGGGACCCTGGCCACGAGAGCGGCGTCGAGGACGAGTCCTGACAGTTCGTTCGAGGCATCCTCTCCTCGAGGGCCCTGTCCGCCGATCGTGATGTTCTGGAACAGCGGGAAGCCGGCGAAGGTCCGGGTCGTGACCGAGTCCATGAGCTTGATGATGGCGGTGCACTTGATCCAGATGCAGGCCAGCAGTTCGACGGCCTGATCGTTTGTGATTCGCCCCTCGGCCTTGTCCTTTTCATAGAACGGGTAAAGGTATTGGTCCAGCCTGCCCAGCAGGATGGCATGGGGATCGGATTCGATATGGAGCACGGTGTAGACCAGCCAGACGGACTGGAGGGCTTCCCGGAAAGTCGCGGCGGGGAATTCCGGGACCCTGTGGAGAATCGAGCTTATCTCCAGCAGCTCGGCTTTCCTGTCCGGGTCATCCGTTTCGGCCGCCGTTTTCTCCGCGAAGTCGGCGTAGCGGTGGGCAAACGAGATGACCGACTCCAGGGCGATCTTTCCAGCCTTCCAGAACGTCAGCTTCTTCGTGCCGTCGATATCCGCGGGTTTGAAATCGGCGAGCTTCGCGTCGATTTCGCCGACCAAACCCCTGAGACCCACGGCGAGAAGCTTTCGGGTGTTGATAGAGATGTTCCCCTGCGCCGTTCCCTGCCCCCCGACGGTGATCATGCCGTCGGCAATGGCCTGCTTGGCCTCGTTCGAGATCAGCCGGTTCACCACCGCGTCAAGCGAGGAATCCTGCCACTTCTCAAGGCAACTCTTCAGGATGCCCTTGTTCGCTTCGGTCATCCCGATGGAATCCGCCGGGCGGTTCGCAAAATTGTCGATGTCGGCCAGAACCCACCGGGCTCCAAGTTCCGGGCAAACGATCGGGGACCGCGGCCGGGGTGAAGGGTGCCCCACGAAAAGTTCCCCGGGATCGATGAAAAGGGTCATCTCCTCGAGGACCTTTTTCAGGGCATAGGCCCGCCGGAGCACGGGAGGTTCGGCGGTGCATTCCTCGTAAGCCTGCGTCACCAGCAGGGCTCTCTCCGGAAGAAGCTCCGTGGGCTGGTTGAGAATCATCCGGTTTTTCATCGCATTGATGCGGCTCGCGGTTTTTTCTCTCCCGGCGGTCGTTTCCTGGCTCATATTCCCTGGCCTCCCTGTCTGGTCACCCTGATCGGGTATTGCTGCAGGATCCTGTCGGCTCTTTCCAATTCTTCCCTTGTCGGAGGCTTCGCATCCGGAAGGGGGTATTCCCTTCCAAGATCTTCGTAGCGCCCTATTCCCATTCGGTGGTAGGAAAGGATTTCCAGTTCGACACCGGGCCGGTGCTCTCCCAGGAAGGAACCCAGGGCCCGCAGGTTCTCTTCCCCGTCGTTGCATCCCGGCACCAGGGGAATCCGGGCCAGGAGGGGCTTTTCGCTTTTCAGGAGGAAGCGGGCGTTTTCCAGTATTCCCGTGTTGTCCAGACCCGTCAGTTCCCGGTGGAGCCTGGCATCCATCGCCTTGAGGTCGAACTGGACAAAATCCGCAAGGCCCATCACTCTATCCAGGGTTTCCTTCCTGCAGAAAAGGCAGGTTTCGATGGCCGTATGGATATGCCGGGCCTTGCACAATCCCAGGAAAGCCTCGACAAATTCGGGCTGCGCGAGAGGTTCACCCCCCGAGATCGTCACGCCGCCTCCCGACCGTCTCCAGAAGGGGGCATCCCGCTTTACTTTCTCCAGCAATTCTCCGGGAGAAACCCGCAACCCGATCAGTTCGAGCGCTTCCCCCGGGCATTTTTCCGGGTCCCCCGAACAGGGCTCGCAGTTCATGCAGCGGTCCTTCCTTCTTGCCATTTCCGGGCCGGAAAGCTGGGATTCCGGGCTGCAGCACCAGAGGCAGCGCGCAGGGCAACCCTTGAGGAAAACGGTGGTTCGGATGCCCGGCCCGTCGTGGATCGCGTAACGGGCTATCCTGAAAATCGTTCCGGTCTGGCTTTCGGTTCGGATTTCCATTTCCCGTCTCCTTCGTGTGGTAGTACCAATTGGAGGACCATGCTCGATGTTTATTATGATACCCTTTCCGGTAGGGCTGTCAAGAGTTTCAGGGAAGGGCCCCGGGCTCAAAAGGCAAGCTTCGGCCTGTATAATTCGGGGAGCGCCCGGACAGGAGGAAAACAGATGGAACCGTTGGAAGCCCGCGAAAAGGAGAGCAAGAAGAAGATCGTCCAGGACAAGCTGCTCGAGCTGATTCGCGGAGGCGGGTACAATTCTGGCGATAAGCTCCCCTCGGAGCGGGAGCTCGCCCAGGGGCTGAAGGTCAGCCGGAACATCCTGCGTGAAGCCATTGCCACCCTTAGCCTGATGGGCATTCTCGATATCCGCGAACGGCAGGGGGCTTTCGTCAAGAACCTCCAGGAAGGGAACCTTCAGCAGGGGATCCAGAGTCTGCAGGTCATGCCTTCCGACTTCATCCTGCTGCAAATGGAAGTGCGGCTCATCATCAGCGTCCCAGCGGCTGAATTGGCCGCCCTGAGACGTACGGACGACGACCTGAGAAAGCTCTGGGGCTGTTTCGAAGCTTTTTCAACCTGCCCCTATGAAACGCCGGATGACCAGGCCCAACACGGGAAATGGGAATCCCTGCTGCACCATCTCGTGACGGAAGCCGCGCACAACCCCCTTCTCTCACGGCTCAACGAGGGCATCGACGTGCTGGTGGAACGGAACAACGCCCTGATGCACCCCTACAACCTCCGTGAAGCAGGCTGGATCGACCATATCACCGACCAGCACCGCAGGATCATCGAAGCCATCGAGGGGAGAAGGCACAAGGAAGCCGGTTCCATCCTCAGGGAACACCTCGTCGAAGCCGTCACCCTGCTGCTGGGAAAACACCCCGAATTGAAATCCAACCTCGCGAACCCCTACTGGGAGCTCTAGAAGAAACTCTGCCGGCTGGTCCGGCAGTTCTGCCTTTCCTCGCCGGTGGCCCCTTTTCCACGATCTCGCCGCAATCCGTTAGATACATCAGATGCCATTGATACATCTGGTACACATTGGCCGAACATTCTTGCATTTTCTTTTCCGCTGGGTTACGCTTAATCCTGTTAGGTAGGGCTATGGTCCTACCTAAGTTCGTTTCACAACCGGCCTTTAAAAATGCTCCTTTACAGCGGAAACATTATTTTTTGCAAAGGTGGGGGTCCCATGACGGCGCGACATGCTCTGGTTACTGGAGCTGCAAGCGGAATCGGCAAGGCGATAGCGTTGAAACTGGCATCCGAGGGCTGCTTTGTTAGCCTTTGCGACCTCGATGAGCAAAAGGCCTCCACGGTTAGGGACGCCATCCTGGCTTCCGGCGGAACCGCCCAGGTAGTGATCGGAGACATAACGAAGGCCTCGGACTGCCGGAAAGTACGCGAAAAGGCGCGAGAGGGGGGCGGCCCCGTCGATATCCTCGTGAACAACGCGGGAATTTACCCTGCCAGCCCCTTCCTGGAAATGTCCGAAGAACTGTGGGATCGCGTCATGGCGATCAACCTGAAGGCGGTTTTCCTCATTAGCAGGGAACTCCTGCCTGACATGGTCGAAAAGGGTTCCGGCTGCGTGGTGAACATGGCCTCCATCGACGGGAAAAAGCCCGGCCCGGAGATTTCTGCCTATTCGGCTTCCAAGGCCGGCTTGATCAGCCTGACACGATCGATGGCGGCCGAAATGGCAAGGTTTGGTGTTCGCGTGAATGCCGTCGCCCCCGGGTGGGTCGGAACAGAGAACATTCTTAAGGGCGACCGATGGAAAATCGCCGTAAAACAAATCCCGATCGGCCGGCTTGCCGAGCCTGAAGAAATTGCCGGCGTGGTCGCCTGGCTCTGTTCCGATACGGCAGCCTACATCACTGGAGAAATCCTGAACGTCAACGGGGGGATGCTGATGGATTGAGCGGCATTGCTTTAGTCCGGAACCAAAAAACCAGAAATGATAAGGAGGAAAAGGATTTGAATAAGAAATTTGCAACCCTGGCACTGCTTATCGCGTTCGCTCTTTTTGGTGTCTCCGCAGCATTTGCCGCCGATACGATCCATTTTGCAGTGGTCGGCCCGATGACGGGCGACAGCGCCGGTCAGGGCATCCAGATGAAGGCGGGAGCCCAACTGGCCGTTGACGAAATCAACGCCAAGGGCGGCGTCGCGGGGAAGAAACTCACCTTTGAGGTCGCCGACGACATGGCCACGCCGAACCAGGCCGTCATCGTCGCCCAGAAACTCTCCCTCGACAAGAAGATCCTCTTCGTCGTGGGACACAACAACTCCAGCTGCAGCATCGCAGCCCTCCCGATGTGGGAAAAAACGGGCGTTCCCGTCATTTCCCCCAGCAACACGAACCCGACCCTGACCCGGCTCGGCCACAAGAACTATTTCCGCGTGGTCGTCAACGACGACATCATGGTCAACCAGGTCGTGAAACTGGCCGTGAAGGACCTGCAGGTCAAGAAACCCGCGCTCGTCTGGGAGAACTCGGACTACGGCAAGGGAATGAAGGACGTCGCGCTGAAGGCTCTCCCCGCCCTGGGCGTCTCCCTGGTCGGCGAGGAATCCTACGTGCCCGGCGTTGACCGCGACTACTCCGCCATCGTCACGAAGTTCAAGGGCCTCGGCGCGGACGGCGTCCTTTTCCTGGGCGACTACACCGGCGCAGCCCTGCTGGCAAAACAGGCCAAGAACCTGAACTACAAGGCCAAGATCGTCGGGGCCAGCAGCATCGCCCACCCGAAGCTGATCGAGATCGGCGGACCCGCCGTTGAAGGCGTCGTCTCCGTCACATCCTTCGACCCGAACGACCTGCGCCCCAAGCAGGCCGCTTTCATCAAGAAATACGACTCCATCAACAAGGAGAAGCCCGGTGAGTGGGGAGCCCACGCCTACGACATCGTCTACCTGGTCAAGGCAGCAATCGAAGCAGGCGCGACCGACAGGGCCTCCCTGATCCAGAAGCTCCAGACCGGCAAGACGTTCGACGGCGTCACGGGGAACATCAAGTTCGACCAGTACGGCGACGTGCCGGATAAGAAGGCTTTCGTCATCACCGTCAAGAACGGCAGCTTCGTCAGCTACAAGGTGAAGTAGTCGAACAATCCCAATTCATATCCCTGGGGAAGCCGGCGGTTTTAGCCGGCTTCCCCGTGAAAGCGGGGTCAACATGGAATCCGGAACCAACATGTTTTTCCAACACCTGATCAACGGTCTTAGCATCGGCAGCATCTATGCCCTGATCGCCATGGGGTACAACATGGTTTACGGGATTTTGGAGCTGCTGAACTTTGCCCACGGCGACGTCTACGCGGTAGGCTGCTTCGCCGCCCTGGGCCTCCTGACCATGGGCGTCCACCCAGCCCTGGCCATTCTCGCAGGCATCATCGTCGGCTTCGTGATCAACCTGTTCGTTGAGAAACTCGCCTACCGGCCCGTCCGGTATTCCGGACGAGTCACGCCCACGATAACGGCCGTGGGAATCGCCTATATCATGCGAAACGCCATCCTCAAGATCTGGGGACCCGAAACCTTCGCGTTCGATATCGGTGTCCGTGGAAGCAACCTGCAGTTCGGCGGGATCATCATCGGGACCCTGCAGATCTACATCCTGCTCATCGCCGTCACATGCATGGTCGGGATCACGCTCTACCTCAAGAAAACAAAGACCGGCCAGGGAATCATCGCCATTTCCCAGAGCATCCCGACCGCCGCCCTGATGGGCGTCCCGGTCAACCGGACCATCTCGATCGTCTACGGGATCGGCGGAGCGCTCGGAGTCATCGGTGGAGTGCTTTTCTGCATTTATTACGACAGCATCTTCATCGGGATCGGGTTCGCGCTCGGAACGATCAAGGCCTGGATGGCCTCGATCATCGGGGGCGTCGGCAGCCTGAAGGGAGCCGTCATGGGTGCGATCATGCTCGGCCTGATGGAGAGCATGGTTTCCGGCTATGTTTCGACACTTTACAAGGACGCGATCGTCTGGCTGCTGTTGATCGCCTTCGTCCTCATCAAGCCCCAGGGGCTTTTTCCCGCCCAGGTGGCGGAGAAGATCTAGGGGGGCAGGGGCATGAATTTCCTGAAAGACCGGAAGACCCTAGCAATCGCTGCCGTTCTCGCCGCCTGCGCTCTTCCCCTCGTCATAACGGATGAATATGCGCTCCGCGTCCTGAACGTCTTCTTCATCTACTCGGTGGTCGCCCTTTCGATCAACCTGATCGTCGGTTTCTGCGGCCAGCTGGACATGGGCAGGGCGGCATTCATGGGACTTGGAGCCTATTGGTCCGCCATCCTTGCAGTCCGGCTACATTTCCCTTTCTTCGTGGCCTTCTTAACAGCCGGGATTTTTGCCGGGCTTGTCGGGGCGATCCTCGGATTTCTTTGCCGGAAGTCCTCGTTCGACTACCTGACCCTGATCACGATCGGGTTCAACGTTGTCTGCCAGGTGGTGTTCCTGAACTGGATCCCCGTAACCAACGGCGCGATGGGAATCCCTAAGGTCCCGACACCCTCGCTCTTCGGGTTCGCCTTCGACACGAACCTGCGCTTCTACTACCTGGCGCTCGGCTTCCTTGTCGTCTGCTATGTCCTCATCGAGCGGATAACCAAGTCCAAGCTGGGCCGTGCATTCGAAGCCATCAGGGACGATTCCATCGCGGCCAGCTATTCCGGGATCAACATCCAGAACTTCAAGGTACTGAATTTCGCGATCGGCTCCGTTTTCACCGGCCTTGCCGGTGCGCTACTGGTTCATTACACGCAGTACGCGTCCCCCTTCAACTACACCCTTGACGAATCGGTCTACCAGCTGCAGATGGCCATTCTCGGCGGGCTGGGGAGCCTCCCCGGGTCTCTGCTGGGGACCCTGATTCTGGTCGTGGCCCCCGAGGTTTCAAGGAGCTTTTACGAGTACCGGCTGGTTTTCGTCGGGTTCATGATGGTCATCATGATGATCTACTGGCCGAACGGCCTGCTTGGAAAGGCCGGCGTAGGGGAACGCCTGATCGGGATCATGCGTTTCAGGAAGAAAGAGCCTGAGGAAGCTGGCAGGTGGACAAAATGAAGGAACTGGTCAAAACGGAAGACCTCTCGAAACACTTCGGCGGGGTGAAAGCCCTCGAATCGGTCGAAATATCGATCCGTGAATCCGAGATCCTCGGGGTGATCGGCCCCAACGGGGCGGGAAAATCCACCCTTTTCAACGTGATCACGGGTTTCTACCAGCCAACGCGAGGCAAGGTTTTCTACAACGGAATCGAGGTAACCGGCCATACGGTCGACAGTGTCGTCGACAAGGGTCTGGCCCGCACTTTCCAGAATATCCGCCTTTTCGACCAGATGACCGTCCTGAACAATGTCCTCGTGGGAATGCACCTGCAAATCCACCCGGGAATCATGGAAACGCTCTTCCGGAGCCCCATGAAGGGGCAAAAGGAAATCCAGGCTCGCGACAAGTGCATGGGTCTGCTCAAATACTTCGGCCTTGAAAAGGACGCCAACCTGGTCGCAGGCAACCTGCCCTACGGAAAGAAGAGAAAGCTGGAGATCGCCAGGGCGCTCGCCAGCGACCCGAAGATCCTTTTGCTCGACGAGCCTTCCGCGGGGATGAATCCCAACGAAACCGCGGAACTGATGAACCTGATCGACGGCATCAACAGGCAGGGTCTCACCGTCGTGGTTATCGAGCACAACATGAAACTGATCATGGGAATTTCGCACCGCATCGTGGTCCTGAACTTCGGGAAAAAGATCGCAGAGGGTGATCCTGGAACGATCCAGGCGGACGCTTCGGTGATCGAGGCCTACCTCGGAAAGGAAGAGGACTAGCCATGATTTTTTCGACCCAGGACCTGACGGTCAAGTACGGCCAGATCACGGCGCTGAGCGACCTGTCGATCATTCTCGAATCGGGGGAACTAACCACGCTGCTGGGTGCAAACGGAGCTGGGAAGACGACCCTCCTCAAGACCATCTCCGGACTGCTCAAGCCGACGAAAGGCTGCATCACCTACCAGGGAGTCAATATCGAGGGCCTTCAGCCGGAC
>Ga0209163_1003287_pt1 | contig 12147 bp, 8 predicted proteins | sample MTBAKSrepl2MetaG_FD_187457 | JGI IMG/M metagenome (GOLD analysis project Ga0209163, IMG submission 187457) | Enrichment culture microbial communities om Arthur Kill intertidal strait, New Jersey, USA, that are MTBE-degrading - MTBE-AKS2 (Arthur... | ecosystem: Environmental > Aquatic > Marine >...
ACGCCCTGGCCAAGTACCGGAAGTTTTTACCGATCCTTTGGCTGAAAAAGATGCAGCTCCAATTGGTCATCCGGCAGCTCGAACCGGTCATCGAGGAAAAGCAACAGCATCTGGCCCGGATGGTCACTTTCATTCAGCCCTGGTCCAGGCTGCTGGCGGACGCGACCGTGGACGTGGAGGACTATTTGGAAATCGAGCAGGTGGTGACCGAGGCGGACAACATCGCCGGGGTGGATACGCCAGAGTTCCAGAAGGTGGTTTTTGTGGATCGTCCTTATTCGCTGTTCGCCTCGCCCCCCTGGCTGGACAACGCCCTAAGGGCCTTGAGAACCCTGGTCTCGGCCCGTGAAGAACTGGCGGTCCTCCGGCGGAAGGAAGCCCTGCTCAAGGAGGAGCTGAGGACGACGACCCAAAGGGTCAACCTGTTCGAGAAAAAATTGATCCCGGAACTGACGGAAAACATCCGCAGGATCAAGATCTTCCTTGGCGACGAGGAGACGGCGGCCGTGGGCCGGGCCAAGCTGGCCAAGGGTAAGATCGAACAACAGAAAACGGCCTGAAAAAAAGCGGACCTAGAATCATGATCGTTCCGATGACCAAAATCAACTTCCTGGGCGCGACTGTGGACAAGGACCGGTTCATCAAGCGTCTCCAGGAAGTGGGGCTTACCCATTTGATCCTGCCCAAGGAGGGTTCCGAGCCGACCGAGCTCATCAAGGAGCTCCAGCGGGTGGCCGAAGTGCGGAAGTTTCTGACCAGGCTGCTCAAGTCCAACCAGGAGCAGGTCGAGCCGGACCCACAACCGTCGGCCTGCGCCGAGCTCTGCCGGCGCCGGGATGAATTGAACCAGCAAGAGCAGAAGTTGAACTCGGAGATTTCCCTCCTAAAAAAGGAGCGGGTCATGGTGGAACCCTGGGGGGACTTCAGATTCGAGGACGTGGACCTGCTCCGCCGGAAGGGCTTGCGGGTGCAGTTTTTTCGGCTGTCGCGCCGTCAACTGGAGGAGACGGACCTGAGCGGCGTTTTTTATCAATTGACTTCCGAGACCCCGGCCAGCGCGGCCCTGGTGACCATTTCCACCCAGCCGGTGGACCTGGGTTGTCCGGAGGAGCGCCTGCCCGAGAAGAGTCTGACTCGGATCGACCAGGACATCAAGGTCAAGGAAACGGAGTTGGCCGAGGTCCAACAGGAATACACCCAGTTGGCCCGGCATTTGAAAACCTTGACCCGGGCCGAAGCGGAACTTACCGACGACGTTTCCTACCAGCGAGCCCTTCTCAACGCCAACGCGGAGCTTGACGGGCGGATTTTCTTTCTGCAGGCCTGGTCGCCGGTTCCGGAAGAGGCGCTGATCAGGCGGATCGGCCCGGGTTTCGCCCTTTACCACTGGTCCGAGCCGACTGATGAAGACGAGAAGGTTCCGGTCCTCTTGAGCAACAAATCGGCCTTCAACTCGGGCGAAGACCTGGTGGAAATCTATTCCCATCCCAATTACAAGGATTTCGATCCCAGCGGCCTGGTGCTTTACGCCTTCGCGATTTTTTACGGAATGATCATCGGGGACGCCGGGTACGGATTCCTTTTCCTGGGCCTGACCGTTCTGCTCCACTGGAAGGTCAAGAGCCAGGCGCCTTTATGGATCAGATTCCGGCGGATGTCTTATCTGCTGGCTTTTTCGGTTATATTCTTCGGTCTGATCACCGCTTCTTATTACGGAATCCACCTCAAGCCGGAAAACGCTCTTAACAGGCTTCAACTTATGGACTTGGGCACGGTGGAGGGCCAGAACCAGGTCATGCTTATTTCGATCATCATGGGCATGGCCCACCTGTCCGTGGCCCTGGCCATCAAGTTCTACCGCCAACATTACCTGCCCGCCCTGGGCTGGATCATCGTCATTTGGTCCGGATTCAAAGTGATTTACACGAACATGACCACGGGCCAAGAGAGTCCCGTGGCCTTGGGGGTCATGATCGGCGGTTTGGCCCTGGTGGTGCTTTTCACCTCCCAGGCCAGGAACCTGCTCATCCGCTTCCTGGCAGGACTCAACGGGGCCATGGGCATCGTGCAGCTTTTCGCCGATGTTTTGTCCTACATGCGGCTTTTCGCCCTGGGCCTGGCCACCATGTACATGTGCCAGACCTTCAACATGCTGGGCGACATGGTCTATCAGGCCCTGCCCTATTACCTTGGGGTGATTCCGGCGGTCCTGGTCCTGGTGTTCGGCCACGGGATCAACGTCCTTCTGGGGATCATGGGCGGCGTGGTCCACGGACTGCGCCTCAATTTCCTGGAATGGTACCGCTGGTGCTACGAGGGGGACGGCCTTCAGTATAAACCTTTCAAGGCGACGGCCAAGGAATTGTCGGTTTAGGTAATGGAGTTCGATACGGCTGACCGTGGAAAGGCCGGCCCTTTAATAAGTATTTAAAAAACGAGGAGACTTACAACATGGATTTGGTGACGGCATTAGGTTACGCGGGCTGCGCCAGCGCCATCGGCATTTCCGCCCTGGGCAGCGCCATTGGGGTGGGGATAGCCGGGGCGACTTCTCATGGGGTCATGGCCAAGATCGAAGAGGGTCACGGCAAGTTCATCGGCATTTCGGCCGCGCCTTCCAGCCAGACCATCTACGGATTGATCTTGATGTTTGTGCTTTTGCCCAAAACGGCCTTGTCCGGCGTGGCCGTTTTCGGCATCGGCTTTTTCTGCGGGCTCGCCATTTGCCTGTCGGCCATTTTTCAAGGGAAGGTGGCGGCCACCGCCATCCTGGCTTCATCCAAGAAGCAGGAAATTTTCGGCAAATGTTTCGCCGCCGCGGGCATTGTCGAGAGCTTCGCCATCTTCGCCCTGGTGGCCGGCATCGTCATGGCCGGGAGCATCAAATAGGAACGTTTTTAACCCTCAAGGTTCCGTTTGAAATTAGAAAATCCGAGGGTGCCTTGCCCGGACCCCCCGCCGGGCGGTCCCGCGCCGCGCGGGGCTGCCCTCGATCCGCAATTTTGATTCCGCAGCCTTTGGACCTCGAACGATGGTTCGAGGGTTTACCAATCCCCGGCCTTTATTTTAAACACCAGGAGGACGCGGCGTCGTTCGAGGAAGGGCAGCCGGAAGTCTTCCCGGCGCTCCAGCCTGAACCGCTCGGCCTTCAGGACCGGGGCGGCGGCGGCCAATTCCCGGTCGGCCCTGGGGCCTTTATAGGCCAGGAGGCGGCCGCCGGGCTGGAGGAACGGGGCGGCCAGGGGCAGGAGTTCGGCCAGGGGTCCGAAGGCCCTAGCCGTGATCAGATCGAAGGCGAGGCGAGGGGCGTCCGGGTGGTCCGGGCCGAGGCGGGCCTGAAGCACGTCGAGGCCGGTGAGATTGAGGAGGCGGGCGGCCTGGCGGAGGAAGGCGGCCTTTTTGGCTTGTGCTTCGGCCAGGGTCACGGTCCAGTCCGGGCGGAGGATTTTGAGGACCAGGCCGGGCAGTCCGGCCCCGGAGCCGAGGTCCAGGACGCGAAGGGGTTCGGCGGGCAGGAAGGGCCGGGGGGCCAGGCTGTCGAGGAGGTGAAGGACCAGGTCTTCGGGTGGCCGGGCCGGGCCGATCAGATTGATTTTTCGGTTCCAGCGCCGGAGTTCGGCCATGAAGTCGAGGAGGCGGGCGGTTTGCTCCGGGGTCAGGTCCACGTTCAGGCGGCGGGCCCCGACGGTCAGGACCCGTTTTTCGGGCCAGGAGCGCCAGTCTGACGTTTCACGTGAAACACTCACCTTAAGACCTTATTTTCCTAGGCAGAAACGGCTGAAAATTTCTTCCAGGACATCGTCGGGCGTGGTCAGGCCGATGAGGCCGCCCAGGGCGTCGAGGGCCTGGTTGATTTCCAGGGCGACCAGTTCCGGGGCCAGGCCGTTTCTCAATCCTTCCCCGGCCCGGATCAGGGCCGGGCGGGCGGCTTCCAGGGCTTTTTTGTGCCGCAAATTGGGGACCAAATCGGGGACTTCCTCCGGTGAAGTCCGGCCGCCGCAAGCCATTTGAAAAATTTCCTCCTGGAGCCGGTCCAGACCCCGGCCGGTCAGGGCGGAGATTTCGACGGCCGGGCGGCCGCCCAAGAAGTCGGCGGCCCGGTCCAGGGAAAAGGCCGGGGGGAGGTCGGACTTGTTCAGGACCAGAAGGGTTCGGCCGGGCGGGGCGGCCATGAAGATGCGGCGGTCTTCGTCGGTCAGGGGGCGGCTGCGGTCCAGGACCAGGAGGACCAGGTCGGCGGCCGCCAGGCGGGCCGCGGCCCGACGCTGGCCTTCGGCCTCGACCTCGTCCAGCGGAGGCGTTTCCAGGCCAGCCGTGTCGATCAGGGTCAGGGGCAGGCCGGACAGGACGGCGTCGGCTTCGATCAGGTCCCGGGTGGTGCCGGGGACCGGGGTGACGATGGCCCGATCGGTCTTGAGCAGGGCGTTGAGCAGGCTGGATTTGCCCACGTTGGGCCGGCCGACGATGGCCGCCTTGAGGCCTTCCCGGAAGACCCGTCCGGAGTCGTAGGCGGCCAGGAGCCGGTCCAGGGGGATCAGGACTTCCCGGTCCAATCGGTCGGCGGCCGGTTCGGGGGCGATGATTTCGGTTTCTTCGTCCGGGAAGTCGATGGCCACTTCGAGGCGGGCCAGAATTTCGAGCAGGGGCTGGCGCAGGGCCTCGACCTGGTCACGGAGGCCGCCGGCCAGTTGGACCGCGGCCAATTGGGCTTCGGCGGCGCCGCGGGCTTCGACCAGTTCGGCCACGGCTTCGGCCTGGGTCAGGTCGATGCGGCCGGCCAGGAAGGCCCGGCGGGTGAATTCGCCGGGGGCGGCCAGTTCGGCCCCGTTCTGGAGGACCAGTTCGAGGATGCGGCGGACGGCGACCGGACCGCCGTGGGAGTGGATTTCGACCACGTCTTCGCGGGTGTAGGTGGCCGGGGCTTTCATAAAGGTGCAGAGGACCTGATCGACCAGGCGGCCGGTCCGGGGGTCGACCAGGTGGCCCAAGTGTAACATGTGGGAAGTTAAGGGATATTCCGTTTTGGCCGGGCGGAAGAGGCCCCGGGCTATTTCTTCGGCCCTGGGTCCGGACAGGCGGACGATGGCGATGGCCCCGGACCCCAGGGGGGTGGCCATGGCGGCGATGGTCGAGTTTTCAGCGGTCAAGGTCGGCTCCAAGTAAAAAACTTCTCGAGGGGCTGGCCACCAGACCCGGCCGGGAGTCCCGCCCCGGGGCGGGGTTCTCGGCCCTTGTTTTTTATTTTGGCATATCCGGGTGATTTTGGGCAGGGGTCAGGAGAGGAAAAAGGGAGAAAAGGTTTGGTTTTCGGGAGCTTTGGGTCAAACAAGAGTAAGCTCAAGGCTAAAGATTGACTTTCAGGCGGGTTTTTGAAAATATAAAAATGTTCTTTTAGTTAAAAGTTAATCGGGCCGGGCGGCTTCAGGCCGGGCGGTCCAATTCTTCACCCAAGGAGAGACAGCCATGTCCTTGAGCGATGAACTGGCCTCGTTCGTGGTCAAGACAAGTTTTGAGGACATCCCTGGAGAGACGGTGGATTTTGTCAAGCATCTGGCCTCCAAGATCGTGGCGGCCATGCTTTACGGGGCCACGACCCGGGCCGGGCGGGGTTCGGCCGAGTATGTCCGGTCTAAGAACGGGCCGCTGGAGGCGGGCATTATCGGGGCCAAAATGCGATGTTCGACCGAGGACGCGGTTTTGGTCAACGGGGTGACGGCCCACGCGGCGGAACTGGAAGACGACCAGATGCCTTGCGCCACCAGCGACATCAACATTTTTCCGGTTATTTTTCCTCTGATCGAGACCCGGGGCTTGTCGGGAAAGCAGGTCATCGAGGCTTCGGCCATCGGGCTGGAGGTGATGAACCGGATCGGGATGCGGTCGATTTCCTCGCAAGGTATCACCGACCTGCCCTTTTTCGGGGTGATCGGCTCGGCGGTGACGGCGGCCAAGGCCTTGCAATTGACCGAAGAGCAGACGGGCTGGGCCATGGGGCTGGCCGTGGGCCGGGCCGGCGGGTACATCGTCAATTTCGGGACCGACGCTCATTTTGTGGAATCGGCCGCGGCCTGCCGGGACGGTCTGATGGCGGCCGAGCTGGCCCGCCGGAATCTGACCGGGACCAGGAATTTAGAGAAATGGCTGCGGGAGGATGTCTGGCGGGACCCCGGTATTGATCTCGGCCCCATCACTGCGGATTTGGGCCGGCCCACGTGGCGGGTCCATGAGACCTGGGTCAAAAAATACCCCTGCTGTTTTTTGACCCACCGCCACATCGACCTGATGCTGGACATCCTTAAAGAAAAAGCCCTGAAGCCCGACCGGATCGCCAAGATCGAGATCGACTGCGGTCCGGTGGATTCGACCTGCGACCGGCCGTCGCCCATCGACCCGGAGGACGCCCGGTTCAGTTTTCAGCACATCATGGCCAGCCTGATGCTTTATGGGGAGATCGACAGCCATCATTTCACCTGGGACATGGTCAAAAACCTGGAGATCGCCTCGGAGCGCCGGAAGGTCACGGTCCATGAAAAGGCGGACTGGCCCAAGGAATTCATGTCCGGGACGGCCAGGATCGTGGTGACCCTGACGGACGGGGAAGTGATCGAAAGGACCCGGCCCAAGGCCTTGGGCAGTCCGGACGAGCCTCTGACCGAAGACCGGTTCCAGGAGCTGTTTTTCAAGTACACCAGGCCGGTCCTGTCCACGGCCAACGCGGAGTGGGTCTGGCGGGCCTTGACCGGGTTGGAAGAAATAGACCGGCTCGACGAACTGGTCCAGAGACTCGTTTACCCGGAATAACAACCGAGAAAGACCCGGTCCGGCTTTGGCCTCACCTGGGCCGACCGGAACGGCTTTCAAATCAACAAAAAGGAGAGAAAGATGGAACAACAGCCTCAGCTACCCGAAGACAAGTGGCCGGCCCTTAGAAAAGCCAAGGCCAACGCCAAGACGGCCTGGAGTTACTTCGAGCACCTGGTCAAGACCATGCACCAGGAACTGGGCGAGGAAAGGACCGCCGAGGTTTTGGACAAGTTCATGCGGGGCAACGCCGCGCGATTCGTCCTTTCGGGCATGAAAGGGTTCGGGATCGAAGGCAACGACGCCTGGGCCCTGGCCAGCTATTTCAAGCTGGCCACCGGCGACGTGATCGGGTACAAGGCCGAACTGACCCGGCCCGAGCCCAACGTGGTCAGCTACAAGCTTTTTCCGCCGTGCATCTGGTTCCCTCAACTGGACATCCCGGCCAGTTTTTGCAAATCCATGGGCTGTTTCGAGATCGAGGCGGCCAAGCTGGTCAATCCGAACATCGAAATCGTGCACAAACAGCTCATGACCGACGGCGACCCCTGCTGCGAGCTGTGGTTCGTGGAGAAGAAGTAAGGGCGACCCGCCGGATCGTCCTTACGGACATTCTTCCGAGGCGCGTGGCGGTGAACCGAAGGGCAGGCCAAGGGAGCCTGCCCCTACCCTCTGTGGTTCGTGGAGAAGGAAAATAGGACAGCCTGAGAGTAGGGGCACGTGGCCACGTGCCCCTACCCAATGACGAACCATGGCGCGTATGACCGGCTTAGCCCCTTGTTTGACAGTTGGGTGGTAAAATTTGTTGATTTTCAGCATGCTGGTTTAATAAAATCAACAAGTTATCTTGGCAGAGTCCTAAAAAATCTGTAGTAAATGCATTAGCTAGTATAATTATTTAAAATTCAATACTTTATTCAATATCGCTTACTTCTTTGCTGTCAAACAAAGGGTTAATTTTCCGTCTCTGGCCTGTGATTTTTTTAAGATTACAAAGATTCAAATCCATCGCCCAACTCGGTCATCTCCCCAAACACAGCGATGACAGCGCTAAGGCCTGGCTTTACGGCAAGCTGCTGATAGCCATTTTAATTGAAAAAATCATCGAATGCGCCTCTTCCCTTTCCCCCTGGGGGTAAGTCTTGGCGGAGCGGGCGGTACCGGAATGTCTGGCGTGAATTCAGTTTTGTTTTCCAGGAGGTTAAGCGGGCGATTACGCTCAACCTGCCCCTTGACGCAATGCTTAAGCAATGGAATGAGATACAGGAGCTTCAAGGTCTCCCAAGCTGGAGCTTGGGAGCCGGATGGAATTGTTACAGTTCTACTGATGGAGGGGGCCAGCTGGATCAAGGGCACCCCGTCCTCTTGCGCCTTCGGCGCCCCGGCAATTCCGCGCAACCAGCCCATAGCAGAGCTGTGGGGCACCCTGCTGCGCTCCACCCGGTCTATTATTCTTTTTTTATCGGGACGCATTCAGGTATAATTGAACCTCCGGGTGTTTTTTCAATGTAGGATAGCCCAAGGATATTAATGAAGGAAGAATCCGCCGACCAGGAGTGGAAAGTGAAGCCGACCGATCTGATCAAGAAAGCCAAGGCCGAGAACAGGAGCGCTTTGAACGAAGCCGAAGCCAAGCAGTTTTTAGCCGCTTACGACGTGCCGGTGATCCATGAGGCCGTGGCGCCCGGTCCGGAGGAGGCCGCGGCCAAGGCCCAGGACATCGGCTTCCCCGTGGTTTTGAAAGGGCTGGGATCAAAGCTGACCCACAAAACCGAACGGGGCCTGGTCCGGTTGGGGCTTAACAGCCCGGACGAGGTCCGCAAGGCCGCCCGGAAGATCGCCGCCGCGGCCGGGACCGATCTGGAAGGTTTGCTGGTTCAGCCTCAACTGTCGGGCCGCCGGGAGTTCGTGGCCGGGCTTTTCCATGACGACCAGTTCGGGCCGGTGGTCATGTTTGGTCTGGGCGGAGTTTTCACCGAGGCTTTGGGCGACGTGGTTTTTCGTCTGGCCCCTCTGGACGAGGCCCAGGCCGATCAAATGCTGGACGAATTGGCGGCCAAGACTCTTCTCGGTCCCTTCAGGGGTGAAAAGGCGGCCGACCGGGGGCAACTGGTCCAGGCCTTGGTCGGCCTGGCCCGGATCGGGGTGGAACACCCCGAGGTGGCGGAGATCGACATCAATCCTCTTCTGGTCACCCCCGAGGGCCGGGCTGCGGCCGTGGATGCGCTGATCGTGCTGGGCCAAGCCAAACCTGAAGTTCGTTACCGCCAGCCGGTGGAGCCTTCCGCAGCCAGGGAACTGTTTTATCCCAAGTCCGTGGCCATGGTCGGGGCTTCGGCCCAGTTCCGTAAGTGGGGTCAGCAGATTTTCGCCAACCTGGTGGTTGGCGGGTTTGAAGGCCGGATTCACCTGGTCAATCCCAAGGCCAAGACCATCGCCGGGCGGCCGGTCTACCCGTCGGTGAACGACATTCCGGAGCCGGTGGACCTGGCCGTGGTGACCATTCCGGCGACCCAAGTCATGGACCTGATCCCGCAATTCAGGGCCAAGGGCATCAAACGGGTGATCCTGGTCACGTCCGGGTTCGCCGAGACCGGACCGGAGGGGAGAAAACTGGAAGAAACGCTGGTGGCCGAGGCCCGGCGGAACGACATTCTAATTCTGGGTCCCAACACCATGGGGGTGTGCAATCCTTATCATAAATTCTACTGCATGGGCTCCCATGTCCGGCCCAAGCCCGGTCCCACGGCTTTTATCGCCCAGTCCGGCAACATGGGCGTTCAGCTTTTGTCTTTCGCCGACCGCCAGGGGATCGGCATCCGGGCCTTCGGGGGTTCGGGCAACGAGGCCATGTTCACCATCGAGGACGCCCTGGACGCCTTTGCCGTGGATGATTTGACCGCGACGGTGCTCTTGTATATCGAAAGCGTGAAAAACGGCCGCCGTTTTTACGAGTCGGCCCGCCAGGTCAGCCGCCGCAAGCCGGTGGTGGTGCTGAAAGGCGGGCGGACCGCGGCCGGGCACAAGGCGGCGGCCACCCACACCGGGGCCTTGGCCTCGAACGTCCGCGTTTTCGAGGCGGCCTGCCGTCAGGCCGGGATCATTTTGGTGGACCGGCCCATGGATTTGCTGGATTTGTCCGCAGCCTTGTCCTCGCTCCCCCTGCCTAAAGGCCCGCGGGTGGCCATCATGACCCTGGGCGGCGGCTGGGGAGTAGTCACGGCCGACCTGTGCAACGATTACGGTTTGGAAGTGCCGGAGCTTTCGCCGGAATTGATCGGCTGCATCGACCGGATTCTGCCGCCTTTCTGGAGCCGGACCAATCCGGTGGACATCGTGGGCGTCACCGATCCCGGTCTGCCGGTGAGCATCATGGAAGAACTGCTGAGGTGGGACGGCTGCGACGCCGTGATCAACCTGGGCATTTTAGGCCGGAAGCATCTGGCCAAAAGGCTGATCGAGTCCACGGCCAAGGCAGATCCGGACATGGACCCGGATTTTTTGAAAACGGTGACCGCGACGGTGGACAAGATCGAGACCGATTACGTCGAGCAAATGGCCAGGCTGACCGAAGAGCACCAAAAACCTATTTTAGGGGTGAGGATGGCCACCAGCGACGACGATTTGACCGTGCTGGACGTCGAGGGCCGGGAGTACAAGGCGGTTTTTTTTCAGACCCCGGAACAGGCGGTCAAGGCTTTGGCCAAGATGTATCAATACGAGCGGTGGCTGAACCGGGAAGGGGTGCCGGCGGAGCTGAGGGGGGTGCGCCGGGGGCTGGCCGACTGAGACCTTTGGGGCGACCGGCCGGTCGACCCTGCCTCAAAATGGTATTATCGGGGGTTGCGGTGGAGGAAAGCTTCCACCTTGGCGATGTCGGCCGGGGTGTCCACTTCGGGAGAATCCAGGTCGGTGACCACAACTTTAATCCGAAAGCCGTGTTCGAGGGCCCGGAGCTGTTCGAGTTTTTCGATGGTCTCGAGACGGCCGGGGGACAGGGCCACGAAGCGGCGGAGAAAAGAGGCCCGGTAGCCGTAAATCCCGATGTGCTTGAAATAAAAGGTCCCCTCCCCTTCCCGCGGCCAGGGGATGGGGGCCCGGGAAAAGTACAAGGCCCGTCCGTTAGAGTCAAAGACGACCTTGACGTGGTTGGGGTCGTTTATTTCGGTGGCATCGTCAATGGGGATGACCGGGGTGGACATGGCCAAGTCGGGGTCGGCCAGGAGAGACTTAACCACGGCGGAAATCAGGGCGGGGTCGAAGGCCGGCTGATCGCCCTGGACGTTGACCACCACATCTTCCGGGGCCAACCCGATTATATCGGCGGCTTCGGCCAGGCGGTCGGTGCCGGAGGGGTGATCGGTCCGGGTCATAACGGCTTGGCCGCCGAACCCGGCCACCGTGTCGCGGATTCTTTCATCATCGGTGGCCACGACGACCCGGTCCACGGCCTGGGCGGCCCGGGCCCGCTCATAGGCCCACCGGATCATGGGCCGTCCGGCGATCAAGGCCAAGGGTTTGCCTGGAAAGCGGGTCGAGCCGTACCGGGCCGGAATGATGACCACTACTTTCATGATCAGGCTTAAACCACCTCTGAACGGCTATTTATAGATCGGCTGGTTCCCAAGCTGGAGCTTGGGGGCCGGACAAGACCTCTTGCGCCTGCGGCGCCCCGACAACTAGTTGTCGGGGCCACCCAGTGAGACCCCGAGGTGAAGCTTGGGGCCGGACAAATGTTTTTCGACAGAGAGCATCGCCCCGATAAATTACAAGACCTTGGCCGCCAGGTCGGCGGCTTTTTGGAAGCGGCTGAAATCGTCCTCGCTCATCTTGACGTTGATGGGCCAAACCAGGAGCCGGGACAATATCTCCGCGGACCGGGGCAGGGCCTCGGGCGGATAGTCCAGGACCCGGCCGTCCAGGTAGTGGAAGGGCCAGCCGGTCCGGAAGGGAGACTTTTTTTCCTGGAGGTGCTCCCAGCAGCGGTAATAGTGCCAGGTGTTGTTATAAAAGTAGACGGCTCCGGCCTTATGGTCATTCAGGATGTTATTAAAGGCCCGGGCTTTTTCCGGGTCGGGCAGGAAAAAGGCCAGAAAGGTGGCCGTGTCTCCGGCCGGGTCGGGCAGGTCCCGAAAAGTGATCCCCGGCAGACCGGCCAGGTGGTCCTTGAGGCGTTTTTTGTTGGCCCGCTGTTTTTCCAGGATCATGGGCAATTTGCGGAGTTGGGCCAGGCCGAGGGCCCCCTGGAGTTCCATCATCCGGTAATTGAAGCCGAAGAAGTTCCGGCCTTCGTTGCCCCGGCCGACCGGGGCGTGGTCATGGCCGTGGTCGTGGTATTCGGAGGCC
>Ga0209163_1003288_pt1 | contig 12146 bp, 5 predicted proteins | sample MTBAKSrepl2MetaG_FD_187457 | JGI IMG/M metagenome (GOLD analysis project Ga0209163, IMG submission 187457) | Enrichment culture microbial communities om Arthur Kill intertidal strait, New Jersey, USA, that are MTBE-degrading - MTBE-AKS2 (Arthur... | ecosystem: Environmental > Aquatic > Marine >...
CGTCAAATGCTTCAGCATGATCGCCGCGCCCTGCCAACAGGCTTGTCCGGCTGGAATCGACATCCCCAGCTACCTGGCGCTGGTGGGTCACGGCCGGTATGAAGAGGCCGTGGAACTCATCCGAAAGGACAATCCCTTTGTCTGGTCATGCGGGCTGATTTGTCCGGCCCCCTGCGAGAGTGTCTGCGTGAGGGGTGAAATAGACCGTCCCATCAGCATCAGAGCCATGAAGGGCTTTGCGGCGGCCATGGGGTTTGATTCATACGAAAGCAAGCGGGAGAAACCGCCGGCCCCCACCGGCCCTCGGGTCGCGGTGATAGGAAGCGGTCCCGGTGGACTTACCTGCGCCTATTATCTTGCCCAGAAGGGCTACCGGGTCACGGTTTTTGAAGCGCTTCCCGAAGCGGGCGGCCTCCTCAGGATGGGGATACCCGAATACCGTCTCCCGAAAGAAGTGGTCCGCAAGGAAATCGATCATATTCAATCCCTGGGGGTCCGGATAAAAACCGACGTCACCGTCGGCAGAGACATCACCATCGGCCAACTCAGGGGTGAGGGCTACGAAGCTATTTTTATCGCGGTGGGAGCCCATAAGGGATACACGCTCAACATAGACGGAGAAGATCAATTTGAAGGAGTGTACGACTCGATCAGCTTTCTGCGTGAAGTGAGTCTCAACGGAGCGGGAAAACCGTCTGACAAAGTCGTGGTGATAGGCGGTGGAAACGCCGCGGTCGACGCGGCCCGCACCTGCGTGCGCCTGGGCTGCTCCAGCGTGGTAATGGCGTATCGTCGCACGCGGGAGGAGATGCCCGCATGGGAGGAGGAGATCGAACAGGCGCTGGAAGAAGGCGTGGAGCTGAACTACCTCACCATTCCCATTCGGGTCGTGGGCATGAACGGAACCGTAAAGGGGTTGGAATGCCTCCGGGCGACGCTGGGCGAGCCTGATGTTTCCGGCCGGCGCCGACCGATACCGGTGAAAGGTTCGAATTTCATTATAGACGCCGGAGCGATTATAACCGCCATAGGACAAGGCCCGGATCTCGCCGAGCTTAACAACGCGGCAAATCTGGACATCTCCAGGCGGGGCACGATCGATGTCAATCCCTACTCCATGCAAACCAGCGCGCCGGATGTCTTTGCGGGGGGGGACGTGGTGACCGGCCCGGCCACCGTCGTGGGGGCCATAGGAGCGGCCAAACTCGCCGCGCAGGCTATCGATCTCTATCTGCGGGGAGAAAAGCTCCCCTCCCGTCCTCAGGAAAAAAACCCGAGATCGTCCGTCGAGCCGGTGTTTTCCACCTTCCTGGAAAAGCAGAATCTGAAGCGTTCGGAAATGCCGCTTGCCCCGCTGAAGACCCGTCGCGAAACGTTTCAACAGGTAGAGCTGGGATTGACGCCCGAAATGGCTCTGAACGAAGCCAAACGGTGCCTGCGGTGCGACATGTGCGCCGGACAAGGGCTCTGCCAGATGGTCTGCAAGGAAATGGGGGTCGGCGCCATACGAATGGCCCCCACGACCACAGGCAGGCTCGTGTTCAATGATTTTGTCCGCACCCATGAATTATGCATCGGCTGCGGAAGCTGCGCCAACATCTGTCCCACCGGAAATATGTGGATCAAGGACGAAGGCGACATAAGGAAGATTTACTGCTGCGGCTCGCTCATGAAGGAATTCAAGCTGGAACACTGCGAGCAATGCGGGAAGCCGTTCGCCTCCAAGGAATATCTGGAATTTTTAAAGAAGCGCTTGAAAGGTCCCGACACCCTGGGAGCGAGAGGCGCGCTGTGTGAAGATTGCGCCCGGCAATTCTGGGCAAAACGGATGGCCGGAGAACGATAAGGCAACCTGTGGGGCGGATGCTATTACGTCCGGTATCGCCCCCCTTTGTCTTTTATCAGGAAGAGTGTTCGGAACTGCTCCCCAGCAGTTCATAAACCGCGTCCATGAGCTGCTGGTGGCTGAACGGTTTCATCAGGGTGGCGTGAGCCCCCAGTTTTTGCGCCATTTCCAGATAATCCACCGGTCCGATATGGCCGCCACCGGATATGGCTATTATCTTGATATCCGGATAATCTCTTTTCAGTTCGCGGATTACCTCCAGCCCCTCTTTTTCCGGCATAATGACGTCGCTGATGACCAGGTCGATCCGTTTTTCTTTGCATTTCTGTAGTCCGATAGCGCCATTGGCCGCTTCTTCCACGTCGAGGCCGGAAAACTCCAGCATCTCCCTCAGAATGGGACGAAAAATATCATCATCATCCATTACCAAAATACGCGCCATGCGTCCCACCTTTCGCGCAAACTACCACTACCATGAAAAAAACTAGCCAAACGCAGCCACGCCACTCGAAAATTATAATATAGTAGAATATATAAGTTATTATACTTCACTATCAACTATGATTACAATTTTTTTTGCAATTTCTGTTATATATCTCTACTTACAGCGGAGGATTAACCTTTTTTCACGATTAAAAGTAATCTTCTATTGGTCTGCAGTCGTGAACGCGGACTTTCACCACCCACGCCATGGCATACGCCAAGGGAACATTTTCATAGAGATCGTTCCAAAAGGATAACGGCGAAAGCATAAAGCCAATAAATCCAATGACTCCACCGGATACATACCTTTTGTATTTTGCCCTGATCAGCCCTTTAATTTTCTCCATTCCCATGGCCGTCCCCCAGTCTATACAATAACAATTCCTCAGGGATGCGGACAGGGGGCGCGCTCCATCTTTCACAAGGAGCGCATTAACATATGGATTTTCGATGTAGGGACCTCAGTATACCCCTCGCTTGCTGTCTTGAACTTGTTCTTGCGATTCTCTCCCGAGCGTTCCGCTCATAGTCATCGCTTTTAGGGGCTTCTCCCACATCGTCTATTGCGCCTTGATATTCACTCCTCCGCTCCATTGCCCGGTTCCATTGGCGTTTTGAGCCCGAACCCACCAATTATAATTCCCCTTTGGGAGCGTTATCGGTTTGGAGGTCGAACAGATTGGACCATCGGTCACAACTGACGCGTCCAGCCCTATGTTGATGATATCACGTCCGTCGCTTCTCCGGGCCAGTAATTGATAGTTCGTCGCCCCATTTACCATGCGCCAGGTGAACAATAGGCTCTGCTCCGACAATGTTCCTGACGGCCCGATCGGCGTGGGCGCCGACGGTAACGCTGAGAACGCCACACGGAAGGCCGTTGCGGCGCTCCAAGGACCGCTTCCGTTGCTGTTGGCCGCTCTGACCCACCAGGTATAGGCGCCTTGCGCCAATCCGGTCAAAGGAGCTACGAAGCAAAATGAGTCGGAAGTTATAGTGGCCGCGTCAAAGGTCTGATCGAAGATTTTGTTCCCGTTCCCATTATTGATCCAGACGCGATAGGTTAAAGCCCCGGTCACACTTTTCCAGGAAAAAACAGGCGAACCGGTGGCCACGGGACCTGCGGGCTCCAGGCTGACCGGAGTTTGGGGAACGGCCGTGGAAACAATGAATTTCAGCGGGTCGCTCCAGGGGCCACACCCCCCGGTCTCATTCCATGGTTGCGCCCACCACACATAAGCCCCCTCGGTTAACGCCAGGGATGGCGTCACCGAGCAGTTGGATCCGGCTGTAACCACCGACGCTTGATACCATTTCGTGAATATGACCCCATTGGCGTCGTTAATCCAAAGGTAATACCAGGTCGCGCCCGCGGCCTGAGTCCAGGTGTAGGTGGGTTTTGAGCCGATCGCGCCGCCTTTGGGGGAAAGGAGCGTCACTTTGTCCGGAGGCCCAAGGTCGACGGTGAACGTCACACCTTCGCTCCAGGGTCCGTAGACGCCGTTGTTCCAGGCGCGGACCCACCAACGGTGCCATCCGCCGGCCAAAGCCAGGGACGGCGTCACCGAGCATATACTACCATCGGACACGTCTTCCTCACTATACCACTGCTTGAAGATGGCCCCGCTGGAATCGTTTATCCACAGGTAGTACGCGGCGCCGTCCTGAGTCGCCTCCCACGAGTAGGTGGGGGCGGATGTGTAAATTGTTCCGCTCGGGGCTATGAGTTCCGGCGCAGGGGGGACCGCGTTAGCCGTGATCTGAACGGTATCCGGCGCGCTGTCTTCCACCCCGTCATTCACGATGAGCTGGGCCACGTAAATCCCCGCCGCATCGGGGGTAAACGTGGGCTGCGCCGTCATCGCGTTCGCCAGTGTCGCGGCGGCGCCAGCGGGTTTTACGATAAGCGCCCAGGAATAGGTCATCTCATCCAGATCCGCGTCGGAAGATCCATTGCCATCCAAGGTCACCACCGCGCCCAAGGTCACGACTTGATCGGCGCCAGCGTCAGCCACCGGTTTGGAGTTGAGCGTATCGATGATTACCGTATCCGGCGCGCTGTCTTCCAACCCGTCATTGACGATGAGTTGAACCTCATAGGTCCCGAAAACGTCCACCACAAACGTAGGGTTGACCGCAGTCGAGTCGCTCAGCATGGCCGAGCTTCCCGCCGGGACGGATACGAAGGACCAGGCATAGGTAATCGTATCCAGGTCCACATCGGAAGAGCCGGAACCGTCAAGCTGAACCGTATCGCCCGCATAGGGCGTCTGATCGGGACCCGCGTCGGCCACCGGCTTGGAGTTGAGCGTGTCGATAGTCACCGTGTCCGGCGAGCTGTCTTCATATCCGTCATTGACGATGAGTTGAACCTCATACGTACCGAAAACGTCCACCACAAACGTGGGATTGACTGCGGTCGAGTCGCTCAGCGTGGCCGAGCTGCCGTCAGGTCTGCTGACAAAACTCCATAAAAAGGTCAGGCTGTGGCTATCCAGGTCGGTGGAACCGTTTCCATTGAGCTGGACCGTGTCTCCCACATAGGGCGTCTGGTCGGCCCCCGCGTCAGCGGCGGGCGCGTTGTTGTATCCGGTTCCGGTTATGGTCAGATTATAGGGGTTTTCGTCGCTATCGTTATTGGCTATGGCGATGGCGCCCGTTTTGGATCCAATCGAGGTGGGCGTAAACCGCACCGTAAAGGTGGTCGAACCCGAACCAGCCACAGGACTGGTCGGTTGCGCCTGGATGGTGAATTGGTCCGAGTTGGTCCCGCTGACGCTTAACGGCGTGGTCAGGGTCAGATTCTCGTTCCCCGTGTTCTCGATGGTAAACACCAGGTCCGTATTGGTTCCTAACGCATGGGAACCGAAATTATGGCTCCCGCCATCCGCGATGTCCGTTGTCCCCTGCTTCAGGTTGATCTCCGGCGCGGTCGCGGTTGCGGTTATGGTCAGATTATAGGGGTTCTCGTCGCTGTCGTTGTTGGCTATGGCGATGGCGCCCGTCTTGGATCCGGCGCTGGTCGGACTGAACCGGACCGTAAAGGTGGTCGAACCAGAACCCGCCACCGGACTGGTCGGCTGCGCCTGGATACTGAACTGGCCCGCGTCCGTGCCGCCCACGCTCAACGGCGTGGTCAGGGTCAGATTGGCGCCTCCGGTATTTTCAATGGTGAACACCACGTCCGTGTCACTTCCCACCGTATGGGAACCGAAATCATGGCTCCCGCCGTCGGCGATGTCGGTTGTCCCCTGCTTCAGGTTCATTTCCGGCGCGGTCGCGGTTCCGGTGATGGTCAGATTATAGGGGTTTTCGTCGCTGTCGTTGTTGGCTATGGCGATGGCGCCTGTTTTGGATCCGGCGCTGGTCGGACTGAACCGGACCGTAAAGGTGGTCGAACCAGAACCCGCCACAGGACTGGTCGGTTGCGCCTGGATACTGAACTGGTCCGCGTCGGTCCCGCCGACGGTCAACGGCGTGGTCAGGGTCAGGTTGGCGCCTCCGGTATTTTCGATGGTGAACACCAGATCCGTGTTGGTTCCCACCGTATGGGAACCGAAATCATGGCTCCCGCCGTCGGCGATGTCGGTCGCGCCCTGCTTCAGGTTCATTTCCGGCGCCGCCCCGGTTCCGGTGATGGTCAGATCATAGGGATTCTCGTCGCTGTCGTTGTTGGCTATGGCGATGGTGGCCGTCTTGGATCCGGCGCTGGTGGGACTGAACCGGATCGTAAAGGTGGTCGAGCCCGAACCCGCCACAGGGCTGGTCGGTTGCGCCTGGATACTGAACTGGTCCGCGTTGGTCCCGCCGATGGTCAACGGCGTGGTCAGGGTCAGGTTGGCGCCTCCGGTATTTTCGACGGTGAACACCAGGTCCGTGTCACTTCCCACCGCATGGGAACCGAAATCATGGCTCCCGCCGTCCGCGATGTCGGTCGCGCCCTGCTTCAGATTGATCTCCGCTCCTGGCGGCGCCCCATTGTATTCAAACGCGCCGATGTCCACATTGCCGTCCCTGCCATATCCTCTTTGATCGTAGGTCGGGGCCCCATTGTAGCTGTTTCCCCCTTCCGGTATGGCGTTAATGGCCTGACTGCCCGCCTGCAGCGCCATGGTCATGGTAGGGCCGCCATTATCGGCCAAAGCGTTCAGCAGAGGGTCTGTGTTTTGCCGGTCTCCCGTACCGGTGAAACCGCACTCGGTTCCGTCTTCAATATTGTAGCCGTTGGAGACTATGGCGCCGGACCCGCTGTTGTTGAAATTGCCCTGACTGTTGTTCGCGAAAATGGAGTTTTTGACGTACATCGTCCCGGCCATCAAATCGGCCGCGCCGCTGCCGGAATCGCTGCTATTATTCGCTACCGTGCAGTTGACAAAATAGTAACTGGGGGAGCCGTATTGTCCGGCGCAAAAAGCGCCGCCCCAGGGAGAATAGTTCCCCGTAATGGTGGTGTTGGTTATGATCGTGTCGCCGTCGGCGTGGATCGCCCCTCCGCCGGAGTTGCCCGATCCCGTGCTGTTGGATCGAAAGACGCAGTCGGTTACGGTGAGCGTCCCCTTACAATAAAGCCCACCGCCCACCGTGTTATTCCCCGTAGAGTTGTGGTGAACGTCGCATCTGATCAGCGTCAGGTTCCCCCCCGACTCGACGCCGCCGCCATACGACGAGGCCGACCCATTGGCTATCGCCAGATCGGTAATGGTCGCCGTACAGCAGTCCGGTATAAAAAAAACCTTGTTAGAGTTATTACCGTCGATGGTTAAATCACCGGCTCCAGAACCGGTGATGGTAATGTTTTTGTCAATGGGCAAGACCCCGGTGGTGAGCGTTATGGTTCCGGTAACCGAGAAGTTGATTTCATCGCCCGGACTGGCGTCCGCGATGGCCTGACGCAGCGACCCGAGCCCATTATCGTTGAGGTTGGTCACGGTAATAACCGAGGGATCGTCGTATAGGGGACCGGAACCGAGGCTTCCATTATATTCAAACGGCCCGATATCCGTATTCCCGTCCCGGTCATATCCCCGCTGGTCGGTCGCGGGCGCCGCGTTGTAGCCGGTTCCTCCTTCAGGAATGGCGTCGATGGCCGGACTGCCCGCCTGCAGCGCCATGGTCATGGTAGGGCCGCCATTATCGGCCAGCGCTCCGAGCAAGGGGTCCGTATTCTGCATGTCTCCCAGGCCGGTGAAACCGCAGTCCGTTCCGGACTCTATGTTATATCCGTTGGAAACCAGAACGCCTGAGCCTTCGTTAATCAGGTTCACGTGGCTGTTACCGGCGAATATTGAATTCCTGACGTACACCGAGCCGGCGTACATGTGGAGCGCGGCGCCTCCGGCTTCGGTCGTATTGCCGGCTATAAGGGTCTGCGTTATAAAGCTGTTGGACCAGCTCCCCCCCGTGGCCACCGCCGAGCCTGTTGGAGAGTAGTTGCCCGTAATAGTGGTATTTTTTATTACCAAGTCGCCATCCACCGAAATGGCTCCGCCAGCCGACCATCCTCCTCCGGTGCTGTTCCCCCGGAAAAGGCTGTCGATTACGATCAATCTGCCGTAGGAGTTCACGCCGCCGCCCGCGGAGTCGACCCCGCCGGTGGTGTTGTCACGCACATCGCAGCGCAGGATGGTCAGATTTCCGCTGCTCTCGATGGCTCCCCCCCAGGAACCACCGCCGTTGCCGTTGGCGAGGGTGAGGTCCGATATTTGCGCGGAAACGCAGGAAGGGATCGAAAAAATCTGTGAAGCGTTATTGCCGCTGATGGTGAGAGAACCCACGCCCGGCCCGGTGATGGAGAGATCCTTATCAATGGTTATTTTGCCCGAAGTGAGAATTATGGTCCCGGTTATCGAAAAATCGATCTCATCTTCGGAACCGGCGTCGGCGATGGCCTGACGTAATGACCCGGCCCCGCTGTCGTTGGTATTGGTCACCGATACGATTGCGGCGTGAGCCGTTGACGCAAAAAACCATAAAAAACAGAATATGGCCAGCACTGCGAACGAGTTTTTTCTCACATTCATTTCTTCTTTTTTTTACCTCGCACAACTCCCTGAAACGCCGATTTATCGGTCGGAGCTTGGTTTTGTTATGAAATGATGGAAAGAACGCGAACCGCGTCTGTAAGGAATATCGGTCGCTTAACGCAAATCTTTAGGCTGGTTGATAACTTTGCCGGTTTTTTTGCTGAAATAATGAGAAAAGGTTATCCTGGAAGGATTATCTGCCCGACGCTGAGACCGGAAACGATCGCCACAAGGTCCGGAAAAAGGATACGCCGTCGGATTGCGGCGTGGTTTCTCGTCTTCGAGGCGCTTTAAGAAAACCAACGCGGGAGGGCCTTTTCGGTGAGGCTCCCCCCGCGTTCATAGACTTATTTACATGACGTCTTTGTCGCTGGCTTCGATAGCCCTGTCGATTTCAGCCTTAAGCTGCGACGGCAGACCTTCAATGTCCACGCTCAGAAAACCGCGCACGATGGTTGAAGTGGCCTCGTCCTCGCTCAATCCGCGTGACATGAGGTAGTTGATTTCCTCCTGCGCGATCTTGCCCACCGCGGCTTCGTGAGACATTTCCACGCCGTCCGCATGGCCTTCCAGCTCGGGAATGGCGTGAATTATGCCGCCGTTGAGAATCAACCCCTTGCACTCCAGATGCGCCTTGATATCCGCGACTTCTCCGATCAAATGGCCGCGCGCTATGATCTTGCCGCCGTTGGTAATGGTGCGGGCCACGATTTCCCCTCGGGCGCCCGGCTTTTTCAGGTATATCCTGCCGCCGAGGTCATATTCCGAACCGGGGCTTCCTACGATAATACTATAGAATCGGGCCACCGCGTCGTTCCCGATAAGATGTGTGGTCGGATACATTTGCAGGGACTTGACCGGCTTCATACAGATATAGTTGTTGAGGAACAATCCGCCTTCTTCCACCTGGCCCACGGAACGGGGACGCACGGCCATATCTTCGGCCCAGTTGTGAATCATGGTGAAGCTGAGCTTGGCGTTTTTCTTTACGAAAAACTCGGACACGCCCACATGAATGCCGCGTTTGAGGTGTTCCGAGGTGGAACAGCCGGTAATAATGTGCAGCTCCGAATCCTCTTCGGCGATAATGATATTGTGAACGTTCTGTTGCAGGTTATTTTTATCCATGTACAGACAGGCCTGTATGGGATAAATACTCTTGACGCCGGGCAACGCGCGAATCACATAACCGTCATGCAGATCGAGCTCCGCGGCCGCGGTGTATTTATCCGCGTCGGGCGAGACGAGTTTCCAGTAATAGTCGCGGATCCACTCGTGCTCTTCCAGAGCTTTCTTTATGGGGATAACCTCGATGCCTTCCTGTTTGGTCTTGCAATGAACGACCTTTGTATCTATCTGAAAAAAAGTCCCGGCCCGTTCGGTTTCCGTTACATCCAATCCGGCCATAACCAGTCGACGACGATCGGCCTCAGGCATCGAATGCAGTTCGTTGTCCGATAAGTAATCATGTTCCACCGGGGATTTGTCGTACTGATTCAGATCAATATCCGGCCCCAAGGCCGCGCTCTTCCGGCTGGCCTGTTCCGCTTTCGTCTTTAGCTCCGACTCATCGTACATCGCACACATTCCTCGTATCCGAATTCACTGATGCAGTGCAAAATTTCCATGGGATTATCCATGCAGCTCAAAACTCCATTGAAGAGCACCTGGCCTTTATCCGCGGCCACATAATCCATGATATATCCGGTATGGGTGATGATCAGCCCCATTTTGGTACGCTCTTTTTTCTGTCTCATAATCGACTGCTGCAGACCGGGGGTTGGGTCCCGTTCAAGCAACATGGCGATGGTCTCACCCACCAACTGGATGTTTTCCAGGTCCACACCCGATTCCGGCTCGTCGAACAGCATGAGGTCCGGGTCCTGCGCCATAAGCTGGAGTAATTCGGAGCGTTTGATTTCTCCTCCGGAAAATCCCGCGTTTATGTCCCGGTCCAGGAAATCGACAAAATTGACCTGCTCTGCGAGACGCTCCACATTAGGCTCACGGTCTCCCCCGCAGATGTTTACCATCTGTCTGGTCTTAAGGCCGTGAATGGTGGGCGGACGCTGGTAAGACATGCCGATCCCCAACTGGGCCCGTTCGTTGATGGGCATATAGGTTATGTCCTCTCCCTTGAACGTCATCTTGCCCGCCACTACCTTGTATTGCGGGTAGCCTACGATGGTCATGAGCAGGGAGGTCTTGCCGGAGCCGTTGGGTCCGAACAGAATATGGGTTTCACCCGGTTTTATTTCCAGATCGATATGTTGGAGAATCGTTTTTTCCCCCAGTTCAACCTGAAGGTCCTCAATGAGTAACATCTCTTTCTCCTCTTCGCTCTCCAGCGCAAGTCGCGGATGGAAAACTCACGGTGCGCGTGCGGGGAAATGAAAATATAATTAGGTAGTATAACCTCTTGTGTATCCTTGCACAAGAGCATGGGCCGATTTTCCCGCAACGTTTTTCGCAAGACGCGTATCCGCTGTTTTGGGGCCGGCTATAGCAGTCTCGCTCCCAGCTCCGCGACTTGAGACCGTTCACCTTTCACCAGGGTTATGTGCCCGGAAATATTCTCCTGTTTCAATTTCTCCACCAGATAGGTCAAACCGTTCCCGCCGGCGTCAAGATAAGGATGATCGATTTGATCCGGGTCGCCGGTAAAGACGATTTTGCTTCCCTCCCCCACCCGGGTAAGCAGGGTTTTTACCATGTTCGGGGTGAGATTCTGCGCTTCATCGCAGATAATGAATTGTTTGGGAATGCTCCTGCCGCGGATATAGGTAAGCGCTTCCATCTCCAGCATACCCCGTTTTGACAGGTCGTCCAGTATCCCGTACGGGTCCGGGCAGCTTTGCAGCAAAAGCTCAAGATTATCGTAAATCGGCCCCATCCACGGCCGCAGTTTTTCTTCCTTGGTACCCGGCAGATAGCCGAGGTCGGCGCCCATGGGAATCACCGGCCTGGTAACCAACAGCCTGCTGTAAGCGCCCTGTTCCAAGACTTTCTCCAAACCCGCCGCGAGGGCCAGGAGGGTTTTTCCCGTGCCCGCCTTGCCCACAAGCGTCACCACCCGGATCGAATCCTCCAGAAGCAGCTCAAAGGCAAACTTCTGCTCTTTGCTACGGGCCTTTACACCCCAGCTCTTGGCGTTCTCCTGGGTCAGCGGCGCCAGTGTCCCTTCGGTATAGCGGCACAGCGCCGATTGGGAGGCGGCGGCCGCGTTTTTCAACACAAAGAAGCAATTGGGGCATGGAGTAAACGCATTAGGCCAGGGAAGCCGCTCTTCCTTGTAAAGTTTGTCAAAATCCTCCGAACTCACATACAGCTCGCCGCATCCGGTGTATAGTTGGTCATAATCGATCTTGTCGGTAGTGAAATCCTCCGCTTTTATACCCAGCACGTCCGCTTTGATGCGCAGATTGAGGTCTTTGGTGACCAGCACGACCCGCTCTTCCCGTTCCATGCTCAAATTATAGGCCACGGCCAGAATCCTATTGTCGTATTTGGCAGGGTCCAACCCCTTGGGAGGCTCTTTTATGTCCTGGTGGTTCAGCTCTATCCAGACCTTCCCGCCGTTGTTCATTTGCACGCCCTCGGAAAGCCGCCCTTCCGAACGCATGGCGTCAAGCTCGCGGGATACAAAACGGGCGTGTCTGCCGATTTCGTCCTGGCTCTTTTTTCTGTTGTCTATTTCCTCTATCACCGCCAGGGGTAAAACGACGTTATTGTCGGCAAACGCATAAAGCGCCATGGGGTTGTGTAACAGCACATTGGTGTCCAGCACATAGGTT
>Ga0209163_1003295_pt1 | contig 12122 bp, 11 predicted proteins | sample MTBAKSrepl2MetaG_FD_187457 | JGI IMG/M metagenome (GOLD analysis project Ga0209163, IMG submission 187457) | Enrichment culture microbial communities om Arthur Kill intertidal strait, New Jersey, USA, that are MTBE-degrading - MTBE-AKS2 (Arthur... | ecosystem: Environmental > Aquatic > Marine >...
CGTCGACTGGCAGACGATCATCGCCAAGGGCGACACCGCCTGGCGGCTCTCACGCGACCAGGGCGACAATCTCCACTTCGCCTGCACGGGCCTGTGGCCCGAATGGGTCCGCGGCAAGGCCGGCGTCAACGACGGTCAGTGGCATCACGTAGCCGGGGTCTACGACGGCAGTGAGCTTCGCCTCTACATCGACGGCAAGCTCGATGCTTCCGTGAAGACCCATGGATCGATCAATGCGAACACGTATCCGGTCTGGATCGGCGACAACGCGGAGGAGCCGGGCCGGGCCTGGAACGGCCTCATCGACGACGTCCGTCTCTACAACTATGCCCTTTCGCAGGCTGAAATCAATATGCTTGCGGAGAAACAGGCAAACGGGCGTGTGGGGTGAACCACTTCACCAGATACGGCCCTGGAACGTAAGAGGACACGCAGGCAAGGTCGCGACGAAAGGACGTATTCGCGCGTGGCATCTGATTCCTGAAAGTCGCCATGCCTTCCGGCGGTGGCCGCTGCCATCACCGAGGCCCTCGGCGAGATCGATGGAAGACTCTATCGGGACTCCCGAGGGCATTCTCCACAAAGTCGGATTGACTGGATTTCCTGTCAACCGATCAGCCTGGCTGGCCGTCACAGCCTATAATAGAAAGAGAAACCGCCGACCGGCTCCACCGGAGAAGTTGGCTCGGGCCCGAGCAACAAAAGCGGTCTATCGCACCCGGGAACACCGGCTTACTGTGTAAGGAGATATGAAATGTGGCGTTGGAATACCGTGTGGCCGCTCATTGCCGCGATGGCTGTTGCCTGCTGCCGGGCGGAATCGTCTTTGTCGCAGCCGGCCTCTGCAGACCGGGGCGGAGGTGCACAGTCCGCAGCCCCGGCGGACATCGCTTCTTCTCCCTCTTTCCGTCAACGGGCACTGCCTCCCCTGTATCCCAACGTACTGGACGAACGGCCCACGATCCCGTCTCCGTACATGACGGAGGAGGGAACGGAGATTCTGACGGCCATTCTGAAGAACGGGGAATACGTTGCCATACCGGTCACAGTCGAGAACGGAAAGCCCTTGCACTACAGCCGCAGAGTCTCCTCGGTATATGGCAAGGATCAACAGCTTCATGTGAATCGTCATGATTTCCCGGCCCTGGCCAGAACCGGCCTTCACGCGGAGGCTGAACTGGACACCAAACGCATGATAACCGGTGTTCCCGTTGACGTGATCACCTACATCGGCCGACCCGGGCGGTTTTCGGGGGAGGGCTTCATGGCCGACGACGAGAATATCATCTCTGTCCTTGCCGGCGACAACGCCCTGGTCAGAAAACTGGGCTTGACCCATGCGCAGATGGCCAGGCCCCTCTATCACGTCTGGAATATGATCCTTCAGGAGATCGAATGCGGCAAGCTGGGGCGGTTCTCCGGCATCCAGTGCTTCTTCTACAACGGCAAGGAGATTGCGCTTCGGGCAGAGGGAATGAAGGGGTGGCAGATATCCATATTTCAGGATGAGATCCAGGGGAGATTCGATATAGACGTCCAACGGACCCTCACTGTCGCGGAACGATCGTTTCTCCGCCTCAGGTACCCGAATCTCTCCGACGTACAAATGGCTGAGCTGGAGGAGAAAATCAGCCATCTGCATTTCAGCGAAATGGCCCCCTACTACATGATGCGCTACGGCTTCTATGAGGGACATACGGGATACCGAGCAGATCCTATTGCCGTAGCATGTATCTTTGGCCTCAAGAGCGTGGAAGAAATTGAAAACGCCTTTCAGGGGACCCTGTATAGGGCCCTAACCGACCATTTCACGGAAGGAGACGCCACCCGGTAGCTGCACGCAATGTTCTCCGCCCATGTCATGCCCTTTGGCAGGCCGGGATCGAGCACGTCACCAAGCAAGGAGAGAAGTTCCGATGACCAGACCGGGATCGCCATGGCTTCTGGCCGTTGCCATCAGCCTCGGCATGGGCATGACCGAGGGCGCCACGATCTACCGACTGGTCCCGGGCACGACCGTCGTCGACGCAGGGGCACTACTCGTGACGGGCTTCATCGCGGGCCTCTTTGCGGGATTTCACTTTGCCCGCCGGCAGGCGGATCGGTAACCGCGGCTCCCTTCATGCCCGCATTGCCTCGCGGGCACACGGGCGATGGCAATCGGCATCTGCGAAATCTCCTGCAAGGCGATGAATCCATAAGGTAAAACCCATCCTGCCGCGTCATAATGGTGACGATCGATGGTCGAACAATGTGCCGGCGGGTTGGGAATGCTTGAAGACAGAAGACTCCTGCGGCGGCTGAGGTGCGGCGACAAAGACGCCTTGCGGGCGATCTACGAGCGCTACGAGAGCGGTCTGCTGACGCTGGCGGCCAACCTGCTGCACGACCCCGCACTGGCGGAGGACGTGGTCCAAGATGTCTTTCTGGCTCTCGTCCGCACGGCGCCCCAGTTGCGCCTCCGCCGCACGCTCCGGCCGTACCTGGCCACGGCGGTGGCGAACCGGGCGCGGGACCACTACCGCCGCAATGCCCGACGGCCCCAGGTAGCCATCGAAGAAGCCGCCCAGATGGCGGACGGCGCCGCGGGACCGGTGCAGATGGTGATCGACACCGAGCAGATGCACAGGCTCCGTGCGGCCGTCGAGGAACTGCCTTACGAGCAGCGGGAGGCGGTCATGCTGCGCGTGCACGCGGACCTGAAGTTCCGCGCGATCGCGAAGTACCAGAAGGTCTCCGTCAGAACCGCCATCAGCCGCTACCGGTACGGACTGGACAAGTTGCGTTCGATGCTCAATGGCGAGGTGTCGAAATGAAGCCGAACGATCCTTTGGAGCCCATGCTTCGAGACCTGCGATACAAGACGGCCCCCGAACGCCGGGAAGAAACTCTTGCGAACCTCCTCCGCACGATGGATCAAGTGCAGGAAGAGCCGACGACGACTGCCCGATCCGGCGTATGGGCATCTATCGTGGCACGCCGATCCATCAGGTGGGCCGCCGCGGCACTGGTCCTGCTCACAGTGTTGATCCTCGTGTCCGTGCTCCCAAGACCCCTCGATGGCACAACCGCGGCGTACGCACGAGTCACGGCGGCCGTTCGCAAGGTGCCCTGGATGCGCATACGGTACTCGGGATACCTCCTGGATGACGCGGGAAACAAGACCACGGCCGAGGGGGAGCGGGATGACGAACTATGGTACTCTTTCAACGCCCAGGTCGTGATCTACAAGAATGCCCGCGGTGCGATCGACTACTATGACTACGCCAGGCAGGAGATTCACGAGTACAACCCGGTCGCCAAGCGAGTCGTCGTTTCGGCCTTGCCGACCGGCAGGCGGCCCCGTCGGCCGAACTCGCCCGGGGACTGGCTGGAGAAGAGCATCGAGCAAATCACGTCGGATGGTGGCAGTGTCGCCCGCCGAAGAGGGCAGTACAACGGCCGGGAAGTGGAAGTCCTCGAGATCACCTCGGCGGTCAAGCGCGGAGTAGCCGCGGTGCGTAGCACGGTATACGTGGATCGTATGACTTCCTTGCCGATGGCCGAGGAGAGAGTCTACATCAACACGAACACCGGGAATCCGCAGTTGGTGGAAACCGGGGTATTCGACTATCCCGAGCAGGGTCCCGCGGATATCTACGGATTGGGGCTGTCGAGGGACATTCCCACCATCAGCAGTCTTCCGTTGCCGTCCTGGTCGGACATTCGGATGACCTACGAGCCCTATCGTTTCAAGCCGCTGGCTAAGAGATACGTCGTTGTTGTTATCCGCTGGATGATCGGTCTGGTGGAGTCCGTGGAGGTCTTCTATGCGGACGGCGCTCGTTTCCGACAAGAGCGACACTTCCTGTATCGCAGCGGGTTCATCGGTCCGCAATGGGAGGAGATGAAGACCGAGTTGGGGGATACTCCCGACTCGCTCCTCCGGTGGTCGCGCGACCACAAGGCGCGCGGACACATAACGATCTCCCTCTGGATCGGAAAGCGGGCCTACCATTCTCGGCGGGATGAACGTGGCTCCTGGAGCCCGGTGGAGGAAGTCGTCCTGCCCCAGGAAATGACCGAACACTTCTGGAGCATGTGTCCCATTGCCGGACTCGCCTGGCCCGACATCCGCGGATATGCGGATATCATCCAGGACGACCATGCCAGGGAGCACGGCTTGATCCGCGTCGAGGCCCAGCAGGAGACGTTCTACCTGAACCCCCAGCGAGACTACATCTGTCAACAGCGAGTACCCTTGGGGCGGGATCGAACCGAGATGACCGAGTTCGCCCAAACGGATGCCGGTCGCTGGTACCCGCGCAAGATCGACGACGGCGCCTTCAAGTACACGATCTACCTGGACACCGATCCGGAGTTTCCGGCGGGGCTCTTCGATCCGGGCATCCTGCCGAAGACCGAGCAGCCGTAGTTGTGCCATGGCCTGTCGAGCGCGGATGTCATCGTCCGGCGGTTGCGCGGCTCGTCTCGGCAAACGGTGGCGTCGGGCGTGACTGGCGCCGCTGCACGCCTTCACGCAACCGAAACGAGCGTCGCAACCGCAGACGATCTGCAAGCTTCACTCGCATATCACCCTGGAACTACCCACGCACCACAGACTTGCCGTCCGGCGTATCGACGGCTACTTTATGCCGGTACCATGGACAGCCAGGACAAGAACATTGTGCTGATCGGCATGCCGGGGGTGGGCAAGAGCACCGTCGGGGTGCTGCTGGCCAAGGCCCTGGGACGCTACTTCCTCGATACCGACGTCTTCCTCCAGGCGGTGCAGGGCCGGTCGCTGCAGGAGATCATCGACGCCGAGGGACTGGCCGCTTTCTGCAAAACCGAGGAGGACTACGCAACCTGCATCGACCTGACGAACGCGGTCATCGCCACCGGCGGCAGCGTGGTCTACAGCGAACGGGCGATGCGGTCTCTGGCCGAACATGGCGTCATCGTCCATCTCGACCTGCCGGTAGAAAGGATCGAGGAGCGACTGCGGAATCTGCCCACCCGCGGCGTGGTCATGGAAAAGGGCCAGACGATCCGCTCTCTCTACGACCAGCGCCAGCCCCTCTACCGCCGGTACGCCCAGATCACCATCGACTGCACCGGCAAAACCCACGAGCAAATCGTCGCGGAGATCGGCGATCGCTTCATCGGCTTCGTCACGGGTGGATGTGTTTGAGATCAAGTTCGAGGGCAGGCAAGTCACGCTGCAGGATTTGCCAGATGATCTCGAGGTCAATTCCGAAGTACTCGTGCACGATGCGATTGCGAAGTCCGACGATCTTGTACCATTCGATTTTGGGATGATGGTCCTTGAAGTCGTCAGGAAGTCGGTTCGCTGCTTCCCCGATGATTTCCATGTTTCGGACGACGGCATCGATCGTTTTCTCGTTTTCTGCAAATACCTCGAAGGACATCCCGATGGTGTACCGCCCAATCCTCTCCATCGCCTCGCGCATGTCGTCCAACAGCAGGTTGGTGGTTCGTTTAGACATAGATCAATTCCGGCTCGATGACTTTCCAGCCTTTCGGCCGAATGGCCCGGCTGGATACGACGTCAACCGGTGTCCCCAGCAGCCTCTCAATCGTCTCGCACAAGGCGACGAAGTCGAGACCGATGGAAGGGTCGACCTCCACCAGGATATCCACGTCGCTGTCTTCCCTTTGGTCGCCTCTCGCATAGGAGCCAAACAGTGCCAACCGGCGAACCCTGAAATCGGCCCGCAGGCAATCTTTGTTCTCGGCAAGTACCTTCAGGATATGTTCCTTTGTCATCATAGGACGCCTGGCATCATGATAGGGCCTAGCCGCAGGCGGCGTCTACAGCGGGGTCGCAGTCTTCTCGATGGGCACGCCATGCCTGCGGAGACCATCAGACGGATGTACCGTGCGGATCAGCTCGAAGGGATTGATGTCGATACTGTTGGAAGCCACCCTTTCTGACTCAGTGTGGCCCAAGCGATTCGCATGTGTTGTTCCGTGAACATCCGTTTGCGATTACTCCAAGAGTAGACTTTCGCGATAGCCTGTTCAAGGGTCGTTGCTTCTTCATAGGTTGCCACCCAGTGTACCGTGGCCAGAAGCTCCATACCAAATGGTGTTTCAAAGCCTTCGATCAGGCTGGCCACACGGTCAAAACGCTCGCGGACTCTGGGATGATCCACCAGGAACTCCTCGGCCTTGTCGATTGCCTCCCACTTGGGCTCGATCTGCTTGTCAGGACAGTCTGAGGCGTCTCCATACCCGGTGACAAAGTGGCCTTCGATATGTGTCAGAACGTGTCGCAGATTCTCCGCATAGGGTCCGTACGGTCCTTTGGCATAAACCAGCTTCAGGTTCTGCCCGGTCTCTTGCATGAAGTACATCAGCTTGTGAATTTCAAGCAGAGTCACTGATGGATCCATCACTGCGGCCAGATAGCGATGCATCAATCCCAGCAACGCCGCCCGACCTTCCGTCATATTCGGTCTCTTCTCAGTTCTGGCCATCTCCTCTGCCGAGGGAGCACCTTTGGGCTCGAACAACAGTACGTGAACATCTGGCAATGTTTGAAATGCCCGCTGAATGCGGAGCTTGACATCTCTCCAATCCAAGCCACCCAATCCACAACCCAACGGCGGTATTGCCACCGACTTGACTCCAAGTCGGCGGATTTCGGCCACGAGTGCCGCGAGCCCGGATTCAATGTCTTCCATGTGGCTCTTTCCGCGCCAGTGCCGTTTTGTCGGCAAGTCGATTACGTAGTGTGGTTGCTCAAAGCGATTGAGATCATGCACCAAGACTACCCCGGGTTTCAGCTCTCCGCGTTCACAGACAGCTTCATAGGCTTTGAATGCGTCCGGAAATGCCTTCTTGAACTGTAATGCAATGCCACGCCCCATCACGCCTACACAATTCACTGTGTTGACAAGGGCGTCGGCCTTTGCCCGTAGGATATTGCCTTGTCGCAGTTCAATCATCATCAGCTCCTTCTGCTCAATAGTACCACGAGGGCTCCGGGCGAACCGGCGGTTGATGGTCCGACTCCAACAGCGCTCGCTGTACAACTCTCACAGTGGCTGGATCTTTTACGCCAATTTTCTCCACAAGTTCCCACGGAAACGACTCATACATCAGGAACTCAGCCTGCTTGCCTTCTTTGGTCATTATGTCGCGGAAGTCCGTCGCTGTCACCGCTCTCCAGTTGATTTTGTCAAGGTCATCCAGACTGCGGTAGAACTGGGCTACGTAGGTGCCGGCGTTCCGGTCGGAAAACGCCCACGGCACGCCGCGCTGCTCAGCCCAGCGAACGCTGCTGGTCAGATCAGCCTGAAGGTGTACAATCGGTTCCTGTCCCCCAGTATAGGTTACGTCGGGATGGTTGCCTTTGTGCAGAATGTAGAGCATGATCGACCGGGGGCAGAAGTAGAATGGCACGTACTCTCCCACCTTTGTTCCGGGGTGACAAGGGACCTCGATCTCGCACAGCCGCCGACGCTTGATTCTTGACATGCCCACGATCTCGCAGTCGAGATCCAATTGCACTCTTTTGGCGTCGGAAAAGACCATGCCTGCCTGCGCGATCTGCGATGCGTTTCGCACGTGGGTGATATGGTAGATCTTCTGATTGGCACGCATATACGCCATTCATGTGGCCTGACACTCTCTTCGGTATCCCACCATTATTGCACGCCCTGCGAAAGCGGACAAGCCTCTATAATCCCTATCGCTCTGGCAGCAGCGGGTTCAGGAGGTTGCCGGCGGGGGCTCTGGCTTCGAACTTGATGTCCGCCAGGCGGGTCTTGCCCATCCATTCCACCGTCACTCGGACCGAGTCCTTCCGCGCCTTTTGGGCTTCTGCAATCAGCTTCTCCAGGGTTTCGACGCTGTCGACCGTCGCGCCGTCGACGGCGCGGATCAGCTCGAAGGTGTTGATACGGGCCAGGGCCGCGGGCGTACCTTGCTCGACCTTCGTCACCACCACCGCCGGCTCATCCGGCTTGAGGCGCAGCGCGGCGCGGACCTCGTAGGTCACGTCCTTGACGGTCAGGCCGAGCTGATCGTTCTTGTACTTCGCGGCGCTGAGCATGTCGCGCGGGGATTGCTCGATTGTGAACTCCTTCTCCACGGTCTCGGCGCCGTGGAGGTAGGTGAGCTTCACCGTCGTGTCCCGGCCGACGTCGGCGAGCAGTTGGGTCAGGTAGTTGTCCCGGCTGGGCCATGGTCGGCGGCGGGGCCTCTGATAGCCCATCGCCGCGAATTCCCGAGGGATGTCCGCTTCGTCGAAGTCAGGCAGGCCGGAGTCGTCGCCTCCGAGGGAGGTCAGCTCGATCGGCCAGGGTGTCCCCGGCACCGCGATCTTGAGCAGAATGTCGCCCTCGGTCAGGCCCATCTTGGCGGCGGGCGATCCTTCGTACACGCGGTTGACCATCAGGCCGATCTGGCCGTCGCGGGTGGGCTCGCGCAGGCCCATGTGCTTGATCATCTCCTTGTCCGGGCCGGTGTATTCCACGCCCAGCCAGACCCGGCGCTTCTGCTCGTCCTTGTCCAGGTGCCGGATGTGCGGGTCGCAATGGGCGGGCAGATCGGTCAGCATCTTCGCCATCTCGGCCGCGTCGATCAGACGGGCGTTGCTCGCGTACCGCGCCGCGGCGGCGTTCATCATCGCCATCATCCGCGCCCGCATGGCGGACGAAGGTCCGTAGGGCCGGTAGCGGTCCTGATCGGCGCCGAGCAAGTAGAACTCGAGCCGGTCGTGCTCGTGGCGGGCCTCGCCGCAGAAGCCGATGAGATTGCCCATGCGGTCCAGCAGCCAACTGCCCGTCGGGACGGCCCGCTCGGCCGTCGGATACCAGAGGTCCGCGTAGCCCTGCTGCTTGTCGATCCAGCGGGTGAACTCCATCCGCACGTCCTTGCCCGCCAGTTCGCGAGCGTAGACCGCCCAGAAGGGCTCCACCCGCGCCAGCCTGGCGTCCGCGGGGAAGGGTGTCGTTTGCGGCAGCTTGCCTTTCTCCAGCTCGATCACCATGGCGGAACAATCCTTCAGGACGCCGACGAAGCGAGCAGGGAGGTTCTCATCGTCTACGGTCACGGTGATCGTGTCGATGCCGGCGATGAATTCCTTCGGCAGAGCCTCGGGGATGAGCAGCTTGTCGTCGGCGAAGCCCAGACCGTAGAGGAGTGTCTCGGGAGTGTCCCTCTGGCCCGAATAACGGCCTCGGAACCGCGAGCGTCCGCCGAAGTCGAGTTCCTCCTCTTCCTGTGGTGTCGGACGCGGCAGGATCCGGACCTCATAAATGCTCCGGCCGAACTCCGTCCGCATTTCTTCTTCCAGTCGGCGGTGCTGTTCATCGGAGAGGCCGGGGTCCGCAAGGATGTCCTTGCCCCGCCAGGCGGGCCCGCCGGGACCGAGATCGATCTCGCTCAGGCAGGTGACGCCGACCGGTCGGCCTTCGTCGTTGCACAGGACCGCGACGCTGTACATGCCGGAGATGCGGAGGCAGTCGCCGGAGCCGATGCCGTTGTCCCAGTTGCGGCCGTACTCGCAGCCTTTGATGTACATGCGGTAGTATTTGTCCGAGCCCATCGCGGCTGCGAAGAGCTTCGTCTGCGGCGTGATCTCGGGGCACTCGGTGAACGCCAGCGGCTTCCAGCCGGCCGGCAGGGCGCCCTCGATCCGCAGGATGCGACCGGGCGCCTTGACCAGCAGCCGGTCGGCCTGGGCCGGCACGACGATCCCGCCCGGACCTTTGATCGTGATCCGCTCGACGACCTCGTGGTGCGCGGGCTCCTTCTCGAAGGTGAAGACCTCGCCTTGGTCGCTGACGATCACGCCGACGACGTCGAGCGTGTTCTTGTTGAGGATGTACTGCAGGACCGTCTGCTGGCCATATTCCGGTCGGCTGCCGCTGTCAATGTAGGGCCGGTCGCTCTTCTTGAGGTGGTAGCTGACCACGACGAAGCTATTCACCGTCTGGTCGTAGATCTGCTGCGAAGGCTCGTCCGCGTCCGGCGCAGACCAGGATACTGGCGCGAGGGCCATGAGGATCGCGAGGACCACGAGGGCGCAGGAGGAACTGCGCGGAAAATCCGAAATTCGAAATTCGAAATCCGAAACAAATCCAAAGGACCAATGTCTCAATGACCGAAACGCTGTCGCCGCTCGGATGCTCCGTTTGGGACTCCAGGTCATGTCATGGCGAGGAGCGCAGCGACGAAGCCATCTCAATCCCGCGAATAAGAGATTGCTTCGCTGCGCTCGCAATGACACGCCGCGAGCTTGGGACTCGGAGTCTGGAGTCTGGGCTCTTCTCTCAGAGAGGATCGTTCGCATATTTTCGATTCCCATGGTGCTATTCCTGTTCATAATCCCGCCGATAGTCCAGCACGATCCACTTGCGCAGACCGCTGCGCAGGATTTCGAGGACCACTTTCTTCTCGCGCTTGTCATCCTGGAGGATTCGCTCGTACACGCGCTTGACGTCCGCGATGGTCTGCACGGGCTCCTTGTCGATGGTCAGGAGGATGTCCCGACGGGCGAGGCCCGCGTTCTCCGCGTTGCCGGGGTAGCGGGTGGCCTGGATGTAGACGCCCTTTTCCCGCAGGTAGTAGAGCTGTGGCGTGAGGTACTTGTTGATCTCCTTGATGGTCATGTTCCAGCGCCGGCAGTCGAAGTCCTCTCCTTCGGAGGCGCCCTTTTGCTCCGGCGTGACCTCGATTCGCACGTGCTCACTGCCCCGCTGGAGCTCCAAGGCGACAGTTTCGTCGATCCGAAGGTCCGCCAGGCGCCGCCAGATCTCCGGCAGCATCTCGGCGTACGTGCCCTCGACGGGTTGGCCGCCGATGCTCAGCAGAAGGTCGCCCGCGCGGATCCCGACCCGGGCGGCGGGACTGTTCTCCTCGACGCCGGCGATCAGGACGCCGTGCTCGCTGTCGACGAACGTGTTGCTCTGGAAATCCTTGAGGGCCTGCAAACGCAGGCCGGTGTAGGCGCGGATCACTTTGCCGTCGCGTTTGAGCCGCTCGGCGGTGTCCTGGACGGTCGAGGCCGGGATGCTGAAGCCCAGTCCGCTGCCCTCGACGCCCAGCGTGTTGATGCCGACGATGGCGCCGGTGGTGTCGATCAGGGGCCCGCCGCTGTTGCCCGGATTGATCGCGGCGTCGGTCTGGAGCCACGTGTTGTACTTGTACTCGGTCTCGAAGCCGATGTACCGCTGGGCGTTGGAGATGATGCCCAGACTGATGGACCGCTGAAAGCCGAACGGACTGCCCAGGGCCATGACGAAGTCGCCCTCGTGGACCTGGGACGTGTCGGCGAACCGAGCGGACGGATAGGATTGCCCTTCCGGCGGAGCGGGCAGCTTGAGTAGCGCCAGGTCCGTGTCGCGGTCCGAGCCGATCAGCTCGACCGGGACCTGACGCTTGTCGTAGAGCACGCAATTGATGGTCACCGCTTTGTCCACGACGTGCCAGTTCGTGACCGCGTAGCCGTCGGGACTGATGATGACGCCGGAACCGAAGACCTCCTGCTGTTTCTTCTCGCCGGAGCCGTAGTCCTCGACGATGGGCTTGACGAAGATCAGCGCGGGGAACACCTCCGACTTGGCCCGACTGATGATCTCGCGGAAGTCGCCATGCTCCTGCCCGGCGGCCGGAGACACAACGCCCGCTGTCGCTATTGCTGCGAGTGCCAGGCACAGAGTCCGCACTCGCGTTCGTTGCATAGAGTCCTGCATTCGGATTTCCTTTGGGTTATGAACCTTGCCCCTGGAGCGCCCCGACAAGGCGGCTGGGCCTCGGTTGTTTCGCACGGACAAGGCTACCCACACGGACCTGTTTCAAGCAAGGGAATTCTCCGCCTGCGCGGGGCGCGGGCGACCCCATCCGGCGCGGCTGGCGGGGTGTTCTTTCTTCACAGTCGCGTTCCACGCGGTATAATCCACCCAGGGTGCACCAGCCGACCGGTGCACGAATCGGAGTCCCGGGTTTGGACAGGAGCAGCCGATCATGGCGAATCACACCTGCACGCGTCGCACGTTCCTCCGGATGGGTTGCACCGCCGCGGCCCTCACTCTCGCCGGCAGACGCCTTGGACAGGCACAGCCTTCCAGGGGGAAGTCCCCGAACATGGTCCTGATCCTCGCGGACGA
>Ga0209163_1003300_pt1 | contig 12096 bp, 10 predicted proteins | sample MTBAKSrepl2MetaG_FD_187457 | JGI IMG/M metagenome (GOLD analysis project Ga0209163, IMG submission 187457) | Enrichment culture microbial communities om Arthur Kill intertidal strait, New Jersey, USA, that are MTBE-degrading - MTBE-AKS2 (Arthur... | ecosystem: Environmental > Aquatic > Marine >...
ACTCCTTCAAATCGTGACTAATTGGCTGGCCTGATGGTACCTGCCATCAGGCCGGAGTAGCCATCGCTTTTCCCTCAACCTTCAACTACCGATGGGACAACCTCCGTACGATGCCGATAGTCGAGACGTCCTTTCCGGTGTGACAATCCCCGTTGGCCACACATCCAGATCGTCGATCGCATCCGGAAATAACCACCGACTCTGAGGGCGTGCAAGAAGATCGATCGATGAGTTCTTGACTATTTCTACCAATGCCGCTTGATGCTCCCCTTTTGCAGTCACGTAGAGGCTTGGGGAGGCACCGTTTCGAGTGAGCGATTCATTCGTAGCGACCGCCTGCCTAATGACCACGTCTATCTGATCAATAGGAATCAAGTAGGCAGCGAGAGGTGTATGTCCTTCATCGTCCGCAGCCAGCAACAAGAGATGTGTTGCACCCCTCTCACTCGCTCGCTTCGTCACTTCCACCACTGTGTTAATCACATCATCGGCCGTATGAGGACGATGTTCCTTGCTCGGGAACGCCATCTGCACTGCGCAGGCACCTGAGGCGCCAGGCTTCCAGGCACACTTGACCCAAACCACCCTCGCAGGACCAAGTGGCGGCTGAACCGTGACCAATTGCATGCGCCGGACCGTGCAATCAGAGGTAATTTGCCCAAGAGTCTTCAATACCAGAGGGGCCAACTCTCTTCGCATGACTCTCTCGCGAACAATACTCTCCGTACCCCTGGCAAATCGGGTCTTCTTAGACATACCATACCTCCCGCCAAGAACCATGGGCGACAATCACGAGTGCAGATATGGATTGTCGGTGACTATCACCAGTTTCTCAAGTGCTCTACTGCTGCGAGCCCGTTTGGGGCACAAAGACTGCCGAAACAGTCTTGCGATTCTCGATGCTGTGACAGATTCAGCCGCCCCTCACCTTCAAGATCTGCACACGATCCGGGTCTGTGGCCTGGTACTGTCTCATGTCCGTCAGCACCTCTGATGTTATACTCATTGCCCTTTTCCCTCCTGTAGATGTTGACATCTTGCCCCCAGTGGAGAGACCCGATTCCGTGTCATTCCACCGCTCGGCCACCGCTGGCGGTGCCTCCGCGGAGGAATCGCCAGGGTCGGCATTGTGGCTTTCTCCCGTCATGAGAACCTCTCGGATAGAGTATCGGCCCAATGGGCACATGGGTTGACACAAATGTGAAGATACGTGGCTTGCCTTGGCATTCGCCCCCGTTGGAAGAGACCACAATCCTCCATGGGAGCCGGGGGACAATCAGCGTTCTTCGCGAGAGATGGTCTACTGGGCAAGTACGTCCGAGGCGGGCGTACGGAGGGAATTCTTCGCGTTGTGCCCTCCGACTTGACGAGCGAGCAAGGCACTCGCTGGCGAAGGCGGCGATGGGGCATGAGGTGTGCGCAGCACGCCTGTTGCCGGTGGCTCCAAAGCGGAAAACTCCCGCCGTTGGCGGCGGAATCCGGAGCGGTCCGCTCCTTCTTCGATCCACGAAAGACGGTGTGCGGAGCACACCCTACCGGCTCACGCCAAAACCGTGCGTGGGAAATCCGAGGCAATGGAGAGGGTTGCCGGGCGGGGTCCGCGATTTGCGGGCTGCCGCTTGCAGGCGAGGGGCATTTCGGCTATAAGGACGGACTCTTTCGGAGTCCATGTGGTGCATAGTAGCCAAGGAGATACGAGGTCCATGCGATACAGCCAGATGTTCATCCCGACGGTGAAGGAGGTCCCCGCGGAGGCCGAGATCACCAGCCACCAGTTGATGATCCGCGCGGGTCTGGCCCGCAAGGTCGCCAGCGGGACGTACACGTACCTGCCGCTCGGGTGGCGGGTGCTCAAGAAGATCATCGAGATCGTCCGCCAGGAGATGGACCGGGCCGGGGCGCAGGAGATCCTCGTGCCCTGCCTGCAACCGCTCGAATTGTGGCAACAGACCGGACGGGCCGCCGACTACGGCGAGACCATGTTCCGTCTCAAGGACCGCCACGAGCGATGGAACGTGCTGGGTCCGACCGCCGAAGAAGTATTCACGTTCCACGCGGCCGCGGAGATCAATTCCTACAAGCAACTGCCGGTGAACCTCTACCAGATCAGTCCGAAGTTCCGCGACGAATTCCGCCCGCGCTTCGGGGCGCTGCGGTCCCGTGAGTTCATCATGAAGGACGCGTACAGCTTCGACGCGACGCCCGAGAGCCTGCACAGATCGTACATGGCGATGTACGACGCGTATTGCCGGGTCTTCACGCGCTGCGGCCTGGAATACGTGATCGTCGAAGCGGAGTCCGGCGAGATGGGCGGCTCCGGCTCGCACCAGTTCACCATCCCCGTCGAGTCCGGCGAGGACACGATCGTCTACACGGCCGACGGGTCCTACGCGGCCAACCTGGAGAAAGCGGCGGTCGATCCCCTGCCGAAGGAGCCCGCGCCGGAGGCAGTTCCCGCCCCGGAGGATGTGCATACGCCGGGCACCGGCAGCATCGAAGCCGTCTGTGCGTTCCTCAAGACGCAGCCCAAGGACATGATCAAGACGCTCATCTTCGACGCCGGCGGCCAGATCGTGGCGGCCCTCGTCCGCGGCGATCACGAGATCAATCCCGAGAAGCTCACCCAGGCCCTCGGCGGCGTACACGTCGAGTTGGCCAAAGAGGAGGACATCCGCAAGGCGACGGGGGCAAACGTCGGGTTCGCCGGGCCGGTGGGACTGGCGGGTCGTGTATCGAAGATGATCATCGACCACGGCGTGGCCGCGATGGCCGTCGGCGCGACCGGCGCGAACAAGACCAACTACCACACCCGAAACGTGGTCCCAGGTCGGGATTTCCCGCTGGAGGGCGACAATATCATCGTGACGGACGTTCGCCTGGCCGCCCCCGGCGACGCGCACAACGGGGTTCCTGTGCTCTTCAAGAAGGGCATCGAGGTCGGCCAAGTCTTCAAGCTGGGCACCAAGTACAGTAAGAAGCTCGGGGCCAACTTCAAGGACGAGGCGGGCGAGCTGCACCCCTGCCTGATGGGCTGCTACGGCATCGGGATCAACCGCATCCTGGCCTCGGCCATCGAGCTGTACAACGACGAGAACGGCATCATCTGGCCGATTTCGATTGCCCCGTTCGAGGTGATCGTCACGCCGGTAAACCAGGACGATCCGGACGTGGTCCGCGTCGCCAACGAGTTGTATCGCCAACTCACGGACGCGGGCATCGAGGTGCTGCTGGACGACCGCGACCTCCGCGGCGGGATCAAGTTCAAGGACGCCGACCTGATCGGCATCCCGATCCGCGTCACCGTCGGCAAGAAGTCCGTCGTCGAAGGCAACGTCGAAGTCAAGCTGCGATCCGAGAAGGACAGCACAAAAACCCCGATTGCCGAGACGCCGCGGAAGGTGATCGATCTGGTGAATTCCCTCAAGGCACGAATCAAGGCATAGCAGTGCGGACGCGTGAACGCTTCCACGCTTTCACGCTTCTACGCTCCCACGCGAAAGGAGAAGACCGATGAAGGGCAATGAGATGACACGTAGGAACCTGATCCAGAAGGCGTCGCTGCTGGCGGCCGGGACGGTCGCGACGGGACTGGCCGGTACAGCCGGCGCACTGGAGATCGACAAGATCGAACGGGTCGCGACCAAGGGCCGGATCAACCAGTCCGTCAGCCAGTGGTGCTACGGCAAGTGGTCGCTGGACGAGCTGTGCCAGGTGTGCCAGAAGCTCGGACTCAAGGCGGTCGATCTGCTCGGGCCGGATTCGTTCGCGACGGTCAAGAAGTACGGCCTGGTGGTCTCGATGGTCAACACCCATTCCCTGACCGACGGCCTGGCCGACAAGAAGTTCCACGATGCGTGCCTGGCCAGGCTGCGGGAGACGATCGACGTGACCTCCGCGGCGGGCTTCCCCAACGTGATCTCGTTTTCGGGCAACCGACGCGGAATCCCGGACGATGTCGGGATTGAGAACGCGGTCGAAGCCCTCAAGAAGATCGTCGGCTACGCCGAGCAGAAGAAGGTGACCATCGTGCTGGAATACCTCAACAGCAAGGTCAACCACAAGGACTACATGTTCGACAGGACCGCCTGGGGCGTCGAGGTCTGCAAGCGGGTCGGCTCCGAGCGGGTGAAGATCCTGTACGACATCTACCACGCCCAGATCATGGAAGGCGATGTCATCCGCACGATTCGCGAGAACAAGGACTACATCGGCCACTACCACACCGGCGGCAATCCCGGCCGCAACGAGATCGACGACACGCAGGAACTCTACTACCCGGCGATCATGAAGGCCATCGCCGAGACGGGCTACCAGGGCTACGTCGCGCACGAGTTCGTGCCCAAGCGGGACCCGCTCGCGGGGCTGACCTACGCGGCGCGTATCTGCGACGTCTGACAGAAATCAGTGGGGCAAGCCCCACTCTACGCAGTGGATTCGATGGCACAGAAGAAACGAGATGGTCTGGTTCTCTGCGGTTTCTGCGTGCTCTTGTTGGTGGTCGAGGGCGCACAGGCGCGGTTTCTCACGCGACGACAGGCCCGCTCAACCCCGCGCGGGCGACTCGCGTGCCTGCCGAGTTCCACCCTCGGCACGCGTTACCCCGATCCGTTTGCGCTGGGCCGTCACTCCTACCGCTTCAGTCTGTCGGAACGCAACGGCATCGTCTACACCTGTCGCGGCGGGCACATCGACATCACGCACGTTCGCAAGCTCGTGGACTGGACCGGCTACCTGGCGTACCAGACCCGCGAAGCCCTGCTGGAGAATCGCGCGCAGTTCTCCTATCGCATGAAAGAGCCCTCCGTCTACCACGTGCGGATCGAATATCCCGACGCCTGGAAGGAGCTGCCCGCGAGCACGCGGGAGGAAATCGCCGGCAAGGTCGCCATCGAAGTGGGCCAATACCTCGCGTACACCGGCAGCACCTGGCACGAGATCCTGACCTGGTTCGGATTCAAGGCGATCGGGATCTGGCCGGAGTACACGTCGGCCTTCTCCTGGGAGGACAACTATTCGAATGTGTTGGGGACACGGATCGCGGCGGCAGCGCTACAGGACCCCGAGCGGAAGTTCTGCGACGCGGTAACGGCGCTGCTGGATGCCGAGCTCCGGACACTGGGCGTGCAGCCCAAGCCGATGGCGCATCGGGCCGGCCAAGCTGTGCGCGGTTCCTGGTTCACCGGCGACCTCTTCTCCTGTGCGATCATCAAGAGGCATTTCGACATCGGTATCGACGATGGGGTCATCACGCCGTGGCTCGTGCCCGGCCTGGCCCAATGTGAGGGGGCGGCGGTCCTGGAGTATCCCGCGCCGACGCTGACCACCACGCAGGACCACGGGTTTTCCCTCCGGGTGGAGATCGAGCCGAGGGAGTGGGAGAGAACCAACGTCTTTGGGATCCTCCGGCGCGCGGGCGAGGACGTGGAGCGCATCGAGCCGACGCGTCACTTTGCGCCCATCCTGGCGTTCATCCGGACCCAGGCGGTAGAGCGGTATGGCCCGTTCGTGGACGACTGCCGCATCCCATCGGACGCGCAGTCCCCGGTGGGGGCATCGGAAACCACCGAGTCCGAAGATCTCACGACCCTGGCCGAGCGTTGGCTTTCCGAGGGCACATCGTAGACGCGTGGTCAGGACAGGATCGTTTGACGGCGCTCCACGCCTGTCAATGCGAGCGGAGCAAAGCAATCTCCCACCCCAGGATTGAGATTGCTTCGTCGCGGGGCTTCTCGCAATGACCTACCGGTGATGTGCCACGCGTCGTGATCGCTGTGGTCGCAGGCTCCGTCTGGATTTCCCCCCAGAGTCCTGGTATACTGTCGCCCGGAATGTGGGAATTGAAGGAGCCCAGACCGGTCAAGGTGATCGTCGGTGTTTTGGCCTCGAATGAACAGTGCCTCGCCGCCGCGCGGGAGGCCGTGCTCGCGGCGCTCGGTCCGGCGGACCTGGTCAGCGATGCGTGGCCGTTCGAGCAAACGGACTACTACGCCGACGAGATCGGGCCGCGGGTCCTCCGCCAGTTCGTCAGTATCGAAGCATTGATTCCTCCGGGCGACCTGGCGGAGATCAAGCATCGGACGAACGCAATCGAGCAGCAGTTGGCAGCTACGCTCGGTGTGCCCTTCCCACGACCGGTGAACCTCGATCCCGGCGTGATCGAGCCCTCGAAGCTGATCCTGGCCTCGACCAAGAACTTCGCCCACCGTGTCTACCTCGGCCGGAAGATATACGCCGAGGTCACTCTGGTCTTTGACAAGGGCCAGTGGCGGGTCTTGCCCTATACTTTTCCCGATTACCATCGGACGGAATACCAGGAGTTCTTTTCCGCGGTTCGATCCAAGCTCGTGCAGCAGTTGAGGCAAATCCGAAATCCGAAACCCGAAATTCGAAACAAGCACGAATGACCAAGACCCCAGATTCCAAACCAAACACCGGATGGGCGGCAGTGTTTCTGTCATTTGAGCTTTGGTCCCTGGAGTCTCTTTCGGATTTCATGCTTCGGATTCCGTGCTTTCTTCCGTAAGGAGATCGATGCTCATTCCATTGGCGGCATCTCTACTGGTCGGGTCCTTTCTCTTGTCGGTCGTGCTGACGGCCCTGGCGAAACGACTCGCCCCCCGCGTCGGCCTGGTTGCTCATCCCAAGGCGGACCGGTACCACCGATCGATCATTCCGCTGGGCGGAGGCATCGCCATCTTCCTCACGCTGGCGATCTTCCTGATCGGGGCCGCAGCGACTGTCCGGTTTCTCATGGTCCCCGGCCATCTCGCGTGGCTGACCGAACGGACCGGCCTGAACCCCGCAGACTTCCTGCGCCGTGCGGACGAACTGCTGGTCATTCTGCTCTGTGCCGCGATTTTCTTTGTCGTAGGTCTCCGCGACGACAAACGTGCCCTCGGGCCGTTCGTCAAGCTGGCGGCCCAGTTCGTCGTGGCCGCTGTGGCCGCGTACTTCGCCGACGTCCGGATCGAATTCTTCATCGAGAGCCGGCTCGTCACGGCGGCGCTCTCGGCCTTCTGGATCGTCCTGATCGTCAACGCGTTCAACTTCCTCGACAACATGGACGGGGCCTCCGCGGGCATTGCGGTCATCGCCAGTTGCATCCTGCTGACCGCCGCCGCGTTCAACGGTCAAATCCTGGTCGGCGGTCTGGCCCTCGTGTTCATCGGCGCCCTGCTGGGTTTCCTGGTCTTCAACTTTCCGCCCGCCTCCATCTTCATGGGCGACGCGGGCTCGCTCGTCGTCGGGTTCTTCGTCGCGCTGCTGACCCTGCGGACGACCTATTACCAGCAGACCGGCAGCGGTGCGTGGTATCCTGTGCTGCTGCCGCTGATTGCGATGGCGGTCCCGCTGTACGACTTCACGAGCGTCACCCTGTTGCGGATCAGCCAAGGCAAGAGCCCGTTCGTAGGCGACACGCAGCACTTTTCCCATCGCCTGCGGCGCCGCGGCTTATCGGACCGGCAGACCGCTCTGACCCTCTACCTGGCCACCCTATGCACGGGCCTGGGGGCAACCTTCCTCTATCAAGTGGACCTCATTGGCGCGATCCTGATCGTCGTCCAGACCGTCCTGATCGTGGCCATCATCGGGATCTTCGAGGGCACCGCCGGAGGGGGCAATGAGAGAAGGTAAGAACGTCAGAAGGAAGGGCCAAGGTCAGAGGGATGTCATTGCGAGGAGCCCGGCGACGAAGCAACCTCAATCCCAAGGTGGGGGATTGCTTCGCTTCGCTCGCAATGACATGATGCAGATTTCTTCCCTCCCGGGCGCCCTGCTGCTGGCGTTGTGCCTGGGCATTCTGGCGTTGCGGGTGACCTACACGGAATCTCCGACCGCCCAGACGATCATTATGGCGAGCAGCCTGACGGACACCATCTACAGCCTGACCCTGTCGGGTCTGCTGATCTTCGCCTTTGTCGGGTGGCTCCTGTGGCAATTCGTGAGCGGTCGATGGACCTACCGTGTCACGGGCATGGAGATCGGTCTGGCCCTGTTCCTGGCGGCAGCGGTCGTGTCTTCCCTCGGCGCCTCGGACAAACGCACGGCCATCAATCACACGGCGATTCTGCTCGGCCCGGTGGTGGCCGCCCTGCTGCTGAGCCAGATCCTGGACGGCCCCGGCCGGATTCGCTTGGTGCTGATGGTCCTGGTGGCCCTGGGCCTCGTCTCGGCCTATCAATGCGCCGAGCAGTTCCTCGTGAGCAACGCGATCACCATCGAGCAGTACGAGAAGAACCCGCAGATGCTCCTGGACCCGCTGGGCATCGAGCCCGGGACGTTCCAGCACTTCCTGTTCGAGCATCGCCTGTACTCGCGCGGCATTCGCGGCTTCTTCACCACGAGCAACTCCGCCGGCGCGTACGCGATCTGCGCCTCGTTCGCAGCCATCGCCCTGCTGGCGGGCAAGCTCCGCGAGATCAAGAACAATAGAGCACAACTCCGGTATGGCGCCCTGACTCTGCTGGCGACGGTCCTGCTCGTAGCAGGACTCCTCCTGACGCAGAGCAAAGGCGGGACTCTCGCGTTCGTCGCCGGGCTGGGAGTCTTCTCGCTGCTGGTGCTGATAGGCCGGCGGTTCGGCGTTCCCCAGCGTCGCATTCTGGCCGCTTTGTTCTCTTCCATCCTGCTACTCGTCGTGGCCCTCGGCTGTGTCGCGGTCGTGTACGGCTTCAAGCACGGTCGTCTGCCGGGCGGCAACTCCATGCTGGTCCGCTGGCAGTACTGGGCGGCCACCGCCCGGATGTACGCCGACCACGTCCTGACCGGTGTCGGGCCTGGGAACTTCTCCGACTACTATCCACACTACAAGCCGGACCCGGCCCTCGAATCGGTGGCTGATCCTCATAGCTGGCCCCTGAGCGTACTCGCCCAGTACGGTCCACTGGGTCTGCTGGGCTTCCTGACCATGATCTTCTTGCCTCTATGGCGGTGGATGTCGCCCCCCGTACCCGCCGCATCCACAGACCACGAATCTCTGCGGCCCCCTTCCCGGACCCTGGCCCTCGGCCTGCTCGCGTCGGTCTGCCTGGTCCTGCTGGTGGTCCGTCCCCTGCTGATGCCAACGTCCGGGACGGACGATCCGGACGTCCGTCTCTATGAGATCATCACTCTGTTCATCACCCCGGTGGCGGCCTTCCTGATCGGGTTTCTACTCGTGGGGACTCCCTTCTGGCCGGACGCCTCGTCGCAGGTGGAACTGCCGCATTGGGTCGTATCCGCCGCGATTGCCAGCGCTTTGCCGGCCGTCCTGCTGCACAGTCTGATCGACTATGCCATCTTCGAACCGGGCGTCTGGATGGCCTTCTGGGTCCTGCTGGCCTGTCTCGTTGCTTCACGGGTTCATTCAGAGCACAACCCCGGCGTGAGAACTCGTCCGCTATCGCCCAAGCTACGCCGGCTGGCGGGAGGCGTCGCCCTCGTGCTCCTGGGGTCCTATCTCCACTGGGTCTGGATGCCCGTCTACAGGATGACCCGGGGCCTCCAGAAAGCACAGCAGATGAGCGCTGTCGGGCGTTTCGATGAAGCGCACCGGTTCCTTGAAGCGGCGGTGCAAGCCGATCCGCTCTCGCCCGTCGCCGCGAGTTTCAGCGGCCGGCTCTACCAACAGCGTGCCGAGCAGACGCCGCAGGCAGCAACGTCCCTCTTGGAGAAGGCGACCGGCAGTTTCCGCGAGGCCATCGCGCGGAGTCCCGCCGACTATAAGAACTATGAGAAACTGGCCCAAGTCTACAGCGAGGGCGGACGATACGAGGCGGCCTACGAGTGGTATCTGAAAGCGACGGAACGGTACCCCGGCCGGGAGCGGCTGTGGTTCGAACTGGGCCAGGTCGCCGAACGGCTGGGCCAAACAAGTGAGGCCCGTGACTACTACGCGCGAGCGGTGCGGATCGAGGACAGCTATCGTGAGCAGTTCCGGCGGATGTACCCACAGCGCAGAGAGGTCGTCAGCCGGCTGGGCGAAAAGGAATACCGTCTCGCTCAGGAGCGAATCGCGAAACTCGCAGCTCCGGGCAAACCGAAGAGCCTTACGACGCAACCTCCGCCATGATCTCCTGGGGGATATCGAAGTTCGAATAGGCGTTCTGCACGTCGTCGTGGTCCTCGATGGCCTCCATGAGCCGGATGATCTTGCGAGCGGTCTCTTTGTCGCTGATGGGGACCATCGTGGAAGGGATCATGGCGATTTCCGCCGACTGGATGGGGATGCTCTTCGCTTCGATTGCCTTCTTGAGGTCTTCGTAGGCGGCCGGATCGCAGGTGATCTCATAGGTCTCACCGGCGTTCTGCATATCCTCCGCCCCGGCCCCCAGCGCCAGTTCCATCAGATCGTCCTCGCCGATGGCCGACGCGGCGATGTTGATCATGCCCTTCTTGCCGAACATCCAACTCACGCAGCCGGGCGTGCCGAGAGCGCTGCCGGCCTTCTCGAAGATCCGTCGGACCTCCGGGCCGGTGCGATTGCGGTTGTCGGTCAGGACTTCAACAATGATGGCCACGCCACCGGGCCCGTACCCTTCGTACTGAATGGATTCGAAGTTGACGCCTTCGCCCCCGCCGGTGCCTTTCTTGATCGCTTTTTCGATCGTGTCCTTGGGCATGTTGGCCGCTTTGCCCTTGTCGATGGCATAGCGGAGCGTGAGGTTTGACGCCGGGTCGCCGCCGCCGTTCTTGGCGGCCACGATAATCATGCGCGCGATCTTGCTCCAGATCCTGCCCCGCTTGGCGTCAGCGGCGCCCTTCTTATGCTTGATTGTCGCCCAATGTGAGTGACCTGACATTCTATCTCCTTTGCCACACCTTGACCGGTCAATCCCCAACCAGAGAGATCTCGAATGTTCGATTATAGTTTCTGCTTTCCACTTGTACATAGCGATTTTTCGCAAATCCGCGCTTCGCCACCGCCCTGCCATCCGCCTGCAGCCGGCAGGTTCCTCCTTGCACCGAATGCCGGTTGCCATTAAGATCGCCCCGCTACGCCCGGATGGCCCGGGCCCCGGAGAACCGTATATGAACGCAAGTCGGAAACCCGCTCGCATCATCTGCATCGTTGCCGCCTGCTGCCTCGCGGGCACACTATCGCTGGCGGCGACCGGGTGTGCCTCCCGCCGGCAGGCTGACGCGGACGCATGGCAGCTCTTGTTCAACGGGCGTGACCTCACTGGCTGGACCGTCCAGTGCAAGCCAGCCGACCGGGGGGAAAGCTTCTGGCGGGTGGAGGACGGGTGCATCGTGGCCGATTCGATGGGGCAGCCGAAGCACGACTATATCTGGCTCACGACCGATAACGAGTATTCCGACTTCGCCCTGCGTCTGCGCTTCCAGGCCTACCGCGACAGCCCGGGCAACAGCGGCGTTCAGATCCGCAGTCGCTACGACAACCAGGCCGGGTGGCTCGACGGGCCGCAGATCGACATAAACCCGCCGGGGCCATGGCGGACCGGCATGATGTGGGATGAGACCCGCGGCGCCGCCGGCTGGCTCTGGCCGGCGGTCCCCAAAGGCCAGTGGGTGAATGAATCGATGGCCCGCCCGGACCTGGTCTTTCACTACGCGGACGACAGACCCGCCTGGAACACACTCGAGATCCGAGCGGTCGGCCCGGCGGTCACCGTGGTCCTGAACGACCTCCCGGTAACCCTCTACAACGGCGTGGGGATTCTCGACGATGAGACTCATCGACGCCGCGAGGTCGGCCTCCGCGGCCATATCGCCCTGCAGATCCATACGGGAGACCAACTGCGGATTCGGTTCAAGGACATCGTTCTCCGGGAATTGACGCCCTGAGTCCGTCGGGCACGCCAGGGAATCTACCCCCATTCCGAGGGGATTCGCGTCCCATAACGCGACATGCCCGGCGCCGGTCCCGGCGGGGCCGGATCAATTGTGTCAATCCTGGTGATTTTATCGCTTTTTTTCTTGACGGCCGTTTAGCAGTCTTCTAACATGGCCGATGATAAGGGCAGCCGTGGAGGAATCCCGGCTGAGTGTTGTCCCGCCCTGTGGGGAGGTTGTGGCATCCCCGGGGATGGGATCGGGAGATGGGCGGGTCTGAGCTTGTCTCAATGGCAGTCAAGTTGCATGGACACTTTGAGG
>Ga0209163_1003305_pt1 | contig 12072 bp, 7 predicted proteins | sample MTBAKSrepl2MetaG_FD_187457 | JGI IMG/M metagenome (GOLD analysis project Ga0209163, IMG submission 187457) | Enrichment culture microbial communities om Arthur Kill intertidal strait, New Jersey, USA, that are MTBE-degrading - MTBE-AKS2 (Arthur... | ecosystem: Environmental > Aquatic > Marine >...
GCTTCCGGCACTGCCCGATGGTCCCCAAAAAAAGGCCCGAAGCGCCTACTTCGGGCCTTTCCCCATCCTCTTTCCAAAACCAAACCCGTTTCTTTTCTTGGACTACCCTCCGTTCAAGAAAAAGAATCAAATCCAAGACAGACACATTTTATACGAAAATCCAGGGAAGTAAATTCACATATAGGGTCTCCTCTCAACCGCCATGGGAGGGTCCGGTGGTCACCGGCGGTGACATTTCAATTCGACTCAGGGTAGCAAAAATTAGGGCCCGAAAAGCCCACGAGAGTGTCACTACTATTTTCCGCACCCAAAAACCACTACTTTCCGCACATCCTCCGTAACTCATTGGATAATCATACGATAGTCGACAATTTACTCATGAGGACTATTTTAGTAGATCAAGAGTTCTGATCTTCAGAACCACCAAGAGCCTCATCGGCATCGTGGACAATTTGATCTGAAAGAGCTGTGGCGCTCCACGGCGATACCGTCATAAAATGCCCGTAGGCCTGATCATCAGCGCCAGGTACAACTTCAGCCATTCGCTCCATGTTCCTTTTTTCAGACTGAATCAACCCCCGCAAGTAGAGCCCCGCCACCTCAAAAGCATCCCTGGTTCGCGTGATGAAAAAAGGATGGAACCTTGCATGAAACTGAGCCAAACGGCAGGCAAGGTCCTCCAAGCTCGTCTTGGACCCAGAGGGCTGCCCGGATACCACAACCACGGGGCAACTCTCCGGCGGACCAGCATCGAGCGTCTTGTCGGCATGTACAGAGGGTCCCATCCTCATGTACATACTCCGGCAAAAAGTTTTTGTTCACTAAAATCCACCCGTTACACGCAGCGATTGCTCAGTGCCCCTCTCCCCCGCCGAAACCCGCTTCCAAATGTGACAAAGTAGAATTAGGCGGAGAGTTTCCGACGCCGGCTCTTTCGATTACCGGGCGGGATCCCAGTTCGTCCATGCGGAGTCGTAGCAAAGGTCAGAAGCCGACCCCTCTACTATGTCCTCTGCTCACTTCTCCCGTACGTTCGGGGCCTATTACGCCAAACTCCCAGTCAATTCCCCTCGCACGCGACGGTCCAGGACAACACGGGAGATCTCCCGGGGTAAACACGTGTCTTTCCCGGTACTGTAGCGCCGTCTACGTGGCTGGCTTATGGCAGTTAGGGGTCTTCGTCCTGTGTTGCGGCCTCGTCCCACCAGACCCGCCTGACTCGGTTTCTGTTTCCCGGATCAAGTCCGGGACAGGCTCCGCTTCATGCGTTTGCGGTATCCCGCCCTGGCGGGACGGCTTCCTCCCGGGGCAGTTGCCCCCTTGCACTACCGCTACACCGTTGGCCGCGCCCTCCGGTCGCTCTCGCCCGGGGCTCGCCTCTCCGATGCGCTTCGAGCGCCACTGCCTGGCTGGGTCTGGGACTTGTCGGGCTCGCCTATGCCATGGTAAGCTCGATTCACCCTTAAGATCACGTGCCGTGCCCGGCACACAACCTGTCGTTTGAGAGGGACCGGGAAAAGCCGGGGCCTTTTTCAAGGCCTTTAAAGTAGACACGTTTTTGTGCCCTCAATAGTTGCTTTGGATTAACGTTTCCCGGCCCCTCAACTTATCGTTCGGAGAGGAAAAGATATGCCTGAAGGAAACTCGCTAATAAATCTCGGTGATTTGTCAAACCCTGCGACAGTTCTGATTGAAAAAGTAAGCGACCCTGTTGGAGGTTACTCTAAAAGGATGTTTCACCAACATACCCTACTGCACCTGCCCGACATGGAGGTCCCTGGAAAGGATTGTCCTGCACACAGCGCCCGGGCCTGAACGGGCCCGCCTCTACCATGCCGGGGGCAGTCCCCCCTGCCCTCTGTTGTGGCGGCACGATTTCGTATACCGAGCGCGGTCACAGCTTGCGATTCCCTGCATCCCCCCCGCCCTCCCGGGGGGCGGGCGGGGTGAGGGTATAAGAAGCGCAGTTTGCACACGCGCGAAGGTTATCAGAGGGGCTTCATTCGGCAACCCACAGCCAAGAAGGTTTCGCCATCCATGACCGTTGCGGCGCACTCGTCAATACTCCCGCGACTTCTTCGAATCGCCTTGCCCATGGTGATATCCCAGGCTTCGGATACGGTCATGATCTTTGTGGACAGGCTCTTTCTTTCCTGCCTGGGCGAAGCGTACCTGGCCGCATCCATGAGCGGCGGGCTGACCGCGTACATGACTTGTTCCCTTTTCATCGGGACCGTGAGTTACGGCACGGCCATAGTGGGCCAGTATTACGGGGCCGGGCGCACCGAGAAATGCGCCCAGGCCACCTTTCAGGCCATGCTCCTTGCCCTTGCCTCCTACCCCGTCCTTCTGGCCCTCTCCCCCCTGGCCAGCAAGTTCTTCACTTTGGTCGGGCAGTCCCCCCTTCAGGTGGAGCTGGGCTACACGTACTTTAAGTGGTTGATGTTCGGGGGCGCTTTTCTCGTTCTGCGGTTCGCCCTGGCCGGCTTTTTCGTGGGCATCGGAAGGACGACGGTGGTCATGGCGGCAAACGCAGCGGGAATGCTCATCAACGTTCCCCTCAACTACATGCTCATTTTCGGCAAGCTCGGCATGCCCGCTCTGGGGCTGCGAGGGGCGGCCCTGGGCACCATTCTCGGCAACGCAACCTGCTTCGCCATCCTCCTCGCTTTCTACCTGCGCAAGGAAAACCGGGAAACCTATGGAACTTACAGGGCCCGGAAGCTGGACCCCCCGCTTCTCAGGACGTTGGTGCGATTCGGGGTGCCCGCGGGTTTCGAAATGCTTCTCAACGTGGCGGCGTTCAACCTGTTCGTGCAGCTCATGCACTCCTACGGTACCGGGGTGGCTGCGGCCGTTACCATCGCCCTGAACTGGGACATCGTCGCCTTCATTCCCATGCTCGGCATGGGCCATGCCACGACGGCCCTGGTGGCGCAGCACATGGGCGCCGGGGATCACCAAGGAGTGAGGAAAGCGGCCATGACCGCCCTGAAGGTGGCATGGGTTTACTCCTCGTGCATGGTGCTCCTGTTTGTCCTCGGAACCCACTACCTGGTGGGGGTGTTTCTTCCCGGAACCGAAGCCGACGGGGCCGGTATCCGCTCCATGGCGGCCGTGATGCTTCGCCTGGCCGCCTTTTACATCCTGGCGGATTCCGCACAGCTCGTGTTTGCGGGAGCGCTTCGGGGCGCCGGGGATACCCGGTGGGTCATGCTGATCTCCGTGGGACTTCACTGGGTCTTCTCACTGGCCGCCATCGCGCTCATAAGGGTGCTCAGGGTCGGTCCGGAAGCGGTTTGGGTCTTTTTCATCGTGTTCGTGATCGGCCTGGGGATTTCCATGTTCGCACGGTTTCGTTCGGCAGGCTGGGAGAAGATCGATCTGATCCACCGGAAGTCCTGAGGGGGGAAGAGCCGGCGCTTCGAAAGAAAACGAGAGGGTACCGGGATGAGACCCACCGAATGCTGTTACGAAAGCTCCACCATCCGTGACCGGATCACGCGGGCAGAGGGACTCTTTGACCTGTGGAAAGACGCCATGACGCGGAACCCCGAGATCAGGGGTCTATGCGCCGAGCTGGAAGGACGCCTGGCCGAAAGCCGCATCGCCATGGCAAACCTCGGGATTGTGGAGGCTTGCAGACGCTGTGACGAAAAGGAGGTCGGGAGCTGCTGCGCCGCGGGTCTGGAGAACAAGTTCGACAGTTACCTCTTGCTGGTCAATCTCCTGTTGGGCATTCGCCTTCCCGCAAGTCACCTCAGGCCGGAAAGCTGCTACTTCCTCAGTGATACGGGCTGCACCTTAAAGGCGCGTCTCGTCCTGTGCGTGGACTTTCTCTGCGACGAGCTGCTCCTTTCCCTGCGTCGAGAGGACCTTCTCACACTCCAGAGGATCTCCGGTGAGGAACTTGCTGCCGCCTTCAGACTGTGCGACGCCGTCAAGAGATTCGTGCGCCGGGCCGTCCCGGCGCGCCCCTGATGTCCCTTAGGGCTTGTGCAAAAATAAGTTACCCTTTTCAGGTGTCGAGGCGCGCGCATGGCAAGGCGCGAGGAGGGCGAATGGCTGGCCATTTAACTGACGAGCAACGCCGCCAGGCGCGATGGATCGGCGCATCAAAATGGGAAGTTATTTTTGCACGAGCCCTTACCTGCTGGAATGGGAGCGGTCGTCGAAGATGACCTTGCTCCCCGACATCTCGAACATGAAGGGCAATTCCCGGTATGCTTCCATGGCCTCGAACACGGCGTTCTGTTTTTCCCTGGGCACCAGGAGCATGAGAAATCCTCCCCCTCCCGCCCCCGCTATCTTGCCCCCCAGGGCACCGGCTTCCTTGGCCCTTGCGTACATGGCTTCTATTTCCGGATTCGTGATCCCCGCGGCCATCTTCTGTTTCAGTTTCCAGCCGGTGTCCAGGATCCGCCCGCACCCTGCGAAGTCCTGCCTGAGCAGGGCCTCCTGGAAAGGCCCCACCAGGGCCGTCATCTGCTCCATGTTCCCAAACCGCTGGGCGTCGGAGAGGTTCTCTTTCTGACGGCGCAGCAGGGTGTCCGAGCTGCGCGCCATGCCCGTGTAGTAAAGGAGCATGCATGAGGAGAACCTTCTCAGGGCCCCGTGGTCCAGGGGTACGGGGTGGCGGCGCGTGGCCCCTCCCGCATAAAAAGCAAAGAGGTTGAGCCCCCCGTAGGCCGCGGCATACTGGTCCTGTCTTCCTATGGGTTTGCCCAGGATATCGATCTCGATCTTGCAGGCCTCCGATGCAAGCCGCTCCGCGGTGACCAGGGTGTTGGTGTACGTGTAGAACGCATGCAGGAGCGCCACCGTGATGGCGCTGGAACTGCCCAGTCCGGAACCGGTGGAGGGGATGTCCGCCAGGGTGGTGATCTCCACCCCCTTTCGCACTCCCGTAAGAAGCATGGCTTCGCGCACCAGATCGTGCTGGATCTCGTCCACACGCTCCACGCACTCTTTCTTCGAGTAATTGATGTAGATCATATCGTCGAAGCGTTCCTTGACGATGGCAAAGACGAACTTGTCGATGGCCGAGGAGATCACCTTTCCTTCTTTGTGTTCGCAAAAGTCCGGCATGTCGGACCCTCCTCCCACAAAGCTCAGCCTGAGGGGGGTTTTGACGACGATCATCTTCTCTCCCGGCCTGCGCGCGGCCTTTTGCTCTAGCTGCCGATACTGCCAAGTCCCTGTAGAGTGATTTGGAGACCCAGTCTCCGGTCCCCCGGTTCGTCCACGTAGCCGAACTCCACGGACCAGCACGGCCCCGTGTACTGGATTCCGATGCCGGCCTCGACCCTTTGGGAGGCCAGCAGGTCCCTCTCGTAGCGTGCGGAGATGGACAGAACATCCGACACCCTGAAGGTCCCGTCGGTGCGCAGGGACTCACTGTTGCCCCGGACGTAGCGGTGGCTGGCGAGCAAACCGTGGCCCCCGGCGCTGGACCACTGCAACGTCCAGTACCTGGACAGGGATGACCCCTCGTAGGAGGACCATTCCGTCTCCGCCTCCAGCGAGACGTTGGCCAGGGGCGACAGCTCCAGCCGGGCCGCTATGGGGGAGAAAGGCTCTTGCGTGCGCCCGTTCTTCCACTGGGCCGCATCGTCCTCCAACGATTCGTTGACATCGTAAGTCTGGGACGCCTCCAGCCAGCAGACAGGCCTGGTCGTCTTCCGGACCACCCCCTTGTCCCCACTGTCCGGGACGCTTTCGGTGCCGAGCAGATTGCTCGTGACGGAGTAGGTGATCGTGTTTTCCCTGGAGATGCGGTCCAGACCGTCGAACCAGGGGTATTTCCCCTGGTCCCTGTTCGGCACGTACTGGTAGGTTATCCGTGGGCTGATGGTATGGTACAGGCCGGTCAGTCCTGTCTTGTGCACGGTGTAAGTGCGCTGCAAGGTGGTGCCCGTATCCAGGCGCAGATCGTACAGGCTTCGGGCAAAGAACCTTTCTTCCTCGGGCCCGGCGTGATTCTCCCACGAATCCATCTCCCACAAGGTTTCGCGCAGGCCCACCGACGGCTCCACGTAAAGGTACCTGCCGAGCTCCACAGGCCAGTAGGCCCTCGGAAAGATATCGAGCCGGTGTCCGCGCTCTCCCACCTGTCTGTAGAAATGGAAATACTGGATGTCGAACTCCATGGAAAGCGGCATGCGAGGCAGGGGCCTGCGTATGCCGGAAAGCCCGAGAAAGGGCAGGTTTTGCAGCGTGGTGTCCCCGTATCCCTGCCTGCGCGCCACCAGGTCGTCGTCCCACCTCAGGTCCCCGTTGAAGCTGTAACGGTTCCATGCTTTGAAGACGTAAAGCCGATTGGTCCTTACCGTTTCGTCGTAAGGGTCCAGGGGCCTGCGGTACTGGCCCGTGAAGATGCTGTCCGTGGCATCAAACCCGGTGTATCCTCCTCTAAACTCCCTCAGGTAATCCTGGTCACTCACAAGGTCTGCGTCCACGTTCATGGAAGCCCCCCAGGGCAAAGCCCAGTCGTTGCGGGTGCGCAGCCAGTACCTGTCCGCATTGGGCCGCACCAGGGTGTCGTGGCCGTATCCCCACATGGAGTCCCCGGGCGCCCCGTTGTCCGTGCGGCGATCCGACAGGTAATCGTACAGGACCACCCCCCTGGAATGGGCACTGCGAACGTATCGGTATTCCAGACCCCATTTGGGACCACGTTCTTCCATGAAGTGACCGTAAAAGGTGACATCCGAGCTCGGATCCACCGCCCAATAGAGGGGTTGGCTCCACTCGAAGCCCTTGCGGTCCGAATACCCGAATTGGGGGGTAAGGAGCCCGCTCTGGCGCCGCAACTTGGCCGGAAAGAGGAGAACGGGCGTGTAGAGCACGGGAATCCTTCTGACCCACAGGGTCACGTTCCTGGCAGTGGTGTAACCCTCCAGCCTCAGCTTGAGACGGCTTGCGGTTATCTTCCAGTCGGGCACCTCTCCTTCACAGGTGGTGACACTGCCCCCGGTCATCGCGTAGGAAACCTTGTCGAGTTTCTGTATCAGGTCGCCATGGACACGGAAGTTGTTTTCTTCAAGGAAAAGGGACCCATCGTACACGGTGCCCGTTTCGGCCTCCAGGTCCATCTCCACCGCATCCGCGGTGATAAGGTCCTTTGCGGTCGTGATCAAGACGTTTCCCGCTGCAAAGACCGTGTTGGACTTCCGGTCGAAATGGATGACGTCGGCCTGAATCCGATGATCCCCTCTTGAAACGAGGACGTTTCCCCTGGCGACCACCGTGTCGGTAAGCCTATTGTATTCCAGGGTATCCGCCTGTATGTGCCACGCCGTGGCTGGGTCCGGATTCAGCCGGGACAAGAGGTCGGCTGCCTCGCACAACAAGGGGACCAGCCCAAGGAACGCCAGGATGCACAGCATGCGGCCGCAAACAAGCCCGCCTTGATCATCGTTCCGGCCACCTTGCTTTCCCCTCACCCCAACCCTCTCCCACGACGGGAGAGGCAGTACAAAGGACCGGCCGGAACGACGATCAAGGCCAACAAGTCCTTTGCGAGGTTCCATGGCGTTTCCCCATAAATGGCCTTCCCCTTGCCCACCCGTCCACCGGCCCTGAGGGGACGTCCCCGCCCCGTCCCCAGCCCTTGTCCCGACGCGCACGGGCTCGTTTAAATGCCAAAGCATAACAAAAGTCAAGGAGCCACCGGGCCTGTCGGCGCTGCAATGGGGCAGAATCGCCTTTTCTTGAAAAGCGACTTATTGTATTGAATCGAGAAAGGCGCAGGGGCGGCAGACGGGAAGTGACGGGGAAGCCGCCGGAGCCCGAACATGGAGCACGAGGTAAAGGAGGGAAAGGGAGACTGCCGTGAGGATACTTCTTACAAACGACGACGGCATAACGGCCCCTGGTCTTCTGGCGCTTTGGAAAAGACTCGCCGACTGCCACCAGGTGTGTGTGGTCGCGCCCGATACGGAGCGCAGCGCCGTGAGCCACGCCATAACCCTTCACCTGCCGCTTCGGGTCCAGGGGGTGTGTTTCAACGGGGCCGGTTCGGGGTACGCGGTCTCAGGGACCCCGGCGGACTGCGTGAAGCTGGCTGTGCTCAAGCTGCTCCCGGATCGGCCCGATGTGGTGATTTCCGGGATCAACCCCGGGCCCAATGTGGGCTTCAATCTCAACTATTCCGGGACGGTATCGGGAGCCAGGGAGGCGGCCCTGCTCGGTCTGCCTGCCCTGGCCGTCTCCATCAACAGCGTGGAAGGGCGCCACTACGAGGTGGTGGCCTCCTTTGCGGAGGCCCTGGTGAAAAAGGTCGCGGCCCAGGGTCTTCCTCCCGGAACGTTCCTGAACGTGAACGCCCCCGATCTTCCCAGGCAGGCCATCCGGGGAGTGCGTGTCTGCCGCCAGGGAGTGGCCCGACTGGAGGAAACGTTCCACGAGCGCAAAGACCCCAGAAACAGGACCTACTACTGGCAGGGGAGCGAAACCCAGCTTTTCGGGGACACTCCCGATGAGGACGGCGTCGCGCTTGGTCAGGACTGCATAACCATCACGCCGGTCCGCTGCGACATGACCGATTACGGGTTCATGGAAGATCTCAAGGAGTGGGACATCCCAGTGCTATGAAACAGCAATTTGTAAGGGACATCAAGCCGGGGGACGTGGTGGACGCCGTTTTCGTTGCGGCCGAGAAGTCCCTCTCCCACAAGAAAGACGGATCGCCCTACCTGAGCCTGTCCTTGACGGACCGGACCGGAAGCGTGAAGGCTGTTGCCTGGGACGATGCCGACAAGCTGAGCAAGGGTTTCGGGGTGGGGGATCACGTCCGGGTGGCGGGACGGGCCTCGGAATACCGCAACGACCTTCAACTCATCGTCCAGTCGATCACACAGCCGGCTCCCGACACGGTGGACCCTGCCGACTTTCTCCCGGCCACCGAAAGGGACACGGACCAGATGCTCGATCGGCTCGTCAAACTGTCCCGAACCGTCAAGACGCCCTGTCTGCTGGATCTTTTCGAAGCTTTCTGGAAGGATGATGACTTCGTGAAGGGCTTGAAGACGTCCCCCGCGGCCAAGAAGATGCACCACGCTTACCTGGGAGGGCTGATCGAGCACACGCTGTCGGTGGCCCTGTTGGCCGATACGGTGGCCGGTCACTACAAACGCATCGACCGGGACCTGCTCCTGGCCGGCGCCATCCTTCATGATATCGGGAAAATCGACGAATTCGACTACCGGGGGCGGATAGACTATTCGGATGTGGGCCGGCTGTTGAGCCACATCGTCACCGGTGTGAGGATGCTGGACGACAAGCTTGCAGGACTGGCCGACTTCCCGGACAACACGGCCCTGCTTTTGCGCCACCTGATCGTGAGCCATCACGGGAGCAGGGAATTCGGGTCCCCCGAACCCCCCAAGACCCTCGAGGCGGTCCTTTTGCACTACCTCGATGAGATCGACGCCAAGATAAACGGCATCCGCACCTTCATGGACGGGGAAGATCCGGCCCAGGCATGGACCTCTTACCACAAGGTGCTGGAGCGCTTCTTCTTCAAAGGCCGCCGGGAGCAGGATGCCTGATGCCGCACGCATGACCCTGAGATCCAGGGGGCCGGCTTCGTCCCGGGATGACGTTGGCCGGCCCGCCGCGTCCCCAGGCCCAAGATCCTCACACGGACGCCCATGGGCCCGGTAAACGAGGCCCTTTTCTTTACACTCATGGCTTGCGCGGTCAGGCCTTGATCGTCGTTCCGCCAGGGGGGTCCCGTTTTCCAACAGCATCACGTTGGGAGACGCCGTACCCGCATGCTTGGCTCCGCGCCGGAATTGAGGTTTTCGTAGGGTGGGCACCGCCCACCAAAAAGACAGTTTACCGCATTTGATCGGACGTTCTCGGAACGATGATCAAGGCCCGCGGTCACCATTGGCGATTTCGTAGGTCTCCCTCTCCCTGTGGGAGGGGGTCGGGCTGAGGGTTCTGAACGCAGAGTTTCTGGACGCGGCAGGCATGCGTCCCGGGAGAGGAAGTGGATCCGATGGCCAACTCGATTCTCGATACCCTGGGTAACACCCCCCTTGTGCAGATCCGAAAGCTCAATCCGAACCCCCGAGTGCGGATCCTGGCCAAGATGGAGTGCTTCAATCCCGGAGGATCCGTAAAGGATCGCATCGCCCTTGCCATGATCGAGGCGGGAGAGAAATCCGGACTCCTGACCCATGGGAAAACCGTGCTGGAAGCCACCAGCGGCAACACGGGGATCGGATTGGCCCTGGTGTGCACGGTCAGGGGGTACCGGCTCCTGCTGGCCATGTCGGAGGCCGTGAGCCAGGAGAGACAGAAGATCCTGCGTGCAAGGGGCGCCCAGCTCCTCCTCACCCCGGCTCACCTGGGGACCGACGGCGCCATCGAAGAGGTGTATCGGCTCTGCCGCGAGCATCCGGAAAAGTACTTCATGACCGATCAATTCAACAACGAGGCCAACTGGAGGGCCCACTACGAAGGCACCGCAACGGAAATATGGCGCCAGACAGAGGCAGAGGTGACCATGGTGGTGGCAACCCTGGGCACCAGCGGCACCTGTATGGGCATCTCCCGGCGTCTGAAAGAGCTCAATCCCCACATACGCATCGTGGGCGTGGAGCCTTACCTGGGACACAAGATCCAGGGGCTCAAGAACATGAAGGAAGCGTACCGGCCGGGTATTTTCGACAAGACCCTGCTCGACGAGAAGGTGAACATCGACGACGAGGAGGCCTTCGAAACGGCACGTCGCCTCACAAGGGAAGAAGGACTTTTTGTGGGGATGAGCTCGGGGGCCGCCATGGCCGTCGCGGCCAGGAAGGCCGCGGACATGACGGAAGGCACCCTGGTGGTGATCTTTCCCGACGGCGGCGAACGGTACCTGAGCACGCCCCTTTTCGCCGTGCGGGAAAAGGCGCGTATTTCACTGCACAACACCATGACGCGCTCCAAGGTGGGCTTCGAGCCCGCCCTTGCCGAGAAGGTCTCCCTTTACTCTTCAGGGCCCACGGCCAACGACCGCATGCATCTGGACGAATGCCGGCGCGTGGTCTTTACCGATCTTATCTGCCGCTACCTCAATTACCGAGGCTACGACGTGACCCACGTGATGCACATCACGGACCTGGACGACAAGACCATCGAGGGCTCCCAGGCCGCGGGGGAAGAACTGGCCCCCTTCACGCAGCGCAACATCGAGGCCTTCCACAGGGACCGAAGCACCCTGGGCATTCGTCCCGCTGACGAGTATCCCCTGGCAAGCCGCCATGTGGACGAGATGGTCAAAGTGGCCGTCAGACTCTCGGAAAAGGGATATGCCTACGAAAAGCTGCGGTCCCTTTATTTCGACATCTCCCGGTTCGGGGATTACGGCAAGCTGTCGGGCGTCGATCTGACCAAGATCCGTGTGGGCGCCACGGTCGACCTCGATGAATACGAAAAAGACAATCCCCGGGACTTCACCCTGCTGAAAAGATCCCGGCTCGGGGAGCTGAAAAGGGGCATCTACGTCAAGACCCAGTGGGGCAACGTCCGGCCCAGTTGGCACCTCCAGTGCGCCGCCATGGCCATGAAGACCCTGGGTGAACATTTCGACCTGTACGCAGGAAGCAGGGACCTGGTCTTTCCCCACAACGAAAACGTCAACGCCATCGCCGCGGCCCTCACGGGAAAGCCCCTGGCACGCTGCTGGCTGCACTGCGAGCGGGTACTGGTGGCCGGAAAGAAGATCGCCGCCACGGGACCCCGGATCACCGTCCAGGACCTGCTGGACGAGGGGTACTCGGGCCGGGAGATTCGTTTTTGGCTCCTTTCCACCCACTACCGCAAGCCCGTGGTGTACTCGGACGAGCGGCTGGCAAACGCGAGAAATGCCCTCAAGAGGCTCGACAGTTGTGTGGAGCTGCTCTGCCTGGTCACAGGGGGTTCCCCCTACCCGGAACGGGACCAGATCGTCTACGACATACGCCAGGGATTTACAGGCGCCATGGACGACGACTGCAACATATCCGCGGCCATGGCCTCGATCTTCTCGGTCGTCAGAAAGGTGAATGCACTGGTTCTGGGGGGGCGCCTCGACAA
>Ga0209163_1003312_pt1 | contig 12042 bp, 10 predicted proteins | sample MTBAKSrepl2MetaG_FD_187457 | JGI IMG/M metagenome (GOLD analysis project Ga0209163, IMG submission 187457) | Enrichment culture microbial communities om Arthur Kill intertidal strait, New Jersey, USA, that are MTBE-degrading - MTBE-AKS2 (Arthur... | ecosystem: Environmental > Aquatic > Marine >...
GAAGATTACCTCACGGCCGATTACCTTTATCACGACAGCCATTTCATCGTGGTCAGGATCATGTTCAGTTCCCTGGACCAGTTCAAGGCGGCGGCGGAGAGAAGTCTGTGGAAATTCGACGTTTTCGTCTTCGAGGGCCTGTCCTTGCGCCTCCGCAAGGAACTGGGCGGGGTCCTCCCGAAGCTGCCGGGCGACCGGATCATTCTGTTCACCAGCCGCCAGATGATCAATTATCACTATCTGTTTTCCACTATTTACTCCCTAGGGATGGAGATCGAGGCCGGCAGTCTGCTCTTTTGCGGGGGCAGTTGGCGCTGGCTGTCCCAGTATTTTCCCCGGGAACTGGCCCATTTGAAATGCTACTACGCGGGGCCGGAAATCGGGGCCGCCTTCGAACCCAGCAGCCCCACGGTCCAGATGATCCACGTGGACATTGACGGTGGCCTCTGCTCGGACGCCCCGGCCTATGATTTGACCGTGCTGCTCTCGACCCTGGACCGGCGGGAACTGGAAACGGTCATCGGCTGCATGAATCCGGGCGGGGTGATCATCGACTGCGTCAAACAGGGCCAGGAATACCGGGCGGCCATTGAACGGAGCGGGCTGAGGCTGGTGGAACTGGACCTGTGGAAGACCATTTCCGGCGAGCTGATCAACTTGCTGTGGACCGCGCCCAAGGGAATGGAACCGGCCGATGAAGAAGTCTGAGCCGGCCGCGGCCAAGGGGGCCGGGACCCTGGTCCAAGTCTGCGCCGCCGTGGCCTCGGGTGAACAGGTTTATATCATCACCGACCGGGACACCCGGGCGGCGGCCGAGCTGGTGGCCCGGGCCGCCGCCGAGGTCTCTTCGAAGGTGGACCTGGAAATCGTCCCGGACCTGAAGATTCATGGGGCCGAACCGGACCCGGCCGTGGCGGAAAAAATGGCCGCGGCCGACGTCATCTTCTGTCTGACCAGGCTGTCCATGGCCCACACCCAGGCCCGAAAAAAGGCCACGGACCGGGGCGCCCGGTTTCTGAGCCTGCCCGATTACAGTCTCGATTTGCTGGCCAGCCCGAGTCTGACCGTCGATTTCGGCGCGTTGGTCCCCCTGGCCGAAAGACTCGGCCGCCGACTCGATTCAGCCAGGCGGGCCGCGATCAAAACCGAAGCCGGCACGGACCTGGTCCTGGACCTGGAAGGCCGCACCGCCAACCGCTGCCCCGGATTATGCCGTGAAGCTGGAGCCCTGGCTTCCCCGCCCGATGCGGAAGTCAATATCGCCCCGCTCGAAGGATCGGCCCAAGGAACCATCATCGTGGACGGCAGCATACCTTGTCCCGAACTCGGCCTTTTGAGCAGGCCGGTCAAATTGAGCTTGGCCCACGGGGCCGTGGCGGCCCTGGACGGCGATTCGAGGGCAATCCGCGTCCTGGAGCGGCTCTTCCGTGAAGCCGGAGACAAGGCCAGGGTTCTGGGCGAGTTCGGTCTGGGCCTTAATCCCAGGGCTCGGCTTTCCGGCAGGATGTTGGAAGACGAAGGCTGCGCCGGCACGGTCCATTTCGGCTTCGGGTCCAACGCCACCATCGGCGGTAAAAACGCGGTTTCTTTTCACCTGGATTTCGTGGTCAAACAGCCCACGGTCCGGCTGGATGAAGAGATGATCCTGGAGAGGGGGCTGATCCTGTAAAAAAAGAGACCCCGGCCGGGCGTCATGGACGGCCGGGCCGTTCTTACCCCTGAAGAAAAAAACCCTTGAATTTGAAACACGATTACGTTTTATTGACATGTTAATCTATTACCGTGGACCGATCAAGGGACCTCTTTATTGACGGCGAGGTCCGGACCGGTGGACAACCCTTGGCGGCCGGTTAGTGAAATCAGGCCGGCAGGAGCCGAACATGGACGAATTGAAACAACTTCGGGACATTTTTTCCAGGAACGCCGAGCGGACCCTGTTCATCGACGCCAGAGATCAAGAGGAAATGACCTACGGTCAATTTCTGGACAACTCGTTGAAACTGGCCAATTTCCTCCAGGAGAAGGGGCTGGGGCCGGGCGATCCGGTGGTTTTCTCCATGGACAACTGCTGGGAACTGGCTGCCTGGTACCTGGCCTGCATGCACCTGGGGGCCTTGATCGTCCCCATCAATCCAGCCTTGCATCCCAACGATTTCCGGCGGATTCTCGAAAGCAACCGGCCCGGCCTGGCCTTTATCGCCCCGGAGGTCAGGGCCAGGGTGGACGAGGTTTTTCAGGAGCAGACTTCGGTGGAAGTAATCTGCCTGGAAGCCCAGGTCGATCCGGCCGGACAGAAGACCCGCGACCTGATCAATTTCGATTTTCACCGGGAACTGGGCCGACTCACCCCCCTCGATGCGCCCTTTGCCCTGGCCGACGAGGCCTCCGTCCTCATCAGGACCTACACCTCGGGCACCACCAGTTCGCCCAAGGGCGTGGACATATTATACGGCGGACTGCTGGGCAACGGGCTGGCCTTCTGCCGCCGTCTGGGTCTGGGCCGGGACAGCCGCTTTTACAACGTCTTGCCCATGACCTACTTGGGCGGTTTTTACAACCTCATGCTCATCCCCATCCTGGCCGAGGGTTCGGTCGTCCTGGACGCCCCCTTGGGCGGGGCCAGTCTGTACGGCTTCTGGGCCAACGTCGAGGACTTCAAAATCAATACCCTCTGGTTCACCGCGACCATGCTCTCCCTGCTTATGTCTCTGCCGGACGACGAGGACCTGTCCTTCCTCAGGGATCAGGTCAAAATCGGCCTGTGCGGCATGGCCCCCTTGCCGGTCGAGATCAAAAAGCGCTTCGAGCGGCGGTTCGGTTTCAATCTGTATGAAAACTACGCCTTGTCCGAAACCACTTTCCTGACCACCAACTATCCCGGCTTGCCGTATAAGGACGGCTCCTCCGGACCGCCCCTGGACGGAGTGGCCGTGGAAATCGTGGACCGGGAACGCCGGCCCTTGCCGACGGGCCGGGAGGGTGAAATCAGGATCAGAACGCCGTACTTGATGAAAGGTTACAGCGGGGCGGCCGATTCGGACGAAGCCAATCTGACCGAGGATGGTTTCCTGACCGGCGACCTGGGCTATCTGGACGGGGACGGCGAACTTTTCGTCACCGGCCGGATCAAGGACGTCATCATCCGGGGCGGCATCAACATCAGCCCCCTGGGCATCGAGGAAATCCTTTACGAGCATGAGGCGGTGGAAGAGACGGCGGTCCTGGGGCTGCCCCATCCCATCTACGGCGAAGAGGTGGCCGCCGTGGTCAAGGTCCGCCCGGCTTTCAAGGACCAGGTGACCGACGAGGACCTCAAGGCTTTGGTGGCCGAGAGGATCGCCCACTTCCAGCGTCCCAAACAGATTTATTTCATAGACGAAATGCCCAAAGGGGTGACCGGCAAGATCAACAAGAACCTTCTCCGCCGGCTTCTGGTGGAAAAGACCGACCCGCTCAGCGGTTAAATACAATTTTCGGGATAAGATTATGGTGGATGTAAAGTTTAAGGTTCAGGGGGGCAGGATCATCAGAAACTTCGAGCGCCCGGCCGCCGAAGTGATCGAGGCCCTGGCCAAGGTCCCGACCAGCATCCTTTCGGATTGCCTGGATCGTTTCAATACTGTCAACCCGGCCCTCAAGCCCCTGGTGGAACCCCGGCCCTTCGCCGGCCCGGCCTTTACCGTCGAGGAGATCGAAGCCGGCAACCTGATGAGCCACCTGGCCCTCAAATACATCGGCTCCGGAGACGTCCTGGTCATCGACGCCAAGGGCGTGACCAGCCGGGCCTGCTGGGGCGGACTCCAGACCTATTCGGCTTACACCAAGGGCGTGGCGGCCATCATCATCGACGGCGCGGTCCGGGACCTGGAAGACATTCAGCGATACAATATCCCGGTCTACTGCCGGGCGGTCACCCCGGCCGGACCGCACAAGGGCTGGGGCGGCCGGATCAATGCGCCGGTCAGTTGCGGCGGCACGGTTATCCGGCCCGGCGACGTGATCGTCGGGGACGGGGACGGCCTGGCGGTGGTGCCCGGAGAGAAGGCGGCCGAGACCCTGGCCAAGGCCAAAGAAAAAATGGCCCAGGAAGAGGAATGGTTCCAACGGGTCAAAAACGGCGAAGACACGGCCGATTTTTTAGGCTTTATCGAGGTGGCCGAAAAATACAACATTGAAATAGAATGACGGACAAAAACGCCACCGAAAGCCAGCTTCTCCATTGGGACCCGGCCGCCCTGGTCATCCCCCTGGGCCGGGGCCTGGTCCGCCTCTTTCACGTCCACGGCCGCCGGAACATCCTGGTCACCCTGGATATAATTCAGATCATTGACCGCCTGACCGGGGGTCTGGACAGACCGACGCTGGAAAAACTGTATGATCAACTCGGGCCGGACTTGAAAACGGCCGACGCCACCACTTTCACCCTGTGGGATCACGCTTACAATAATTCCGATTTTTTCGACCAAAGCCTTACCTCGGCCGATCTGGAGCATCTTTCCTTCGAGGAATTCCTGGACCTGATGTTGGAATGCGGCTTCATTTCCGCCAAGTGGCCGCCCGAATACCATTTAAGGAAAGAGTCCTTCGCCGACAGGTTCAAGGGTTCCTTCTACGAACAGATCGGGACTGAATGTCTGTTCCAGCGCTGCCGGCCGGTGGACTGGTGGGTCAGCCAGAAATTCGAACCCAGCCTGGAAGCCACCCGGAACACCCCCTACCGGTTCATTCAAGACCGTTTTCTCGAAGACTATTTCGCCCGGAACCTGGCCGGGAAGGAGGTCCTGGAAATCGGTTGCGGCACGGGCTATTACACCCGCAAGATGGCCGCCCATGCGGCCCGGGCCGTGGGCCTGGATTACAACCCGGACTACATCCAGGCCGCTCGGGACAAATGGCTGCCCGCCTCCAAGGGCCGCCTCGAATTTCACGTGGGCAACATCATCGACCTGTCCGAAGGGACGGGTATCTTTCAGGACCTGGCCTTCGACGCGGTCATCCTGATCGACACCTTTCTCTTTCTGTTCGACGAAGGCTACCAGGCCGAACTGGCCCGGAACCGGGACGCCATCATGGCCAACCTGGTCAAACTGCTTAAGTCCGACGGCCTCCTGGTCATCATGGACCCTCATCCCTTCTGGCTGACCCCCTGGCTGGGACCGAAGGAAAAGCCCTTCGGCCTGCTGACCGAATACCGCCGCCGGACCTTCAAGGTCATCCCGACCCTTGAAGAAATGACCACTTTCATTTATGAACACGGTCTGAGGGTCCGCCGGATTCTGGAACCGGACATAGCCCCGGATTACCGGGCCGTGGACGCCCAGGCTTACCATTTCATGAACCAGTTTCCCCAATGGTGGGTCTTCGAGGCGGAAAAGGCCCTAAATACCATCAAAGTACCGGACAAACCTTAAGTGAAAACCGGCGGCCAAGGAGGCTTGACTGGATAAAAATGCTTCAAGAAGATTTGCAGAACATCTTTCGGCAGGTTTTTGAAGATGAAACCCTGGTCATCAACGACGAGATGACCGCCAAGGACGTGGAAAAATGGGACTCGTTGTCCCATATCACCCTGATCCTGGAAGTGGAAAAATTCTTCGGGCTCAAGCTGAAGAACTCGGAAATCGCCCGGCTCAAGCGGGTCGCCGATTTAAAAAAGCTCGTCGCCAAGCATAAACCCGAACTGGCCTGAGCTTGCCATGTTCCCCGGTCTCGACACCGGTCTCAGCGCCCACCAGGGCCTTTTCCTTAACTCCTGGCACTTTTTCGCCGTGGCCGTCCTGGCCGTGGTCTGCCTGCGGACCATTCCCGTGCGTTACGTCCGCCAGGCCGCCCTCATGGCCTTCAATGTATATTTTTTATCCTATTTCCTTTACGGCTGGTATCCGGTCCTGCTTTTGGCCGGGCTCCTGGTCGGCACTTACCTGATCGGCCTGATAAAACTCAAATGGGGCCAAAACTGGCCGGACGGCCTGGTCGTGGGCCTGGTGGTCCTGTTCTGGATTTTTCTCTTTCTGGTTAAAGACCCGCGTCTCTTAGGCCCGGCCAATCCTTTTCACTACTATCCGGTTCAACTCATCGGCGTCTCCTACCTGGTCTTCCGCAGCATCAACTACGTGGTGGACGTGGAAATACTGGAAAACCGCAACTTCCTGACTTTTGTCAACTTCATGATCTTCTTCCCCACCCTCCTGGCCGGTCCCATCGAACGCTACGACCGATTCGAGGAATTTCATTCCGCTTTCGGCTATCAGGAAGGCCCCACCGTCCTCCCTTCCTTGCACCGGATCGCCAACGGCCTGATCAAAAAGTTCGTTCTGGCCGACAACCTCATGGTCTTCGGCATCTTCATGAAACCCGACCAGGCCGAACTGGCCTGGCCCCTGATCTGGCTGGGGGTGATGCTGCAACTGGCCGTCATCTACCTGGATTTCAGCGGGTACTGCGACCTGGTCATCGGCCTGGCCGCCTTGATGGGCTTCCCGGTCTGCGAAAACTTCGACCGGCCCTACCTGGCCCGCAACGTCCAGGACTTTTGGAACCGGTGGCACATGAGCCTGACCGGTTTCATCAGAGACTACGTCTTTACCCCCTTGAGCCGCTTGGTCATGGAAAAAGCCGACCGCCGCCGGCAGTTCGCCTGGATTACCGCGGTCTATTTCTTCTGCATGCTCTTGATCGCCCTGTGGCACGACACCACCTGGGGCTTCTTCGTCTTCGGCCTATTGCACGGCGCGGCCCTGGTCGGGTTGCAGCTTTTCAGGAAATACCTGAGTCCGGCCATAGGCCGATCCGGTTTGGCTAGTATCCGGGACGAAGCAGCCGCGGCCTGGGCGGCCCGGGCCTTGAATTACGCCTTTATTTCCATGACCATCCTTTTCTGGTACTTCGGGGTCAGCGGGTCCCTGGAAATAATCAAAGCCATGGTGAGATTATGAACCTCAAACACTGGGGAAAGGACCTGGCCGGCGCGGCCTGGCTGGCCGTCAAAATCGCCGTCATCCTGCTGCTCATGAACTCCGGCCGGACTTTTTTTGTTTATCAGAATTTTTAAAAACAGGGAGCGGCGATCGACGACATGAAGGCTTTTTGGACAAAAGCGGTTTGGCTGGCCTTTTTAACCGTCCTGGTTCTGGCCGGTTTCGACCTGATCCTGGCCGCAGCCCTCCGGCGGACCGGCTGGCCCAACCAGATCGTCGACCTCCAGTCGCCGTCCATCCTCTGCGCCAAGCTCGACTACTTCCGCAAGTTCCAAGGTTACAAAGCCGCCGTGCTGGGGGACTCCCTGATCTACGGGCGCTCCCTCCTGGAACACGGCGACCAAGACTGGCGGGAACATAACATCTGCCGGCTCATCGAGAACCAAATCAGGTTGAAGATAACCGACCGTCCGGTCCTGGTCATGAACCTGGGCCTCAACGGGGCCCTGCCGGCCGACCTGGAAAAAATGGTCAAAGCCGTCCTGCCTTTAAACCCCGACCTGATGATTATCGACTACAACCTTCGCTCTTTTTCCGCGGATTTCTCTCAACCGGGGGAAGTTTTCAGCCGGAAATGGCTGGAGGATTTCCGACTGGACGACCGGGGCGATCTGAACCCGGACCTGAGCGGCAAGTCCGGATCGGAAAAAATCAATATGTTTCTGAGCGCTTTGGCCGTCAACCACTGGACCTTGTACCGGTTCAGCGATTTTTTCCAGTGGCGGATTTTCAACGGCCAGCCCCGGGATTGGCTCCTGAAGTTCAGGGACCGACTGAACAACCGGCTGCTGGACCGCCCGGCCGAAGAAGGCCCGGAGGACGATGAGTTCTCCGACGACCTGATGGTCCTGCTTCTCAAGGCCAAAAAAAGATACAGCACCGTCAACTTCAGCCCGGACCACCCCCAGCGCCAAGCCCTGGAGCGGACCCTTGATATTCTGGCCGATCACGGCCGGAACACCCTGATCTTCTACGCCAAGGAGAATCCCGACCTGATCTTTCAGATCATTGAAGAAGATAAATACCGGCGGCTATTCACTCAATTGTCGGAACTAATCAATCAATCGATCAATCCACACCGAAACATAATCTTCCTGCCCCCGGTGGACGAACTCGAATCCGAATACTTTCTCGATCAGGTCCACGTCGATTACGAGGGTTACCGAATTTTAGCCAAGAGCATGGAGCCTCTCTTGGACAAGCTTCTCGCCTCATCCCGCCCCCCCGAGAGACGCTCGGAGAAAGGCTTTTGTCTGGAATAGGGCGGCCGGATGCTCGCTCTATTTGCGATTTAAAACACAAAATGAACACCGGCAGGCTATAAAAAGAGTGAATCATGAAAGACAAATCATCTGATTCCCAAAAAAACAACTTGCTGACCATTTTGATCCTCATCCTGATAATTGTCCTGGCCGGGAGCGGCTTCTTCGCTTACCGCTCGGCCGTGGACCGACAGAAACAGATTTGGGAAAAGGCCAACCGGATCGACGCCGACTTCGGCCAGCACAAGACCGGCCTAGACCGGGTCGACGCCCAGATCGACACCCAGATCAACGAGTTCAAGGCCGATCTGGGCCGGGTCGACTATGACCTGAAAAGACTCCTGGCGCGGACCTCGATCCTGGAGGACAAAATTGACCGGATGATAAATGAAATGGTCAATCGTTCCGGTGCATTGGAAAAAACCGATCACGAGTCCGCTCCCGCCGAAGACCATCCTGAACGACTCAACCCTCCGACCTCCAATTCGCAAGACAAACCTAATCGAACCGTCGTAAGTTCCAAGGCCCAGCCGGACGCAGTCGGAATTCATACCGAGTGGTTTTACCGAATTCGGATCAGGGCCGATTTCGGTTCGGACCGGGGTCAGAACTGGGGCAGCCTTTTCGAGGCTTACGACCAGGAGGGTCGGGCGGTCATGGGGGCCGGGTTTGCCGGGGTCTGCAACACCGGGGTCCGGGACCCGCGGGAACTGGTCCGCTTTTGGGTCCGACCGCCTCAAACCTCGGCCGGTTTGACCAGACTCGATCCAGACGAACAGCCGGAAGACCTGTTCAATCCGGCTCAACTGGTGGCCGGCCGGCCCCTGAAAGACCAGGGTCACCATCTCCAGTGGGGAGAGCACACGATTTATCGAACTCCCGAAGGATTTTCCCTGGCCTGTCCCTATTACGCCTTGGGCCGTGTCTTGTTTTGGGAATATCAAGATCAGGACAGAAATCCTTCACTTCTCAAGACCCTGGCCTGGTCTCCTCAGACCCCGGAAGAATTAGGGCCTGAAACAAGCTACTCTCTGGAAGCCGGAGAATTTCCCTACAGTTACGGCCAGTTGGCCGGACGGGTCCTGGTGGCCACCAATCGGGGCCGACTGCTGGCCTTTGACGGCCGGACCTGGACCGAGGTTTTACCCCTGGCTGAAAAAGCCCGTCAGTTTTACGCCATGCTCAACTGGAAAGACGTCCTGCTCCTGGGACAATACCCGGACGGCGTCATCTGGCGATACGACGGCCGCGACCTTCAGCCCATGCCAGACTGGCCGCCCCACCCGCCTCAAGCCATGGCCCACTTCCGTGAAGTCCAATCGTTGAATCTTTACCGGGGCGAGCTTTGGGCCGGGGTCTGGCCCTGGGGCGAACTTTATCATTATAACGGAAGTGATTGGCGTCTGGCCTGGCGGGCCTTTTCTTCGCCGGCCATCCGCCCTGACCTTGAAGCACCATTCGAAATCGAAGCCTCTTCTGCCGGTCTAGTTCTCAACTCCTTCGGCCAGCGCATCGCCGGCCTGACCGCCCGCGACGGGGCTCTGTATCTGAAAACCACCCCTAAGTCTATCGACCCGGCCGGACCGCGGCCCGAAATTCTATTCGAGCCTTGGCGCTCCGAGTACGACGCTGTCGTGTGCCTGACCGAAAGCGCCGAAGCCCAGGGCCGGGTGGGTTGGACCGACGGGCCGACGGAACTGGAATTTTTAATTTATACGGACCGTTTGGAAATCCGCCAGGACGGCCGCCGGATCGGACGGGTCGAAGGTGAATTAGTCGAGGCCGGGGACTTGCCTGTCGACCAAGTCGCTTGGGGCCGGGGCGTCTTTGGACCCTCTCGGGTGCACTTCGAGTCGGCCCGAATGGACAGCCGCCGGTTGGGCCAGGCCGACAAGTCCGGCCGGAAAAAGGATAAGACCCATGGATAAAACTCCAGATCAACGTTCTCCAGACTCTCCAGGGACTGGGATTAAACGCACCCATCTCCTGACCGTTTTGATCCTGATCTTAATTATTGTCCTATACGGGAGCGGCTTCTTCGCTTACCGCTCGGCCGTGGACCGACAGAAACAGATCTGGGATAAAGTCGGTCAGATTAATGCTCAGGTCGGTCAAATCAATGCTCAGGTCGGCCAGATCAAAACAGACCTCGACCAGGTCAAGGCCCAGACCTCAAGCCTGGTAAATAAACTAGACCAGATAAAAGCCAATACGACTGAAAAGAGAGTCACCGAGACCGAAATTCCCCCAAAGCCTGAGATCAAGCCTCGTCGAGTACGAACCCTGGCCGATATTTTCTCCGAGGCCCCGGTCCTGACCACGGCCCTGACCAAGGACGGTTACAACTACACAGCCTATTTCCGGAACGTCCTTTTCGAAATCGACGGCCTGGGCTGGGTCAAGGCCGCCGAAGGCCGTTTCCGGTTCTCCCTGGAGGATAAAGGCCCGCCGGCCTTCCAAATCAGAGTTTTGGGCCGGTCGAGCGGGCCGTATATAGAAGTGAAAAACGAACTGATCCGGCCGGCCGAAGAGCGGCCCGGCCCCTTGGACGGGATCGGCGACTTTGACGCCAATCTGGGCGAATATTACCAGGAGGGGAAATTCTACTCGGGCCACATCCGTCTGACCGCCCTGTCCGGCGGCGGCTTCATCGGCCTGGTCGACCTGACCCTGCACGGGGCCAGGGAAGACGGTTTGTTTCAGGCAAACAGAGAAGTAGCCGTCTTCCTGGAATCGATTGACCATTTAGACGAGCAAAAAACGTTTCACCCCGAAACCGAGGCCTGGAAAAAGTACCTCGCCTTCCTGGAAGAACTGGCCAAACCGCGTTACCAGACTCACACCTTCCAGAAAGCCCTCGAATTAAAGAATCCCAGCCAAGACAAGGTCCACGTCTTCCTGCGGCACGACATGGACCTGACCATGTACGGAGCCATGGCCATGGCCGCCCAGGAGCATTGGCTGGGCCTCAAGGGCACTTATTTTATCAACATGGCTTCGGGCATCTACGCGGTCATGGCCGAAGGCGGCCATTACCGCCACAACCCCGCGGCTATCGAAAACCTTCTTTTTATCCAAAATTTGGGCCATGAAATCGGTTACCACACCGACGCGCTCATGCAAACCTTGTTCTACGACCTCCCCCTGCGGGGCTGGTTGTTGTCGGAACTGGAGCGGCTTCGGCGTTTCGGCCTAAATATCGTCACTGAAGCTGAAAACGGATCGCCATACATTGATCAAATCGGTTCAGCCAATAAATTCAGCTTCAAGGATTTTAGAAAGGGCGGAAAGCTCTGTCCGGCCAACTTTGAAAAAAACCAAATAAGCGGGTACCCGCTGAATGGCATCTATGGCTCGGTCAAATACATGCGCAATGGAGAACGGCGTGAATATAAAATCACTGAGGTGGCCAGAAATGAACTGGGTTTAAAGGTGAGCGCCTATCACCTTTACGAGCACCTGGCTCCCGAAGGGCGCCTTTGCCGGTCCGATTCCCATGAGGAATTTGAAAATCCGGTCCAACTCTTGCAACGCCTGGAACCTGGAAAATTTATCGAGATTATGATCCATCCTTCCACCTACACCACTTTGGACCCGGATTTCGATTTCGTCATCGACCCGGACCTGACCTAGCCTGTGAACGGGTGAACGGAGAATAAAGAAATGCCGAACAGCAAACCAACCCGGCCTTCGCGCGGCAAAAGAATCCTGCTCGCCGCCGTTTTGCTGGTTTTCTGCTTGGCCGGAGCTGCCGCCGCCGGCCTGAGCATTTACCAAGCCGCCAGGGTCAGGTATCATCGAAT
>Ga0209163_1003329_pt1 | contig 11989 bp, 8 predicted proteins | sample MTBAKSrepl2MetaG_FD_187457 | JGI IMG/M metagenome (GOLD analysis project Ga0209163, IMG submission 187457) | Enrichment culture microbial communities om Arthur Kill intertidal strait, New Jersey, USA, that are MTBE-degrading - MTBE-AKS2 (Arthur... | ecosystem: Environmental > Aquatic > Marine >...
TATGCCCTCAAGGAGACCGATTTGAAAATCGTGGGTGGCCCCAAAGTGGATCCGCCCGAGCTCCAGGAAAAAAGCGCCTATCTTTTCGACGCCGCCGTCGAAGTGCGTCCCGAGATCGCCGACATTCAGTTCAAGGGGTTGGAACTGACCAAGAGCAAGTATGCCACCAGCGACGAAGAGATCGACTTGCAGCTCAAGATGATGCAGCGCAACCTGGCCCAGCAGAAGAAAATCGAAACCGATCGCCCCCTGCAAAAGGGGGACGTGGCGGTGATCGATTACGAGGGATTCAAGGACGGTCAGCCATACGAGCCGACCCAAAAGACCGAGAATTTCATCGTCAAACTGGGTGAAGGCCGCGTGGTCAAGGATCTGGACGAGGGTTTGGTGGGCATGAAGGCGGGTGAATTCAAGGAGATCGACGTCACCTTCCCCGAAGACTATTTCAGCAAGGATATGGCCGGTCAGCAGGTTCAGTTCAAGGTCAAACTCAACGAGATCCGTGAGGAGATCCTGCCGCCCCTGGACGATCAATTCGCCAAGAGCCTCGGCGATCAGTTCGACTCCTTGGATGCATTGACCGCCAAGATTCGGGAGAACCTGACCAATGGCTACGAAAAGCGCATGGAGCAGGAGATCAACGAGCAGATCTTCACCAAATTGTTGGAACAAGCCGCATTCGAAGTGCCCGATACCATGATCGACGGCGAATTGGAACACATCCTCAACGATGCCGAGCGCTCGTTTGCCGACAGCAACCGCTCGTTGGAAGAATCGGGCCTTTCGCGGGCCATCCTGGCTGAAAAGTACCGGCCGGTGGCCGAAAAACAGGTCCGCCGGCACCTGATCCTGTCCAAGCTCATCGAGCAGGAAAAATTGGAATTGAGCGACGAGGAGCTGGAAAAGGGATTGCAGGAGATGGCCGAAACCTACCGTCAACCCATCGACAGCATCAAGGCCTTTTACAATCAGGACAAAGACAGCCTGGCCTTTTTTAAACACACCTTGCTTGAAAAGAAGGCATTGCGGATTATCATAGAGAACGGCAACATCAAGGAGGCCGCGCCGGAAACCAAATCGTGATGGTGTGTGTCCATGATAACGCATGGGCAATAAGCGCTATTGATCTTAAGGCCAGAGGCGATATAATCGGTTCGAGCTTTCGAAAAAAGGAAGGTTCGAGCCGGTGCGGTTCCGTGCGGGGCGATTCAATCTCATGCAAAATAAAGGAGTCTCATCGTGCCAGTGATCCCAATGGTTATCGATCAAACCAGTCGTGGCGAGCGCGCCTATGACATCTATTCCCGACTGCTCAAGGACCGCATCATCTTTCTGGGAACCGCCATCAATGACGAGGTGGCCAACCTGCTGATCGCCCAGTTGCTGTTTCTTGAATCCGAAGACCCGGACAAGGATATCAATTTTTACATCAATTCCCCGGGGGGCGTGGTGACGGCCGGTCTGGCGGTGTACGATACCATGCAATATATCAAGCCCGACATCGCGACGGTTTGCATCGGCCAGGCGGCCAGTATGGGCGCCTTGTTGCTGGCCGCCGGAACCGCCAAAAAGCGCTATTCGCTGCCCAATTCGCGCATCATGATCCACCAGCCCATGGGCGGTTTCCAGGGGCAGGCGTCGGACATCGAGATCCAAGCCAGAGAGATCCTGCGCATGAAGGAAACCTTGAACAAGATCCTCAAGGAGCACACCGGAAAAGATCTCCCCCAGATTCAGAGGGATACGGACCGGGACTATTTCTTATCGGGTATTGAAGCCAGGGACTACGGCATCATCGATCATGTGATCCGCAATCGCGAGGACCTGGAGCATCTCGATAAGCTGGAGAAGTAATTGCCATGGCAAAAAAAGAAGATCCAAACGACAACCTCTTTTGTTCATTCTGCGGAAAGAACCAGAAAGAGGTAAAAAAGCTCATCGCCGGTCCGGCCGTTTATATCTGCGATGAGTGCATTCAGCTGTGCAGCGAGATCATCGAGGAAGAGTCGGAGAAGGAGGCCGGTGAGCTCTCCAACCTGATGATTCCCAAGGAGATCAAGAGCAAGCTGGATGAGTACGTCATCGAGCAGGAGACCGCCAAGAGGATTCTGGCGGTGGCGGTGTACAACCACTACAAGCGGCTCGATTCGGTGCTGAGCACCAGCGATGTGGAGATCCAGAAGAGCAATATCCTGCTCATCGGCCCCACGGGCAGCGGCAAAACCTTGCTGGCCCAGACCCTGGCCCGCTTTCTGAATGTGCCCTTCACCATCGCCGATGCCACCAGTTTGACCGAAGCCGGCTATGTGGGTGAGGATGTGGAGAACATCATCCTGTCGCTCCTGCAGAATGCCGACTATGACGTTGAAAAGGCCAAGCGCGGCATCGTCTACATCGACGAGATCGACAAGATCGCCAGTAAATCGGACAATCCCTCCATCACCCGGGATGTCTCCGGCGAAGGCGTCCAGCAGGCGTTGCTCAAGATCATCGAGGGTACCATGGCCAGCGTGCCGCCCAAGGGCGGGCGCAAGCATCCCCAGCAGGATTTTGTCAAAGTCGACACCTCCAACATCCTGTTTATCTGCGGCGGCACCTTCAACGGCCTCGAACAGATCGTCAAGCGTCGTATGGGTTCTAAAATCATGGGGTTCGGCGCCAAAGTGGTCAAGGAGAAAGAGGCCACCCTGGGAGAGATTCTCAAGGCCGTGCAACCCGAGGATCTGGTCAAATTCGGCATGATTCCCGAGTTTCTCGGCCGTCTGCCGGTGATCGCCACCTTGGAAGAATTGAGTGCCAAGACCCTGGTGCGCATCCTGACCGAGCCCAAGAATGCCCTGGTCAAGCAGTATCAGAAGCTGTTCGAGGTGGAAGGGGTCAACCTGCGCCTCACCGACAGCGCCCTGGCGGCCGTGGCCGACCAGGCCATCAAGCGCAAATCGGGAGCCCGCGGCCTGCGGGCCATCCTGGAAAACTGCATGCTGGACATCATGTACGAGATTCCTTCCATCGAAAACGTGAAAGAGTGCGTTATCAGCGAAGATGTGGTGTTGCATAAGGAAGATCCGATTCTGCTCTACGAACAGACCAAAAAACAGGCTTAAGCGCTATGGCGATACCCGCTCGCGCGGGTATCGCCGGCGTTATGCCAGCCTATCGCCAGCGTAACGCCCAGAGTAACGATTACAATCGACCGCATCCCATATCGCTTGACTTGAAATTAACCCTTAAAAGTAAACGACCGGCCCTGCCGGCTTATAAATATGGTTAGTATAACTCGATTTTTCAGAAACGAAGGCGACGCGCCGGCCGGTAAGATCATGCCGTTGCTGCCCGTGCGCGATATCGTGGTGTTTCCCCAGATGGTGGCCCCCTTGTTCGTCGGCCGCCCCAAATCGGTAGCGGCGCTATCCAGCGCCATGAACACGGCCGAAAAGCACATCTTCCTGGCGACCCAGCGCAGCGCCAACGTGGACAACCCCACCGAAAAAGACATCAATCGCGTGGGGGTCATCGGCACGGTGCTGCAACTGCTGCGGCTGCCTGACGGCACGGTCAAGGCCCTGGTCGAAGGCCAGACGCGCGCCCGGGTGCGGCGCTTTATCATGGGCGACGAGTACTTCCAGGTGGAAATCGATCCGGTTGCCGATGTGATCGCCTCGGAAGCCGAAGCCGAAGCCCTGATGCGTTCGGTGAAAGACAGCTTCGAGACCTACGCCAAGGTCAACAAGAACATCGCCAAGGATCTGGTGGCCAAAATCGGCGCCATGGCCGATGCCGGACGATTGGCCGATGCGGTGGCCTCGCACTTTGCTTTCAAGATCGAAGACAAGCAACGGCTGCTGGAAGCCATGCCCATCGATCGGCGGCTCAGTCTGCTGGTGGAGCTGATCAACCTGGAAATGGAAGTCTTCCGCATGGATCAGCGCATCAAGGGGCGGGTCAAAGAGCAGATGGAGAAGACCCAGAAGAATTACTACCTCAACGAGCAGATGCGCGCCATCCGCAAGGAGATGGGGGCCGAAGACGAAGCCGCCGACGAGATGCAGGAGCTGGAAAAGCGCATCAAACGCAAGCGCATGCCCCGCGAAGCATCGGTCAAGACCCAGCAGGAGTTCAAGAAGCTCAAGCAGATGACCCCCATGTCGGCCGAAGCCACCGTAGTGCGCAACTACGTCGAGTGGATCATCAGCCTGCCGTGGTTCGAGCGCAGCCGGGTGCATATCGACATCACCGAGGCCGAGCGCATTCTCAACGAAGACCACTACGGCCTGGAAAAGCCCAAAGAGCGTATCCTGGAGTATTTGGCCGTGCAGGCCCTGGTAAAGAAGATCCGCGGGCCGATCCTGTGCCTGGTGGGCCCTCCCGGTGTGGGCAAGACCTCGCTGGCCCGCTCGGTGGCCAGGGCCACCGGCCGCCGTTTCGTGCGGCTCTCCCTGGGCGGCGTGCGCGACGAGGCCGAAATCCGCGGCCACCGGCGCACCTATATCGGCGCGATGCCCGGCAAGATCATCCAGTCGCTCAAAAAGGCCGGCACCAACAATCCGGTCTTTTGTCTGGACGAAGTCGACAAGATGAGCATGGATTTTCGCGGCGATCCCAGCGCGGCCCTGCTGGAAGTATTGGACCCGGAGCAGAATTTCGCTTTCAGCGACCACTACCTGGATCTGGATTACGATCTGTCCGAGATCCTTTTCATCACCACGGCCAACACCTTGCCGGACATCCCTCTGCCGCTCCAGGACCGAATGGAGATCATCCGCCTGCCCGGGTACACCGAGCACGAGAAGTACAAGATCGCCGAAAAGTTCCTGGTGCCCAAACAGATCAAAGCCAACGGCCTGACCCCGGAGCAGATTACTTTATCCGAAAAGGCGGTCTACACGGTGATCAACCGCTACACCCGCGAAGCCGGGGTGCGCAATCTGGAGCGCGAAATCGCAAGCATCTGCCGCAAGGTGGCGCGCCACGTGGTCAAGACCGAGACCGACCAGATCGTGCGCGTCGGTGAAAGCAGTGTGCTTAAGCATTTGGGGCCGCCGCGCTTTCGCAGCACCGAGATCGAAGAAGAAGATCAGATCGGCATGGCCACCGGCATGGCCTGGACCCAGGTGGGCGGCGAACTGCTTTTCGTGGAGACGCTGACGATGCCCGGACGTGGCCAGGTGACGGTTACCGGCAAGCTGGGCGACGTGATGAAGGAATCGGCCCAGGCGGCCGTCAGCTTCGTGCGCTCCCGGGCCGAGCAGTTGGGCATCGACCCCCACTTCTACCGCAAAATGGATTTGCACATCCACATTCCCGAAGGTGCCATTCCCAAAGACGGCCCGTCGGCCGGCATCGCCATGTGCACTTCGGTAATCTCGGCCCTGACCAAACGCCCCGCTCGGCGTGAAGTGGCCATGACCGGCGAAATCACCCTGCGCGGCCGTGTGCTGCCCATCGGCGGTCTCAAGGAGAAGATTCTGGCGGCCCATCGGGGCGGCATCAAGAAAATCGTGATCCCCAGGGAGAACGAAAAGGATCTGAAGGACATCCCGGCCACCATCTCCAAGCAACTGGAGATCGTCAGCGTGGATCACATGGACGAAGTGCTGCCCCATGCGTTGGTGCTGGCCGAGGGGGAAACCTTGTTCGTCAAGCACGATGTGCCCTTTGCCTTGCGCCCGGCCGGCGGCAACCAGCCGGATGAACGCGCACCCATCAATTAAGGGGCGGGCACCGGTCAGAAAAGCGCTTGACAGGCAAAAGCTGAACTGGTAGTTACGGCCTTCTGTTTGGGGCCCTCAAAGGTTCCATGATTTGTGGGCGGGTAGCTCAGCTGGGAGAGCATCGGCCTTACAAGCCGAGGGTCACAGGTTCAAGCCCTGTTCCGCCTACCATTCGGTTACTTGATCGTCGATCCGGCAGGGCGTACAGATCAAAGGTATCGACGGTTACAACATATACGGGTTTGCGGGGGTGTAGTTCAGTTCGGTTAGAACGCCGGCCTGTCACGCCGGAGGTCGCGAGTTCGAGTCTCGTCGCTCCCGCCATTTATATAGAAGGGCTTAGATGCAAATCTAAGCCCTTTTTTTATTGCCTTTCGATGATCGTTCCCAATAGCTCCCTAATCTCCATTAGGGATATTCCCATTGTTGCGATAAAATTCAATTTTTCCCATATTTCGAATAGACAGCCCCTCGAATGGGTAAGGTACGGGAAGCCACCGAGATCCAAATCGCCTTTAATGGAAACCGGGTGATCGACGCCAAAGGCCCTTTGTGTAGCACTGCCGATCTTCTGCGCGACTTTTAAAACCTTCTTGACGACGGCGAGAAAAGGTGTCTACAGGATGAGCTCTAAATTTCCTGCGCCATTCAACAAAAGGGTTGTGTATGCAGAACTGGTGCACACTCGCAGGCAAATCTCACCTTCGGCGTCAGCGATGGCCTTTCTTATTCATGGCGCCGCACGATAACAACGCCCACCCCTGCCATTTTTCCGCAATACGACTGTACTCAGCAGGCACGACGATGCTGGAGCAGAATTCTATTACCTCTAACAAAGGAGTGTGGAGATGGTAAAAAAAGTCGTTTCGATGATTGCTTGGGGTTGTTTCAGTTTGATGTTTTTGCTCACCGGTTGCGGCGGCGGGGGCGGGGGGGGTGACGACGGCGAAACGCCGCCGACACCCCAGGCGCCCACGTCGCTGTACACCTACAGGCTTCAGGGGTTACCGCCCGGCGCGGAAGAACCTCCGGGCCTGGTCGTGGATTGGGAAGTGATCGATGGTGTGAACGGCACCTTCAGGATACATCCCAACCCCGGTAATAGCAGCGGGTTCACCGGCACCATCGACCCGGACACCAGGGATGTCACCATCGGCCAGGGGGCCGGCTGCGATGTTTATGATATGGCAGCATCCGGGCAGTTCGGGGTCGACAGCTTTCGCATCAGTACCGGTAACACCATCGTCTTGCCTGCCGAGGGGCCACCTACGGCCGGTGTGATTTCGATCAACGAACTTTCCGGGGATCCTTTCAGCATCAAGATCACTTTTTTCGTTTCGGAGCCGAATGTTCGTGTGGAATACAGTGGGGGTGATGAAGAAACGTACGCTACTTTCGACGCGTTTGAAACGCTCAGGACGAGCGTCGACCCCCGGCAGCGGTTGGCGTGCTTTGCCTTGGATGTTTTCCGGTTCCTGCTCACCCAGGTGGATCTCGTGGCCTACGGCTTGGATTGGATCGGCGAGTTTGAGGCGGAACTGGAATCTGGTCCCTATAGTGATACCGGGGATTCGTTCAGCAAGCGGAACCTGACGCCGCCGGCCGGGATAGCTAACCAGGGCAGTTTCACGGCGTCGTGGAATGACGTCAGCAACAACGATAGCATCGGCCCCGGCGACAGCTTCGAGTTCTTTATGGACCAAGTGTGGATGGACGACGATACCTCCGACGAAGACTTCATCCTGGATGGAACGGCAGCGCTGATTGGATACACCGATGTGGTGAACGACGATGACGAGACCGTAAGAATCGGCTTCGAACCTTTCGGAGCAGAGTCTGGCGGTGTCTTCCTCACGGATTGGACCGAGCATTTCACAACGACTGAGAACAATGCTGTTTCGATCCGTACTACTTTCATCATCAACGGCGCCTTTTCCATCGTCTTCGAAATGGATTAGCGCCCACCGGCGGCGTCGGGCGCTGCCGTGTGCATGAGTGCAGAATGCCGGCAGGTGGAGGGCTCCGCTCTCCATCCTGCCGGCGCTTTTTTGTAATAGTGGGTATCGGCGCTCATTTTCTGTTGAACCGATGGATCCGCAGCCCGCCCACCAGGAACTGCAGGGGGGCTAGGTCATGTTCCGGTTTACCGAGTATTGCTATTGCCGCCCGTTTTTTCCTTATGGCGACCCTTCGGCATTATGGTATAGGGTTTGCGATGATGGAACGAAATCCCCTTGGGAGGAGCAATGCAATTATGATCGACAAGAGCAAACGCTATGCACGCAACCTGGTACCCCTGGAAAAACTCGACACCCTGGCCGGCAAGCGCCTGGCCTTCGACAGTCTCGCCGAAATGGTGGTGGCGCGGGCCGCCGAGATCCCCGAGACGCCCCTGGTGCTCTATTACGACGAGGTGGTCACCTACGCCCAGACCAACCGGCGCGCCAACCGGGTGGCCCACTATCTGAAATCCAGGGGGGTGCGCAAGGGCGATATTGTTTCCACCATGATCCTCAACTCCCCTGAGGTCTACTATACGATGTTCGGTGCCCAGAAGCTGGGCGCCGTGGCCGGCGCCATCAACTACATGCTCAAGGGGCCCGAGATCGCCTATGTGCTCGAAGACGCCAAGCCCAAGGTGGCCTTCGTGAGCAGTGAGTACATGCTGGATTTTGCCGCCGGCCTGGCGCTTTCGCGGCACAAGCCGGTGGTGGTGGAAGTGGTCACCGGCATCGAGCATGGTCAGGCCATCGCGGCGACCACCCTCGAAGAGATCCTGGCGACCCATCCCGCCGACGAGTGCCTGGTGCCCCAGAAACCGGACGACCCCCTGCTACTGCTCTACTCGTCGGGCACCACCGGCATGCCCAAGGGGATTGTGCTCTCCAACCGCAACCAGCTCTGCATCTGCCGGGGAAAAGCGGCCCTGGGCACCAACCGACCCGGCGATGTGATGATGATCATATTGCCCATGTTCCACACCAATCCGCTCTGCGTGTGGACCTACCCCTCCATATACCAGGGCTTGACCCTGTGCATCCGGCGCACCTTTTCGCCGGCCGATTTCTGGCCGGCGCTGTTGCGATATGGCGTCACCATCGTCCAGGGGGTGCCGGCCATGTACGATTATATCTACAATGCCGCCGACCCCCAGGCCATCGACCACGGCCGCCTCAAGCTGCGCCTGGCCCACAGCGGCGCCGCGCCCATGCCGGTGCGGCTCATCGAGGCGTTCAAAGAGAAGTTCGGCGTTCAGGTGGTGGACGGCTACGGTTTGACCGAAGCCTGCGGCGTTTCCACCACCGGTTCGGGGGTGCCTGCCAACTGGGACTCCATCGGCATGGCCTTTCCGGGCCTGGCGGTGGAGATCATGGACCACGCCAACCGCATCCTGCCCTACGGCGAGAAGGGTGAAATCTGCGTCAAAGGCGAGGCGGTGATGCTGGGTTATCTCAACAAGCCCGAAGCCACGGCCGAAAGCCTGCGTGACGGCTGGCTGCACACCGGCGACATGGGCTACATGGATGAAAAAGGGTATGTGTACATTTCAGGACGCATCAAGGAGATGATCAACCGCGGTGGCGAGAACATCTACCCCCGGGAGATCGAGATCCCCTTGGAAAAGCATCCCAAAATCGCCGAGGTGGCCGTGGTCGGAATACCCGACACCGCTCTGGGCGAACGCGTGCGGGCCTGCATCGTGCTCAGGACGCCGGGCAGTATGACCGCCGACGAGGTGCGGGCTTACCTGCAAGACAAGATCGCCAAATACAAGATTCCCGAACGGTTTGATTTTATGGATAAATTCCCCCGCAATCCCACCGGCAAGATCCTGAAAAACGAATTGAAGAAGGTCCCTTGAAGGCATGCAACGCAAAGCCCCGGATCGCCGAGCGGTCCGGGGCTTTAAAAAGAGCTGAAAATCGAGGCCGGGACTTAACGCATGGCCGCGCGCGGCGCTTTGCCGGCCAGGGGATTGTACAGCTTCATAATCGCGAATTTCATCACGTCCAGGGTCTTCATATCGGCGATGATGCCCAGCAGTTTGGCCGAGGCCTCATCGGGCAGGACGGTGGCGTTGCTGGCGTCGAAGGCCAGATCCGGGAAACCCTTGACCAGTTTCTTCTGCTCCTTGGCGCTCATTTCCACCTGCACGGCCTTTTTGCCGCCCAGATCGACGACCTTGTCGGCCAAACCGGCCGCTTCGATCTTCTTCATCTTCTCGTCATCCAGAAACACATTGATCAAATAGTCCGCCATGATGGATTTCTCCTTTTTATGAATTGGTCACCCATTAACCTGATAGACCTGTCTGCCCGCCGGGCTGCCGCGCGTGCGCCTGGAACGCAACGGCTAAGTTGGCCTATATAATGGCCACCGAAAATTGTGTCAAGGGCATTAAACACGACGCGCTGCCATACCCGCCGCCACCCGCCTGACCGGCGCCCCCGGCCACATCCCCAGAATTGTTGTTGTCACCGTTGGCCGATTCGTCGATGATCGAAAAGGCCGTGCGCGCCATCTCCAGAGGTTCCGGGCCGTTTGCGCCGGGCGCGCAAGAGCCTTCTGACGATTGCCTTTCGCCTGCCGCTTGCGCTCCAACTCCCATCTCCTCGTCCGGCTCGGCCACATCAAAGCCGATAAATTGGAAAGATACGCTGGAATGCACCCCTTCAGCGGCCCATGCGCCGCCGGTGCATTTCCACGAGCCGCGATCTGCATCGCGCCCGAGGCTCTCGATGCGCGCGTCGTGTCGGCTGCGCGCTTTTGTGGGAGGAATGAATCCAACCCAACAACAGGAGGAATCACATGGCGATTGAACTCAGGACCGTTTGTTCCACGGCCGACAAGGCCGAAGTGTACCGCTTGCGCCACAAGGTGTTCGTGGAGGAAGAGCAGCGTTTGCACCTCACCATGGACCACATTTTCGACCGTTTCGACAGCTTCGAGGAAACCAGGAACTTCCTGGCTTTGGAGGCCGGCGAGGCGGTGGCCGGTATCCGCCTCGTCCTGGACGGTCCGGCCGGCCTGCCGGCCCAGCACGCTTACGATTTCGAGCCGTTGCGCCGCACGTTGACCGGCGGATGCGCCACCGTGGGATGGTTTTGCATCCGCAAGGCCTACCGGCGCCACCCGGGCCTGGTGGTATCGCTGATCCAGATGTGTTTCCGCCAGATGCGCGCCCACGGCGCCCGCCACGTTCTAGCCGTGGTGCATCCGCCGGCCCTGGCATTGATGCAGCGCATGGTGGGGGCCCGGCCCCTGGCACCCCAATTCGAGGACCACGCCCTGGGCGTGCCCATCGTCCCGGTGCATGTGGATCTGGAAAACCTGCCGCCGGGAAGCCGGGAGCGTTTTGTCGATCCGGAAGAACGACTCTTCGAAGATTCCCGCGAACGCCGTCTCTATCGCAAGAACCAGGTCATCTTCCTGCGCGGCGATAGCGGCGGAGAACTATTTCAGGTCCTGCGCGGCGTGGTGCGTATTCAACCCGAGGGCTATCCGCTGGATGCCGGGGGCGGGGCGGCCCACCCCGGTCTGCTCCTGGGACCGGGGCAGTTCTTCGGCGAACTCTCGGCCCTGGACGGCCGGACGCGGAGTGCCACCCTGGTGGCCCACTCCGGGGATGTGGATCTGATGGTATGGCCGCGCGCGGCGATTCTCGATCAACTGCAGGCCTCGCCCGACTGCGCCTTGCGTCTGTGCCGTATGCTGGCGGCCCGGTTGCGCGACCTGGTGGACGGCGGTGCGGCCAACCCCTCCACAGCGCTGGCCGCGCGCCTGCTGGTGGGTGCCGCCGGCCGGCAGAACCAGCCCGTGGATGCCCGCTGGCTGGCCGGCCAATGCGGCCTCGACCGCCAGTCGCTAAGCTCCATGGTCCTGCCCTGGGCCCAGGAGCGCATGATCGCCGCCGACGATACCCAGGCGCACATCTGGGTCATCGACCGCGGCCGCCTATCGCAGCAAGTCCGAATCTAATTATACGAGAAGAAAGGAGCATTATATGAATTCTCCCTACCGTTATTGGGAAGAGGCGTTTGCCCGCAACATTGGTTTCCTGACCCTGGCCGAACAGGAGCGGCTTCATCGGGCGGCCGTGGCCCTGCCCGGGCTGGGCGGTGTGGGCGGCGCCCACCTGGTGACCCTGGCCCGTACCGGCATCGGCCGTTTCCACCTGGCCGATTTCGATCGCTTCGAAGCGGCCAATGTCAACCGCCAGCACGGCGCCCGGGTAACGACCTTCGGTCGGCCCAAGCTCGACGTGATGCGCCAGGAGC
>Ga0209163_1003337_pt1 | contig 11963 bp, 13 predicted proteins | sample MTBAKSrepl2MetaG_FD_187457 | JGI IMG/M metagenome (GOLD analysis project Ga0209163, IMG submission 187457) | Enrichment culture microbial communities om Arthur Kill intertidal strait, New Jersey, USA, that are MTBE-degrading - MTBE-AKS2 (Arthur... | ecosystem: Environmental > Aquatic > Marine >...
AACTTGATTCGCACCCAGCTCTCCCTGCAAAATGCCAGATCATTAATTGATCAAATCCCGCAAGCCAACCAGCTATTGGAAAAATCACCTTCCACCAAACCTGTAGCGCTGATAATGCAACGCATTGAAGAGACCTATCATCCTATCGCTGTGGAGAATCAGAGCCCTGTTGAATTTATTCAAAAACAATATGCCTTAATCAACTGGTATATGGATCGCGAGCAGTGGGCGCAGGCCATCACCACCGCCCGTGAATGGATGGTCAATCTTTTCATGGTTCATCTAAAGTTGACGGATTTCTCCAACCGGGATCTGCGTGAACGGGTTGAAAAAGTGATCAATTCCGAAGCCTATGATTTTCGTTCAGCCAAATCTAAAAAACAGTCATTCACACCCATTTTCCTTGCCCACATTCCGGATATTGAGACTCTTCTCGACACGTGGAATGCGATCACGGAAGTACGTAATGACATCGATCATGCTGGTTTTCGTCAAAACGCAAAGTCATCTTTGGATTTAATCAAAAATATCGGGATGATTATCAGCAAACTGAAGCAGATACCTTTGCCGGTGGAACCACTATGATCCTTCTCTCCCTGTTGGGGGAACAACCCATCCCCAACCTATTACCGCTCTGGCAAAAAGATTCTCCTTTTCAGGGTGTCCGTTTTGTGGTTTCCGACTCCACTTACCCGGTGGCTGAAATATTAACGCAAATGTTGAAAACAGATCCACAATTAAGAAACCTTGTTGTGCAGCCACCCATCCACGTAGAACCTTATGATTATCTGAAAACAACCGACCGCATATCAGCTGCACTCAGCCAGTATTACTATCAGGATCAACCTGTCGTGTTGAATTTGACCGGCGGGACCAAGTTGATGAGCATGGCAGCCATGCAGGCAGCCAGGCTGCATGCTATCCCCGTCCTGTATATTGCCACCGAATGTGCTCAGATCATCACGCTCAATCCGCAGGATGGAAAAGAAATCTCCCGGGAAAAAATTGAGGTTTCGATTACCGTTGAACAATACCTGGCGGCTCACGGGGTCGAAATCAGCGCTCACCAGAACTTCCATCGCAAATCCCAGCTTCCTTACCGGCCGCCTAAAGAAGGAGATGCCCTGGAGAGAAAAGTGTATCAGTTGGCCAGTCAATCGGGTATCTTTGACGATGTTCAGCGCGGTCTCTTTGTGCGTCGCATTGACCGCCCGGAGGTGCAGAATGAACTGGATATCCTGGTCACCCGCAATGGTCGCCTGGTTGTTTGTTCCTGCAAAAGCGGTCAGAATTTTATGAAAGACTGGATTTATGAAATTTCCTCGCTATCTTCACGCGAGTCATTTGGGATTTATTGCGGTAAAGTGCTGGTGGTTGACCAGACCGAGATCAGTGAAACGCACTTATCACGGGCCCGGGTCAACCATGTTAAAATCGTATATGGAAAGAAAATAGACGAAATCGATCAGATACTCAAACAAACACTGGCAGGTCGATAAGTCGGAGGTGGAACAAACATGATCATATTGAATTTCTCGCATCCTATTTTGCCACCACAAATCGAGAAAATTCAGGCATTAAGTGGGGAACTCGTCGATCAGCTTATCGACATCCCTGTTCAATTTGAAAATGGTGAAAATTTTCTGGATCAGTTCCAGAACCTGATGCGACAGATCCCATTGAGCGCAGAACAATGGCAGACTGCTCCCATTCTCATCAACCTGCCGGCGCTGAATTTTATCGCAGGGTTGTTGGTCGCTGAATTACATGGTCGCATGGGTTATTTTCCGCCCATCCTGCGCACCCGTCTGATCAAAGAAAGCCTGCCTCCGCGCTATGAAATCGCTGAAATTATCAACCTACAACAGGTCAGGGATCATGCCCGCCGCAGCCGCTATGCCGAATAAAAACTTCGATCTGGTTTCGATTGTGCTGCAGTTGAAACCATGCGGAAATCTGCAGTCCCAGAATGTTCGCCACTTCTGGGGCTACGCTGCATACGCCATGCTGCTCAACCATCTCCAATCATTGGACCCTACCCTGGCGCAGCAAATTCATGATTCGCAACAACCGGCCCCGCTGACAACATCCAACCTGATGGGCCGCATGCAGGCAGGCAAGTTGTTGCCGGACGCCAGCTACCGCCTGCGCCTGACGGCTTACAACCAGCAGCTTTCTGCCTATCTGCTGCAAATGATCCGTCCGCAAGGTAGCCTGGCTGTGGGAAAACAGATTGAATTGGATTACATCCCATTCATGGTGGAAAATGTTTTTACAGATCCCGGGCAGGACCCCTGGGCCAGTCTATCCAGCTACCAGCAGTTAAGCCAGCAATCCCTGCTGGTTACCGCGCCTGACCGCAGGGTTCATCTCAAAATATTTACTCCAGCTATCTTTAAGCACAATCAACAATTGTTGCCCTTTCCGCTACCGGCTGTTCTCATTCACAACCTGCTCGAGAAATGGAATCAACACGCGCCGGTTGCCTTTCCTGAGGAACTCAAACGCTATGCGGAGCAATGCCTGGTGATTTCCAAATATGAACTCCAAACCCGCATCGCCGAATTACCCAACCAGGTGAAGCGCCCCGGAGCAGTCGGTGAAATTACCTACGGCGCCACCAATTATGATCGCTACTGGATGAGCCTGGTGCATACTCTGGTGCAGTTTGCTTTCTACGCCGGCATTGGCAAACACACCAGCCTGGGTCTCGGCCAGACACGTGTTATCCCTCCGGATCAGGACCAGACCATCTGATTTTTCAGTTTTACACGAGGAGTCCAAAAAATGAGCAAAATTTGTGTTTTTTTCAAACCCTCGTGTAAAAAATTTTTCGGTGGGAGAAACAAATCAGAAATAGTGAAATTTTTAATGACAAATTCATCAATCATCGATAAAATATATATAATGTCCCAATTAATCAGTACAAATTCGCCCCAAAGTGGGACTGCCAAAAGAGCAGTCAGAATCCCCAACTACCCGAAAGGGTATTAAGACTTTTCACATGTAAACTCTTCACAAACTACAATCACTTACTTGGTCAGAATCCCCAACTACCCGAAAGGGTATTAAGACGTATACTCCTCTTTCCATAGATTCTTCCCACTTTTATTTGGTCAGAATCCCCAACTACCCGAAAGGGTATTAAGACATGTCACTTAAAACTTTCTCAGCATCTTCAAACATAATAAGTCAGAATCCCCAACTACCCGAAAGGGTATTAAGACTCAGCTATCCTTGCCTTGACCTTGCCAAGTTCTAACAGGTCAGAATCCCCAACTACCCGAAAGGGTATTAAGACATAATTCAGATAATGTATTATTCAATTCAATTAAGACTGCCAGAATCCCCAACTACCCGAAAGGGTATTAAGACCGATAGCTCAGTGTGAGCCGCTTTCAAACTCGCAACCTCAGTCAGAATCCCCAACTACCCGAAAGGGTATTAAGACTGATTTCTTCACGCCCAACTCCATAGCTTTTTTCACAATTTCGTCAGAATCCCCAACTACCCGAAAGGGTATTAAGACCTTTTACCGTGTTTTTGTGCTATATTGCATAATTGTACGTCAGAATCCCCAACTACCCGAAAGGGTATTAAGACTTTTAATTGTTTAGTTTGTTTTTTGGTTTTCATGATTTGTTATTGTCAGAATCCCCAACTACCCGAAAGGGTATTAAGACACACGACCAACCTTGTTTTAATGCTTGTCCGTAAGTTAATTCGTCAGAATCCCCAACTACCCGAAAGGGTATTAAGACGCTTCATGAGCACGATTGTAAATATCAGTTTTGGGTCAGAATCCCCAACTACCCGAAAGGGTATTAAGACGAAATTCTGGATTAAACAGATCGAGTTCTCTGTAGTCAACAGTCAGAATCCCCAACTACCCGAAAGGGTATTAAGACACATCCAAATAAAACATCCACTCTTTTATTTAATTTGTCAGAATCCCCAACTACCCGAAAGGGTATTAAGACCCTTCTGTCCAGTCGGCTAAGGCTTCAATGTTGCGAATGTCAGAATCCCCAACTACCCGAAAGGGTATTAAGACGTTTTATTTCGCTCGCCTCAAACTCTACCATCGCAGCTTCGTCAGAATACCCAACTACCCGAAAGGGTATTAAGACTTATTTATTTCGACTGTACCTAATACCGTGTTATGTCAGAATCCCCAACTACCCGAAAGGGTATTAAGACTCAACCGTGATGGTCGTGCTACCTGCTGCTGGGGTGTGTCAGAATCCCCAACTACCCGAAAGGGTATTAAGACTCGGATTTGATTCGATGTATTTGATCAGTTGTTTACATGGTCAGAATCCCCAACAACCCGAAAGGGTATTAAGACCGTTTCTGCTATCTCCAACCCATGCTCCCCAAGAAAATTCAGTCAGAATCCCCAACTACCCGAGAGGGTATTAAGACTTAAATCCACCCACAAACTGCCACACGCTATTGTTGGTGCGAGGCACTTAGAGGCGATAAGGATGCACCCATCCCGGAAATTAAGACTCGTTAACCCAAAAACCAAAAGTGCTTTGCACCTTGGATGTTTATCCAGATGTTTTCAGTCCAAGGTGCATCGCACTTCTGGATGATTGTTCATCGGATTAGTTTGCAAAATGGTGTAGATTTTCGATCCCTAAGTGCAACGCACCAGCCGGCAGGCTATTGTTGGTGCGAGGCACTTAGAGGGGATAAGGATGCACCCATCCCGGAAATTAAGACTCGTTAACCCAAAAACCAAAAGTGCTTTGCACCTTGGATTTCTACCCAGGCGCTTCAATTCAGGTGCATCGCACTTCTGGATGATTGTTCGCCAGATTAATTCTCAAATTCGAATTATTGGGTTTATCCCTAAGTGCAACGCACCAGCCGGCAGGTTATTGTTGGTGCGTGGCACTTAGAGGGGATAAGGATGCGCCAATCCCGGAAATCAAGACTCGTTAACCCTAAAACCAAAAGTGCCTTGCACCTTGGATTTCTACCCAGGTGTTTCAGTCCATGTGCATCGCACTTCTGGATGATTGTTCATCCGGTTAGTTTTGCAAAATGGTGTAGATTTTCGATCCCTAAGTGCAACGCACCAGCCGGCAGGCTATTGTTGGTGCGTGGCACTTAGAGGCAATAAGGATGCACCCATCTCCGAAAACAAGACTCGTTAACCCAAAAACCAAAAGTGCCTTGCACCTTGGATGTTTACCAACCGTTTCACAACTCAATCTTAAGGTTTATTCTGGGTTTGAATAGAATCGTTCGTCACCTGTTGTTTGGATTTTTGACCCGTCTTTTCGACTTTGCGATTTCCCGGCTCCCCCCTTCAAAGTAAAAGGAATGATAAAATTTCTTTAAGTCGTTTAACCGGCAAAGCAGCCATCCATTTCCAACTACATTTCAGATTTGATAATTTTTTAAAAAGGGATGAAAATTATGGACTTGTTTCTGGTCATCATGTTTATTATTTACATCATCCTGGCCAACCGGGATGATAAGAATGGTGAAGATTTTTAGCGGAATTTATACACTCGTAGCTCCATTACCTGGGGATTATCGTGTGCGGGTCGTCCCATTTGCTGGTTTCACTTTTACCCCTTAAAGACCAGGGAACAGATGAAACCGAAGATAGTGACATTACAATTTTCCTCAACGCCTATACCGGATTATCCCAACAAGATCTATCTACCGATATTATCGAATACACCGTAAGGGATGATACAAGGGGCGAAGCAGGTGATTCCGGAATTAAGGAATGGAAAGCATATCTCACATCACCTGCTTCGCCCGTGGAAAAAATTATCATCAATATAAATCGTCTTTTTCCCCATTCAAAGGATTATTGCGTCTACTCAACAATCCGTGCAAAATCCTCATCTTCTTGGATACTGTGATCACAGTAATTGATTTTCCAGATTTTCATACCTTTCATACCTTCCAAGGCAGTGATTTTACTGGTTACCTTTGATTTGTAATTATGTATGATCGCACCTATTGAACCCGGAAAGGTTCCATTGAATTGTGTTGATTGGTTACCAAGTGGAAAATAGCAAAAATAAATTTTTCATCCCCCTAAATCAGTATCATTTTTCACAAACAGGCCTATAATCGCTTAATAAACATTATGGAGTAAGATCATGGCAGATGATAAAATTTTTTGTCCATCCTGTGGTTCAGCCAACCTGATTGAAGCCAAATATTGTAATCAATGTGGCAGTAATCTACCTGTTAAACAAAAATCAAATACCAAAGAAATCAAATCTGATTTCATAACAATGCAATGCCCGAATTGCGGTGGTAAATTACAAGTTGGTAATGATACCCACTTCCTAACCTGTCAATTTTGCGGATTAGATCACATCGTCCGCCAGAATGATGGCACAGTGTCTCTGGCTCCGGTTGTTGAAAGCTTCAATAAAGTAGCAGGGAAATTTGACCAGGTGTTGAGTGGATCTGATCGTTTGGCAGCAGAGCAAACAATCGCACGACTAAAAGCCGAAATGCCTGCTTTTGAATTTCGTGTGAAAAACGCTCAAGAAAAATACGATCTTGAATTAAATAAAAAACCTAGCAAGTTCTTAAAATTCATTCTTTTTCTTCTATCGATTTTAAGCATTTTATATATCTTGATTGTTATCATAGGAACAATTTTCAGTGGTACTCCCCCAATGGAAGTCATCGTCTTAGCAATCGTTGCAGTGGTTTTACTGGTTTTTTCCAGGGCAGGTATCACTGCCATGAAAAAGAAAGCTGATAATAAAGCGAGAATTCTTTCCCTAAAAAATGATTTGGAACAAGCTCTAAAAGAATATCAGGAAAGAAAAAATCAGCTTGAACAATTACATCGTTATACTGCAGAAAGATAAATATTTTCCATCCCAATAACATTACATCGCAAGGAACATTTTTAAAATGAAGACAGTATACCCAATATTTATGATATTTATATTTGCGTTGTTGTTATCTGCTTGCAGCCCTGCTCTAGTAACCACCAAACCAACCATAGAGATAAACATCTCCCCCAGTGCTACCCTCGCCCCAACCCAATCCAATACCGCAACCATACCGCCTGCTCCAACTGCCCTCCCAACTCCGACTGAATCACCTGCACCAATCCCAGTACAATTGCCTATGAATCCAACCGGGATGGCAATTTTAAAATTTATTTAATAAATCCAAACGGCAGCAATCCCGTAAACCTGGTTATTCGATAATCCAACTGGTATTTCACAGTTCTACGCAGATTTTGTTGAAGCAGGCTCGGATATCATCCTGACCTGTACCTTTGGTGGTAATCGTACCCGTTTGACACATGCCAATCTGGCACAGAAAATTGTTGGAGTCAATCAGTCAGCCGTCCAGTTGGCGAAAGAAGTGACCCATGATAAAAATGTCCTGGTGGCAGGCTCCCTCGGGTCTACCGGGGAGATGATGCAGCCATTTGGCAGCATGAGCGTAGAACAGGTATTTGATATTTACGCTGAAAACACCACAAAACCTATCTGGTTCAAACCGAATGCCGGTTTACCTACCTCCAACCCGGATGGCAGCACCAGCTATGATGTCACTCCGGAAATGATGGGTGCTCAGGTTCCAGGCTGGATTACAGCGGGAGCGCGCCTGGTAGGTGGCTGTTGTGGCACCAGTCCGGAGCATCTGGCTGCCATTGCTGGAGTGGTTAAGCGAAAATAAAACCACGATCCTCTACATTTGAATTGGGATAATTGATATTATAATACAAGGGGTAAAGGATCGGAGAACCCTTCCCGGGGTTGAAAATGGTGTCTATTCTCCGATCCTTCACCCCTACCGCCCAATCCACCAAATTCTCCATCATGGAAATGTTTTTTGGAATGATGTGGTTTATATGCTTTCATTGTCCCCTTTCAAAATCCGGATGAAGATACCATAATCATTGTTTGATGAGGGGATAAAAAATTCCAGTCATATCGATGGAATGTCGATGATAATTTCACCATTCGGTGCATATTGCCGGCATCACGCGTAGGGGTGAAGGATCGGAGAACGCTTCCCGGGGTGGAAAATGGTGTCTATTCTCCGATCCTTCACCCCTACCGCCCAATCCACCAAATCCTCCATCATGGAAATGTTTTTTGGAATGATGTGGTTTATTCGTTTTCATGGGTTGGTCGTATTGATGGTTTGCTTCGAACAACACGGTTGCCTGTTTTGAATGGCATGGTCAGGAAATATGATTATTCCTCCATGATGGAGGATCATTTTTGGATAATGACATAATATTTCAATTAATTGAGGAAACCAAATTAGTCCATCCGTGTCATTTTCACAGCAATGACGTACGGATCTTCAATTCTCCGTCCCACCACCAGCAATTTCTCTCCAAAATTTGGCATCAAATCGTAATACTTATACGATCTTGGATCTTCAGGGGTTTCTGTCAGCAATTCGGTACGTTTCAGCAAGGGTAAAATCAAATAATCCTGGTTGGGTTGGTCAAGCATAAACGCCTCTGTCTCGCCACTGACATAGAACACAACCCCCTGTATTTCCTGCAGGTTTGCGTAATAACTCTCCACCTCAAATGTAGTCTGATCTTTGCTCCACTTACCCAATGCTGTGATCTGATCACCTATTTCGGCTGGCATTTCAACCAACCAATCAATCCCCTCCCAAAATATGGTACTTTCGGATGTGTTTAATAAGACTTCTTTCCCTTCGGATTGTTGAATGACCATCTCGTTTCCATCAATATTGACTAACTTGCCCTCAATTCTGGAAACATCGGTTGCGATGGTCGAAACAGAATTCTCAGACGATAAACCTGTGTTGCCAGCACAGGCTGTCAGCATGGAAAACAAAAAAAGAATAATCATCTTCAGGATGAAGCTCATTGTTATTTTCAATTCATCTCCTGGTTATCCTCACGTCTTGATTCTGAAATGGCGCGAATTGAACCGCGTTCTATGATTTTTGTGGGAAAAATTACCTGTCGTTCTTCCGGTTGGTGGCCTTCCACCAGCTCAATCAGCATTCGAACCGACTTCTCTACAATCTGTTCCAACGGATACCTGACCGTGCTTATGCCTGGCCATATTTCCTTGCTGTGGGTAATATCGCCAAAGGCAGCCAGAGAAACCTGCCCGGGGACATCAATTTTCAATTCATTCAAAGCATACAGCGCACCAGCCGCTGCCTCATCACTTAATGCAAAAATCGCTGTAGGAGGTTCCTGCAACCCCATCAACATCCGCGCAGCGTTATATCCACCAGTAAAATTGTTCTCGGAATCAACCAGGTATTTTACAGCAAACGGGATTGAATGTGCTTCAACGGCTGCTTTGTAACCAAACAGCCGATCCAGGCTGGAGCGATGGTTGCGTAAACCCATTAAACAGCCAATCCGGTGGTGCCCCTGTTGAATCAGATACTCTGTCATCTGATACGCACCGGTGAAATCCTCGGCAGAGACATAGGGTGTCCCTCCGGTGGGCTGCAATGGCGCGATATGAACGTGCGGAATACCTGATGATTTGATCAAATCAATCAGAAAAGGATCACTATCGCAGGGCGGGGTTGTGACCAGTCCGTCGATTCGTTTTTGTTGAATCAGAGCGGTGATCTTATCCCGTGAACGAGAAAAAGAAGGGTAATAGGTTTGTACCAGAATTTCATAATTACCTTCATAACCCAGATCCAGTACTTTGGAGATCACCGTGGATTGAAAAGATCCAGAGGAATGCAGCAGGATACAGATCACATAGGATTTCTTTTGCACCAACTGACGAGCGGAGATGTTGGGTACATATCCCAGTTCCGCAATTGCATTCAATACCCGTTCACGCAACGCCGGTTTCACATATGGTTCATCATTCACCACCCTTGAAACAGTTTTGATCGAGCACCCTGCAAGGCGAGCAACTTCTTTAATGGTTACAGCCAATTTTCCTCTTTGAATTTGGTTTCCGTGATTTTACTAAGCTATTTAATAATTATAATCCACGCCAGCCTTTTCAATCCTTGTTCACTGATTTTTTTAAAGTTGTCTTGAAAAGTTAAAGTAATTATTGTAATATCTTAGTGGAGCAAAGAGCCGTTCAGGATTCATATGAAAATAAATATCCAATCAAATAACATCCTTCTTTGGGGTCTCAGTTTTGGTCTCCCCTGGTTGCTTATCATTTTTCCCGGAATTTCCACTTTTAACAAAAATATCAAATCATGGTTCGACTTATGGAGTATTTTGGGGGAGATAATTATTCCTTGTGCAATTCTTGGTGTCCTCCCTGCATTATTACAATCCTTTATCTTGAAAGATCATAAACAGATTGCCAGAACCTGGGCAATTGTTTCGACTATTGCTTACAGCCTTGCTTTACCTTTTGGATTAATTCTATCCACATTCAGTCCATTCGTATTCAATCCAAATCTCACATTCGATGGGTCAACCATCATGATCCCCCCTGTTCCAATGGCAATGATAATCGGAGGAATGCTTGTAGGTCTTATTCAATTAACAGTCATTTCTAAACTCAAGCTTGATAGGAAGATGCAGGTGTCAAAGCTCTTCTGGTTATTAACCTCCATGTTATCCTGGGGGTTAAGTTTTTGGTTATGGAAGATTCTGGAAAATTCAGGAATTTCGCTGAGAATAGTCAGTTTTCTCTCCGGCTGTTTCATAGGTCTGGTTATGGGATTCGCTTTTGTCATCATTACAAGGAACAATCACAACATCAAATTAAACAATTGAAAAAGTGCGAATTATAGGTGTTTCCTCCTTTGCTGCATATAAATTCAGAGAAGGAAGAAATAACTGATTTTTAATATTGCCAATGTTGTCGATTTCATTATAATCAAATCATATTTTTGATCATTCGAAAGGAAAGAATATGGCCAATTCTAATCCCAAAAATCGCAAAGCAGACCTGCTGACTGTCCTCCAACTTGGAAAACTTCACTAATTTATCATTTCCACAAATCTTCAATCCAACACAAAATAGTGTCATTTCAATAATTAGCGGTCAGGGTGTTTTTGGCGTGCATCCGCACGCCAAAAACACCCGTTTGCCCCGATTTATTGAGATGATACACAAAATACCTATTAAGAGGAAGTATGAAAAAACAAGCTGTATTTTCCCTGACATTATTTATTATGATATTTTTGACACTCGCTTGCGCAATCGGCTATGAAGGGTTACAAATAAGTGATGATCCAGAACCTATTGATCCGATCAGTGAGTTGATTGCCCAACAAACCTCTGAAGCAAACATGGCAGTGGTTCCTGAGCAGGAAAGCCAGGAATCGACTGAGGTAGAAAATCAAGCTCCTGTAAAGCCAGTCGAGTCTAATTCTTCAGAGGTTGCTTCTAATTTAAGTGGTGCCAACGAATATTCGGTTACCGCTCAAAATTTTAGTTGTACCTGCAGTGTGGATGGGAATAACATGTTGGTGGAATTAAAATTCAGCGGTGATCAACTCGAATATGCAGGTAATGTATATGACAAAATTGCAGAAAACACTTACAAACGGTCTTACATGGGTTACTACATACTGGAGAGCGGTGAAGGTGAAAATAAGACCAGTACGCAGGTAGATGAAGAACGTCACGACATCATTATTCTCACGGAGGATGGCTTCATCTCCGAACATTATCAGGGTGATGAGAGCTCTCCATGCTGTTATCACACCTTTACGCTGAATAAATAAATACAATTTTCTCAGGCTTTCCAATCGCTTAACATAAATATCAAAAAAGATTGGCACAAGACGTATTCCCCAGTGCCGATTGCACAAACCGTCGTCTTGTTATTAAGTAATTGTCGTTGGTGGGTTGTAATCAATTCAACTGTCAATCAATTCATCTTGTCAAGGCAAGATAGAAATGTCCTAATCAGAGCAAAATAGAAATGTCCTAAAATGGGAAAAACATTTCTCAAAACCACTTCCAGAAAGAGAGCATTCCTTCGGCAGGGGCACCGTCAAGGGTGGT
>Ga0209163_1003338_pt1 | contig 11961 bp, 7 predicted proteins | sample MTBAKSrepl2MetaG_FD_187457 | JGI IMG/M metagenome (GOLD analysis project Ga0209163, IMG submission 187457) | Enrichment culture microbial communities om Arthur Kill intertidal strait, New Jersey, USA, that are MTBE-degrading - MTBE-AKS2 (Arthur... | ecosystem: Environmental > Aquatic > Marine >...
AGCCCTCGGCTCGCTTCCGCATAGTCTGCCGGCGTGAAGCTCCTGTCCAAGGGCGGTCTGAGCCACGTCAGGCTGATTCGGCTCAAATCCCAGAGATGCTGATGGGTGTCAATGATTGTGACGACGGCCTCTTCGCCGCAGACAGGCCGCACCCGGGATGCCACGGTTGCGGCTGCAGCTACCTGAGACGCCTTCCCGAGAAACCTGCGACGGCTCATGTCCATGGTCGAAATCTCCTTTGAGTATTGCTTCCCAGATAGTACTCTATACGGCAAGATTCAGCCATTTGAAAGGACAGGGTATGAAGCGACACGCCGTGAAGATCTGCCCCCGAACAGGCAAAGCGTTTTCCACCGAGCGACCGCAACGTTGGCCCGCGCTGCTGTTGCCCATCACCGGCTTGGTCGCGCTGGTCTGGTTCCTCGTACGGGTTGTTCCCAAGCCCAGCCGGGCGGCGTATCCGTGCCAGCGGATGGCCATGTCGCTGGCGAGCGGGTTTGTCGTTTGGCTCACAGGTGTGGTCGGCTCCGTGATCCTGTACCGCCGGGCCAGGCGCCTGCTGGACCGGTCGCGCTATGTGCTGGCCGCGGTTTGCGCGGTGGCCGCGGTGGCCGTGATCTGGACTTGTATCGGCGTTACCGAGGACAACCCGGCCACGGCTGCCTTCTCGCCGAGCGAGCCGGCGAACAGCCCGATGGGAATCGCCAAGGGGATCCATCCCGGTCGTGTCGTGTGGGTTCGCGATGCCAAGGCTGCCAAGTGGGACGGCGCCACCGGCAACTGGTGGGACGAGGGCAACACCGACCAGAAGGTCGTCGACGCCATGATGTCCTCGATGATGCAGAAGCTCACGGGCGAATCGAGCGATGCGCAGGCTTGGGATGCCCTGTTCCGGCACTTCAACAAGACCCACGGCTTCGGCGACGCGGGCTACCAGAAACCCGAGAAGATCGCCATCAAACTCAACATGAACCAGGACCGTCCACGGCCCTGGCAGCCGAACGCGGGCATGCCGAGTCCGCAGGCGGTTTACGCGCTCGTGCACCAGCTCATCAAGACTGCGCGCGTGCCCGGCTCGGCCATCACGCTCTACGATGCCACGCGCTACATCGGGGATCCGATCTATAACAAGATCCACGGGGATCCCGACCGGGAGTTTCAGAGTGTTGCCTTCGTCGTTTCGCCCAAGAACGCGGGCCATGGCCGTGTGGCGGCAGTGCACGATACCGCCAACCCGCTTCACACCACCGCCGGCACACTGTACCTGCCTACGTGCGTGACCGAAGCCAAGTACCTGATCAACATGGCCCTGCTGCGGGCGCATACCCTCTGCGGCGTGACCCTCTGCGCCAAGAACCACTTCGGCTCGACGTACTTCCCCGACCACGGCTGGACGCCCCAACCTCTGCACGACTCCAGCAGCCGCAAGCTGCCCATGGGCTCATACAACTGCCTCGTGGACCTCAACGGACACAAGCACATCGACGGCAAGACGCTCCTCTATATGATCGACGCCCTCTACCCTGCGAAGAACCAGACCGCCGGCGTCATCCGGTTCGCGTCGTTCGGCAACGACTGGTTCTCCAGCCTGCTGGTGTCGCAGGACATGATCGCCCTCGATTCCGTGGGACTCGACTTCCTCCGAGCGGAGCAGGCAGTGAACCCGGTGTTCACCGACGTCGTGGGCAATCCCGACAACTACCTGCACGAGGCCGCCACGGCGCCCAAACCGTCTTCCGGGACGAAGTACGACCCAGAAGGCGACGGCCAGATTCTGGAAAGCATGGGTGTTCACGAGCACTGGAACAACCCATCCGAGCGAAAATACTCCCGCAACTTGGGCACAGGAAAGGGTATCGAACTCGTGCAGCAGCACTCCTCGGCAATCAGCGCGACGGCACAGGCCAATGGTCTATCCGCAGTCGTTCATGTGCCTGTGATGCGGTAGTCCTGTTTGTTGTGTGCCCGCAGGGGCATATCAAGATAACGCCTCACGGCGTCACTACAAACGAGCCTGGCGCAACAATCCAGGAATGTGCCATCTCTCAGATAGCATCAGAAAGAGTGAGAATATGAAGACCGTGGATCCGCAAGACTCTCTGTCCGTCCTCATCTCGCGGCGGACCCTGGTGCGGGGCGTGGCGGCCGCGACAGTTGGAGAAGGCCATGCGGGAGTTCCCGGTGATCTACGTGCCCTTCGGCCTCATCGAATGGCATGGAAGGCATCTGCCGCAGGACCAGCGGTCGTTCATGCTGCCGGCCATCAGCCCGGAGCATTGGTGGATGGTCTGACCATGAAAGGCACGCGAATGAATGATCTGGGAACCATGACGAGAGTGGGAGCGATACTCCTGACTCTCACGACGATTCTCTACGCCTCAGGGGCAACGCGTGCGAACGAACGAGAGACAGCGGACAAGTCCGTCGTGACCGCGACGAACCGCCCGATGCGACAGTTGCAGAGCCTGACCTTGGCGGTCGGCCAGACCGAGGGTGACCTGCAGGGCAAAGACGACAAGATCATCCAGGCCGGCGTCGAGTACCTGCATCGCCTGGGTGGCGGGACCCTTCGCGTTCTTCCTGGTGTATACACACTACGAAACGCGATTCACTTGCGTCCGAACATCGCGCTCCAGGGTTCGGGAGAAACCACCGTCCTGCGGAAAGCCGACGGCGTGGTGACTGCCCTCGTCAGGGATTCCGACTGGTACGAGTACGGCGTTCAGGTCAAGGACGCCAAGGGATTCGCGCCGGGCGACGGCATCATGCTCCGGTCCAAGTCAGGCCCGGGAGAGTGGCAGTTCGACGTGCTCCGCGCGACGGTCACGGCTGTCCAGGGGGACGTCTTGTCCCTGGACCGCCTGACCCGGGAGAACTTCTGGATCGAGAAAGAGGCCACCGCCGCGACGATCTTTCCGATCCTGACCGCCGAGAATGTCGACGACGTGCAGGTGCGAGACCTCGTCCTCGACGGCAATCGGGCCGGGAACGAGTACATCAACGGTAACTTTGCCGGGGCGGTCTTCATCCAGAACTGCAACCGGTGGCGGTTCACGAATATCATCGCAAGAGACTACAACGGCGACGGGTACAGCTTCCAGGTTTGCGATGACATCGAGTTCCGGACCTGCCAGGCGGTGAACAACGCCGGGCTCGGATTCCATCCCGGCAGCGGCTCCCAACGGCCGGTCTTCCGTGATTGTGTCGCTCAGGGCAACAATCTGGGCTTGTTCTTCTGCTGGAGTGTCTCCGACGGCCTGGCCGAGGACTGCACCTTTTCGGAGAACAGGAACTTCGGTATCAGCATCGGCCATCGCGACACAGACAACGTGATCAGGAATTGCACCGTCGAGAGAAACGGAGAGGTGGGGATTCTGTTCCGAGCGGAGGCCGGGGACTTTCGCTGCGGCCATCGCAACCGGATCGAACGCTGTATCGTTCGGGACAACGGCACAAAGCAAACTGGCGTGGGCATCGACATTCGGGGAAAGACCGAGGACATCACGATCCGCAGCACGCGGCTGGAGAGCACACCGGCCGGAAGCCAGAAGACCGGTATCCGAATCGGTCGAGAGGCTCAGCGTATCCTTCTGGAGGACAACACATTCGTGAGCTGCCCTGTGTCGGTCGAGGACCTGCGAACACAAGTACCGCCATCGCGGTAACTCCCCACCCGAAGTATCCAGTCCGAGACACGGAACCTCTCACTCCGAGGAGCGCAGTGACGACGCAATCGTAACCCCTACTGGGAGATGGCTTCGCTTCGCTCGCAGGCAAGTGCCATCCTACAGACCTGCTGAAATCCCCAGCTCCAGCACGCCATAGCCGTCGATCTCGAAGTGCTCGACCACGATTTCGACCGTCTTGTCCCGCGCGAGTGTCAGCACGCCGGTGTCGCGCGTGGGTCCGTGCCAGGCCCAGTTCTCGATGATCTGCCGGCCGTCGATGGTCACGCGGACTCCGTCATCGCTGAGCGTCGTGAATTGCCAGGTACCGGCCGCCAGCGGCAACCGCGTTCTGGCGATCATGCCGAAGTGGTCGCCTCCGAGCTTGGCCGCCGTGATGGCCTCCGAGAGCTTCTGCTCGCTGGGGCCGCCGTATCCATACTTGAACACCAACTGCTTTATGCGTCCTGAGACAGCTTTCTCTCCTTGGGAGAGCTTTCGCCACCCTTCCATGTCGTCCCGCGGGTCCGTGGCTTTGGTCCACGGGAAGAACGTCACGTCCCAGACCGCCGAGATCAGCGTGCCGCGAATCTCCTGCTTCCAGTTGGGCGCCTTCAACCGCACAGTGTAGGGATGCACACCGGACTGGTCCGCCGCCACAGTGTATACCGCTCCGCGCAGTGGGTCTTCCGGGTGGCTCAGTCGGCCCCGGACGTGGCGGCCCTCGACCGTGACCTCGGTGCCCGCCGGGAGGCGATACAGGTCGTAACACACAAGAGCACCCTCTTCCCGACCCAGCCGGACCAGAGGCGTTTCATGATCCCAGGGCCCCCACTCCGTCATGATGATGTTCCACCGGCCAGGCAGATGCCTTGCCTCTACCGGTCGCCTTGTGCTGTAGGCCGTGTACACCGGCGGCTCTACCGCGTCATTTGAGTCTGCGATCTTCCGGATGACAGTCTCCTCATCTCTCAGCATCTCCTTCTCAACGCGCTCTATTGTGTTCGCGCCGAGGATGAGTTCGTTGCGTCCGCGGAAATGAAAGGCGAGTTCGTCGTGTGCGAAGCGGTTGCCGCTGATGACGTTGTCCCTCGATTCGACGCCATTGGCCTTGGCCCAGGGTTTGTCGGCGAAGTCACCGGCCGGGTCACACCACAGATGGACGCCGCACTTGTTTGCCTGGAAGACGTTGGCCAGGATGCGATTGTCCTTCCCGTGCTCGATGTTGATGCCGCCGCGTTCGAGACCGTAGGCCATCTCGCCGTTGCCTTCGACGTGGTTCCGCGCGATCAGCGTGTCCTGCGAGTAGCCGCCCCAGATGCCGCAGATGGCGTTTTCGCGGAGGCGGTTGTCGTAGAAGACGTTCCCGAATGAGAATGTCATCTCGATTCCGTGCGCCGGTGCGTACGAGAAATCGTTGCCGATGAGCAGGTTGTCGTTGTTCCCGCGGCGCTTGTACCAGTCGGACGGGTGGTCGCCGGTTTCGCCCAAGGCCTCTTTGCCCGCGAATCCGAAGAAGCCGTCGCCGCTGTGGGTGGCGGAGTTCTCCGCGATCACATTGTCGCAGTTTTGCTCGAACATCAAGATGCCGGCGGAGTCCTGCCCGCGGTTGTACACATGATGGCTGTACCCTCGGACGCAGAAGTCGCACGCGTTGCGCGTGATCGCGTTGCGGCTGCTTCGCCACATCGCGATGCCCCAGCCGGAATTGAACGAGAAATCGTTGTCGTAGACCCTCGAATCGGTGACGCGGTCGATGCACAAGGCGTTCTGGCCGTGGCGGACCTTGCAGTTGTGCACCGTGATCCGGTTCGAGTCCTCGACGTACATCGCGGCGCCGTAGTTGTTCAGCCACTGGTTCTCGTCGTTATCGTGCGGGAAGAGCCAGTCGCTGCTGTCCTCGGCCGCGGGTGTGGATTTCAGGCGGGCCCGCCGGTTGTCGGAGGCATCAATTGCGTCGAGGGTGAGGCCGTCGGCCCTCGTGGCCCAGAGGCCGCCCCAGAAGCCGCTGATCCGAGCGCCCCTGATTGTGACGTTGGACTGTCCGCCGAGGCGGATGCCATAGCCTTTGTACTCATCCGGCGGCGTGTCTTGTGACGAGCCTCGCAGGTGCGCGCCGGGGGCGAACCGGACCTCGATATCCGAAGCGACGATCCGGATTACGCCGTTGCCGTTGGTGTCCTCAATAACGGTGCCGGGAGGGACAACGACCACACACGATCTGTCGATCCGAACGTCGTCCGTTGTGACATGCACAGTCGGCGATGGTGAAGCCGCCGCCATCCAGGCTGCGGATGCGATGATCATGGTTCTGAACAAGATGCCAGCCTCTATTCCGTAGTCCTGGGGAACTCCGTCACACGGATGTTCGTGCATCCGTAGGGCATGAGCGTCAAGTCCTCGACGGGCTCTTTCGAATCCTGTACTCCCGGCGGGACTTCCGCCGCCCAGCCGTGGGCCAGCTTCCAGCCCGGAATCTTGCGGCCTTTGGCTTGGGCGATCACGCCCGCGCCGTCCGGCGAGAAGGGGACCTCGCCCACCGGTCTCTCCTCGAACGTGACGCTCGTCTCGGGCTTCGCTTCGTCCAGGATCAGACCGTAGTCCCACGGCATCGTCGGTCGGACCTCGAAGTCGCCGTGCGGGAGTTCGCGGTGCGGCTTGTCCGCGTTCACGCGGGTCCAGGTCTCGCCCAGCTTGAGCGAGTAGACGAGCGGGCCGCGCTCCACCGCGACGGCGTCGTTGTACCGCCGCGAAGTCTTGACCTTCATCGGGAAATGCAGATTGACCTCAACCGCGCCTTTCCACTCGCGCTCGACCTCGTGGAATGAGCCGGGCTTGAGGCGCTTCTCCGATCCCTCCGCCACGCGAACCGTCGCGCCTTCGGCCCACTCAGGCACGCGCAGAACCAGCGGGAACCGAGCCGTCTTCTCGGTCGTCACCGTGATCTTGAGCGTCTCGCGGAACGGGTAATCGGTGTCGAGCGTCACGCGGACGGGTGTGCCGTGTGTTTCGAACTTGGCGGAGCTTGGCGCATAGGCCACGGCGGCGATCCCCTCGCCCGCGCGCATCCAGAGGTGGGCGGCGAACTTGGGCCAGCCCTGGTGCATATTGGCGGTACAGCAGCCGTAGTTCGGTTCCAGGCCGTAGAGATTCGATTCCGGGCCGTTCGTCGACCACATGTGGTCTGGATTGATCGTGCACTGGACTTGGTTGACCTGCTGGTCGTACTGGTGCGACCACATGTCGGGCGCGAACGTCGCCGGCAGGGCGTTGAAAGCGATCCGCTCCAGGCGGTCGCCGAAGGACGCATCGCCTGTCACGGAAATCAGGTGCTCCAGCGAGTACATCGCCTCGACCACCGCACAGAGTTCGGTCCCCTGGACGGGGTTCTTGCCGGAGAGGCATTCGTCACCGGTGAACATGCCGGTGGCCTGGCCGTGGTAGCGGTCGAGGATCTCCAGCATCCGGGCAGGGAAGGCCCGCTCGGCATCCCGGCAGGTCAGACGCCAGGACAAGGCATAAGCCTTCAGAGCCATGCCCGTGTTGACGACGTGCTTGTCGTATCGCCACAAGCCGCGACGCGGCGTGGGCGTGGTGATATCTTCGGTCTCGTAGAAGGACATGTAGTTGAAGCCCTGCTCGTGGAGCTTGCGGGCCAGGTCCAGCAGCCAGGCCTCCCCGGTCTTCTCAGAGGCATAATAGACCGGGATCAGCCCCTCGAACCAGCGGAACTTGCCCCAATTGAAGAGAGGCGTCCGGCCGAGTGCGTCGAGTGTCGCCTTGAGATTCCGCATGACTGCCCCAAGCACCGCGGCATCGCCGGTCGCCTCGTGGTATTGGACGAGCACCTTGTTCGCGAGCAGGATGGCCCAGAGGTCGTAGGGTTTGGCGCTGGCGTCGAGCGGGTAGGGTGCGTACCAGCCGTCGGGCCGTTGGTGGGCGACGATGTGATCGACGTATCGTTTCACCTTCGCCTGAAGGGCCTTGTCGTTCAGGACCCAGGCCAGCGGCACGACGCCGTCGAGCCAGTAGGGGGCCCGTTCCCAGCCTTCGGCCTTGCCGCCGAACCATTGACTCTGGCCGACATCGGGCCAGAACTCATCAAGGTGTCCGCTCAGACCGTCGGCCTGGAGGCGAAGCTGCCGTTGGAGCCAGCCCTCAGGGGTGACCGTGCCCAGCGGTAGGGGACGGAATGCCGGCTCGGCCAACCCGGAGGCGGACTGGCGGCCCCGCGGGGAACCCGCAGCTTGGACATGGGTCAGCGGCGAGGCAGCGAGGGCGGCTGCCCCGGTCGCGATACCGGCAAGGAACTGACGACGTTTCATGGACGACATAGTCATGTTTCCCTTCCTGAACTACTGGGCCCTTCGATGGATCCACGATCTGCACAAGCACAGTATGTCATTGCGAGCGGAGCGAAGCAATCTCCCATTCGTGGGATTGAGATGGCTTCGTCGCGGTGCTCCTCGCCATGACATACCCGAACGACAAAGACGCTTATCGCACTAAGTGCTTGTACTTGATCCGATGGGTTTCGTCGGCGGCTTTGCCGAGTCTTCTCTTCCGGTCGGCCTCGTAATCGGAGAAGTTGCCTTCGAACCAGCGGACCTGGCTGTCGCCCTCGAACGCCAGGATGTGCGTCGCGATGCGGTCGAGGAACCATCGGTCGTGACTGATCACGACGGCACAGCCGCCGAACCGCTCCAGGGCCTCCTCCAACGCGCGCATCGTGTTGACGTCGAGGTCGTTTGTGGGCTCATCGAGCAGCAGGACGTTGGCGCCTTCCTTGAGCAGGCAGGCTAAGTGGACGCGGTTCCGCTCGCCGCCGGAGATGGCGGTGACCTTCTTCTGCTGGTCCGTGCCCGAGAAGTTGAAGCGTGCGACGTAGGCCCGCGAGTTCACTTCGAGCTTGCCCAGGCGGATCGTGTCCCGCCCGCCGGAGATCACTTCCCAGATCGTCTTGTCCGGGTCGAGCGTGGCGCGGTCCTGGTCCACGTAGGCCAGACGTGCCGTGTCGCCGATGGTGATCGTGCCGGAATCGGATTTCTCCTGCCCGGTGATCATCTTGAAGAGAGTCGTCTTGCCCGCGCCGTTGGGTCCGATGATGCCCACGATGCCGCCGGCGGGCAGATCGAACGACATGTCCTCAAAGAGGAGCCGGTCTCCGAACGCCTTGGATACGCCCTGCGCGCGGATCACCAAGTTGCCCAGTCGCGGCCCCGGCGGGACGTAGATCTCCAGGTCCTTGTCCTGTTTCTCCGTGTCCTGGCTCAGGAGGGCCTCATAGGCGTTGATGCGGGCCTTGCCCTTGGCCTGGCGGCCCTTGGGCGACATGTGAATCCACTCCAGTTCCCGCTGGAGCGTCTTCTGCCGTTCGGTCTGGGCCTTCGTCTCCTGTTGCAGGCGGGTCTGTTTCTGTTCGAGCCACGAGGAGTAGTTGCCCTTCCAGGGGATGCCGTAGCCGCGATCCAGCTCCAGGATCCAACCGGCGACGTTGTCCAGGAAGTACCGGTCGTGCGTGACCGCGATCACCGTGCCGGCGTACTGTTGAAGGTGCCGCTCCAGCCACGCGATCGTCTCGGCGTCCAGATGGTTCGTCGGCTCGTCGAGCAGCAGGATGTCGGGCTTCTGGAGCAGCAGTCGGCATAGCGCCGCGCGTCGCTTCTCGCCGCCGGAAAGCACGCGCACCGGCGTATCGCCCGGCGGGCAGCCCAGCGCATCCATCGCCATCTCCAGACGCGATTCGATATCCCAGGCGTCCAGCGTGTCGATCTGCTCCTGCAATTGCCCCTGGCGCTCCAGGAGTTGGTTCATTTCGTCGTCGGACATCGGCTCGGCGAACCGGTCGCTGATCTGGTTGTACTCCTTCACCAAGCTGACCACGGCCTGCAACCCCTCTTCGACCACGTCCTTGACGGTCCTATTGGGGTCGAGCTGCGGCTCCTGTTCGAGGAACCCCAGCGTATAGCCGGGCGACAGCACCGCTTCGCCGCCGTGCTCGCGGTCCACGCCCGCCATGATCCGCAGCAGCGAGCTCTTGCCCGCCCCGTTGAGGCCCAGAATGCCGATCTTGGCCCCGTAGAAATACGAAAGCGAGATGTCCTTCAGCACCACCTTGCTGTTGTACGTCTTGCTGACGCGCATCATCGAGTAGATGATCTTCTCCGCACCATTGCTCATTCTGAACCAGTCTCCATTCGTCATGTCCGCCCAGGAGCGGGCGCCGCGCGTACCACCCCCGAGTCGTCTGCATATCATACGGGTGCCCCGATTCGGGTCAAGCGAAGTTCGGGCGACGCGGGGTCCTTGTCGATTATGGACGTGGCGCGGCAAACCGCCGTTCTGCACCGCAGGCGGCGCCCTCAGCGGTCACGTGAGCCAACGGTGGTCGGGGTTCTTCACGTAGAGTCTCTGGACGTGCCCGCAGGCGGTGCACAGATCCACCCGGAGGGGCTCGGTGCCGACCAGGAGCAGGCCGTCCTTGAACTTGGGGCCGACGTGTCCTACTTCAACGGTCAGGCCGAGCTGAACGCCGAGAGCCAGATCCCTGCTGCCGCAGTGGGAACATACTGCCGTCGGCCGGTCGTCGCTCATGGCTGCCTCTGCAAGGTGCCTTGTTCGAGTTGCTTGAGAAGCCCTTCCGTGTGCTTGCTGACGGCCGGGATCTGGATCACCTGGCTGTTCGGTCGCGCGGGCAGGCAGATGGTCAGCGTGTCTTTCGCCCAGGCGAGGAGGCTGCCCGTCGGAAATACCGGGACGATCTGTCCTCGGATCCAGGCGTAGGTCATGTCCGCGGTGGCAAAGTAGACGATCAGCCGATCCTGATCGGCGACGACAGAGGTGACGGGTTCGTCAACCGCGGCCAGAAGGACCGTGGCAATCTGGCTCTCGTCGCCGTCCGCCGCCGGAGCCGGGTCTGCGACCTTGACGATGTTGCCGCCCGAGGCAACCAGGCAGCCGCCGCGAACGGCGCACAAGGCGCGCGGCCGATCCTCAGTGGTCAACAAGGTCTGCATCTGTCCCTTGACGCTGCCGGCCAGACCGATGCGCATCAGGTGAGCGCCCTGGCCTCGCGCCGTGAGCACATAGGCGAACTCGCGGTCGCAGGAAAGCGCGAGCGCATCATCCGGCAGGTTGTGGAGCGGGACCAGGTAGCCGGCTACACACGCCGACAACACCCGCGGACGCAGCACGAGAACAACGCCCTCGTGGGTCACCGCGACGCCTCGGATATCCCGGCAGGGATCGATCAACAGGTCTTCCACGCGACGGCGAGCGGGTTCATAGCGCATCACTGTCGTCGGGGTGGTCAGGTAGAGTGAGCCGGAGCCGTCGGCCGCCACCGGGCCGGACAGTTCGAGGTGCAGCTCTCCGGCCTGCTGCGGACTGATCTGCACGCGCGGGCCGCCCGTCTGGCAGCCGATGGCTGAAACCGCGATTGCCAGCAGGAACGCGTGTCTGGTCATGCGTGTCTTCACTTGCCCAGCTCCTTCTTGCCTTTGCACAACGGACATCGAATTGGCTTGCCGCGGCATTCCGGGCAGGCGATCTTGCCCGTCCCCCGGCACTTGCCACAGGCGATCTTGCCGTCGCCGCCGCAACGGTGGCATGCGACGGTGCCGCTGCCGCCGCAGCGGTGGCAGGTGACCTTGCCGTCCCCGCCGCAGGTGCCGCACTCTCCGCCGCTGCCGGTTCCGCCGCAGGAGCTGCAAGTCTGGCTCTTGGGCACCTGCACAGTGTAGTATCGCGTCTCATAGTGACGGTTGTAGACCGGATTGCCTGCGTCATCGAAGCCGATCTGATCGACGACCAGCTCCTGGCGGCTCTGGATCTCGGATTCGTAGACGGTGACTTGACCGTCGCCGCCGCAGGTGTAGCATTTCAGCGAGCCGGACCCGCTGCAGCGGCTGCACGACTCGATACCGGTCTGATTGCAGGTAGTGCAGATCAATTCGCCTCCGCCCTCGCAGGTGGGGCAGGGGAACTGTAGCTTGCCGTTGCATTTGGTGCACGTTACCGTCCGGGTGTTCTTGCAGGTGGCGCAGTCCAGTTCGCCCTTAGCGGAGCAGTAAGGGCAGTCGACTGGGCTGGTCAACAGCTTGGCGACCTTGGCCGAGTAGTTGGCGATTGTGGAGGATAAGGTGCGGCTGCCCCGTGTCAGGCCATGCACCTTCACCGGCGCCGAGACCTGTCCCTCCACACCTACGGACACCTCGGCCAGCTTGCTCCAGGTCTTGGGCGTCTTGACGAAGTCGTACCCGGCGGCCACGCTCAGCTCGTTCTGCGTGATGTAGCC
>Ga0209163_1003340_pt1 | contig 11957 bp, 4 predicted proteins | sample MTBAKSrepl2MetaG_FD_187457 | JGI IMG/M metagenome (GOLD analysis project Ga0209163, IMG submission 187457) | Enrichment culture microbial communities om Arthur Kill intertidal strait, New Jersey, USA, that are MTBE-degrading - MTBE-AKS2 (Arthur... | ecosystem: Environmental > Aquatic > Marine >...
TACCCCCATGCTCACCACCATCCTCCGCGCCAAAGGCACCGAGCGATGCATCGTCATCAGCGACGCTTCCCCGCTGGCGGGACTGCCGGCAGGGGACTACTGGTCGATGGGGGCCCAGGTCCGCCTGGAGGCGAACGGCAGACTCCATAACCCGGCGACCGGCTACATGGCCGGGTCCTCCGCGACCATCCTGGACTGTGCGAATCACTTAGCCTCGCTCGGCCTGGCGGGCCTGAACGAGCTTGGCGCAATGTTCTTTTACAATCCCCTGAGATTGATCAACGTATCGCCGAAGCAGATCGTGGTGTCCGAGAAGACCCTCTTCGACGCCGGGCAACGACGTGTCTTCCGTTATACGGGCATCCTGCCCGTGGAGAAATGACGAGAGGCCGGGCCAACCCCGCCGCGCGGCTGTGCGTCGGGCAGGGCCCGGGGACGCATGGGCGGGATGCCCATGCTACGAATGGAGGTTTTGGGATGAGCTCTCTGATTCTGCAAATCCTGTGTGCGACGTGTCTGGCCGCCGGCAATTCGCAGGGCGACCTGAAGTTGTGGTATAGCTCCCCTGCTCAGCAGTGGACGGAGGCCCTGCCGATCGGCAACGGCCGGCTCGGGGCCATGGTCTTCGGCGGCACCGCGGAGGATCGCTACCAGCTCAACGAGGACTCGTTCTGGTGCGGCAAGCCCCACGACTACGCCCATGAGGGCGCCGCCCGCTACCTGGCGCAGATCCGACAATTGCTCTTCGAGGGCAAACAGAGAGAGGCGGAACAGCTCGCGACGGAGCACTTCATGTCGGTGCCGCTGGGCCAGATGCCCTACCAGCCGTTCGGGGACCTGAAGCTGACGTTCCCCGGCCATGAGAAAGTCGAGGGCTACCGGCGGGAGCTCGATCTCGACACCGCGATCACCACCACGACCTATCGCCTCGACGGGGTGACCTACACCCGCCAGGCGTTCGCCAGCTTCCCGGACCAGGTAATCGCCATACGAATCCACGGCGACCAGCGCGGCAAGGTCGCGTTCACGGCTGCGCTAACCAGTCCGAACCAGGACGTGCAGACCCAGGCGGTGGCCGAGGATACTCTGGCCGTCCGCGGGCGGGCGCGCGACTATAAGACGCGCGGCGACTACGGCGTCGTCCCCGGCACGGTGAAGTTCGAGGGCCGTTGCCGCGTCCTCATCAACGGCGGCAACGCCACCGTCGATGACAAGCAAATCGCGGTGGAAGGCGCCAACGCCGCCACACTGATTCTGACGCTGGCCACCAGCGTCAAGAGCTATGACGACGTCTCCGCCGACCCGGGCGCCGCCTGTGCTGAAGTGCTCGCGAACGTGGCGAGCAAGACGCCTCGACAGGTGCGCGACGCACATCGGGCCGATCACCAGACACTGTTCCAGCGCGTGTCCATCGACCTGGGTCCGGCAACGGAGCCCGATCTGCCGACGGATCAGCGGGTGCTGAAATATGCCCAGAAGGAGGACCCGCACCTGGCGGCGCTGTTCTTCCAGTATGGCCGGTACCTGATGATCGCCAGCTCGCGCGAGGGAGGCCAGCCGGCGAATCTGCAGGGGCTCTGGAACGAGAGCCTTTCTCCCCCCTGGGACAGCAAGTACACTGTGAACATCAACACCGAGATGAATTACTGGCTGACCGAGCCCACGAACCTGAGCGAGTGCGGCCGGGCGCTGTTCGACGCGCTGGCCGACATCAGTCGGACGGGTGCCTCCGTCGCCCAGAAGCACTACGATGCCCCCGGCTGGGTCCTGCACCACAACTTCGACCTCTGGCGCGGGCCCGCTCCCATCAACGCCTCCAACCACGGCATCTGGCCCACCGGCGGCGCGTGGCTCTGCCAGCACCTCTGGTGGCATTACCTTTACACCGGCGACAAGACGTTCCTGGCCGAGCGGGCCTACCCCCTGATGAAAGGCGCCGCGGAATTCTTCGCGACCTATCTCATTGAAGACCCGCGCAGCGACCGGCATTGGCTCATCAGCGGCCCGAGCAACAGTCCCGAGATCGGCGGTCTGGTCATGGGTCCGACGATGGATCACCAGATCATCCGTTACCTTTTCGCAAACACGGCCCAGGCGGCGCGGGTGCTGGGGATTGATAAGGAGTTCGCACAGAAGCTCGATGATCTGCGGAGTCGCATCGCGCCGAACCTGATCGGCAAGCACGGCCAGCTTCAGGAGTGGCTCGAGGACAAGGACAACCCGAAGGAAGAGCACCGGCACGTCTCGCACCTGTGGGGCCTCTTCCCCGGCGAGGAGATCACGCCGGAGACGCCGGAACTGTTTGCCGCGGCCAAACAATCGCTCCTCTTCCGCGGCGACGGCGGCACCGGCTGGAGCCGCGCGTGGAAGATCAATTTCTGGGCCCGCCTGCTCGACGGGAACCACGCCCACCTGATGCTCAAGAACCTGTTGACGCTGACCTCCTCCCCGCTGACGGCCTACAAAGGCGGCGGCGTCTACGCCAATCTCTTCGACGCCCACCCACCCTTCCAGATCGACGGCAACTTCGGGGCCACCAGCGGCATCACAGAGATGCTGCTGCAAAGCCATCGCCGGAACCGCCAGGGCGATTACATCATCGATCTGCTGCCCGCCCTGCCGGACGCCTGGCCGAGTGGTTCCGTCCAGGGCCTGCGCGCCCGCGGCGGCTTCGATGTGGACCTCGTGTGGAAGGACGGGAAGCTGACCGGCGCGACGATTCAATCGCGACTGGGCCACGAATGCCAAGTCCGCACCGCCAGTCCGGTGAAGGTACAAAGCGCCGGCCGGGACATCGACGTATCGCGCCCGGCGCAGAACATCGTCGCGTTCAAGACGGAGCCAGGCATGAAGTACGGTCTCGTGTCCTCGCAGTGAGACGCGGGCGGTACGTGGGAAGCCGGTTCGTAGTGTGCCCGCAAGGGCATACTTCTTGTCTGTGACGCGTCTGGATGACATGCTGAAGAACCGCTGAAAAGGAAAGCCCTATGACATTGAACGGACGAAATCGTCGGATTGTGTGTGTCGCAACGATGATCGGGATTGGCATGGGAACCGTCGGGGCACAGGAGAACGATTCCTGGACGAGGCTCAAGCTCTGGTACCGCCAGCCAGCCCAGGAATGGACGCAGGCGCTGCCGGTCGGCAATGGCCGGCTCGGCGCCATGGTCTTCGGCGGCGTGTCGGAGGAACGGATTCAGCTCAACGAAGACACCCTCTGGGCGGGTCACCCTGTCGACCGGGACAAGGTCGGCGCGTACCGGCACCTCCCCGTGATCCGTCGCATGCTCTTCGAGGGCAGGTACGCCGAAGCCCAGAAACTCGCGCAGCAGGAACTCTTCGGCCCGCGTCTGGTCCGCAGCTACCAGACGCTCGGCGATCTCCACCTGCAATTCGACAGCGCCGGCGAGGTCACCGACTACCGGCGCGCGCTCGACCTGGATACCGCCATCGTGACGGTTCGCTACCAGCGCGACGGCGTCACCTTCACACGCGAGGCGTTCTCCAGTCCCGTTGATCAGTGCCTGGTCGTACGCATCTCGGGCGACCAGCCGGGCTCGGTCAGCCTCACCGCCCGGCTCTCGCGTTCGGAGAATGCCACCGCCGACGTCATCCTGCCCGACCGCATCGCCATGGCCGGACGAGCCATGCAGGACGGACAGCACGAAGGCGTCACCTTTGAAACCCATCTCAGGGTTTCTCGTGAGGGCGGCACTCTCACCACTCTCAACGGCGGCCTGCGCGTGCAAGGCGCCAATGCCGTGACTCTTGCGCTTGTCGCAGCCACCAACTACCGAGGCGGCGATCCCAGGCGCCTCTGCGAGCAGCAATTGGCGGCGGTCGCTCAGAAAGACTACCGCACGCTCCGCGCCGATCACGTCGCGGAGCATCAGCGACTCTTTCGGCGGGTCGAGTTGAGCCTCGGCGGAGCGGAAAAGAACGCTGTCCCAACGGACGAGCGGCTGGAGGCCGTCAAGAAAGGAGCCCAAGACCCGGACCTCGTCGCTCTCTACTTCCAGTTCGGACGCTACCTGCTGATGAGCAGTTCGCGCCCCGGCTGCATGCCCGCGAACCTCCAGGGGATCTGGTGCGAGCACATCAGCGCACCGTGGAACTCGGATTACCACATCAACATCAATATCCAGATGAACTACTGGCCCGCGGAGGTCTGCAACCTGAGCGAGTGCCACGAGCCGTTCTTCGACCTGGTCGAGAACCTCCGGCCGCGCGGCCGCCAGACCGCGCGCGACGTTTACGGCTGCCGCGGTTTCGTCGCCCATCATACGACCGACGCCTGGTGGTGGACCAGCCCGATCGGCGCCGTCGGCTACGGCATGTGGCCGATGGGGGCCGCGTGGTCCTGCCAGCATCTGTGGGAGCATTATGCCTTCACCGGCGACGCGGAATTCCTCGCCACGCGGGCCTATCCCGCCATGAAGGAAGCCGCGGAGTTCTTCCTCGACTGGCTCGTCCTGCACCCGCGCACGGGCGAGCTCGTCAGCGGCCCGTCCATCTCGCCCGAAAACCGGTTCGAAACCCCCGACGGCAAGGGCGCCCACATGACCATGGGTCCCGCGATGGACCAGCAGATCATCCATGATCTCTTCACGAACTGCCTGTCCGCCGCCGAGGCCCTCGGGATCGACGACAGTTTCGTCCGGGAGATCCGGGCCGCCCGCGCCAGGCTGGCGGGTCCCAAGATCGGTTCGGATGGTCGTCTGATGGAGTGGAACGAGGAGTTCAAGGAACCCGAGCCCGGACACCGGCACGTATCGCACCTGTTCGCGCTGCACCCGGGCAGCCAGATCTCCGTGACGGAGACGCCGGAACTGGCCGCCGCGGCCCGCAAATCGCTGGAGTACCGTCTTGCCCACGGCGGCGGCCACACCGGCTGGAGCCGGGCCTGGATCATCAACTTCTGGGCCCGCCTGCGCGACGCGGACAAGGCCCATGAGAACATGGTCGCTCTGCTGGCGAAATCAACGCTGCCGAACCTCTTCGACACGCATCCGCCTTTCCAGATCGACGGCAACTTCGGTGGCACCGCGGGCATCGCGGAAATGCTCCTCCAGAGCCACGCCGGGGAGATTCACCTGCTGCCCGCTCTGCCGGGCGCCTGGTCCAGCGGTCATGTGAAAGGCCTGCGGGCCCGTGGCGGTTTCGAAGTGGATATGGCTTGGCAGAACGGCCGGCTCACGGAGGCCACGATCCGCAGCACCCAGAACCGGCCCTGCCAGGTGCGTTATGGCGACAAGACCGTGCGGATCGACGCCGCGCAGGGCCAAGTGATCCGGCTCAGCGAATCGCTCGCCCGGCATTAGCGGGTGCACGACAAAGAGGTGGCGGGAAACAGCCGGAGGAATGTCATTGCGAGGAGCGCCGCGACGAAGCAATCTCAGTCTTCCGAGTGGGAGATTGCTTCGCTACGCTCGCAACGACATCCGAAAGACTTGCCACAGATTCATCGTACGCCCACAACGGCCTCCATAGGCAAAATGCCTAAAGACTTCTTCGACGCAACGTCGATAATAGCGATAACCCAAACCGAGACGGAGTGAGACTGCGCGCTGTGGTCAAAGCAAAGGGCTTGGAGTCGTTCCGAGCAAGGAAAGGAGGATCTGCGTATTGATGATTGATGACTGATCCGTCATCCACAACCGATTGCAGGAGGGTGATGAGCCATGTTCGTGAATTGATCTGGGGTTCTCCGGATGCCCTGTCCGGCGTCGGGAGGCCCATCCTAAGGAAAGGATGGTCACATGAAAAGGACTTCACCCTGGCTGGGGTCCGCACGCGCGATGTGTCGCGTGTGGAAGACCCTGGTGCTACTGGCGTTGATGCCGGGCATCAGCGAAGCGTACGGCTATGGCTCCTACTCCTGCGCAGTTCGCTACTCGCCGTATGCCCTGAGCTACCGCAGTTCCGGCCTGGTCTCCGGCGGCGTCGATTACACTCCCTATGCCCTGGACTATCGCAGCTCGGGCTTGGTCTCCGGCTACGGTGTCTACTCGGGGCCATGTGTGAGCTACGCGTACCCGACGGGTCGGAGCTTCGTTCCGCGAGCGCCGCGCGTGTCCTTCCGCCCTCCGCGTCCCCCGCGTCGTTACGTGCAGAACACCTCTCGACCGGGGCGACTGCCGGATGGCATGGACATCATCCGCCAGCACCTGGAGGCCAAGGGCTTCACCTCTCTGCACATCGATCACATCCTGCGTATCGACAACCAGCTTGTCAGCGTCGATGTGCTGGTGGGGGACCGCAACCTTCTGGTCAAGTACTGGAACCCTCAGGCCATCCAGGAACTGAGCACGAAGGAGGAATTCAAGCAGAAGACCTACGAGAACTATCAGCGGGATTCGATGCGCGTCGTGGCGCAGCACGAGGAGCAAGGTCGCGAAATCTACCGCGTGGAAGCAGCCGACGCACAGACTATCGTCGCGGCGCTCGATTCCTGCACGAGGCTCGATCCCGGTTTGCAGACGCCCGACCGGACGGTCATGTACGCCAAGGAGTGACATCGACTCCGAGGACGGATTTCGCATCCCCGGGTGGCGGTCTCAAGAGAGAGATCGGTTGGACTTGAGACCGCTGCCCCGTATGCACGCGGCGGTCACGGCCTGCCCGGCGTCGGGTCGGAGGCGCGCCAGCTCTCCGGATCGTTCCAGGTCGCGGCCGGCGCGGCGGGGTCCTCGATCGCCAGAGACTGGCTCCCGCCATCGGTAGTCGGATACCAGGCATCGGCATATCGGAACCGCAGGATGGCCGCGTCGAACGGTGGAGGCAGCTTCAGCACGATTTCCTCGCCGCTGTTGCCCAGACGGCCGGTGTACGGCCCGGCGACCGGGATATCCGCCCCGTAGTGTGCCCGGAACGCCGCCGGATCGCTTGCCACGACGACGTACGCGCCGGGGGCCAGGATCATCGAGGGGAAACGGAAATCCACTCCCGCCGTGAAGCGGACCCCCGTCAAATCCAGCGGCACGCTCGCGACGTTCTGCAACTCGATGTAATCGTGCTCCTCGCCCTGCGGCGCGTGGTACATCAGCTCCGTCACGCGGAGACCCTCCAGCAGGAACAACTGGGCGACGTAGGGGTATTCCCCGCCTTCCGTTTCGATCGTCCTGGCCTCCAGGGCCGTGGAGAAGATGAAATCGCTGCTGGTGGTCGAGTTGTTCATGGCCTGCACGGCCAGCAGGTTGTCGCCCGGACGGAGCAGGTCCAGCCAGTCGGAGAGATCGAGGACCTCGTCGAACGTCGAGCCGGCCGCCTCATGACTGGCGTCGGCTCGGGAATTCCAGCGCAGGGTCCCGCTGGCGTTGGCCCGGGCCACTTCCGTGCCGTTGAGGTACGCCACGAAACCGTCATCATACCGAACGTACAGACGCAACTCGGACAGCGTCGCCGAATCGGTCGGGACGTCGAATGGGATCCGGATATAGCACGTCCCATTTTGTCCATACATGGACGCTTCAACGTCCAGGCTGATCAGGTGTTCGTAGCCGGAGCTGCGCTCGAAGCCGACGCCGCCGGGCGGACCCGCGGCGCTGAGCCAGTCGGAATCGTCGAAATCCACCCTGGTCTTCCAGTCGTCGGCCACGTGATCGACCGAAAGCGGGACGAGGGCCCGTTTGGCCGCCGCCTCCGGGATCAGATCGAACGTCGTCACGCTCGTCTCCGGGAGCACACCGTTCGACAGTCCCGGCGTCGGCAACGGTAGAAACTCCAGCCGCTCGGCGCCGTCCGGGCAACGGCCCTGTGCGGCATCGGTCGTCTGCCAGGCGAAGATCACCTTGTCGACTTCGTTGGAGGCGCCGTCGAACAGAGCGATCATGTCGCCGTCGGGGGAGAGCCTGAAGTTGACGTGGCCCGGCTCAGTCCGGCCATCCGCGTCGCAGGCGATGTATCCCTCCGCTGCGACGAACGTGAGCGGCCGGAACCGATGCCGGCCGGGTTCCGTGGCCGGCGTGTCCGTCAGGGAGGAGCCCCCGAGATCGACCGGCAGCGCCAGCGGATTGTGCAGCTCGATGAAATCCGACTCGAACAGGACCTTGCCGCTCGCCAGCCATTCGTTGATCCGGACGCCATGGGCATCGCCGACAGGATGCAGGACGTTGGCCCGGCCGAATGTCGGCGACGTCAAGTGCCAGAGCCCGTCGGGTTCGACGCGGCCGAGGGACAGATCGGGCAACTGCGCCCCGAACTCGACCGAATCGATCAGAGCGCCGCTGTGATCGTAGAGGTACACCGCGTCGCCTGCCGCATCGAGGCCGAAACCCAGATCGTCGTCCGCAGAGAGGACCAGGTACGTGCCGGGATGCATCGTCGTACTGGCCGGGAAGACGAACTTCGCCGGCTGCTGCGAATCGTCGCTGAGAGTCATGCCGGACAGGCTGATCGCAGTCGGACCGTCGTAGTACAGCTCGATCAGATCGGGGAATGTCCCGCCGCGTTCGACCGCCGACCGGTTGATCGCCAGAACCTCGTTGATGACCAGTCGAGACGCCATGCTGGAAACCTGCGGCATGTCATTGCGAGCGAAGCGAAGCAATCTCGCGTCCTGGGATTGAGATTGCTTCGTCGCCCCGGGTGCGGAGCGCCGCTGCGCGTCGGGCCTCGCAATGACATTCGTTGGATCTGACTCTCCGCTTGGCGCTGTGGAGGGCATGCCGCCGGCAGTGCTCTGCATAGTGAGATTCACGGGAATCTGCGCGAGGACCGCGGCGTTGCGCCGCACGACGAACTCTTTGATCTGGGTGCGGATTTCCTCAGGCACCCAGCCGCCGAGGACGTGATCCACCAAGGGATCGAACTGCTGGGGCGAGAAGACCGTGTCAATCAGCTCAACCAATTGGGCATAATACAGAGCCTGTACATCCGGAATCGTCAGCAGCTCGTGCAGTCCGTCGAGTCCGGCGTACACGTTGACGCTGCGGTTGATGTCCGACACGGTTCCGCCCTGGCCGAACAGCGTGTCCAGATCGTGCGGGATCAGCCAGAAGCGCGGGTCCAGGACCCCCCGGTACATGGCGTAGTCGTCGCCGCGTGGCGTGGTCAGGCCGCCCTCGCGGTTGCCGCACAGGGCATCCACCGCGAGGTACCGCACCCACTGCTCGAGATGGAGGACCATGCGGGCCTCCTCCACGAGCGTCTCCGGCGGCGTCCGGTTCAGGACGTACGTCAACTCGATGAGGTCGTTGTAGTCATTGGCGGCCGCGTTGGTCTGCTTCTCGTAGCCGGCGTAGTACCGGCTGGGGTCGGGACCGTCGTAGCCCAGATCCGCCACGTCGTTGCCGCACCGATAGGCATTGCCGTCGGGGTCGCCGGGGAACTGACGAGCCGCGAACTCATCGTCGATCACCTCCACCAGCGCGTACGATCCGAGCATCGTGCTGTCGGAAAGAGCCAGGTCCTGCCCGTTGACGCGGACCTGAATGGGAGTGATGCGTTCGGCCGGCAGGTTGGCCATCCGCCAGACCGCGCTGCCCAGCACCGCGACGTGGCCGTAGCGATTCTTGATATTGATGGCGGACAGGCCGTGCCAGCGACGGTCGCTGGGGAAGTCCACGCGGTAGTTGTTCCGGTACCTCCCGCTGGATGTATCCCGGCTGCCCTTGCCGCGATTGCGGATGCCCACGCGGTAGCGGACCTCCACGCCGGTGCCGTCCACGCTGATGAAGGTGCCGTTCATGCGGGCGTTGCTGTCGCTGTCGTCCTCGGCGCCCGGCCCGCCGCGACCGTTGCCGATGTCCTCAAGCCGCGCCCGTTCCACCTCCGTCATGATCAGGAAGAAGATCGGCTGACTGCCCGGTATCCACGGGGCCCTGGGGTCGAAGGAGCCGTTCACCTGATATAGTGCGTTGGTCACCTGTTGGGAATCGCCATCGATCGTGCTCGGCGCGGGCCACGTGCGGACGTTGCCCGCCTGGTCGCGGGCTTCGACGTAGAACTCGACGACCGCACCGTCCGACTGGGCCGGGATCCGGGCGCCGAACACACCGTCACTGGCCCGACCGTCGCCGTGCGCGCCGTCATCGAGCATCGGTACGTCGTGATAGCTCGCGGGATCGTGGCGGGGGTACTGGTACTGGTCGGCATACGCAGAGGCATCGAGACGATACCTCAACGTCACGCTCACGCCCGTCGTACGTTCATCCAGGACGCGCGCCGTCACGGTGACCGGATCGGCGGGCCCTGGAATGATGGGCGAATGGCGCACCTCCAGGATCATCGGCGCGATGTCTTCGTGCGCCGGGGAGTTGACCCTTCCCGGTGTCCCCCCTTCCACCGCGGCGGCCGCCCAGTTCTGACCCAGATCGTTCGGCAGAGCGGCATTGATCAATTCCAGCGACCTGCCGCCGCCGTCGTGCTCGTTCGTCCATTGCCATCCCCTCTGCTCATGGTCCAGCAGGCCGAGTTCGCGGGCGGACCAGTCGCCTTCGTCCGCATACCGGACGGAATCGACCGCCACACCCGCGGGATCGACGAGCGTCAGCCGCTCGCCGGAATTGCCCAGCCGGCCGGTCCAGCCGCCCACGACGTTCGTCACGCCGGGGTGGCGCGTGAGAAAGACCTGGGCATCCGCAACGACCACAAGGTGCGCGCCGGGCTCCAGCACGACCTCGGCAAAGGTATAGTCCACCCCGTCCGCCAGTCTCCAGCCGGCCAGGTTGACCGACCGGGCGCCGTGGTTCAGCAGTTCGATCCACTCCTGCCTGGTATCCTCCGAACCGCGCGGCGCGTGGTACGGATGGTACATGATCTCGGAAATGGCGATACTATCGGTCTCCGTTCCGTTGGCGCGACCCGGCGTGGGGGTCGGACAGGGCAGCCACAGACCGCTGCCATCCGGGAGCCGCGCATACGAGGTATCGGAAGTCTGCGCGTCGAAGGTCACCATGTCCAGCACGACGCCCTGCGGGTCGTACAGAGTCAGCGTTTCGCCATCGGCATCAAGCTTGAAACCCGCGTGGAGCGGCCCCTCGCCGGCCTCGTTATCGGCCCATGCGACCAGGTGGCCGCGGGCCGGGATCGTCGTCAGGGAGGGATTCGCCGTCGGAATCCGCCATTTCGCGGGGTCGGCCGGATCGTCGCTCAGATAACAACCGGCCACGTCGAGCGCGTGATCTCCATAGTTGTGAAGCTCGATCCAGTCGTCATGATCCCCATGCGCATCCGAGACCGCGGTCTGGTTGCCCGCCATCAGCTCATTGAGGACGACGGTCCACGGATCGGCGCAGGACACAGAAGGGAGGAGCAGGACCGATAATAAGGAGAGGGTCAGGAATGTGCGGACTGTGATGTGCATGCTCGTTCACCGACTCCCAACGCTCTCGTACCACGAACGGAGTTTACGTATTTTAACAGAAATCAGGGTGCTACGTCAATGATTCCGCGCAGCGACAGCCCGTTTGTAGTGGCACCGTAAGGCGTTACCTTCGCCGCCTTTACGGGCACGGTGCGAACGGAAGACATGCCCTTACGGGCACGCTGCGAACAGGTCGCTTTGTGCATCGGGAGCACATGGAGAAGGAACGGGCTCCCCAGCGTCTCGTGTCGCGCTCGGGAGCCCGGTTGAGTACGCGTAATCCTGTCTACGCCTGTTCCGGCGGGTTCTCGACCGCGTGCAGGTGCTTTTGCACGCGGAGGTTCAGTTCGTCGAGCTGCTTCTGGTCCACCTCGCTGGGCGCGTCGGTCAGCAGACACTGGCCGCGCTGCGTCTTGGGGAACGCGATCACGTCGCGGATGTTGTCCGTGCCGGTCAGGAGCATGACGAGCCGGTCGAGTCCGAAGGCGATCCCGCCGTGAGGCGGCGCACCGTAGTCCAGGGCCTTCAAGAAGAACCCGAAGCGCGACTGGGCCTGCTCCCGCGTGATGTTGAGCAGGTCGAAGATTTTCTGCTGCACCTCCGGCCGATGGATACGAATGCTGCCGCCGCCGATCTCGCTGCCGTTGAGGAC
>Ga0209163_1003362_pt1 | contig 11890 bp, 10 predicted proteins | sample MTBAKSrepl2MetaG_FD_187457 | JGI IMG/M metagenome (GOLD analysis project Ga0209163, IMG submission 187457) | Enrichment culture microbial communities om Arthur Kill intertidal strait, New Jersey, USA, that are MTBE-degrading - MTBE-AKS2 (Arthur... | ecosystem: Environmental > Aquatic > Marine >...
CATCGGCGGCCACGAAACATCTTTCGCAGAAGCCTCGGGGCGGCATCATGACCCGCCCGCACTGGGGGCATTTGACGCCCAGCAGTCTTTTGTTGTCCCGCAGTTCGACAAAGAAGCGACTGCTGACTTTTCCGGCCGCATAGTGATAGGGAATCTCCCATTTGCCTGGGATGAAGACCAATTCGTCCGACATAGTTTATCCTCCAAAGGTATTTGGCGATGACCGCGAATCCGATCAGGCTCGGCCCGGCATGGCGCAGGTTGCGCCGAAATCAACTGGAAAGCACCATGACCGTGTGAAACTGGTACGTGCCGCCGATGGCCGTGGCCAAAGCGGTCTTGGCTCCGCCCACTTGGCGGGCGTCGGCCCGGCCGGTCACCTGGAGGGCGGCTTCGGCCACCCTGGCCAGGCCGGTCACGGCGATGGGATTGGAAGACAGGGCCCCGCCCGAGGGGTTGACCGGCAGCTTCCCGTCCATGTTCCAGTGGCCTTTTTCCTCCAGGGAACATGATTGGCCTCTTTCGCAAAGGCCCAAGGCTTCCTTGGCGCAGACCTCGGCGATGGTGAAAGGCGCGTAGATTTCAGCCACGTCCACCTCGCGGGACGGGTCCTTTATCCCGGCCTGCCGGTAGGCGCTTTTGACGGCCAAGGCCAATTCGTCCCATTCTCCGTGTTCATTGAACGTGGTCCCGCTCAGCTTGTCCCCGATGTAATACGTGGTCGAAGTCGCGCCCAGACCCCTGATCCAGGCCAGGGGCCGACCCGTTTTTTTAGCCTTTTCGCCGGCCATCATAACCACGGCGCAGCTGCCCGAAGACCGGGGCGGGCAGTCATAGAGCTTCAAGGGCCAGACCAGCATCTTGGACTTCATGACGTCTTCGACCGTGTGTTTGGCCCTGAGGTGGGCGTAGGGGCAATTCAGGGCGTTGGCCCGGCTCCGCACAGCCACCAGGGCCAGTTGTTCCTGGGTGGTCCCGTACTTTCTCATGTGCCTGACCGCCTGGAAGGCGGTCATGCTGATGGCGTTGAGTCCGAAGGGAATCTCATACCGGGGCTCCATGATCTTGTTCAAGATGAGCTGGGTGTCCGGCGTGTCCCCCTGTTTTTCGGTCCCGACCACCAGGACGGTGTCGAAAAGCCCGGAGGCGGCGTGAAAAAATCCGGCCTGGGCCGCCGAGCCGCCCGTGGCCCCGCCCGTGCTGATCCTCATCACCGGCTTGTTGAGGGCGGCCCCGGCCCCGACCACCCAGTTTTCGGGATGGTCCAGCCCGAATAGAGCTTCCGGGGCGATGGACAGGACCACGGCGTCCACGTCCTCGGGGCTCAGACCGGCATCGTCCAAAGCCAGCTTCGAAGCCTGAAAGATCAGTTCCTCATAAGTTTCTTCGTTTCTCGTGGTGGTATACTTGGTTTGTCCTGTCCCGACAATGGCAACTTCCCTGAGCATGACCGCCTTCCTGTTCGGTTGTTCCGAGAGCCGTTCCGGGTTGGGGCCCGGCGGCCGGTTCCCGGTTAAGCTCCCACAATAAAAACGCTGTTGCCTTGGCCGCAGAAACCATAGCCGCCCTGGGCCAAAGCCAAACGCGCTCCGTCAACCTGATGAGCCCCGGCCTCACCCCTGATCTGCAAGGCCGCTTCGGCCAAACGAACCAAGCCGGCGGCCAGAAACGGGTGGCCCGACATGGACCCGCCCGAGGGGTTCACCGGCAGCCGACCGCTCATCTCAGTAATTCCCTCAGCCATCAATTCCGATGATTGACCCGGCTTGCAGAAGCCCAGGGCTTCATAAGCCAGCAGTTCCCGGTAACTGAAGACATCGCTGATTTCGGCCAGGTCGAGCTCGGCCAGGGGATCGTTTATCCCGGCCAGACTGTAGGCCTTCTGGGCCGCGGTCCGCAGGGAACTCATGGCCGAAAGGTCGCGTTCGCCCAAGTAGTAAGTGTCGGCCGCCCAGCCCATCCCTTTGATCCAGACCGGCTTGTCGGTCAGTTCCTTGGCCTTTTTGGCCGAAGCCAAAACCAGGGCGCAAGCCCCGTCGCACAGCGGGGCCACGTCCATAGCCCGCAGCGGCCAGGAGATCATTTTGGATTCCAGGACCTCTTCTTCATAGACCGGCTTGCGGAAACAGGCCAGATGATTCCTGGCCGCGTTCCGCCGGTTCTTGACCACCACCCGGGCCGCAGCCTTTTCGGGCAAGCCGTAAAGGTTCCGGTATTGGGTGAGCATCATGGCTTCGGCGCTGAGATAGTTCAAGCCGCAGGACCGGGTGAAAAAGGGTTCGGCGCTGTACCCGGTCACCCTGGTCACGTCCGTTTCCGAACACTTGCTCCAACTCACCACCAGGGCCGTGTCGAAGACGCCCGAGAGAATCCTAAGACCGGCCAACACGGCGGCATAGGAACCTTCTTCGGTGACCTTGATCTCGTCCTTCAAGTAGGCCCCGGCCGGACAAGCCTCCAACATGCTGGATATGGGCCGGCCGTCTATTTCGTCGCCCGCGGCGATAGCGATGCTTTCCACATCATCGCGGCTTAAACCGGCGTCGGCCAGGGCTTTCGCGGCGGCTTCGAAGACTATTTCATCCAGAACTTGGTGGGGTTTATGGACCTCATAGGCGGTCTGGCCAATCCCCACAATCGCTATTTGATCCTTCACCTGTTCTTCTCCTCGGGTTTTGGGTCGGCGCGGGAAAACCCGGCGATCAAAGGCCGATCTTGTCCAGTTGCGGCTTCCTCTTTTCCCGAAAGGCGGTCAGACCTTCCTGGGCGGACGGGCCTTGAATGTAGCTCAGAAAGACGGCCTTTTCGAACTCCAGGCCCCGTCTGATCCCCTGTTTGTAAATCGAGTTGACCAGGGTCTTCATGGCCTTGATCGTGCCCGGCGACTTTTGAATCAAACTATCGACCACTTCCTTAAGAGTCGATTCGAGGGCCTCGGCCGGGACGGCCCGGGAGACCAGGCCCATCTGTTCGGCTTCCCGGCCCGAAAGCCACCGGCCGGTGAAAAGGATATCCTTGGCCCGGTGGAGTCCCAAGCTGTAGGGCAGCCGTTGGGAGCCGCCGCCGCCGGGAATCAGCCAGAAATTGGCGTGCTGATCGCCCAGCCGGGCCTTTTCGGCGGCCAAGACGATGTCGCAGGCCTGAATCATTTCAAAACCGCCGGCCAGGGCCAGGTCCTGGACCACGGCCACCACCGGCAAAGGCGTGTCTTCCAGACTGTTGAAAGCCCGGTTGATCTGGTCGGAATACCTTTCCAGGTCGTCCGGCTTTTTGATGGTATCCAGGACGAAGCTCAAATCGGCCCCGGCGCAGAAAGCCCGGCCGGCCCCCTTGATGACGATGACCGAAACATCCTTTCTTTCCGAGACTTTTTTTATAGTCTCCTCCAACTGGCTCATCATTTCATAGTTGATGGAGTTGAGGACGTCCGGACGGTTCAAGGTGACATAAGCCGTCCTTTTTTCCACATTCAATAGAATCGGTTCATTGCTCCCGGACATAAGCACCTCGCTTGTTTCTAAAGTATTTTCAACTGATTCAAATCACAGTCCCCGCTCGGTTCCGCCTCGTGGATGAAGCAGGGCCGCTCAGGTCAACTCGGCCAGCTCGTCGAGCATGTTTTGCAAAATTTCGGTTTCCCTTCTCAATTCCTCGATTAAACGCTTGCGTTTCCCGGCCTGGGTTTGAGGCGCGGCCGGCTTTTCCGTGGACGCCGCCCGTTTCCTCGGCCCGTTCGAGTTAAGATAGCCATGTTCCAACAGGTCGATAAAAGTTTCAGTGATCTCATCCGGCGTGGAGGAGCTTTTCCCTGGCTTATACCACTGATAGAGCCAATTGCACATCCCGACGATGGCGTTGGCTTGCAGCCTGGGGGGCAAAGGCCGGAAGCACCCCTGGCTGACGCCTTCTTCGATGATGCCTTGGAGAACCTGGTTGTATTTGCGCTTCTCCTCGGTGATTCTTTTGAAATCCTTTTTGGCCAACTGGTTTTCTTCGCTGAAAAAGACGGCGAACATGGCCAGGTTTTCCATGACCACGTTTTGCAGATGGTGACGGATAAAAAACCGGAGCTTTTCGGGCGGGGACATGTCCATCTCGACGATGCGGTAGGTGGCGGCAAAGAAATTTTCCAGGGCCTGCAGGTAGATCAAGGAGAGCAGGTTCTCTTTCGAGGAGACGTAATGATAGAGGGCGGCCTTGGTCAGGCCGAGTTCATGGGCCACGTCGTCCAGGGTGGCGGCCCGGTAGCCTTTCCGATGAAATATCCTGACGGCCGCGTCTATGACCATCTGCTTGCGGAGGCTGCGATCCAGACTTTTGAAGTCGGCGGGCCGGGTCATGGTCTTAAATGGTTTCTGTTTCAATTTGCCAACCGTTGAGCCGAGGGCCAGGCGGGACCCTTCTTTGGCCCCGGGGAGGGATTTCTCCGCGGGAGTTCGGGGCCAGGCCGGTTAAGGTTTGGGAGTAACCCTTCGGCCCATTTTGCCAGTTTAAAAGGAAAATCTGGTCGACGTTGGGAAAAGACATCAAAAAATCCTTGACTTATATAATTGCTTCTGATAAATCATTTACCAGTAGATTAATTCTACTAAACGGATAGTAATTATTTTTTTTAGAACTGTCAAGACAAAACATTCCGAATAGTCGCTTTTGAATTACGGGCGTCGGGCCATCTAAAAACGAGGCAGGCCGTCATAACCGGGGTGCTTTTTATTTCACAACGGTGGGACTTGGCTCGAGAATCACGGCCTTGTAAAGATGGGCGGGCGAAATCCGAGTCTCCAAATAGAAGCTGATGATCGAGTGATCATTTTGTTTTTATAAACAAGAGACGGCAATGGATATTTTACCCCAGTTACTGGTCAGCGGCTTCGTCACCGGCGGCGTCTATGGATTAATCGCGCTTGGTTTCGTCATTATCTACAAGGCCACCAGCGTGATTAATTTTGCCGCCGGCCAGTTTATGGCGGCCGGCGCCTTTGTCTGCTGGAGTATACTGAGCTTCAGCCACGCCCCTATCTATCTGGCCTTGTTGGCTTCCATCGGTTTTGCCGTCCTCCTGGGAGTAGTCGTTGAAAGAATCATCCTGAGGCCCATGATCGGCGAACCGATTATATCGGTGATCATGGTCACTATTGGTTTGGCCAGCATTTTGATAGGGCTGACGCACCTGATTTGGGGTATGGAATATAGAACCTATCCCCGGCCCATCTTCCCACCCCAACCGCTGGACATAGGTTTTGCCATTGTTCCTTCCGGTCTGCTGTGGGGCTTTATTTTCGCCATGGGGGGCATGGGAATTTTTATGATTTTTTTCAAGTATTTTCGGACAGGAGTGGCTATGAGGGCCACCGCCAGCGATCAACAGGTCGCCATGAGCATGGGGATCAGTGTCAAGCGCATCTTTGCCCTTACTTGGAGCCTGGCCGCCGTGGCCTCGGTCGTCGGTGGAGTAGTCATCAGTAATATCAGCGGTATAAGCATTTACCTGGGCGACATCGGCCTTAAGGTCTTGGCCGTGATCATTCTGGGCGGCCTGGACAGCATAGGCGGAGCTATCCTGGGCGGTTTTATCATCGGAATTCTGGAAAACCTGATTGGAGTTTATTTGGACCCTTTAGTCGGGGGAGGAACAAAAGACGTCGCCCCCTATTTCGTCCTGGTGGTCATTCTTATGATTCGCCCGTATGGTCTTTTCGGCAAGAAGATCATCGAGCGAGTTTAAGGTCGTCCATAGGTTATATTTAAAAGTCTTGAGGTTCAGCCACTGTCTATGCGGTGCGGGGATTTTAAGGAAGATTACATCGCCGACGAAGCCATTTTCCCGTCAATTTTCGTTAAGTTCTGGCTGACCCTGTTTTTTGTTTTTTTACTGGTCCTCCCTTTTATCGGCGGTTCATACATTCTCTATGTCGCCAACCTAATCGGGGTGGCCATAATCGGCGCGGTGGGACTGAACCTGCTGACGGGCTTTACCGGTCAGATATCCTTGGGCCATGCCGCCTTTATGGGCGTGGGCGCTTACACTCTGGCCATATTGATAACCAGGGCTGGTTTTTCTTTCTGGCTGGCCTTGCCTTGCGCCGGGCTGATGTCGGCTTTTATAGGGCTGATAATCGGCATAACCTCGCTGAGGGTCAAGGGTCTTTATCTTTCCATCGCCACCTTGGCGGCCCAGTTTATTTTCGGGTTTTTATTCATCCGTTGGGAATCCTTGACCCAGGGCATAAGAGGGATAAATATTCCCTCGCCGCGCATAGGCAATTTTTTTTTCGACACCGAGCAAAAATTTTACTTTTTAACCTTGATAGTAACGTTTCTGGCTGTGGCCTACGGGCGCAATCTAGTCCGCGCCCCTACCGGACGGGCCTTTGTGGCCATACGCGATCGGGACATCGCCGCCGAGATCATGGGCATCAATCTCTTTAAGTACAAGCTTATCGCCTTTGCCATCAGCTCTTTTTACGCCGGCATTGCCGGAGCGATGCTCGTTTCTTTCATGAAACTGGTGACGCCGCCGCACTTTCCCTTTTCACTGTCGATTCAATATTTAGCCATGATTATCACCGGAGGACTGGGCAGTATTCTTGGTTCCATCTTCGGAGCAGTTTTCATGACCCTGGTTCCCGAAATATTAAATCTCTCAACCAGCTATTTAAATCAGATTGTTACTGGTTTTGAAACGGTTTTCAATCCTTTGAAGGAGACTATTTTTGGAGTTTTGATTGTTGTTTTTCTGGTCTTTGAGCCTCGAGGCCTGGTGGCCATCTGGTACAGGATAAAAAGGTTCTTTTTGTTGTGGCCGTTTTCCTATTGAAATGGCTATTTCTTTCGGATCTGTCGATTTGGCTGAATTAAAAATCGGTCCTAAAAGGAGGTGATAAAACTTAATGTCGTTAGGTTGATTAATTTTAGAGCCTTGATTATCCAGGGAGGTGGCATTATGAAGAAAAAGTTTGCCTTGGGTCTCGTTGTCATTTTTATTTTAAGTTTCGGTTTGATCCCTGTCCTCCAGGCTGAAGAGGTGGTGGTTGGGGCGGTTATGCCGTTGACCGGCCGAGGCGCTCTGGCCGGGTCTCATTTCGCTCCGGGCTTCCGGGACAGTTTGGCCTTGGCCAATGAACAGGGCGGGATTAACGGAAAAAAGATTAAATATGTCGAAGAGGACGGCACCTATACGGACAGTGTGGCCGTGGCGGCTTTCAAGAGAATCATGGCCCAACATAAACCCATCGCCATGTACGGAGAAAGCACCGGATTGGGAAAAGCTATCGCCCCGGAAATAAAAGAAAGGTACAAAGTTCTTTATACATCTACATCTTTTTCCAGCGAGTTGGCCGACACAGTAAACAATCCCTACATGTTTGTGCCCGGTCCCACCTATAGCGAACAGTTTGGAATTCTTCTTCAATACGTCGCCAAAGAAAAACCCGGCGCTAAGGTGGCCTTTTTGTACAGCGACACGGAATTCGGGCGCGATCCGATTGCTTACGGCAGAGAGGAATGCAAAAGGCTGGGACTCGATCTCGTCTCCGAAGAGATAGCCCCGATGGGCGCCGTGGATGTTACTTCACAGGTCTTAAATATGAAACGAAAGAATGTGGAGTATTGTCTGCTGCAAGGTTACGTGGTCACCCCCGTCGACCTGGTCATCAAGACGGCCAATGATTATGGGCTTAAATGCAAATTTATGGGCACGTGGTCGACCATAAAATGGTTGATGCAGAAATTGGGGCCAATGGCCGATCAATATTACGGAGTTTCGCCTTACAGTTTCTGGTGGATGGATAATGTGCCCGGGATCCAAAAAATAAAGGAATATAACAAAAAACATCATCCCGACGTCGACTTTCGCGCTGTCTACTACATGCAAGCCTGGATAGCAGGTCATATTATCGTCGAGAGCATGAGACGAGCCGATAAGGCCGGAAATCTGACCGGGGACGGCCTTGCTCAGGCCTTGCAGACCCTCAAGGATTTTGACGTCGGAGGAATCATGCCCCCGATTACTTTCAAAAACAACAGTATCCCCGTGGCCAGGATGTATCGCGGGAATTCCAAGACTCTGGAGCTTGATCCCATTTCAGACTGGCTCCATTTGCGCTAGTTTTAGTTTCCGGCTCTTTTCCGTCCTTTTTATCCGGGGCGGGAAAGAGCCTGCTATCAGGTTGAGTCATGCCGGTTGATACTCTGCCCGGAATGTTACTTAAAAACGCTGAAAAATTCGGCGACACGAGAGTAGCCTTGCGCGAAAAGGAATTCGGCATCTGGCAGCCGATCTCATGGCAAGGCTACCTGGATAATGTAAAGAACTTAGCCCTGGGTCTTTTGGAACTTGGATACCAACCGGGCGATAAACTGTCTGTTATCGGTGACAACCGTCCTGAATGGGTCTTTTCGGAGCTGGCTATTCAATCGCTGGGCGGTGCGGTGGTAGGCATATTCCCCGATAGCCATATCGAGCAGGTCCAGTATATTATTGATCATTCCGACTCCGCCTTTGTGGTGGTCGAGGACCAGGAGCAGGCCGATAAGATTTTGGAGATAAAGGATAAGATTCCCAAGATTAAGCAAGTTTTGGTCGACGACCTGAAGGGTATGAGGAAATACCAGGACCCTTTATTGATTCCATTTAAAGAGGTCCAGGAGCTTGGCCGGGAAATAGACCGGAAAGACCCTTCTCTTTTCAGGGCAGGCGTGGAAAAGCTTTCCGAAGATGATGTCGCCGCTGTTCTGTATACTTCGGGGACCACCGGTTTGCCGAAGGGCGCCATGTTAACCCACCGAAATTTCATTTCCATGATCCAAGGACACGACAGTGTCGACCCGGCCTGGGAAACGGACAACCACGTATCATTTTTACCCCTGCCCTGGGTGGGAGAACAAATCACCGCCGTGGCCTGGAATCTATATAGAGCCGTGACGGTTAACTTTCCGGAGAAGGTCGAAACGGTCCGCCAGGACATGCGTGAGATCGGACCAAATATTTTAATCGGGCCGCCTAGACTTTGGGAGACGATGTCGTCCGAAATTCAAGTTAAGCTCGAGGACTCTGTTTGGCTTAAACGCCAGGTTTACAAACTTTTTCTGCCGGTCGGGTATAGATTGGCCCATTTACGACTGAATCGACAAAACGTTGGTCTTCATTGGCGGGTTCTTGATCGGCTGAGTTTTCTGTTTCTTTTTCGGGCCCTGAAAAATTATCTCGGCTTGGCCAAGGCCAGAAATGTTTACACCGGCGGAGCTCCTTTGGGTCAAGAAATCTTGAATTTCTTTATGGCTTTGGGCATCAATATCAAACAGGTTTACGGCCAGACCGAGTCAACGGGCATCAGCGTCGGCCATCGCAACGACGACATTAAATTGGACACCGTCGGAGTGCCCATACCAGGGGTCGACATCCGGATTTCCGATCAGGGTGAAATTTTAATCAAGGGCCCGGTTGTATTTAAGGGTTATTATAAAAATGAAGAGGCGACTGGAAAGACCATCGAGGATGGTTGGTTGCATACCGGGGATGAAGGTATTTTGGATGAAGATGGTCACCTCATCATGATTGACCGGCAAAAAGACGTCATGTTTATGGCGGACGGCACAAAATTTTCACCTCAGTTAATCGAAAATAAATTAAAATTCAGTCCATATATCCGGGACGCTATGGTGATTGGAGAAGACAGGCCCTATATTGCCGCCTTGGTCACCATGGATATGGCTAATGTGAGCAAGTGGGCTGAAAAGAAAAAATTGGCCTTTACCACCTATACCGACCTTTCCCAAAAAAACGAGGTCTATGAATTAACAGCCAAAGAAATCGGCAGAATAAACGAAACAATCCCCAAGATTACCAGGGTAAAACGTTTTGTCATTCTTTACAAGGAACTGGATGCCGATGACGATGAACTGACCAGAACCGGCAAAGTAAGACGCTCGGTAGTCGGGGATAGATATGCTAATTTGATTGAAGCCCTCTATAGAGAGGAAAAAGAATTGACGGTTGAGGCCGAGATTAGATATGCGGATGGGAACGTTTATCGGATGAAAACAAAAGTCACGATTTATGATCTGGCCAAGAAAAACGAGGAACGGATTTGAATGAGCAGTCTGAATATCAATTGGCTGTCGAGGATATTTATCTGAGCTTCGGCGGGCTCCAGGCTCTTTCCGGTGTAAGCACCGGTGTCCGGAAGGGTCAGATATTTTCAATAATCGGTCCTAACGGCGCTGGTAAAACATGTCTGCTGAATTGTATAAATTCTTTCTACCGTCCCGAAGAAGGAAGAATTATTTTTGAAGGCCGAGACATCACCCGGATGAAGCCGCACAAGATTGCTTCCTTGGGCATAGCCCGCACTTTTCAGAATGTTGAATTATTCGCTCACATGACCGTGATTGACAATATAAAGTTGGGCCGGCACATACACCTGAGATCGGACTTCTTATCCGACGGAATATATTATGGGCGAACTAGGAAACAAGAGGTGGCCCTTAGGAAGGACCTGGAAGAAAATATCATTGATTTGCTCGAGATTGAGCATATTAGAAAAAGTCAGGTCAGAATCCTGCCGTACGGTCTGCAAAAAAGGGTGGAGTTGGCCCGAGCTTTAGCCATGAAACCCAAAATACTTCTATTAGATGAACCAACCACCGGGATGAACCTGGAAGAGACCGAAGATATGGTCAGATATATTTTGGATATTAATGAAGAATGGGGTGTGACCATTGTCCTGATTGAACACGATATGGGCGTGGTCATGGACATATCGGACCGTATTTGCGTCCTGGATTTTGGGAAAAAGATCGCCGAAGGGCGGCCGGAAGAGATACGACACGACCAAAGAGTCATTGAAGCCTACCTGGGCAAGGAAGATTTAAGTTACTCCCGTCTGGGAGCGTGAAGCGGCCCGGAGAACTTCTCCGGGCCGTTCGGACATGCGGAGGCGAAATTAAGTGTATTAGTTAGGATCTTCCCGGACAGTTGAGCGTTTATGATGGCGCTCGAGGAGGGGCCAGTCCGGGGGGATAAAAAAGAATCCCCCCGGACTGGCGGCCAGCCTACAGTTTGATTCTCGTTCCCAGGCTCCGGCTGGGAACGCACTGCCCAGCAGGCTCTGCCTGCTTATTTTGTTGTTTGGTCTCGGCCGCCGCTGGGCCGAGGTCGGACCCGGGTCCGCGTTAACCCTCAATGAGGCGGAGCCTCAAAGACAGGTTGTTCCCAGGCGGAGCCTGGGAACAAGAGGGGAACCTAGTGCCAGCCGGAGCTTACAAGACCGGATATACCAGCCACGGGAGTAGCAGGCCTCTTGCGGCCTTCGGCCTATCGGTCTTGGCCGCCCCGACAATGAATTGTCGGGGCCACCCATTTAGAGAGTAAAAACGGACAAGGCCCCCGGCGGCCGGAGCCGCGGTCAGAATCAAGACGACGTTATTAGAGCCGGGCCGGGGCGTGGGTCCGGGCCGTCTCAAGCGGGGTGATGGTGCTCACCTCCGCCGCAGGTATGGTCCTGGCCGAAGCGGGGCAGTCGGCCTTCGAGCAGGGCGGCCACGACTTGGCCGACCTGGGTCAATCCGCCGCTGTGAAAGACCTCGATGCCGACTTGGTTGAAGCCCATCAGGGGCCGCATGCCCATGCCGCCGGCCACGAGAACCCTGGCCCCGTTTTGGGTCAATAGATTGACCGGGGCCATGCAGCCGCCTTGCTGGTGGGGCACGTTGGGCACCACGGATACGTCAGTGATCTGTCCGTCGTCAAAAGTGACCAAGGTGAACAAGTCGCAATGTCCGAAATGGGGGGAGAGCTCGGCTTCGAGACCCCCCGGGGCCATGGATGGAACCGCGATGACTAGACTCATGTTATTATCAGCCTCCTAAATTATTATCGTTATTAAGTCGA
>Ga0209163_1003364_pt1 | contig 11886 bp, 13 predicted proteins | sample MTBAKSrepl2MetaG_FD_187457 | JGI IMG/M metagenome (GOLD analysis project Ga0209163, IMG submission 187457) | Enrichment culture microbial communities om Arthur Kill intertidal strait, New Jersey, USA, that are MTBE-degrading - MTBE-AKS2 (Arthur... | ecosystem: Environmental > Aquatic > Marine >...
TGCAGCCAACTTTCATAGTCCCTTTTTGAAAATTTAATCTTTCTTTCTTGTATCTCAATTTCCATCTATTATTATTTCCTTTTAAGACCAACCTCTAACTAGTGATACCTCACATAGAGCAGGGGCTTCGTATTAATTTTCCTTTTTGTCAAAAGCGAAGAGTTCGCTGCCAACATACCTTTGAGCTGGTGTTTATAAGCTTTATCCAGCCCTTGCTTGCTTCTTTACTTCCTGCTGTAACCGCTTGCCAAGCTTCTCGGCGGTAACATCCAAATCATACTGTGCCTGCAGGCCAAGCCAAAACTCAGCGGACACTCCAAAAAACTTTGCCAGCCTGAGAGCGGTATCTGCGGTAATACTGCGCTTTCCGAGAACAATCTCGTTTATCCTTCTAGCGGGAACGCTAATGTTTAACGCAAGTCTATTTTGGTTTAAATTCATCGGCTTAAGGAATTCTTCCAAAAGAACTTCGCCCGGATGTACCGGATGCAGCTTCTTTTTCATAACTCACCTCTCTAATGTTAATCTCCGATCTCCACTTCATATGTAGAGAAATAAAGATCATGTCTTTACCTCCAATTTCACTGAGAGTGAACAAAAGAAACTGAGACTATATCTTCTTTGCTTTGTCAAGAGAAATCAGTTGCAACTACAAGCTATCTGTTAGATTGCCTTTTTGCCTAGTTATTCTATATCAAACTCTAATCCTAGTTTTGAAGAAACCTCGTTTAGTTTTTTGTCGAGTGTCCATAGTGGATCTCTGGTCAATAGTGCTGATGCAAGCAAATGGATATCCACATATCCTAGACCTTTGCCCATAAGTCGATAATCTTCTATGAACTGCATCACTTCTTCATGTTCTGCTTGGATTGCCACGGGGAGTGTCTGGAGAAGAGAGAGTATTTCGGATCTATTGCGGAGATTTCCACAGGCCAGCTCACCAATGATGAATGGATGACAGACAACCTCGCTGTCATTCAGCAGCATTTCAAGTCCGCTATTTCCTTCCCGTAAGTGCGCCACCCACACTGAGGTATCAACAAGAATCATTTCTATGTATCTACACCTCTTCGACGAGGCGGTATCTTCAATTTTTTTTCAGTTCCCCCTAGATCAGCAAGTCTCTTGCTGCTTTCCCTTGCTATCAAAGCTTCCAGTCCGAGTCTGACCAAGGATGTCTTTTCCTTGATGCCGGTTAGCTTTGATGCCCTTTCAATCAATTCATCTTTTATATTTAATGTTGTCCTCATTATTTTACCTCTAACATATATTCAAATATATATGCATAAGTATATATCATTAATACATATATGTCAACTATAAAATTGCTATTTTAGGTATTTAGATAACTATATTCATCGTAAGCGGACATAGAATGCCTATCTGTATATGATATCTTTTGTATCTTTTACAGCTTTTGGGTATAACTGTTTGCGTTTGAGCGGCAAGCAAGGCATGTCCGTCTCCAAACGCTTGTTATATGATTCTAATCATTATCTTCATCTGGAGCATATTTGCCTTTTCGCTCTAAATATTTAACTAAAGGGGGATTCAAATATATTTTACCTTCTCGGACATCTTGACCAATAGCTTTTACCACTACTGCAGCGGCAGAAGTAAATGTTCGTACTGCATCCTTTGGGAGCGAATCATGATCCTGTGACCATAAATGCAAATATTTCCTGCGGACCGTACGAATTAAGTCAAAATGCGCTTGAGTCTCATCATTTATAATATTATAGACGTGAAGAATTTTAACTCTTTTGTCTTGACCGAGTTTTTCAAAAGAACTTCCCCAAAGGGCTTTTTCATCTGATGTTGTCATTCTGCAATTATTAATTTGGAATTCAGATAGTTCGTAAAGAAGAATCGATACCATCTCTGAAACCATTCCACACAGTGCGATTGTGCCAAGATAATTGCCCGCCATATAACAAGCCTTTGAGTGTCTAAGCGGCCAGACAAGCTTTTCTAATATCCGATCTTCAACTGGCGCTGCAAATAGGCGCGTTTTTTCTCGGCTAATCTCTTTATAGCGCTCTATGAAGCCTTCCACATTTGAATTAACTCCAGGGGTACACATGTACTTAAGAATGTTTTCTGGAGCAATCGGCTTTTCTAGGTGACTAGCCCAAGGTTCATCGACCTCAAGAAATGCCAATGGATTGATATAAGTACCGATTAATTTCTCATCTTCTTTTTCACTCATTTCTTGCCCCACTATTTAGAGCAGATATTAATAAATAATTAGCTTTCATCTTACATATAACGCTTGAGTTTAGCCGATTGCGGGTTGGCGAAGATACCACCAATTACCAGAACGATTGTTGCTTGACCAATTTTCTATAAAAACCAAGATTAGCAATTCGGCTACAACGATTTGTTGGGCGGCCTTTTACGCCTTGAACCCAACCCCAATTGCACAACCGCTACCGCCATACATTTTTGCACAGTCTGACGACTTGTTGGGTGGTGTGAAATCCAGAAGCAGACCCTCTCAACTACCTTCAAAACCAAAGAGCGCTCCCTGTACGATTCGTGTAACATACACACTCTGAGGTAACGTCATATACAGGCCCCTTTCTCCTCCCACCCTCCGACGATGTTCCTTGGCATGCTCTTCTGACCAGAAGAATATCGATTTCCTTCAAAAACCATCTATGATACTCGGTTCCTCCAACTTCTGTACGTCCACCATCGGCACATACACCAATGGCTCTGTTTCCCTTTCCACCACCCTATACTTCAGTTCGCTGTCTATCTCGATTTGGATCGGCTCATGGCAATGCCCGCACTCTGTCTTAATGATAAATGACAACGACTCTCCCCTTAACTGCCCTTGCACGAAGGGCACGGCTATCGCATCGATAGCTCAAGCCGCGTTGACTTGCTCACCTGTGCTGAAAGTTATGCGATGCGGCGTCTGATCCACCGTTACCGGATAGGCCCATTCTACTGCCTCCTGCTCGTTCCTAAACAGGAATGTCATGTGCTTCTCCAAGTCATTCAATATGCCAACCACTTGGTCAAGGGGTAACTTTAACTCTTGCGCAATGAACTTGGGTGAAAGTGGCTCCCCGGATCGAGGAAGCTCCGTTACCACAAAGTTCCGAATTCGGTGATGTTCCTCGGTCATAAAATCAAGTTGTGCTTCGCCCCGTACCTGTCTTTGCCATAGCAACCGAGGAATCGGAATCGTGTGATGCCATATCCCCAACAATAGACTTTCATTCATGACAAAACCTCCAAGTTGTTTTCAAAAGCTCAAATCCTCCAGATTCGGATTCCTGTTGTTATCCCAACACGCCACCCAACGATCGAGATCAGGCGTAAGGAATGGCCACATCAGCTACTCCTTGTCGCTTGGATCTTTTTGTTGGGCATCCTTCTGCTGCAATATATCGTGATTGACACAGATGATCTCTTCGTTGTCCTTCCGTAAAACCTTGAAAATTGAAATGGGCCAGTTTGATGGCTCTGATTGGATCCCGCCCTCTATCAGTTGTACTTCGCGACCGCCGAACACGAAGAAGCCCGCTTCTTCAAGCTCGTCAAGAACCTGAGTCAGGTTGTATGCTGTAGACACACGATCGCTTGGTTCAAGATCGTCTCCTAGATCACCCCAATCACGAACGGTATTAAAGAATCCTCCGACGAGATCGACTTCTTGCTGGGACCTCAACTCGTCATTGTCCATCGAAAACGCATAGCCGCCCATCACCAGGTCAAGGACATCTTTGCCGCTAGTGAGACGAGATAGGAACTTAGGTATGTTCTGTTTGACTCTACGGAACTTCAGGGGCTTGGGTATTCCAGCTTTGTCTGTGAGCGTCTCCGTAACCCAAATCTCATGATTCGATTTCATCTGTCGCAGAATGTCTGTTGTATACGTTGCTTCCTGATCATCTACCATCTTGTGGTGAATGCGGCAAAGGAGGATCAGGTTTTCGTACGAGTCGAGTTTCTCCTGAAGATAGGTAGGATCATGGCGTGGACCCTTCCCTCGGGCTGATACGATGTGACACTCGTCGCCGACTACCGATTCATCATCCTGTTTGGTCGCCTCGATCACGAGCTCATGCTTGCAGATGGCACAGCGATTGCCGGATCTTCCCCATATGGTTTTTCGAGTCTTGTCAGATATCGACATGGTTCCTTCTCTTGCCCAACGCCTGGGCTAAGCGGCGCGACTTTACGAGCGTCCGCTTGAGCCCTCTGTTGGGCAACATCTAACGAACCTCTATTGCTCTGACCATTGCGCATTCTGGAAATAACCCAAGTCCGCTTGTATGCCAGCAACTTGCGTTTCGTTTTCTACTGTCCATTCCGGCATGTGAATATACACAATATCAGACGAATAGCCGATCTCAGATGTACCTGGCCGATCGGTAGCAATTCCCACTACAGTTGTGACTCCTGCGAGCCGACCGCGGATAACTAGGCACCTAAGAGCCAACTCGCGTGCTCTGTATTCTCTATCTGAGCTTTTTCCTATGAGAAAAACGAACGCTGTGTCCGCATAGCCTTTCGCTGCCCTTGAAGCTACTTTCAATTCTAGATTTTGAAGGAACTCCATAAATGCTTTGGCAAGAACGGCGCGGTGCCCCCTTGGTTGCAGCGCCATTGTTACTAACGCCAGCTCGTTATCAGTCACTTCCTTGCTATGCATATCGAACATTCCATCAGTAAGAAGGTCACCGGCGTAATGCTCGATTAGGTGGTCCCAAATATAGGAATCCTTAAACTCTTTTTGAATTGCTTTGTAATCGTCGGATTTATAGAAACCCTTCCATAGATCGTCATGCATTATGACCATATCAGGGTGCTTGTCTAAACGTAACGAAGAATCAAATGATCGTCCATGTAACAGATAAAGTGCGACGAGATCTTCAATGCCTCCGCCGGCGAATAGCATCTGGACGCCACTTGTAACCAATGCTTCACTGGCACTGAGGAATTCCACGAAGTCTGTAATCGTATCAAGGGCACCAAAGATGGCACCAACACTATATTCGTCACATACATGAATAAATCCGCTTCCAAGATTGCCCCATTTTATGGGCACGTGACCCCTCCCGCCCAATGAAACGGAAATACGGTGATACTTGCGTTCTGCTTCGGCGGGCAATGAGATCCTTCGCCCATCATGGCGCACAACTTGATCTGCAGTTTGAAGCCAGCGTTCAGCACCGTAGATTTGAGACGCTGCCTTCTCTATCGCAGCCTTTTCCCAGCGCTCCCAGCCTGTTTTGTCTCCCGTGTCTTTATATTTGCATTCCTTGACTGAAATAATGACTACGTGGGGCCCGCATACAATTAAGCAATCGCATAATTCCTTGTTCTTTTTTCCCTTCGGATTAGGATGTGTCCACAAGCGAAGAAAGGATCGCTCACAAAGTGCGGCAACAAACTTTTCTGAAGGTGTGATTCCATGTGCCATTTTTGCCGGTCTCTTTCATGCCCAACGCAAAATTCAGTGGAGCAAATCTGCACAATATCATGCAGGATAGCGTTTTTAATATGTGAACCTATTAAAACCAAAAAGATCAGCTGGTTTGCTTCCACTGCAATGCTTGGTTATGTTTCTTCTGATTTATTAAATTTCTTTGCTATATCTACACTTATTTCAACAGCTGCTACCCTACTTAGAATGTGCTTATATATTATGACAAAAGTATCACGCACGATTTGATCTAGGTCTTTTTTGTTCCTTCTTTTTATCATTGTGTACTCCTTGCCAAGTGGACGACCAATTAAATCAATATCTTCTAGCGCAACTTTGGTTTCCTTTTTATGTGAACATTTATTTCGTAAAGAGTTCAGATGTCTGAGAGCTTGAATATGTGGATCTTTTACTACGTCAAATGAATCTACTAACTGCAGTTTTTGAAAATAACTTAAGTTGCCTTTTTCTATTATTCTATCGCCACGCTTCAACTTGCCTAAAATTATTCTTTCGAGTAGGTTCTCAGACAAGAGATGAAACTTCAAAACTGAAATAATTAGATCGTGTTTTGATTCAAGCGCATTAACAAAGTCGCCAATCTCGATATCAACAAATTCACTCACTTCCTTTTCAACTGTTTTCTCTAGCTCTTTCATTCATTATCTCCATAACAATGATTATACAGTCTGTATAATTCGACAAACACAGACAGCTTCCTTCTGTATAAGAAGTCGAGCATTCGTTTCCAATTGCTCGCCCATAACTACTCTCACCAGCGACTTCCGTCCTTCAAAGCTCATCGGCTAGTCCGATTTATACAGGCTGTATAAATCGGGTTCAAAGCCCGTCGATCGGACTCTGCATGAAAAAATATGTTTGGGAGCCAAGATTTGTTTACTGCCCCTGATCGAAGAATCTACATGGCAGCTCAAGTATAGCGCAACTAACACTGCCAATCAAATGGGCTTCTGGGTTTTTGAAAAATCCCAGTGTGTCGGGCAGAGGTGCAATATGAGCGATATTGAAAGCAAGCTAAGTTGGAAAAACGGTGGCAATTTGTCTAAGCGGAGTGCATCGAATTCGCTTTTTGGAAACAAGCGAGCCGACCAAAGCGAATCGTAAGCCCCAGGCCGATCCACAAAAAAGAAATTTTAGAAGAATCTGCGAGTAAGAACTCGCAATCAAAAAGGGTTTCTAGAGTTCGTGGGCACGAGCCCGCAACAAAACGAGCCCATGTCTAAGAAACCAGCAGTTCCGCAATTTGGACAGCGTTGAGTGCAGCACCTTTGCGCAGGTTATCGCTAACGACCCAGAGATTAATGCCATTTTCTATGCTTTCATCTTCCCGTATGCGGCCGACATAACATTCATCTTGCCCTTCCGCCTCAATCGGGAGCGGGTATAAATTTTCCTCAATATCATCAATTACTTCCACACCAGATGCTTTCTCTAGAACTTCTCTAACCTTAGAAAGCGGTATCTTCTTTTCAGTTTCGATATTGACTGCTTCCGAATGACTTACAAAAACAGGAACTCTCACGCAAGTAGCGGTAATTTTCATTTCCGGGGCATGCATGATCTTACGGGTTTCATTTACCATCTTCATTTCTTCCTTGGTGTAGCCGTTATCCAGAAAGACATCTATGTGAGGCAGTAAATTAAATGCTATTTGATGCGGGTAGACCTCAACACTCATGCTCCCGTCAGCTACGACTGCCTTACTCTGTTCCCGGAGCTCGTCAACTGCTTTTTTCCCGGTACCGGAAACAGCCTGATAAGTGGAAACCACAATCCTTTTTATCGGAGAAATATCGTGGATAGGCTTTAGGGCCACCACCATCTGAATTGTGGAGCAATTGGGGTTAGCGATAATGCCACTGTGTTCTTGAATATCCTCCGGATTGACTTCCGGCACCACCAAAGGAACATTTTTATCCATGCGAAAAGCGCTGCTGTTATCAATCACAACAGCTCCAGCTTCCGCTGCAATAGGCGCAAATTCCTTGCTTATTGACCCACCTGCTGAAAAGAGGGCAATATCAATACCCTTAAAAGAATCCTTGGTAAGCTCTTTTACAGCTATGCCTACTCTTTTAAAAGTAAGCCTTCTTCCCGCCGATCTTTCCGAGGCAAGCAGCCTTATATCCTTAACCGGAAAGTCTCTTTGTTCGAGAACTCTCCTCATTTCTTCTCCGACAGCCCCCGTAGCTCCAACTATCGCTACATTGTATTCACTCATCTCTTCTCACCCGCTAAATTTAAATTATTCTTACTTACTCCTATCATCTTTCAACAACCATACATTCTGCATCTTTTATCAAGGTTTTACCTCTTCTCTCTTCCCTTCTCCCTACTCCCTATCTTGTATCTTTCCTAATCTTCCCCAGTAACCTCACGAACCTTATCTTTTTCCAGCTCAAATTTTTTATGCAGTGCCCCTACCGCTTCTTTAACACACTCGCTGCGGATAACACAGGATATTTTAATAGCAGATGTGCTAATCATTTCAATATTAATGCTATTCTCTGCCAGAGTACCGAACATATCCGCCGCAACTCCCGGGTGGGTACGCATTCCGGCTCCGATCAATGAAATTTTGGCAATCCCCTCGTCACAAGAAAAACCCTTTGCTTCAAGCTCTTTTACCACTTTATCCACTACGCTTTCCGCTCTTTTTAAATCCTCTTTGTTAACCGTAAAGGAAATATCGGTAAATCCCTTCTCGCTCACATTCTGAAGGATCATATCCACGTTAATATTTGCATCCGCCAGTGCATTGAAAACCCTTGCTGCAATCCCCGGCTTGTCGGGAACACCCAAAATAGTAATTTTAGCCTCGCCCACATCATAAGTGATACCACTTATGATTGCTTTTTCCATCATCTGGTCGGCCTCCTTAATAAGAGTCCCTGGCTCTTCGGACAAACTGGACCTTACATGAATTACCACACCAAAATTCTTACCGTATTCAACCGATCTGGACTGCATTACCTTTGCCCCGGTTGCCGCCATTTCCAGCATCTCATCGTAAGAAACAACCGGAAGCTTGCGCGCTTCTTGAACTAATCGGGGATCGGTTGTATACACACCGTCCACATCGGTATAGATTTCACATAAATCAGCTTTAAGTTTAGCGGCTAAAGCCACTGCGGTTAAATCAGATCCACCACGACCTAAAGTGGTAATATCCTGATCAACGGTAACACCCTGAAACCCGGCTACGATAACGATCTTCCCGTTTTTAATCTCTTCACGGATGCGCCGGGACTTTACATCAACAATCTTTGCTTTGGTATGAACAGTATCTGTAACTATTCCGACCTGCAATCCGGTAAAGGAAATTGCCTCATGCCCAAGTGCCTGAACTGCCATAGCCAAAAGAGCCGTTGACATCTGCTCACCGGTTGCCAGCAGCATATCCATTTCTCGCTCGGGGGGATCAGGCGTAATTTCATACGCCTTCTTGATTAACTCATCAGTGGTATCCCCCAGCGCCGAAACAACTACAACAACCGAGTTTCCTTCTTCTTTGGTTTGGACCACCCTCCTGGCAACATTTTTTATCCGCTCCGTAGTTGCCAGAGATGTCCCTCCGTATTTCTGAACAATGATCGCCATTGGTGCAATTCCTGTTTATTGTTTAACCGCTTGAGCCTACTTATTCCTCTTCGCCGCATTTCTTAAGCAGCCTTTGCCAGTCCTGGTCAACCCTTTCCTGAATAGCCTGCAAAAGATGTTCGTTCTCCGGCTTGAACAGATGTCTAAATCTACCCTGAGGCTTTAACCATTCAGTTACCGGTTTTTTCTCCTTAGGCTTGCGATTAAGTTTCCATTCTCCGCCTATAACCTCATAAACCGGCCATACGCAGGTATCCACGGCCAGTTTAGCCATCTCAATTGACATATCCGACGGAAATCTCCATCCTCTCGGACAAGGTGCCAGCACATTCAGAAAAGCTGGTCCTTCGGTATTAAGGGCCTTTTCCGCTTTTCTGGTCAAATCTTTCCACAGAGCCGGTGTTGATTGAGCAACATAAGGAACATTGTGCGCTGCTACGATAGCTGTTAGGTCCTTGCGATTATTAGGCTTGCCCGGTACAACGCTGCCAGCCGGCGTAGTTGATGTCCACGCGCCCAGAGGCGTAGCGCCTGATCTTTGTGTTCCTGTGTTCATATAAGCTTCATTGTTATAACAAACATAAGTGAAAGAATGACCTCTTTCCAACGCTCCGGACAGTGCCTGGATACCAATATCGTAAGTACCGCCGTCTCCGCCAAAAGCAATAAAGGTAAAATCACCTTTTACTTTACCTGCTCTTTTCAAAGCCTTATAGGCAGCTTCCGCGCCTGTTACCGTTGCCGCAACATTCTCAAAAGCCGAATGAATATAGGAAGTCATCCAGGAAGTATAAGGATAGGGAGTGGTTGAAACTTCCAAACAACAGGTAGCACACCCGGCAACTACCGGTGTCTTTGCCCCCATTAATACTTGTCGAACCGCAATGGGAGCCGCGCAACCGGCACACAGCCTATGCCCTCCGGTAAATAATTCTTCTTTTCGAGCTAATTCTTTTATCGATGCCATACGGGATTACTCCTTTCATCCGCGATATGCCGATTTATCCTAGACAATTAATTCCCATTGCCCTTGCCAACAAAAATCGGCTTTTATAATGCGAGTTCCTATTCTCTTATACCTAAAAAGGTTGGTGCATCATTGGCTTTCCCGGTCTTTGCCGCTTTAAACAAATCCTCATAAGCTTTTAGTATTTGTTCTTTGCTTACATCCCGTCCACCAAGCCCGTAGATATAGTTGCTAACCGGCATTTGCCCGTCTTGCCCGTACAAGGCAGCTCTGGTTTCCAGAAAAACAGGTCCTCCCTGAGCTCCAAAAGAGCATGACCTATCCAAAACCGCAATCGCCTTTAGATGACTCAAAGCCTGTGCTAACTCCTTAGCGGGAAATGGCCTAAAAAGACGTATTTTCAAAAGACCAACCTTCTTGCCTGCGTTTCTTAAATCATCAACAACAGTTTTTGCTGTCCCCGCAGTAGAACCCAGAACTACGATTCCGACTTCGGCATCATCAAGTTTGTATGTTTCGAAAAGGCCGTAACTTCGACCCGATATCTTTTCATATTCTTTAGCAACATCCAGCACAACTTTTTTGGCAGATTCCAACGCATCATTCTGGACTTTCTTGAATTCCAGGAAGTAGCCATGAAGACCGTCGAAAGGACCAACGGCTATGGGATTATCAGGATCAAGAAGAGAATATGGCGGTTTGATTTCTCCCACAAAATCTTTCACCTGCTTATCTTCCAGGATTTCCAACCTGTCTATGGCATGAGAAATAATAAAACCATCCAGCAAAACCATAGTCGGCAGGTAAACAGATGGGTCCTCGGCAATACGAACTGCTTGAACCGTATTATCATACGCTTCCTGGGCATTTTCCGAGAATATCTGGATCCAGCCCGTATCCCTTGCTCCCATTGAATCAGAATGATCACAATGGATATTTATGGGTGCGGAAAGAGCTCTGTTTACGTTATGCATTACTATAGGGAGTCTTAAGGCGGCAGCAATGTGGAGCATTTCCCACATTAATGCTAATCCTTGAGATGCAGTTGCCGTTATTACCCGGGCTCCGGCAGCTGATGCACCTATACAGGCACTCATGGCCGAATGCTCCGAATCAACGCAAACAAACTCGGTTGTAACCTTACCGCTGGCAACAAAAGTTGAAAAGTCCTCCACAATTGCCGTTTGAGGAGTAATGGGATAAGCAGCCACAACATCAGGATTTATTTGCCTCATAGCTTCCGCGCAAGCGGAGTTGCCGGTCATGGCAACTTTCTTTGCTGTCTTTGCCATCCTATTTGCCTCCCTTCTTGCTAGCGGACCCTTCATCGATCATCTCAATTGCTTCAAAAGGACACTCGCGGGCGCAAATTCCGCAGCCCTTGCAGTGTTTCAGATCAAATTCCGTCACCTTGTCATCCTTAACCAGGATTGAGGAATCCGGGCAATACATAAAGCAGATAAGACACTGTGTGCATTTCTCGTTATCACGTATCGGCCGGGAGCTTCTCCAGGCTCCGGTATTATATTCACTGGCATTACCGGCTGTAGGAATGGTTGCTCCGAGAGGATGATCTTCCGCTTTCCACTGATTAATTTTACTAATATCCCATTTCATCCTGCAGCCACCTCCCCATATGCTCTCTTTACCGCATTTATATTTGCATCGATTATCTCCTGGGCAAACTTTTTACCAAAGGATTTTTTAAGATGCTGCAGTACGTTATCTAGGTCAATTATGCCGGTAACTTTAATTAATGCTCCCAACATCGGTGTATTGGGGATCGGTCGACCTATTGTTTCTTTGGCAATCTTGCTTGCATCGACCGTATAAATCTTTCCCCCTTTGAGATCAA
>Ga0209163_1003367_pt1 | contig 11882 bp, 7 predicted proteins | sample MTBAKSrepl2MetaG_FD_187457 | JGI IMG/M metagenome (GOLD analysis project Ga0209163, IMG submission 187457) | Enrichment culture microbial communities om Arthur Kill intertidal strait, New Jersey, USA, that are MTBE-degrading - MTBE-AKS2 (Arthur... | ecosystem: Environmental > Aquatic > Marine >...
TTTTGAATTACTTTTTGTCAAGTAGATATGTTTTTAAGACCTCTGCAAAAATAGAAACATAGGGATTTTAAATGAATCGAGGTTGGACTTACCCTGAATCAGGGTCAAAACGTGGTCCTCTACTCTCGCCCACCCTAAACCTCGGCCTTTTCTCATTCCCAGGCTCCCGTGGGTGGCTCCAACAACTTGTTTGTCGGAGCGCCGAAGGCGCAAGAGGTATGGGTACAGTTCCGCCCATAACACCCAGGGACAAGAGAACCTGGCGCTGACGCCCCACAGCCCTGCTTCGGGATATCTTTTTCTCGCCTCCAGGCTCCGCCGTCCCCTTTCCATGTTCGGTCCCACCCGCCCATAGCCCAAACGAGGCCTAGGGGCGAACCCGTGTGTTCGCCCTTGCGACCCGCTGCGCCCGTAGGGGCACGTTGCCACGTGCCCCTACATATAAATGAATCGTAACCGGCCAACGAGGGGGACTGTCAAGCGGTACCGGATCATGGTTGTCGGAACCGAACTATATGAATTTGGTTGACTTTTAGAAATTGATTGGATTATTATGATGAAGATTGGGAAAAACATCCGATATATAAAAATATTGGCCAAAAACAGCCTTGGGGTGAGGCGAAAGACCTACGACCAAGTTCAATGCCCCTATAAATGGCAAATAGCGGAACCATAAGAATTGAACATGGAAATCGACAGGCGTGCCGGATAATTCGAGGTAAAAGCTGGATATAGTTCATTGAAATGTAAAAGTCAAGAGCCTTCCGTACAGTTTGCCCTCTCGGACCAGGTTGTTTAGGCTGCGTTTAACTCCTCCTTTCTGGCTTTGCCGAGTTGAAAGGTTTCCAGTGGTCGACGGCCCATGTTGCGATAACCGCGATGGGGCCGTTCCTGGTGGTAATAGAGAAGCCGCCAGTCCAGGTCCTCTTGAAGCGCCTCCACAGAATCGTAGAATTTTTCCCGGAAGGCCTTGCGGAAGAACTCATCGAGGACAGTGCGGTTGAAGCGTTCGACAAAGCCATTGGTCCGGGGACGGCCGACCTTGGTCTTGCGGTGTTCGATCTCATTAAAATCCAGGAAGATTTCGTAGAGATGGATCATGGGCCGACCCTTGTATTCCGTGCCGTTGTCCGTGAGGATGGCCTCGATGGTCAGGCCGTGGGATTCATAGAAGGGCCGGACCCGATCATAGAGCAGATCGACGGCCGTCTCCGGCCTCTTGCTGGTGTAGAGCTTGCCAAAGGCCAGGCTGCTGTAAGTGTCCACCAGGGCCTGCAGATAAATGCGCCCCAGGCCCTTGAGGCGGCCGACATAGAAAGTGTCCTGGCAGAGCAGCTGCCCTGGATACTCGCTCTCCACGTGGCGTTCTTTAAAACAGGGATTGGCTTTCTCGATCAGGCGAATCTGGTCCTCGGTCAGGACGAAACCGGCCTGGGCCGCGGCTTTCTCCTCCAAGCGGAGAAGCCGTTTGGACCTCGTCTCCATGTCTTCCTTGATCCAGATATTGCCAACGGAGGTGGGCGAGACGTTGAGACCCTCCAAACGAAGCTGGTCCGAGATGCGCTGCTGTCCGAAGACCGGATGCTTCAAGGAGGTCTCGATGATCTTCTCCTTGGTCGCCTCGGGCAGTTCGTTGGGGTGAGGACCGGGAAGCGGCGGCTTGTCCGCCAGTCCTTCAAGCCCATGGGTTTGGAAGCTTCGCTTATACTCGTAATACTGGCTGCGGGACACCCCATGCCTCCGGCAGGCCTTGGACACGTTGCCCAGCTTCTCGGCCAGTTGTAGCAAGGTCAGCCTCTTTTGTGCTAATTTCTCCTTGGCGGTCATGGTCGTCTCCTTTCGGTTAATGACCTTGTGGGTTAAGCCATTATACCGAGAGGGCGACTGGCCGCCACCCCGGGGGGATTTTTTTCGATCCCCCCGGGGTGGCGGCCTCCTGAGAGCCATGCTCAAACTCTCAACTGTCCGGGAAGATCCTAACTAATACACCTAATTACTGAAGAACGGGCGGCGCATAAAAAGCGCTATTGAACGACTTCTACAGATGAGCTTGGCCAGAAAATAAGAGCGGCGGGAAAACCCGCCGTAACTCTAATTCAAAATTTGGCGTCCCCAAGGGGATTTGAACCCCTGTCGCCGGCGTGAAAGATCGACCGAATAGCTTTATTCCGCCATTTTACAAGCGCTTAGCCGTGTTGAAGCCCATAAAACCGGGCCAAGTCCCGACCAGATTTACGACCAAACCACGGGCTATCACGGAGTTAAAAATCGGTTGAAACGCTGATATTTACAAGATATCCCAGGTATAGCCCTTTCATTTTTCATCAAAGACGCCCATATCGCTATTCTTTATTTTATAGATATTATTATTAAAAATATAAAAATAAGCCTCTATCCAATTTTTTGCTTGACAAATTTGTTGCGCAACAGTATTGTTGGACATCAAAATAGTTGTGCAAAGACTAGATATGTCGCCAGCATCTCAAATAAAAGATCCGGTTTTAGAATTTATCGATTCCTGTTTTCCTGGGGAATCCGACCCACAGGGGACTTTTATCGGGATGCTCGAAAACAGGACCAAAGACCATGAGATATTTTTAACCGGTATCATGGGATGGCTGAACGTAATTATACAAGAACTTAACAAAAGAACCGATATCCATGGTCGTCGGCGCTTCATCTGTAAATTGGATACCACCAACCGAAAGAAACACTGGTATAGCGTTGCAGAAAAATTATGGCGGGAGAGCAAAAAAGAAGAACCTAAATACGATCTGAAAAATTTCCATCGGGTAATGACTGATTTATTGCGGCTTCGCGTTGTCTGTAATTTCCTATCCGACATCGATAGTTTTAAATCTGCCCTAAAACAAGACTATGAAGGAGATACATTAAAGCAAGAAAATTTTTTAATGGAAGAAGGCTCGGATGCTATTTATCTGCATCCCGAAGAAAGAAAGTCAGGCCACCGTTCCATTAAATATTTGTTCACTAGCAAGCTTTTTCAAGGTGTTTTTCTAGAACTTCAGATCATGACGCTATTTCAGGAGGGATGGGATCAGAAAGACCATTATCTAATATATGAACATAAGAGACGCCTACCAGGCAAGGCTAACGAGAACTTTTCGGAATACGAAGACTCGCTGGTGCATGATATGAGCGGCAGTTTGTTTGTTCTGGACAAGCTTTTCGATACAATCAAAAAAAAATTAGAAGAATACCATCATGAAGATTCGTAAATTAAAAAACAAAAATGGGTATATTCTTGTGATAAGGGATCGGCATGACCCGGCCGATAATTTTTCGATTTTTTTATCCGGCCCTAGCTTTGACCAATTAAATGCGCTTAAAGCAGTTCGTGAATCGTTTGCGAGCTTGATCAAGGAAGAGTTTCAGGGCTGTCTGATGGAAGACTTTTCCGTTGGAGACCTGCGAGAGGTTGAATATGAATTGGCAAACCTGAATGCGGACAGAATCTTCTCTTTTGCTCTGGAGGACTTTTTTACAGATGGCGGCGAATTCGTCAACTTACGGGCAAGGGCCGTCCTTTCCTTTTTAATTTGTTCCAAAGAGAAGCTTCTGCCTTCCATTCGTACCGGGGGAGTAGCCTCTGGTTCAGACTTTTTCAACCGCAAACAGGAAATCGAGCAGGTTTGGGAAAAGGTCGAAAAAGGTTTCAACTGCATTCTACGGGCGCCTCGACGTTTCGGTAAAACCAGCTTGGCGATATATCTGGCCTCGCATCCGAAATCCGGATGGAGGGCGTGCTATGTTGACCTGGAGGGCGAACAAAGCCCTGAAGGTTTTATCCTGTCCATCCTTAAAAGCATGGCAGATAATCCGGACTGCTCCGAATGCCTGACCAATGGATATGACCGCAATATCCATACTTTGACGCCCGTAGACAAACAGAAATTGTATGAACAGGAAAGGGAAAACATCCAGGAAGATTGGAGGGCCTATGGAAACAAGCTCTTCAAGTCGATGAAACCGGAAAAGGGAAAGCTTCTTATCCTCCTTGATGAATTTTCCTTCCTGGCGGAAAATATTTTAAAAACTGATTCAGGTAAAGAAAGACTTGCGGACCTGCTGGAGTGGTTTGAAGACATTCGAAAAAATCAGCCGGAAGGTCTTTTTTTCCTGATTTCGGGTTCCGAACACTTGCCGTCTTTTCTAGAATCCAAAGGTATAGAAAATGATCTATCAAAACTTTCGACTATCCGACTTGAGCCTTTTGATCAGGATTCATCAGCTCATGAATTCATATTCCTGGCCATGGCCAAGCAAAATATATCCGTTTCCCCCAAGGAAGTCAGCTGCATTTTAGAACTCATGGGAAAAATCATTCCCTATTTTCTGCAATTATTTCTTGATATTCTCGTTAAAAAATGCAGGGCCGGTCAAGAAATAACAGAAACACAAATTGAGGCGGCATACCGGCGCGAACTTTTAGGAGTGGAGAGCAAGCGTCATTTTGAATCAATAACGCGGCAGTTGGATCGGTACAAGGATAGAGGTCAGGACTTCAGCGAGGCCGCAAAAAGAATCATGACCAGGCTGGCCGTGGAAGAGACCGTTGAGAAAAAGACTCTGGCCAGTGAATGGGCCGAAGTTACACGTGATCAGGAGTCTTTTCAAAGCATGTTTGAAATCATGCGCGATGATTTTTACCTTGAAGAACAAGGCGGCCACGTGCGTCTGGACAGCAAAATATTAAAGGATTGGTGGCGGGCGCATATGGCTGCTCACTGAGAGAGATAGTTATGAGCATACTCCCTTACACCCCCGGCAACATGAGCTACGAGGATTTAAAGGCCTGCTTTGTGGGCCGGCAAGCACTTTTGGATGAATTATTGGATACATTACGGGAGCAGGCCGAAGCGTCCACGTTACAGCACTGGATGATCCTGGGCGGCCGGGGCCTGGGAAAAACCCACCTCATCCGTTTATTTTACCTGGAAATCATTAGAGACCAGAATTTGTCCCGACAATGGCTGCCGATACTGATGCATGAGGAGGAGCAGGCTGTCTTTAACCTGCCCACGCTGTTTACTCGCATCATCGAAATGCTGGCCGAATCATTGGAGAACCAGGAATGCCTGGATGCCGCTCTGTCCACGAGCGCCTTTCTGGACGCCTTGAAGGAGAAAGCCAGAGGGCCGGCCCAATTGCTTGATCGGGCCACGGCCTATCTTAAGCAGTTTGCCAAGGACCAGGGCAGGCGGCTTGTGGTCCTTCTGGAAAATGCCGATGATCTGTTGACCAAGTGTCTCCCAGAGGAAGCCGATGTGCAGAAGCTTAGAAAAATTCTTTCCCTGGAAAATTTCATGCTTATAATCGGCGCGTCGCCTACTTTTTTTCCCCACATAAGTAAACCGAAAGGGGTATTTTACGATTTCTTCCGTCTTCGTCATTTGGAACCCCTTAGCTTTCAACAGGCCCAGGAACTGCTGCAAAAATGGGCGCATCAAGAAAAGGATCAAGCCCGATTGAGCGCAGTCAGGAATGCGGACTACAAGCTCCAAGTCATGTATCATCTGACCGGCGGCAATCCCCGGCTTTTATATTTTCTATACAAAGCTATTTCCAATGAAGCCAGCCTGGAGAACGCAGCCGGCACATTCGAGGCCATGCTTGAAAAGGATCTCAGCGCCTACTACCTCTCCCGCATGAGGGACATCCCTAACCAGGTTCAGCCTATCGTGATAACAATGGCCAAAAGCGAAAATAACCTGACTCAAAAGGAGATCGCGAAAGAAAGCTTTCTGCCGGAGCGCAGTCTGGGCACCCAGATGGTGCGCCTGGAAAAAGAAGGCGTGGTCAAACCCGTATCCGGGAAAAAAGGCAAGAACACCATCTACAAGCTTACAGATCATCTGTTCCGAGTTTGGTATCAATGGCGCTACCCCAAACAAAAAAGACTCATCCGCGGGTTGGTGGAGTTTTTAGCTGTATGGTTCAGCCGGCGGGAACTGGAAATGATGTGCGGTGCGGACGGTTGGGCCGGGCAATATTACTCCGAGGCGCTGGCGTTTAAGCGTTGCGAAGCTTTCAAACCTCACCTTGAGGCGATTCTCCGGGAAGGAGCGGCGACCTTACGCGAGTTTGCCTTCAAAGGTGAATATATAGATGCGGCGTCAATTCTCGCAGACATCGGGGAGTATGCTCCGGATCGGAGGGAAGCATTTAAAAAAGTGATCCGGGAATCCGGGCTTTACGATGAACCCCAAAATATCGAGAAAATTATGCAAGCCCGGATTGATGCTGATCCCGGAAATTCAGAAGACTGGTTTTGGCTGGGAAGGGCGCGCTTGAAACAAAATGAATTTGCCGGAGCGGAAGCCGCCTTTCAGAAAGCGGTGGAGCTAAAGCCGGATGAGGCAGAGGCTTGGCTCGGGCTTGGGCTGGCGCGAGGTATGATAAAGAATCATGCCGGAGCGGAAGCCGCCTTTCAAAAAGTCGTGGAGCTAAAGCCGGATGAGGCAGAGGCTTGGCTCGGGCTTGGGCTGGCGCGAGGTATGATAAAGAATCATGCCGGAGCGGAAGCCGCCTTTCAAAAAGCCGTGGAGCTAAAGCCGGATGAGGCAAAGGCTTGGCTCGGGCTTGGAGAGGCGCGATTTAACCAAGAGGATTATGGCGGCGCGGAAGCCGCCTTTCAAAAAGCCGTGGAGCTAAAGCCGGATGAGGCAGAGGCTTGGCTCGGGCTTGGGCGGGCGCGATTTAACCAAAAGGATTATGGCGGAGCGGAAGCCGCGGCGCAAAAAGCCGTGGAGCTAGAGCCGGATGAGGCGGAGGCTTGGCGCGTGCTCGGGCTGGCGCGAATTATCCAAAAGGATTATGGCGGAGCGGAAGCCGCCTTTCAGAAAGCCGTGGAGCTAAAGCCGGATGGGGCAGAGGCCTGGCTCGGGCTTGGAGCGGCGCGATTTAGCCAAGATGATCATGCCGGCGCGGAAGCCGCCTTTCAAAAAGCCGTGGAGCTAGAGCCGGATGAGGCGGGGAGTTGGCTCGGGCTTGGAGCGGCGCGATTTAGCCAAGATGATCATGCCGGCGCGGAAGCCGCCTTTCAGAAAGCCGTGGAGCTAAAGCCGGATGAGGCGGAGGCTTGGCTCGGGCTTGGAGCGGCGCGATTTAACCAAGATGATCATGCCGGCGCGGAAGCCGCCTTTCAGAAAGCCGTGGAGCTAAAGCCGGATGAGACAAAGGCTTGGCTCTGGCTTGGGCGGGCGCGATTTAACCAAAAGGATTATGCCGGCGCGGAAGCCGCCTTTCTGAAAGCCGTGGAGTTAAGGCCGGATGAGGCAGAGGCCTGGCTCGAGCTTGGGCGGGCGCGATATAACCAAGAGGATTATGCCGGAGCGAAAGCCGCCTTTCAGAAAGCCGTGGAGTTAAGGCCGGATGATCCGCATGGCCTAAATATTTATAGTGGTATTTTGTTTCGTTCCAACCGTTTTAAAGAAGCTATTGAAGCTCAATACCGGATTTTGAAGATGGACCGCTTTTATACCGAAGCTTACTTTGATTTATGCCTCTTCAACCTATTGACCGGATGTAACGATACCCTTTTCGAAACTATGGCAAAGGCGCTTCGGACAAAAAAGGCCCCTTCGGGCTTTAAAACTCAGATTAAATTATTTTTCGCGCTGGTTCTGGCCCATGAGGGAGAAAAAAAAGACTTTTTAAAAAATCTGGAATCAGGTGTTAAGGCCTTGGAAAAAATGGAAGACGAATTGCGGCGAGAGATATTGAGTGATCTATCGAGATTTCTAGTGGAGGCCATCAGTCCCGAAACCTGGCAAAGCGTTAAAAGGTATGTGGATGAATTCCAGAAAGCGACGCAAGATACGAACGTGCTTTCCATTGTCCGGCCATTAACCCATGTTTTGGAATATGCGCAAGCAGTTATTACTCAAAAAACCGGTTACGCCTCCAAGCAGGCCCAGCAAGCCCTGGACCGTGTCCCGGGAGAACTCAAAGGGCCGGTTGAAGAAATGGCGGCCACAGTGCGTAAAAATTTGAGATGGCAAAGTAAACTTAAGAGAAGAGGATAGGTGCTCCGGTAAATTGCATCTTGTTCCGGATGGCAGATGGCTGGTATTTACCGTGAAAGTACAAGTAAATAGGCGATATGAAACTGGCGGTGCAACACTGGGCGGGAAATAAATCATTAGCTATAGGCATAATTGCTCCCCAGATAGCCTTCAGTACTGAGGCTTGTTTCATTGGGCTAAATCAAATCCGAGAAGCCAGGCTCAATTTCGGATTTCCAGAAAAATACGGGGCCTTAGAATGGTTGAAACTTTAATATGGTAAGCCGCACGATTGATTATACGGCATTTGACTACTGGCGATCAAAATTTTAAAGTATAATATACCATAAATATAGATATAATCGGAGAAATAGAGAAAATTGAAACCATTGCGGTGGGCGGAAAAATTCATGATATAATGCGGATTCGCAGACAGTACGGGCCTGGCCGTTGGCGTAAACTCAAAGGCGTGGCGAATGTTCGTCTTGTAAGCGGCAGGATATGTAAAGCGGAGGTCCACTGGTACGAAGCCCATGGCATTGGCAGAAAGAAGATGAAAATCAAAAGAATACTGGATTAATATTATGAAAAAAGAAAAGAAAGAACAGTTATTTGCCCTATGTATCGAGAACAAGGACTGTGAGGATTTAGAAAAGCGCAAGATCTACACGGTTCTGCCGGACGGGGAAGCGGAAAAAGAGGGATACCTCAGAGTAATTGATGAATCAGGAGAAGATTATCTGTATCCCCAGTCCTACTTCGTTTTTGTGACTTTGCCGCATGAGGCACAAGAAGCACTAAGTGCCACAGTCTAGATATTTCCCTTTTTAAATTTTGGCGTCCCCAAGGGGATTTGAACCCCTGTCGCCGGCGTGAAAGGCCGGTGTCCTGGACCTGGCTAGACGATGGGGACGTTATATTTTTGGTGGGCCGTGCTGGACTCGAACCAGCGGCTCTCTGCTTAAAAGGCAGATACTCTACCGTCTGAGTTAACGGCCCGACCCGGACATCCCAGCCGTAAAAGATTTTATTTAGAGGCTTCGGCCGGATTTGTCAAGGTTTTTCGGCGATACTTGATCGGGCCTGCAAGGGGAGAAAAGTTTCTCCGGGTGAATTTTAGGTCCGGCCGGCTTGGGCTGGATCGAACTTGCCTCTCGAAAATGTCACCATCAAGTCAAATTACATCACACTAAGCGATATTCACCTCAGGCGGCAAGGCCGATTCAGGTTTTAACGGGAATCTGGCAACTTACCCTGGTGCCTTGGCCGACTCGGCTTCTGAACTTGACGGTCCAGCCCAGGCGGTCGGCTATTTCCTTGACGATGACCAGGCCCAGGCCCGTGCCTTCTTCCACCATCTCCTTGGCGTTTTCAGACCTGAAGAACTCGGAAAAGAGCCGGGGGAGGTCCGATTCAGGGATGCCTATCCCGGTGTCTTTTATTTCGCATAGGAGCATTTCGCTTGATATCCTGGACAGATTGACCGAAATCCGCCCTCCGGCCGGCGTGTATTTGATGGCATTGGACAAGAGGTTGCTGAAAAGCTCATCCAACATTTTTTCCTGAGCCGGAATCACGGGCAAACCGTCGATCAGGCTGAACTCAAAGCTCAAGCCTTTTTCTTCGGCTCTGGGCCGATAAATTGATTCCAAATTTTTTAAAACCGCCGGCAGGTCCACCGGATTGAGCTGGACCGGGCCGACTTCCTGCCGATCAGCCGCCAGTTTGAGCAGATCATTCACGGTGGACTGAAGAATGGAGAGTCTTTTCTGGCAGCGGCCGACGGTCTCCTTTTGTTTTTCATTAAGGGGGCCGAGATAACCGCCGTCCATCAGGCGGAGCATACTCTGGATGGTGTTGAGCGGTGAGCGGAGTTGATGGGCGGCCTTGTGCATGAACCAGGTTTTGGCCGCGTCCCTGGTGATTCGGTCCATGGTCAGGGCGATCAGGTCGGTCATCAGCGAAAAAAGGCCGATGTCCGACTCCTTGAAATAATGGGGCTGATCGCTATAAACGCAAAGGACGCCGAAGGTCTTGGTATCCACGGTCAGGGGCAGACAAAGCATGGAAACGATGCCTTCCTTCAGCACATCCTCGGGATATTGGAAATATTTGCTTTCATCGATATGGCCGATGCTGTAAAGAGAACCATCGATCACCTGGCGGTTGACTCCGCTTTTTTCGATACTGATGTAATCCTTGGACAAATAATCCTCACTCAGACCATAGGTCGAGGCGAAGCGGAGCTTCTGGCCTTCTTCGTCGAGAAGCTTGATCGAGCAGGCCTTGACGCCCATGATCTGGGTGGTATCCCGGGTGACGGCTTCCATGAAATCCTTAAGCCGCGTATAAGTCTCCCCCTCCTTGATCATTTCGTAAACGGCGATCAGTTTCCGAAGATCGTTGTAGATCATGGCTTTCCTCACCCCTCCAAGGCCCGGTCCCTTCGGGCTGGCGCCGGTCGACCGGCCTGATTACCCGTCCCGGGCCGGGCCCTGTTTTACGTAAAAAAATCGGCGGTCAGGCCGTCCTTGATATCTCGATATATTTCCTCCGTGATGGCTTCGATTTTTTCACTCAGTGGTAAAGATAACACCTGTCCGAATGAAAGGTCGGTGCCGATTTCGATGCCGTAGATGCCGCCCACTTCCGGGATTTTATGGCCCAAACGGCGCCCCAGGTCCAAAAGATTGAAAAAGTCCAGACCGTGGGACGAAAAAAGATGGAGAGCCCCATCCCCGTTCCTTATTTTCTTGAGCCGGCCGACGGGACCCTCCCCGGTGGTCATGGCGTCGATGACAAATAACTTTTCATATCCGGCGACCAGGTCAAGCAGGTTAAGACCGGCCAGGGTCGTGGTCATTACGTCCACGCCGTTGATCCGGCCCTCGAGACTACGGGCGATGAAGACCCCCACCCCGTCATCCGACAGAATCGGGTTGCCCAGACCAAGGATAAGGGTCTTCATGGCCGGCCTCAGGAGCGCCCCAGCGTCCTGATAATATCACCGCGGAAGTCGCGGATATTGACCTGCAACTCAATCCGCCCCGGCAGGGCATGGGTGGCGCAGCCAAGACAAGGATCATAGGCCCGAAAGGCCATCTCGACCCGGTTGAGGAATCCTTCCTTGACCTTGGTCCCTTTGATCATGGCCTGGGCGGCTTTCTTGACCGAGAGGCAGATCGGGGCCGCATTGTTCTGGGTGGCCACGATCAGGTTGACCTTGGTTAATATGCCGCGGTCGTCCGTTTCGTAGTGATGAAACAAGGTCCCCCGGGGGGCTTCCACACAACCCACCCCGGACTTTTTCAGTCTCAGGTTCATATTCCGAATATCTTTACTGATCAGAAGCGGATCATTGGCGATCATCCAATTCTGTTCCGCAGCCTGAAGGGCGCAGATCAACCGGGCCCAGTGCATGGCCAGGGTGTGGTGGGCCGGTTTTCCGCCGAGTTGGTCAAACATGATTTCATATTCGGTCTGGGCCAAGGGTGTGGCCATGCCGTCGGCTGCATTAAGCCTGGCCAGTGGAGCAACCCTAAACAAGGAGGTTTTATCGCCTTCGATCAACCCCTTCCAACCGATTTTTTTGAGGTGGTTCAATTTTATATAGGTCCAAGGTTCGACCCATTCCCCGATATATTCGGCGTAGTCTTGGGGGTCGAACAGGGCGTATTCCTTGCCCTGGGGATCGACCACCCTGACCTTGCCGTCGTAAAAACTGACTTTGTTGTTTTCGTCCACCAGGGCCAGGTAGTAAGTCTTGAGGCTGTAAGCCTCGCTTAAGATCAAGTCGAGATATTTCTTGTTGCCGAGCACGAGGTCCTTGAACAGCTTAAGGGCGTATTGGGCGAA
>Ga0209163_1003377_pt1 | contig 11847 bp, 8 predicted proteins | sample MTBAKSrepl2MetaG_FD_187457 | JGI IMG/M metagenome (GOLD analysis project Ga0209163, IMG submission 187457) | Enrichment culture microbial communities om Arthur Kill intertidal strait, New Jersey, USA, that are MTBE-degrading - MTBE-AKS2 (Arthur... | ecosystem: Environmental > Aquatic > Marine >...
TCCGGCACAGGGATCGCCACCGAGCGGACACGGACAAACGAGTTTGTCCGTGGCACCCACCCGCGTGGACCGCTTCTCACACACCCTGTCCCGTTCGGAGGACAGCCTCGCGGCCGGTCAGGAGTCCGTAGCACCGGCGGAATTGGGTTCGTTTGGCGCAGACGTTACGCCGGGTGTCCAGCCCATGCGGCATCGGCAGGATGCCGATGCCACCGAAACCCACGGGCGGGACGCCCGTGCTACGGGGGCGCCTGGCGGGGTCATTACGAACAACGAGGGACGAGCGACGGTTCCATCCGCGAATCTCCGAACGGGCCACGAGTCACGGGTCACGGGCCACGCGGCGTCCCGTCGCAGCCGCTTTACGCTTGACGATCGATCCTGCGAAACGAACCCAATTTCAGGAGAGGTCTCCATACCCCGCGACTTGTGATTGTCCGGATCGGACACGTCGTGCTATACTACGGCTCGTCGTCTGTATGCTTGTCCTGAGGTCGGAAGGTCAGGAGGTAGTGAACGTGGAGAATCGACTTGATCGACGACAGTTCCTGGGGGCTGTGGGCGGTGCCGCGACGCTGGCTCTTGCGCCAGCGGATTTGCTCGTGAGTCGGGCGGCGGCGAGTGAGAATGTGCTCAAGCTGCCGAAGGAGTGGGTGGAGCCGCCGCACGAGTTCTCGCAGGCGCCGTTCTGGTTCTGGAACGACGATCTGTCCGAGACGGAGTTGCTGCGGCAGATCGAGGACTTTCAGGCGCATGGTGTCCACGCGTTTTTGATTCATCCGCGGGCCGGACTGCCCAAGAGCATCGGCTGGCTCAGCGAGCGGATGATCGGCTTTATGCGGTTCGCCATCGAACGGGCGGCCGCGCGGGACACGTGGGTCATCCTCTACGACGAGGGCATGTATCCCAGCGGGTCGTCGAGCGGGCAAGTCGTCGCGGAGAACCCGGCTTTCCGCACGCGTGGGCTCGTGTGTGTCGATCTCGATGAAGCGAAGCCGGGGACGGAGGTCCAGGGTGTGCGGATCGGCGCCGGCGGCGCGCCGGAACTGACGGCGGGACAGAATCTGGTCGCCATCGTTCCGCGCAAGAAGAACGGCCATCGGATCGCCGTCATCGACCGGGCGGCCCGCGAGGGGCGGTCGGTGATTCGGGGTCTGCATTTCCTGGAGAACGATCCGCCACGCCGCGAGAACCGCAGGGAGGTCCCGGAGAATCAGCCGCCGGGTGCGGACATCTTGAACCCGGAATCGGTCACGTGTTTCATCCGCCTGGTCTACCAGAGGTACTACGACGAGTTCGGCAAGCACTTCGGCAAGACGGTTCAGGCGGTCTTCACGGATGAGCCGTCGCTGCTGGCCCGCGGGTCCGAACGGGGCATGGTCCCCGGCACGACCGGCATCGTCGCGCCTGTCAACGCCTTCCTCGGCTACGATTTCACGGAGCATCTGCCGGCGCTGTGGTACGAGGACGAGCCGGACGCTGCGAAGTATCGGCGCGACTACAACCGGGCGCTGGAGGCCCGTCTGGAGCAGACGTTCTATCGGCCGATCTCCGAATGGTGCCGGACGCATGGGATCTCTCTGTGCGGCCACCCCGCGGGCGGTGACGACATCGGACCCCTGCGACACTTCCACATCCCCGGCCAGGACATCGTCTGGCGGTACGTCGAGCCGGACAAACCCTCCGCACTGGAAGGCGAACAATCGACGCAGGCCAAGTGCGCGTCGTCGGCCATGATCCACCTGGGCCGCCGGCGCAACCTGAACGAGTATTGCGGGGCCTTCGGGCACGACTTCACTTTTGAAGAGATGAAGTGGCTGGCGAACTGGCTGCTCGTTCGCGGCTGCAACCTGCTCGTCCCGCACGCGTTCTATTACTCGATTCGCGGGCCGCGGATCGACGAGCGTCCGCCGGACGTCGGGCCCAACAACACTTGGTGGCCGCAGTTCACGCCCTTTGCGCAGGCGACCGCGCGCCTCTGCTGGCTCAATACCGACAGCACGCACGTCTGCGGGCTGGCCATCCTGGGCCTGAACGACTGGCTGCCCTGGCGGGCGGCGAAAGTATGCTTCCAGAACCAGCGGGACTTCAACTATCTCGAAGCCCGTCACCTGTGGGAGGGCGCGGAAGTAGACGCCGATGGGATTCGCCTCGCCGGGATGCACTACCGAGCGTTGATTCTGGAGGACGATCCGCCCGCGCAGGCGAAGCCTGCGATCGACACGCTGGCGAGAGCGGGTCGGATCATTCGATGGGATGCCTCGATGGATGCCGCCAGGCTGGTGGCGCAGATCGACAAGCTGATCCCGCCGGATGCGCAGGCCGAGCCGGAGGCGCCGAATCTGCGGGTGCGCCACGTTCGCAAAGGAGACATCGATTACTACCTGCTCTTCAACGAAGCGGCGGGTGATCTTGAATGCCGATTGACTCTATCCGCAAAAGGTCGGCGCTTCCTGTTGGACCCGGTGAGCAGTTCCGTGGCGGTCGCATCGAACGACCATCCCGTGCGTCTCGCGGGGCATACGATGCAGGTCTTGGCTGTTGAGAGAGCCTGAGCCGAGATGGTGTGCATAGCACACCCTACTACGCTGTCCACCTCAAAACGGTGAGCCCGATCACCGTAGCGCTGGCATCCTGCCCGCGATTCGAGGGCGGGCCGCTCTCGCCGCAGGCGCTGCCGCCCACCAGATTAACATGGACGGCGTACTACCGCTATCGCCTTCACGGTGAATCGCTGCAGAGGAAGCCGCGCAGGGGCGTCAGCGGTAGCGTGGGCTCGGCCCACCGATCCTATCGCGGCAACATCTGCTCGTAGATCTGGTACGAGCGGCGGTGCATGCCGATTTGCTGGTAGGTGCGCTGGGCGACGTGGTTGGACTGCTCGACGTACAAGCGGATGCCACAGATGTCGGATCGATCCAGAGCTTTGGCTTTGACGAATTCGTGCAGTTGGCGGAAGAGGCCCCGGCGGCGAAAGAGGGGCCGGATATACAAGCTCTGAATCCACCAGAACAGGCCGCAGCGCCAGTCGCTCCATTCGAACGTGATCAGCAGGCAGCCGACGACCTGGCCGTCGCTCTCGGCGACGACGTAGAAGCCGTGCCCCGGGTCGTCGAGGACCGCCTGAATGCCCCGGGTCAACGTGGCCTGCGAGAGGGTCACGTGCTCGGTCTCCCAGGCCATGGCCATGTTCAGCTCGGCGATGGTCTCGACGTCCTTGGGCTCCGCGGTCCTGACTCGTACCTCATATGGCATGTCTTACTCCTCGGTATGGATCGTCACCGCAGCCGGCGGCGCAACTGGTCCAGCAGTTCAGTGACCAAGCGGGCGCGTGCGGGCTCGCCCGTGCCGGAGAGGCGGACCCGGCGGGTCTCGATCCGGCCGTCGGGCCGTCGGAAGGCGACTTCCACGGAGGGACTCCCTCCGGCGTCGCGCTGGACCTCACCGATGGCGACGACCCATTGGCTCCCCGCGGTCGCGGCGGCTTGGCCGGCGAGGTGCTCGGCACGGCCGGTCTGCTCGGCGAAAGGCTCCTTGCCGCCGAGCATCTGGTGCAGGCGGGCGGCGGTCGGGGCGATGTAGGCGCCGATCAAGACCTCGTGCGTGCCTTCGGCGCCATTGAGGGCAGCGGCCAGGGCGCCGCCGCTGCCGACCTCCGCGAGCGTCAGGGTGGCGCCGCGGGCCTCCAGCAGCTTCATGACGTGCGTTTCCAGCGAGGTCGTGTCATCGCGCGCGTAGATCGCGTCGCCCAGGTATTCGACCACCTGGTCCCCCAAGGCTTTGAGCCGGGCGCGATCCTCGGGCGTATCGCCGGGCAGGGAGAAGGTGAAATCGACCCGGCCGCCCTCGAACTGGGAGGAGGTCGTGACATCCGCCGGCAGGGGGACGTGGTCCTTGAGCGTCTGATCGATCTGCGATTGGCCGAGGCCGACGAACCGCAGGCTGACCGAGGCGCCGGGCAGGCGCGTGCCGAAACGCCGGCTCAAATAGGGCACGAGTTCCTCTTGGACCATCGGCTGGAGTTCCCGGGGCGGTCCCGGCAGGGCGACGATCACGTCGCTGTCGGTCTCGAAGACCAGCCCGATGGCCGTGCCGTTGGCGTTCTTGAGATAGACGCCGCGCGTCGGGGTCTGCGTCTGGCGGCGCAGGTTCGGACGCAACTGGTCCGCCAGGGTGTTGAACCGCCGAGCCATGGCCGCGAGCACGTCCGGATGCTCCCGCAGAGGGATTCCTGTGAAGTCGCGCAGGGCCTCGCGGGTGATGTCGTTGTCCGTGGGGCCGAGCCCGCCCGTCACGATCACCAGGTCGGCCTGATCCGTGGCGAAGCGCAGAGCCTTCTGGATATCGGCCGACTTGTCATCGACGCACATCGAGCCGGCGCATTGCAGGCCCAGCGGCCGGAGGGTCTTCGTGAGAAAGACCGTATGCCCGTCCGCGTAGGCGCCCGCGAGCAGTTCCCCGCCGGTGACGACGATGATGTAGCGAACGGGCGGGGCGGCTGCCTCCGTCGCCGGCGGCGCCTGCGACCCTGTGACCGATGACGCGCTCCACAGCCACAGAAGGGCGATTTGCCACAAGGCTCTACGATCTATTCTCATACGATTGACTCCAAGAACAACGAGAAGACAGGTTCCATCCTGGCCGGGCCGGGGGCAACTTTCAATCGGAAAATCCGGAAAACGGTGGAAGTCCGCGGGGGACTATGACACAATACTGCTCGTGTGCCGCGGATTCACCGCGCGGTTGATTTGATCCTTCTCAATCGGGGTGTGTAATGCCTGTAAGGAGTGACGGCCGTGAGTGAGCAGATGAATCGACGAGAGTTTCTGGGCGTGAGTGCAGCGGGAGCGGGGGCGGTGTTGTGGGGCACGCAGTTGGCGGCGGCCCAGAATCGGGAGGCGAACTGGCCGCCGAAGATGCCGCCGGTGAAGATCTACAAGGTGTTCATCGGCCGGACCGGCGGGATCTATCTCTCGCGGCCGACCGGCGAGATCGACAAGTTCAACCGCTACTTGGCCAATGTCGAATCCAAACTCGGCGATGTCAAGTTCATCGGCGGCGATGCGGTGCCTCCCACGGAGGTGGATGAAGTCCTGCCGAAGCTGAAGGAGGCGGACGCCGTGCTGCTGTTCCATCTCTCCGCCCACGGCGGCGACGCGCCGCTGGCGGCCATGACCAAGATCATCGACCTCGGACTGCCGACCGCGGTGTTCTCCCAGCCCTTCAGCGGTCACGGCTGGATGTATTTTCCCATCTGGCAGAAGCAGGGCAAGAGAGTGATCCTGTTGCCCTCCAGCGACTGGGGCGAGCTGGATAAGGCGGCGATGCTTCTGCGTGTCAAGCCGCACATGGCCCGGACTCGCATCCTCGTCATCCGCGGGCCCGTCGGCTCCGCTGCGGCGTGCGATGCCGAGAAGGTCAAGGCCAGGCTCGGCACCGAGATGATCCCGGTCACCGTGGAGGAGACCCTCAAGGCCCACCAGGCGGTCAGCCTGAAGGACGCGGAGGCCGAGGCGCAGCAGTACTGGATCAGCAAGGCCAAGAAGATCGTCGAGCCGACGAGAGACGAGATCATCAATTCGGCCCGGTACTACCTGGCGGTCAAGAACCTCATGATCGAGAAGGGCGCCCACGCGGTCACCAGTTCCAACTGCATGGGCGAGCCGGCCAAAGGGTGTTTTGCGTTCAGCAAGCTGGGCGATCAGGGCCTGGTCGGCGCCTGCGAAGGCGACATGGACTCGACGCTGACCATGCTCATGTTCGGCTACGCCTTCGGCGTGCCCGGATTCATCAGCGACCCGGTCTTCGACACCGCCACCAACGCCTTGATCCACTTCCACTGCACCAGCGCCACGAAGATGGCGGGTCCCGCCAGCAAACGACTGCCGTTCTCGATCCGCACGCAGACCGACAGCGACAAAGGCGTGGCCCTGGAGGTGGAGATGCCCCTGGATCAGGCGGTCACGTGCGCCAAGTTCGTCAATCTCGACACGATGGTCATCTCGACCGGCGAAATCTTCAAGATCACGCACGACGAGCTCGGCTGCCGGACCCAGTTCTGGACCAAAGTGAAAGACGCCAATAGCATGTTCCACAACTGGGGCGCCGGCGTCGTCGAAGGCGGCGTCATGACGCTGCTGCACCGCGCGGTCTTCTTCGGCGACCACATGCAGAGCGTCCGCAACCTCGGCAGCCTCATGGGCTTCAAGGTGATCGAAGAAGCATAGGGGACGAGAATCCGAAATCCGAAGCACGAAATCCCAAATCCAAAACAAGGGCCCGGCATGGCATCATGTCCGGGCCCTCTCGAATTCTGGATGTGTCTTGGGTAGTTGGGGGCAAAGTCGCTACCGCAGAAGTGTCTGGGTTTCGGCAGGCAGCTTGCTCAGCGTGAGTTCCGTCAGGTCGAGTTTCTTGCTGGCGTTGTCGATATCGATGCCCACGAGGTTGCCGTCTGCGTCGTAGTCGAGGACAACGCCTTCAGAAATCTCCGTGCTTTCGGCGCTCGGACGGTCGACGAGATCGATGTATAACGAGTCCGTTTCGGGATAGTAACTCATTTTCATCTTCTGAATCTCCTGTCGGGAAACGCGTTGTGAATCGTTGCCTTGTCTTCGAGGGTCACCACGCGCAAGATCGCACCACCGAGTTCTTCGACCGCACCCCAGAATCGGAATCGGTTGAGCTCTTGTCTCTCCACACGGATCGGGTTCTCAATGACCCGAATGCACCATTCCTTGCGGAGGTATGGCCGCTTGCGGAGCACTTGATTCTCGAAATACTCCGTGTACTTGTAGTTCATGTGACCATTGTACCGCCGCCGAGGAGCCCGTTCAACACTTCCCCCATACTTCCGTATTCTCCCTTCGCAGGTCCCCAGGGGCAGAGCCCCTGAGAATCAGGCGGTTGGGGTTGCGCGACTTGTTTCGTTGGGCGGTTACGTCGAACGGCGACAGCTTCGCTCCACGCTGCCCGCAACCGATACGAGCGTCGCAACCGCAACCGCTCCGTGCGCCTCGTGTCTGGCGTTTCTCCCATGTCCTCATGGGCACACAACGAATGCTACTTGCGATAGGTTTCTTTCATGAGGATCGAGCAGACGAGGGCGGCGAGGGCGGACAGGAGCAGGACGAGCATGACCGCGCGGTAGGCTTCGATTGGGTACTGGCCTGCCGCGTTTCGGCCGTAGGCGTCGAGGATGGCGCCCAGGACCGGCTGAAAGACCGCGCCGCCGAAGAAGGGGAAGAAGTTCACCATGCCGATGGACGTGCCCGCGATCTCTACCGGGAATAGCTCCTTCGTCGCGGTGAAGCCCATGATGACAATCGCCGAGGAGCAGATCGAGAACAGGAAGAACCAGGCCACCAGAGCCACGCGGGGTAGGCCGGCGGGCACGAGCGTCGTGAGCAGCAGCAGGACCGCCAGGAGGGACATGCACAGGAGCAGGGTCTTCTTGCGGCTTCTGAGGATTCTCTGCGAGAGGAGGCCGAGGGCCGGGCCGCCGACGACCATGCCCCAGGCCATCATGCTGAGGATCGCGCCCGCTTCACCTTTGGTCAGGCCGTAGCTGTGCATCAGGTAGGGGCCGCTCCAGAGGTTGCCGAAGCCGAAGAAGATGCCGCAATCGAAGAAGAACCACAGTCCGATCAGCCAGAAATGTCTTTCCGCGAGGACCATGAGGATTCCCTGGCGGAGCGTGATCTCGTTGGGCGCGTGGACGGTCACTTGCTCGCGATGCTCGATCTCGGCGATGGAAGGCCAGCCGCGGTCGGTGGGCCGGTTGCGGATGATCAGCCACGCGGCGGCGCCGGTCGCGAGCGTGCAGAGCGCGATGATCTGGAATGAGGCCCGCCAGCCGACGTGGGTGGCGAGCAGGCCGAGGATCCAGGTGCCGGCCAGGACACCGATGCCGCCGGCGGCCTGGTACAGGCCGCTCATGTGGGCGAACTCGCGGGCCCGGAACCATTGCGAGAAGATCTTCATCGCCGGGATAAAGACCATCGAGACGCCCAGGCCGACAATCGCGCGGGCCAGGATCGCCACGGGGACATTGGGCGCCAGGCTGAACAACAGGCTGCCGATCGTTGCGGCTACCAGCGAGATGGTCACGGTCTTGCGGGGCCCGACCGAATCGCTCAGCAGGCCCGCGGGGATCTGCATGAAGGCGTAGCAGTAGAAGTAGAGCGAGCCGAGCAGGCCGATGACACTGGCGCTCGTCTGGAACTCCTTTTGCAGCTCGTTCGCGACCACCGAGAGGGAGACCCGATGAAAGTAGACCAGGCAGTAGGCAATCGCGAGCACCAGGAAGATCAGCCAGCGAAACGACAGCACGCGCGCGACCAGTTTCTCATCCATCGGACCATCCTTTCTCTTGGAGAAGTCATCCACCATACCGCGATTTCTCGCGATGGCAAGACCCATGCTTGACGCAGGCAGGGCGAACGCACGGTCGTTCGGGGACACCGCCTCGCATGTCATTGCGAGCGAAGCAAAGCAATCTCCAACTCGGGAGATGGAGATTGCTTCGTCGCTGCGCTCCTCGCAATGACATACGTCGGACCTGTCGAATGACTTTGCGATTGCCCTGTTGACGCGGGTCGTCTCCGAGCATACGCTGGGGAGGTGTCGGCCCGAAAACCCGTGGAGAAAGGAGCCTTGCCATGTCTCGTCGAGCGACCTGTCTGAGTATCGGTATCCTGCTGATCGTGTCGATTGGTGCCATGTCCCTCGCGGCGGAGAAGCCACCTTCGCCTGAAGGATTGCTGCTCAAGGACTTTCGCCCGCAATCGATCTACAAGACGCCGCAGACTACGGTGTCGAAGGCCCGCTATCCTGTGATCGACATGCACGCCCACATCTATGCGAAGAGCCCCGAGCAGGTGGCCGAGTGGATTCGGGTCATGGACGAGACCGGCATCCAGAAATCGATTGTGATGACCCAGGCCACCGGCAAGCGGTTCGACGACATCTATGCCCTCTATGCGAAGTACCCGGACCGGTTCGAGGTGTGGTGCGGATTCGATTATACCGGCTACGATCAGCCCGGCTTCGGCCCGGCCGCGGTCAAGGAGCTGGAGCGATGCTACAAGGTCGGCGCCCGCGGCGTCGGCGAACTCGGCGACAAAGGCAAAGGCCTGTTCTACTGCCGGCCCCCGGCGTTAGGGATGCACCTGGACGACGCGCGCATGGACCCCTTGCTGGAGAAGTGCGCGGAGCTGAAGATGCCGATCAACATCCACATGGCTGATCCCTACTGGATGTATCTGCCGATGGACGCCAAGAACGACGGGTTGATGAACGCCTACACATGGCGCCTGGACAACCAGCCGGGCATCGTGAAGCACGAAGGCCTAATGGAGATTCTCGACCGGGCCGTCGGGCGGCATCCGAAGACCACGTTCATCGCGTGCCACTTCGCCAACTGCTGCTACGACCTGGGCCTGATGGGCGCCATGCTGGACAAGCATCCGAACCTCTACGCGGATATTTCGGCCCGCTACGCGGAGACGGCGGCCATTCCCCGGTTCGCCGGGCGATTCTATGAGAAGTACCAGGACCGGCTTGTCTACGGGACCGACATGGGGCGCAGCGCGGACGTGTATCGGCTCACCTTCCGCGTCCTGGAATCAGCCGACGAGCACTTCTACGCCTGGAGCCAGTCCAGCTACCACTGGCCACTCCACGGCTTGGCCCTGAAGGAGCCCATTCTCGAAAAGGTCTACCGGGCCAACGCGCTGAAGCTCCTCCAGACCCGCGCGCCCGTACCGGTCGCGGCAGCAGGCGAGTGACATAGGTCCTATGGGTCCTATCCGTCCCATAGGTCCCACGCCTTCGTCCTATCGTGTGATCGGCAGCACCGGCTGGGCCGGGAGTTGCGACAAGATGTAGTTGCGCCGGTCACGAACGAACTGCTTGATCGCGTTGCGCCGCCCGTCGCCGAGCCCTTCGGAGGTCAGGAGATCGGCGCCCTCGTCGAGGAACCGGTCGAAGGCGGTCGGCGGGGCGTTCGTGCCGTAGGAGGTCTGCCAGGGACCCTCCACCAGCTCGCGGAACGCGTCGTAGTACATCTGCCGGTACTTGGCGTGATTCAGGAATTGGTTCACTTCGGGGAAATGGCCTGCGACGCTGAACAGGCTGGTGCCGGAGCCATCACCCGAGCCGAGGGTGAAGTCGATATCCCAGGGCAGCAAATACCATTTGCCCTCCGGCAGCGCGTAGTAGAAGGCGTTGTTCTTGCCACGCCGGTATCCGTAGCTGTCCCAGTCGCCGACCGCGTGACGGATCGCCAGCATCCTGGTGAAGTGTCGTGGGTCGATCTTCGACTCGATCCCCTGCTGATACGCCGGACTGGTGGCCGGCGTATTCATCGCGACCGCGAAGTCGAAGAGGTGCTGCCAAGTGTCGTTCTGGGGATGGGAGCGTTTCTCGAAGCCCCAGCGGTACGTTTCCGGGATCAGGGGATGGGCGGAATTGTAGATCAGCCCTTCGTCCAGGTTCTGGTGTTGGGTGCCGTCGGCGCTGTATTCGAAGTAATCGTCGATCTTGTGGATATACCCCGCGTTGTTCTGGGGGAACCAGGCATCGACGTAATCCCCATCGATCTTCTGGACGTCCTCGAAGTTCGCCATGCTCGTGCCGTTGACGAACAGGCGGACCCATTCCTGCCGGGAATGCTGGAGGCCGATCTGGGCAAAGAACCAGTAGGAGGCACGCTCCTGGAGAGGCCCCCGGCCGCTGCCCTCCGTCCAGTCGAGATTGACCTCCTCGCGACCGCGAAATGTCTGGTCGGCGGGGAATTCGATGCGGAGTCCCCGCCCGGTCTGAGGAGTCCAGCCGGAGCCGGAACGCAGCCACGGACTGCCGCGGAAGCGAATCCCGCAGTTGTAGAACACGTCCGTGTCGTTATAGACGAAGGTGCAGTCGAGCAGCTCGTTCGAGAGATTGGCCCGGGAGCGGAATGCACTCATCACGTCGTTGGACATCCAGATGCGATAGTTGGCCAACCGGCTCGTCAGCTTCGTGTCACCGACGCGGACTAAGCAGGTCCGGTCGGGCACGTCCGCCGAGGCATCCAGCTTCGTGGGGAAGCGAGTCGAAACGGAGCCGTCGGTGGCGACGAGGTAGAAGGCCCGCATCGTGCCCGCGCCGGTGCCGGGAATCGTCGCGGTGTAGAGACCGCCGCCGGAGGCGTCCTCATTCATGGGGAGGCTTGTGAACGCGCTGCTGCCTTCGCTGCGGTAGTGGAGCGTGCCGGAGGCTACGCCGTCGTTATCGAGAATGCGAGCGGTCACGACGATGGGCTCCCCGCCGGCGGGCAGGGCGGGCGCGTGGCGCACGTCGAGGATGTCCGGGCCGCGATTGGCGACGAACGCAGTGTTCTGGCGGCCCGGCGTGCCGAGATCGAGCGGCATATCCAGCTCGAACGCGTATGCCGGTCGCGGCGGCTGCACGGGTGATAGCGGCACGGCAGTCCGCAGCAGCAGGAAGCGGCTGCCGCGCAGCCAGCGGGCCCAGCCACGGAAGGTCACCGTGCCGCGGTTGCCGCTGATAGACTGGTTGATGCGGTTGGCCCCGGGGTCGCCGTGGCCGGTCGCGATCAGGTGCAGGGCGCGCGAGCCGCTGTGGCGGTCCTCCGTCGTGACGAACGAACGCGTATGGTTGCCGAGAATCCGCCAGGAGGTCTCGCCGCTCTCGAATCCGCCGTTGCTCAAACGACTTGCGCCGTTGAGGACCAGTTCGAGGTCGTCGATGAGCGCCTCGCCGGCGTTGAGCAGCATGAGGTCGAAGATCGTGGGATTGTCGTGGGTGAACCGGGTGTCCCCGGCGTCGATGGTGAAGGAGAACTGC
>Ga0209163_1003385_pt1 | contig 11810 bp, 13 predicted proteins | sample MTBAKSrepl2MetaG_FD_187457 | JGI IMG/M metagenome (GOLD analysis project Ga0209163, IMG submission 187457) | Enrichment culture microbial communities om Arthur Kill intertidal strait, New Jersey, USA, that are MTBE-degrading - MTBE-AKS2 (Arthur... | ecosystem: Environmental > Aquatic > Marine >...
CGGGCGCATTGAAACCTACGACCGCTTTTTTCAAGGTTTCGGGTTCGAGTGCCCCTTGCCCAAGCACCTGAAAAGGACGGTGAACAGCGGTTTTCCCAAATACAACCTCATGGTCGACGCCCATTTCCTGGCTGAAATGTGCGCGGGCATCCTGGTGGCCGTGACCGATTTCGACCGTTTCGAAGGGGCCTTGACCCTGGACCTGGCCGAGGCCGGCGAAGTCTGCCGGGGCATGGGCGGCCGGGATTTTACAACCAAGGCCGGCGAAATCGTGTTCCGGGACGAAAAAGACATCGTCTGCATCCTGTGCCAGGGGGCCGACGAAAAGACCCGGGTCGATGAAAGCACCAAAAACGTGCTTTTTTACGGTTACGCCGTGCCCGGCATCGAAGGTCGGTTTCTTAAAGAGGGTTTGGCCGTGGCCGCCGAGACCATGGCCGAATTCGGGGGCGGGACGGTGCAGGGGTTGGAAGTTTATTGAGGCTGAATCGGGCGGTTCGGTTTAGTTCCCGCCTTAATCATCACTTGTGGCCACACTTGTTTCCACGGACCGGCGCAGTTCCTCGACGATGACCTTGGCCCGGTCCTGGTCTTCTTCCTCGACCAGGACCACGCCGAAACCTTTCTGGGTGACGTACAGTCCGTCGTAGGCCGAATCCTCATAGGTCCGGACCACGAAGGTGATGCCTTCCTCGGCCAGGGCCTGGGCGATCAGGTCGGCTTCGAAACGATTTTCCAGGGTGGTCAGCCGGATCATGGCAGAGGGGGCCGGACGCGGCCGAAGGAGAATTCCGAAGCTTGTTCGAAATGATAACCCACGCGGAGCAAGGTTTCCTCCTGGAAAAAGCCGCCCAGGAGCTGGAGGCCGATGGGCAGCCCGGATGCAGTCCGGCCGCAGGGCACGGACAGGCCGGGAATCCCGGCCATGTTGATGCACAGGGTGAAGACGTCGGTCAGGTACATGGTCAGGGGGTCGTCGGTCATTTCCCCGATCTTGAAGGCCGGAATAGGGGAGACCGGACAGGCCAGGACGTCGCATTGTTCGAAGGCCTGTTCGAAATCCCGGCGGATCAGGGTCCGGACCTGGGTGGCCTTGCGGTAATAAGCGTCGTAGTAACCGGCGCTGAGGACATAGGTGCCGATCATGATCCGGCGGGTGACTTCCGGCCCGAAGCCTTGGGACCTGGTGTTCAGGTACATGTCCATCAGGTCCCGGCCGTCGGCGGAACGGAACCCGTATTTGACCCCGTCGTACCTGGCCAGGTTGGAACTGGCTTCGGCCGGGGCCACGATATAATAAGCGGCCACCCCGTATTCGGTGTGGGGCAGGCTGACTTCGACCGTGTCCGCGCCCAGATCGACCAGGACCTGGACGGCCGACCGGACCGCTTTTTCCACTTCAGGATCGAGGCCCTCGATAAAGTATTCCCGGGGCAGGCCGATTTTGAGGCCTTTGAGGTCCCGGTTCAGCGAGGCCGTGTAGTCGGGCACGGGTTGGGGGGCCGAGGTAGAGTCGGCCGGGTCGTGTCCGGCCAGGGTGTTCATGAGCCGGGCCGCGTCGGTCACGTCCCTGGTGATGGTCCCGATCTGATCCAGGGAACTGGCAAAGGCCACCAGGCCGAAACGGGAGACGCGGCCGTAGGTCGGTTTCAGGCCGACCACGCCGCAATGTCCGGCCGGCTGGCGGATGGACCCGCCGGTGTCCGTGCCCAGGGCCCCGGCGCAGAGGCGGGCCGCCGTGGCCGCGGCCGAGCCGCCGCTGGACCCGCCGGGGATATATTCGGTATTCCAAGGGTTCCGCGCCGGGCCGAAGGCTGAATGTTCGTTGGACGAGCCCATGGCGAACTCATCCATGTTGGTCTTGCCCAAGAAGACCGCCCCCTCCCGGCGCAGGCGGGCGATGATAAAGGCGTCGTAAGGCGGAACAAAACCTCTTAAAATTTTCGAGCCGCAGGTGGTGGGGGTGCCTTTGGTGCACAAGACGTCTTTAACGGCCAGAGGTATGCCGGTCAGGGGTTTTTGTTCGCCCCGGCCGATCATTTGTTCGGCGGTCCGGGCCTGGGCCAAAGCCTGGTCGGGGTTGATCGAGATATAGGCGTTGATTTTGGGATTGGTCGCTTCGATCCGGTCCAGATAGGTTTTCGTTACTTCCACCGGCGAGACTTCCCGGCGGGCGTAGAGTTCGGCCAGTTCACGGATGGTCAGGCTGATCAGGTCCATGACTAAAAGACCTTGGGCACGGTGAAGAATTCGTCCCGACGCTGGGGGGCGTTGGCCAGGGCCTCTTCCGGCGGCAGGGACGACTTGACTTCATCCGCCCGGAAGGCGTTGGTCAGGGGCAGAGCGTGGGCCATGGGCTCGATGCCCGTGGTGTCCAGTTCGTTCAACTTGTCCATGTAAGTCAGAATCCGGTTCAACTGGGCCATCAGTCGTTCGGCTTCTTCTTCGGTGATCTTGAGCCTGGCCAGACGGGCCACCTGGTAAACTTCCCGCAGGTCGATCTTCATCCTCGGTTCCTATCCTTGGTCTTAAAACTTCCAATAAGGGGCCTGGTGCCGGCGGACGGCTTCCACGATCTTCGGTTCGGGCGCCTCGCTGCGGGCCAGTTTTTCTCCGGCCGAGCCCGAGCCCTGCAAAACCTCGAGAACTTTCTCGATTCCGGCCGTCTGGCCGTCGATATGATACCCGCCCTCGAGGGTGAAGACCAGACGGCCCCCGCAAAGTTCTTCGGCCAGACTTTTCAAAATCCTGGCCATGGCCGCGAAACCTTCCTCCGTGACCTTCATGCCGCCCAAAGGGTCCTGAAAATAAATGTCGAACCCGGCGGAGACTAAAATCAGTTCCGGCTGATAGGCCCGGGCCACCGGCTGAACAATTCTTTGAAGGATGGCCGTGTATTCCTGATCGCCGTGTCCCCGGCCCAGGGGGACGTTGATGGTGAACCCTTCGCCCCGGCCCCGGCCGGTTTCACTCAGTCCGCCGCTGCCCGGATAATAGGGGTACTGATGGGTGGAAAAATACAGGACCCTGGGATTTTCATAAAAGGTGTACTGGGTGCCGTTGCCGTGGTGGAGGTCCCAGTCCACGATCATGACCCGGGACAGACCCTCGGACTTCAAGGCCCAGGCCGCGGCTATGGCGATGTTGTTGAACAGGCAGAAACCCATGGCCCGGTCGGTTTCGGCGTGATGGCCCGGCGGCCGGACCAGGGCGAAACCGTTGTCCAGTTCGCCTTCCAGAACAAGTTCGACCAGTTGGATCAAACCGCCGGCCGCGGCCAGGGCCGCCTCGAAAGACCGGGGCGAGGTCCGGGTGTCGGGGTCCAGGTAGCTGGAAGACCGCCCTTGGGTTTGAGCGATTTTGCCGAAATAAGCCGGGGTGTGGACCAGGGTGATTTCTTCCTTGGCGGCCATGCGCCGGTCCAGGGTGATCAGGTGCGGCCAGGTGCGGTTGTCCAGCATCCGGTAGATGGCTTCAAGCCTGGCCGGCGATTCGGGGTGCCATTCCCCCGGGTCGTGGTCAATAAAAAGATCGTCCCTGACAATCCCCGTCCCGCTCATAATGGAAACCTCCCCTGATGGATGAAAAGGTCCGGCAGGTTATAAGGTTCAGAAGGATACATCAATCAATGACCGGCTTGTCGGTCTGGAGACCGCTGTCGGTTAAATCCGTCGGCCATGATAGTTTTGCCATCCAGGGATTGTCAATGACAAAAGGGTAGGGTGCCGTGATCTATGATTTATACCGTTTTAAGCTTGAAGCAGGACCAAAAGGCCAAGTCGTCATGGCGAGGTCCGGGCTTGGCCATGACCCGGCCTCTTGCGCTCTTTTTCCCCAACATGGCTATATCATTACGAGAAACAGGCGGGAGTTGAAAAACAAGACTCTCCCCTCATATCCAGAGAGCCGTTACTTTCAACAAGTCAAAAACTCGTCAGGCCACTTCATCAACCAAGTGTTTGACCGTCTCCCTGACCTGGACCTGCTGGTCGGACGGTATTTCCCGGACGATCTCCTTGGTCCGGGTGTCGACGACCTTGGCCTGGACCACGTCCCTGGCCGTGTCCACCGAGAATTTGACCGTCACCGTCGGCGTCATACTACCGGCAGGCGGCATACGCATCTTTGACCCCCCTTTCCTTCTCTCTTATCGGCCGCCCTAGCCCGGAGCTTGAATATGTTTTTAGGGAAATCTATTTAACCCACCAAAATTCCTGGCGTAATTTTTTTTGCAGCTCGTCAGCCACGATCAAGGCCTCCTTGAGCCGCTGCTGGTGCCAGCGGGGCAGGAGGTCGGGATTTAAATAATTGTTGGGCCTAGTGTGCCCGTGGAGGGCCTTGAGATTGGTTTTAAGTCTCAAGCCCATCAGGGTCTGATAAGCCTCGCGGATGGAGGCCGCCTCGGCCGGGGTGAAAACCCCTTGTCCGGTCAAGCCGGCCAGGCGTTCGAGGGTGTTGGTTTCGAAGAGGCCGTGCTTGACGGCCAGCACCCTCAACCCGTCAACCAAAATCAAGACGCCTCGGGTTTTCAGGTTGAGGCCGCCCTTGTACTCGCCTGATTTTTCGACTAAAAAACCCTTGAACAGTCCCAAGGGCGGCCCCTTGCTCAAGGCGTCCTCGGCGATCGGCGTCAATAAGTTGGGGTTCTCCTTGAATATTCTGTTGAGGTGGCCTCTAAGATCGTCGGCCAGGTCGCGGCTCCCGTAAATCCTGCGGAAGTCCAGGAACATGATCATATCCCTGGTCCGCTCGGGCGTCGGGTCCCCGGCCCAAGTCTCCAGCCTTTTTATCCAGTCGCCGAGTGATCCGAACCACTTGGGCCTATCGGCCATGACCCCGCCCGAACAGAGTTTGAACCCGCAGAGGTCCAGGCCTTTGACCACCTCTCCGGCCAGAGCAGTGAAATAAGACGGATCGGCCCGGTCTTCGAAAACCAGGGCGTTATCCTGATCGGTGGTCAAGGTCTGTTCCTTGCGGCCCTCGCTGCCCAGTCCCAACCAAGTGAAACCGGCCGGCGGCCGCCCCTGCTTCTGTTGGCAAAGGGCCACAACCCGCCGAGTGATCCGGTCGTTGAACTCGGTGATGATGGTCGTCACCTGGGAGGCCAGGGCCCCGTCCACGATCAGGGATTGGAGAATCCGGTCCACTTCGATCCGGAATCCGGCCAGGCCGGCCAGGGTGGATTGTTCTTCGATCCCCTCGAGAACGTTGATTACCGCGACCCCCCGCAGGCGCAACAGGTCGTTCATGGTGACCAGTCCCCGCAGGTGGCCGCCTTCGGCCACCAGAAGCAGGGGCGAACGGCCCCGGACCATGGCCCCCAGGGCGTCGAAAAAATAGGTGTCCGGCCCCACGCTGATATAGTCCGAATTAATCACCGCCCGGACCGGTGCGGTCAGGTCCACTCCCTGGAAAAGGCCTTTTTCCACCAGGTCTTTCCAGGTGACCAGGCCGAGAATATCGCGGACCGCACCGACCACCGGCAGGGCCGGCAGATCGAAGCGGATCAATTTTTCAGCGGCCTGGGCCACGATCTCTTCCGGTCGGCAGAAGGGGGGATTGTCGGTCATTATCTCGGAAACCCGGGTGTTGAGCAGATCGCTCGAAAGCCCGAGCAGGCTGTTTTCGGCCAAAAAATCCTGAAGCTGCCTGACCCGTTCTTCAGCTTGGTGCCGGCGGGTGATGTCCCGGCTGATGGCGGCCAGGCCGATCAGTTCCCCCCCGGCGTCATAAAGCGGCGCCTTGTTGACTTCCAGGGTGCGTTCCTCGCCTTCCTTGGTCAGAATCACCGCCTGGTAAGCGTTGGCCCGGCCGGTCGTCCGGATGTACTCAAGTTTTTGCTCGGACAACTCCGGGTCTTTGTAAAACTCGCTGATCGGCCGCCCCTGGACCTCGGCCAGGCTGCGTCCGGTGACTTCTTCCGCCCTGGGGTTATAATAGGTGATGCGGCCGGCTGTGTCCGTGACCACGACCAGATCGTGGACGGAATTGAGAATGGCCTCGTTGAATTCCTTGAGGTCCCGGAGTTCCTCCATGTAAAGCCTTTCGTCGGTGATGTCCCGGCTGACGGCCATGAGACCGATCAGGCGGTTTTCCGGGCCGAGCAAAGGCGACTTCTTGATGGAAAAAAGGCGCTCCCGGCCGATCTTGTCCATGATTGCGGCTTCATAGACCCGAGATGTCTTCGAGGTCCTGATCTCGGCCAGGACCCCGGCCGAAAGGTCCTTATCCCGGTAAAACACGTCGATGTTTCGGCCGATCATTTCCTGGAGGCTATAGCCGGTTGATTCCTCGGCGGCCGGATTGAAATAGACAATGCGGCCCTCGGGGTCGGTGATGAAGATATTTTCCAAGGCCGCCTCGAAAATGGCGAAGCCGGCCCGGCGGATATGGGTCTCGATCCGGGTTCTGGCATCCATGGCCGTTCCTCCCCTGATGTCGGTTCCAGTGTAGTCGAATGTCGGCCGGGAAGAAATATTTTTCGATTCCGGCCCGGCCGCCGGAGCGGACGTCCGGAGACGGAGAAACAAAAATGAGCCAATTGCGATGTAGTTTAGGATTTGAAATTGTTTTGTTTTTGTGGGGGTGTGAAAATATTTTACCCCGAAGATTGTGCATTAAGAGCAGATTTTGGTTCGAGATGTAGTGTTTTTTTGATTTGACCCAAGAAAAAGGAAGCGTTCCTCTTCTGCCGGTGCTGCAATGTTTTCGCATCGAAAAAAAGCGGCAAGGCAGAAAGGAACGCTTATAACTATTATACCACAGACCAGACATTTTGGCTGGGAAGATTGGATGAGTTGGGCGACCTGGAGCGTCTGCGGCTGGTGTTGGAGTATTTGCCCGATGAAGGGTTGATGGATCGTCTGGAAAAAGATCGAGACCGGGGTCGTGACCACTACCCGGTGCGGGTGGTGTGTAATTCGATTTTGGCGGGCATTGTGTTTCAGCACGTTTCGGTGGAGAGTCTGCGGCGGGAGCTTTCGCGCAACGGCCAGTTGCGGGAGTTTTGCGGATTTGATCCGCTCAAGGGAGAGGAAGGGGTTCCTCCGGCCTGGGTGTACACCCGATTTTTCAAGAGGCTGTTTGGTCAGGGCGCTGTCCGAGGCGTTGCCGGGATTTGGGCGAAAGCTGGCGGTGGACAGCAAGGCGATCGAGAGTCATGCTCGGTGCGGCCAGCAAGGATGAGGGGGGCTTGGTCGGGGACGGCCGGCGGGAGTTGGATGCGGACGTGGACTATAAGAGCTATAAGGGGCGGCGTCGGGACGGAAGTGTGTGGGAGAAGATCAAGAAGTGGTTTGGGTTTAAGCTTCATTTGATGGTGGATGCCGAATATGAGTTGCCGGCGGCCTATGAGTTGACCAAAGCTTCTGAGTCCGACCTGACGGGCTGTAAGGGTCTTTTGGAGCGATTGAACGAGCGCCGGCCGGAGCTCTTGGCCGAATGTGGTCTACAATTATCGGGGTGAGGTCTTTTGCCAATGTCCGGTGACGGATGAGCGCAAAATGCTCTGGCTTGACATAGAGCATATTTATGGATTATTATATATTAAATTAGGAAAAGCGTATGATTATCAGAAAAATTGGCCAAAAATTGCCTTTGGGGAATGAGGCAAAAGCCCGACGGTCAAGTTTAGCGCATCTACAAGTGGCAAAAAGCGGATTTATCAGGTTTGAAACAAGGAAATCGCGGTGCTTGCCTCATAATTCGAGCTAATTACATGGGCCGTCGCCCCCTGGAAACCTTTGAACTCGGCAAAGCCAGAAAGGAGGAGTTAAACGCAGCCTAAACACCCGGTCCCGAGAGGGCAAACTGTACGGAAAGCTCTTGACTTTTACAATTTCTATCAACCAAATAAAAGGAGACACGATATGCATTTCAAAAAGATCTTCGTATTTATCGCTTTGACCATGGTCATTGGAATTTTTGGTTGTGCTAAGGAGAAGGTAGAGGTGCCCGAACAAGAGCGAATCAGGCAGAATTTGATTCCACCGAAGGCTGAGGTTAAGGGCACGAATTTTTTTATAGAGGTTAGCGACCTTGAAGTCTTCACGATTGAAGACAAAGCTTCCAAAGAGATCGTCGAAACCCCGAAGCTCAGGGGGCGCATCAAAATAACCAATATATCGAAAGATAACTTGGATATCCAAGCGCTCACCCTTGAATACTTGGACGTTTATGGGAAGCCAATCGATTTTCAATCTGAAGAGGAAATAAAAAAAGCCTCTTTGTATTTTAAGGTTATTAAGCCTGAAGAAAGCTTCGATGGCCAACTGGATGTCACAATCCCAATGAAGGCTGTCAAGGAAAAGATCTTAGAAAAGATAGAATTCAACTTGGTCTACGTCGCGTCCCCTCTTAACCGAGAGATCATCACTTTCCCTGAAAAGATTGAATAGTCCGTTACCAATCGGGTAGACAGATAGGCTTGGGGTTTAAGTGCCCTGGTCACAAAAAGTGTTGACGGTTACCCCCAGCTTCCGGCAAGCCTCGCTGATGTTGCCCAACGCCCGTCCTAATTCCAGTATGTTCAACTTGCGCTTAATGATATACTGCCCTTGAGTCATGGTCCTTCCTCCTTTGTGTTAAGATGTTTAAGGGCAATGTCATCTTAACCGGAAGGCCATGGCTCATCACTATTTTATTCCTTACCTGTCAACGCTTTTTGTGACCAGGGCAAGTTAACAACGCAAAATGCTCCTGGTCGAGCCAATTGCGATGTTGTTTAACGTTTGAAATTATTTTTTTTCTATGGGGGTGTGAAAATATTTTACCCCGAAAGGGGAAAGTCAGCCACCATCGCCGCATACCCCCCTTAATCCCCCCGTCAACGGGGTGAGGTTCGGCTATTAGGGGCCTGGGGACGATGTGGTCGGGCGGTTCACCAACCGCCCTGACATTTTCGGGGCCATCTAGGTCAAGGAGGTCGGCCGGTTCCAGGCCAGGGTCGGTCAAATGCGCCGGGGTTCGCCCTTGGGTAGGGGGGACGTTGCAACGTGCCCCTACCAGACGATGGTTCTCGCTCCGAGGCTCTGCCGGCTTATTTCGGGGAATAGTTAACAACACAAAATCTCAAAAATCATTTTTCCTTGACAGCGGGTCCAAATATAAGTAAATTAATTTTTTATCTTTTTCCAGAGTCCGGCAGCAGGGAGTCGAAGCGAAGTGTTTGACGGTCTGGCCGAAAAACTGAACGAGACGTTCCGCAGGCTCAAGGGACGAGGCAAGCTTTCCGAAGATAACATCAAGGAGGCCTTACGTGAAGTCCGTCTGGCCCTCTTGGAGGCGGACGTCAACTACAAGGTCGTCAAGAGCCTGATCGACACGATCCGGGCCCGGGCTGTGGGCCAGGAGGTCATGGGCAGCTTGACCCCCGGCCAGCAGGTGGTTAAGATCGTTTACGAAGAGCTCACGGCCGTCATGGGCGGCGCCCATCAAAGCCTGGATTTTTCCGGCCGTCCGCCCTGGACCGTCATGTTGGTCGGGCTGCAAGGTTCGGGCAAGACCACCACGGCCGGGAAACTGGCCCTGCATCTCAAAGGCAAGGGGCGGCACCCCCTGCTGGTCCCGGCCGACGTCTACCGGCCGGCGGCCATCGATCAGTTGACCAGGCTGGCCCAGCAGGTTTCCGTCCCGGCCTTCCCCTCGACCACGGACATGGACCCCGTCGATATCGCCGTCCAAGCCAGGCTGACCGCCGGTGAACGGGGTTGCGACACCCTGATCCTGGATACCGCCGGCCGCCTCCATATAGATGAAGTCCTGATGGAGGAACTCAAATCCATCAAGACCAAGGTCGTCCCCAACGAGATACTCCTGGTGGCCGACGCCATGACCGGTCAGGAAGCGGTCAACGTGGCCAAGACCTTTAATGACTGGCTTGATCTGACCGGCGTGATCCTGACCAAGATGGAAGGCGACGCCCGGGGCGGGGCGGCCTTGTCGATCAAGGCCGTGGTCGAACGTCCCCTCAAATTTGTCGGTGTCGGGGAAAAGCTGGAGGCCCTGGAGCCTTTTCATCCGGACCGTATGGCCTCAAGGATTCTGGGGATGGGTGACGTGCTCACCCTGATCGAAAAGGCTCAGGAGACCATGGACCAGGAAAAGGCGGAGGAACTGGCCCGCAAGCTCAAACAAGACGACTTCACTCTCGAGGATTTCCGCCAGCAGATCACTCAGGTGAAGAAACTCGGTTCCCTGGAACAGATCATCGGCATGATCCCGGGTTTGAGCAAGATCAAGAAGTTGAAGGAGGCCAGGCCCGACGAAAAGGAACTCAAACAGATCGAGGCCATCATCAATTCCATGACCAAGGACGAACGGCGGGACCATACCATCATCAACGCCAGCCGTCGGAAGCGCATTGCCAAGGGCAGCGGGACCAGCGTGACCGACGTCAACGCCTTGATCAAGAATTTTATTCAGACTAAAAAGATGATGAGAAAATTCACCAAAGGCGGTCTGGCCGGTCTGGGACGGGGCGGTTTCCCGTTTTGACGGTCCTTGAGATTGGTGGCCCTGGACTGGAAGCAAAACGAAAATATTATATAATAATAAGGAGAGGAAATGGCGGTTAGGATACGTTTAGCCCGGATGGGTGGGAAGAAGCGTCCGTTTTATCGGGTGGTGGTCGCCGACAGTCAAGCCAAGCGTGATGGTAAATTTTTAGAGATTATCGGCACTTATGACCCGAATCAGGATCCGGCCGCAGTTCGGATCAAACAGGAAAGGCTTCAGGATTGGTTGAACAAAGGCGCTCAGCCCACGACCACGGTGGCCAGCTTGATCAAACGGGCCGAGGCGGTGATCGAGGCCGTCTGAATCAGGGTCATGGTTCGGCGGCGTCAATCCCGGAATGAAGCCGAAACTCGGGGTTTGGTCTGGTTGCGGCGGGCGGCATGAGGTTTGAGGCGGGTTTATTGCGGAATCGTTGGAGGTGTGCAGATGAAGGAGTTGATTAAGTACATCGCGCAGTCGCTTGTGGATCGCCCTGAAATGGTGGAGGTTTCCGAGATTGAAGGCGAGCAGACGTCGGTCATTGAGCTGAAAGTGGCTAAAGAGGACCTGGGCAAAGTCATCGGCAAACAGGGACGGACTGCCCGAGCCATGCGAACCATTCTTTCCGCGGCCTCGACCAAAATCAGGAAAAGGTCCGTCCTGGAGATTCTGGAATAATCGCCATGCCTGGGGACCTCGTGGTCGTGGGTCAAATCGCCCGGCCGCATGGGGTCCACGGCGAGATTCGGGTTCGGCCCTTCACCGGATCGACGGATTCCTGGGCGCGGTTCAAGAAAATTTATCTGAGGCGGCCTGAGGGAGAAGACTCTTTGTTTAAAGTCGTTTCGGCCAGGCCCCACAAAGATTTCGTTCTTTTAAAATTAAACGGGCTTAACACCAGAGAGCAGGTCCGCGGTCTGGTCGGCGCGGAAGCGGCCGTCCTGAAGGAATGGCTGCCAGAACCCGAAGAGGGTGAATATTATTGGACCGATCTGATCGGCCTGAGTGTGGTCGAGGAAAACGGCCTGACCTTGGGCCGGGTGGAAAACGTCCTGTCCACCCCGGGGGATGATCTTTTGGCCGTCAACTGCAACGGTCGGGAATTGCTGGTGCCTTTTCGGGAAGAGATGATCAGGGATATTGACCTGGAAGGTCGGCGTATCTTGGTCAGCCTGCCCGAAGGCTTGTTAGACCTCTGACCCGATATGTCAACCCTGGACGAGGCCGGTTTGTGCTCTTCGATCTGGTGACCCTGTTTCCCGGGATGTTCGACTCTTTTCTTGGAGAAAGCCTGATAGGCAAGGCCTTGGGGAAAG
>Ga0209163_1003387_pt1 | contig 11810 bp, 7 predicted proteins | sample MTBAKSrepl2MetaG_FD_187457 | JGI IMG/M metagenome (GOLD analysis project Ga0209163, IMG submission 187457) | Enrichment culture microbial communities om Arthur Kill intertidal strait, New Jersey, USA, that are MTBE-degrading - MTBE-AKS2 (Arthur... | ecosystem: Environmental > Aquatic > Marine >...
CCAAACTCGGCGCGCGGGTGTTCTTCGTGGCTCGGCTCGGCAACGACCTGTTCGGCCGCAAATCCCTGGAGAACTTCCGCCTGGAAGGTGTGGACACCACGTATGTGGCACTGACCTCGGATGCCCCCTCCGGCGTCGCGTTGATCACTGTGGACGAGGCCGGCAATAACGCCATCGTGGTGGCACCCGGCGCCAATGCAAGACTCTCGGTCGAGGATGTCCGCCGGGCGGAGACTCAGATCCGGTCTGCCGGCGCCGTCATCGCACAACTCGAAGTGCCCATAGCGACTGTGCAATGCGCCGCCGAGATCGCCGATGAGGCCGGAATCCCCTTCATCCTGAACCCGGCCCCCGCCCAGCGGCTGGGCTCCGGATTGCTCGCCAAAGTGGCGGTCCTGACGCCCAACGAGATCGAGGCACAAATCCTCACGGGGATCGAGGTCGTTGATGATCGTTCGGCCCGCGAGGCGGCTCGGAAACTGCTGGACGTCGGAGTCAAGGCCGTGATCCTGACTCTCGGCTCAAAAGGGTTCCTGTTGGCCGATGGGAACACAACCGAGCTGGTCTCGGCGTTGCAGGTCAAGGCCGTCGATGCTACCGCCGCCGGGGATGCGTTCACCGGCAGCCTGGCCATCGGTCTGGCGCAGGGCCAGGGTCTGCGCGAGGCGGCCCTGTTTGCCAATCGTGTGGCCGCTTTTTCGGTGACCCGTCTGGGCGCCCAGCCGTCCATGCCCACAAGAAAGGAACTGGAAGAATTCACCGCGTCTTAGGGCCCCTGACAGAATGAACGTAGCGATGTCATTGCGAGCGGAGCGAAGCAACCTCCAACCCGGGGGATTGAGATCGCTTCGTCGCTGCGCTCCTCGCAATGACATTCCGGGGTCCATCCTGTTAGAGGCTCTTAGGGATGATTCCAAGGAGACCGGAATGACAAGTGCGAGAACACGGATCGGATCGGGTTTGATGGTGCTGATGCTTGCCGTTGCGATTCTGATGGGCGGCTGCCGGAAGAAGGACGACAAACCGGTCGTCGTACTCATGATGAAATCCCTGGCCAACGAGTTCTTCAAGACGATGGAGGAGGGGGCGCGGGCCCACTACGAGCAGCGCCAGGACCAGTACGCGCTCAAGGTGGTGGGCATGAAGAACGAGACCGACGTGGCCGAGCAGATCCGCAACGTCGAGCTGACCATCGCCCAGGGCGTGGACGCCATCGTGATCGCGCCCGCCGATTCCAAAGCCCTCGTCCCGGTCTGCAAGAAGGCGGTGGAGGCCGGCATCGTCGTGGTCAACATCGACAACAAGTTCGATGTGGACGTGCTCAAGGATAAGGGCGTGAAGATCCCCTTCGTCGGCCCGGACAACCACAAGGGCGCCAAGCTCGCGGGCGTGTACCTGGCCACGAGGCTCAAGCCCGGTGACAAGGTCGCGATCATCGAGGGGGCCCCCAACGCCTTCAACGGCATCCAGCGCAAGATGGGTTTCGATGACGCCATGATCGGCAGCAGCATGAACATCGTCAGCTCACAGACCGGCTATTGGGAAACCGACAAGGCCCAGCCGGTCGCGTCGGCCTTGATCAACGAGCATCCCGATCTCAAGGCCATCCTCTGCGCCAACGACAGCATGGCCCTGGGCGCGGTCACCGCGGTGAAGGAGGCCGGCAAGACCGGCAGCATCCACGTGATCGGCTTCGACAACATCGCCGCCGTGCGTCAGTTGCTCAAGGAGGGCAAAATCCTTTGCACCGTGGACCAACATGCGGATCAACTCGCCCGCTACGGCATCGAGTACGCGTTGGAGATGCTCCGGACCAAAGCCCAGCCAACGGATAAGGAAACCCCGGTCGATCTGATCACGGCCGAGATGCTCTGACGAGTGCTTGGGCCGGTTCTCATGACCAAGGCCGTCCGTGAGGGTCGGTGCGAGTCCGTGTCGGTCCGTGTCCCCCTGACGGAGATCGAGAGACATCGTGGATTCCATAACCGACAGATTGCTCGCAGCAACAGGCATTACGAAGGCTTTTCCCGGTGTGCGGGCGCTGCAGGAAGTCGATTTCGAGTTGCGGGCGGGCGAAGTGCACGCCCTGGTGGGCGAGAACGGCGCCGGCAAGAGCACCCTCACACGGATCATCGCCGGCCTGGAAGCATCCGACAGCGGGCGGATGCTCCTCGCGGGCCAGGTCTATCAGCCGAAATCCCGTACCTCCGCGGAAGCGCATGGCGTCCGAATGGTCATGCAGGAGTTGAACCTCGTCGGCACACTCACGGTCGCCGAGAATATCTTCATCGAGCGGTTGCCGAGCCGGCTGGGATTCATCCGGTATCGAAAGCTCAACGACGCGGCGCGCGAGGCCATGGCGAAAGTTGGCCTGACGGACGTCGATCCCGCGACTCCGGTGGGATCGCTGGGCGTCGGGCGTCAGCAGATGGTCGAGATCGCAGCAGGCCTGTCCCACCGGTGTCGCATTCTGGCCCTCGACGAGCCCACGGCCTCGCTGACGGACAGCGAGGTAGAACTGCTCTTCACCCAGATCCGTCGGCTCAAGGCCGAGGGCGTCGGGATCATCTATATCTCGCACCGCATCGAAGAGGTGCTGAGCATCGCCGACCGCGTCACCGTCCTCCGCGACGGAAAGGTCGTGGGGACCCAGACCACAGGCGAGATCGGCCCGGAGACCGTCATCCGAATGATGGTCGGCCGGGATCTGGGCCAGGAGTGCCTTGCGCCAAGCGGCGGAAGAGGGCCGGTCGCCCTCCGAGCCGTCGGGCTCACCCGCGGCGACCGGGTCCGGGACGTCTCTTTCGAAGCCTATCGTGGTGAGATCCTCGGCATCGCGGGCCTGATGGGGTCGGGGCGTACCGAGACGATGAGAGCGATCTTCGGCGCCGACGCACCGGAAGCCGGCGCGATCTACCTGCACGGCGGCGGCGAGCCTGCCCGTATCCGAAGGCCGCGAGACGCCGTGCGACAGGGAATCGCCCTGCTGACGGAGGACCGCAAGGAACAAGGGTTGTTTCTCTCGTTGCCCGTGCGAGCGAACATCTCCATCACCCGGCTGCGAGCCCTGAGCCGGCTCGGGTGGATCGATGCCGCCCGCGAGCGCCGCGTCGCCTGCGATCATGCGGAATCGCTGGGCATCAAGTGCTGGTCCGTCGAGCAGACCGCCGGTCAGCTCAGCGGCGGCAATCAGCAGAAGGTCGTCATCGCCAAGTGGCTCTACCGGGACTGCGACGTTCTGATCTTCGACGAGCCGACGCGCGGGATCGACGTGGGGGCCAAATTCGAGATCTACCGCATGCTCGCGGACCTGGCGACCCAGGGCAAGGCCATCCTCTTCATCTCCTCCGACCTCAAGGAACTGATGGCGATCTGCAACCGCATCCTCGTCATGTCCGCGGGGAAGGTGGCAGGGACCTTCGCGCGAAGCGATTGGAGCGAGGAGAGGATCATGGCCGCCGCGTTCAGCGAGTACGTGAAGACGCCGGGAGGCATGAGAGCCGATGGTTGACGATCAAAAGAGAGGGAATGTCCGCAGATTGCTCGCCGACTACCTGGGGATGGCCATCGCGCTAGTCCTGCTGATCGCAGTCTTCGGCCTCTCCACAAACCACTTCTTCACCCTGACCACGTTCCGCACGATTGCCAACCAGATCCCCGACATCACCATTGCGGCCGTCGGCATGACCTTCGTGCTCATTATCGCCGGGATCGATCTGTCGGTGGGCTCGATCATGGCGCTGGCGGGCGCGGTCCTGGGCATCGCGCTGATCAACTGGAGCCTGCCCCTGCCGCTGGCGGTGATCGCGTGCCTGCTCGTTGGCCTCGCCTGTGGCGCCGCCAACGGCCTGATCATCATCCGCTGGGCCCTGCCCTCCTTCATCGTCACGCTCGGCATGCTCGAAGCGGCCCGCGGCGCGGCCTATCTCGTGACGGACTCCCGCACGGTCTACATCGGCGGTCCTGTTGAGGTCGTCACCGAGACCGCCGTGCTCGGGCTGTCGCTACCCTTCATCCTGGCGATCGCGATCGTCGCTGTCGGACAGTTGGTCCTGTCCCGCACGGTGTTCGGCCGGTACCTGATCGCCATCGGTACGAACGAGGAGGCGGTCCGGCTCTCCGGCATCGACCCGCGCCCGTACAAACTCGCGGTCTTCGTGCTCGCGGGTCTGCTGGCGGCAGTAGCCGCGGTGATCCAGACCGCCCGCATGTCGTCGGCCAATCCCAACACCGGCATCGGCTTCGAGCTCCAGGTGATCGCGGCCGTGGTGATCGGCGGAACCAGCCTGATGGGCGGGCGGGGCTCGGTCGTCAGCTCCTTCTTCGGCGTCCTGATCATCGCCGTTCTCGGCGCGGGCCTGGCCCAGGTCGGCGCCCAGGAGTACACCAAGCGATTGATCACCGGGTGCGTCATCGTGGCCGCCGTGATCCTCGATCAGTACCGCCACCGTATGCGCCGGACACCCCAGGCCGGGTAGTCCCGTATGCGATCGGACTTCTCCCGATATCCACATAAAAGAAGCAGGGATTCGGTCTCACCGAATCCCTGTCTTCAAGACGTTCGTTCTGTCGCCACAGAGCCGTCATGCCTGCACGGCTCTGCGGCACAGCCACTCGACTACTTCGCCTCGGCAGTCGTCAGCGGGACCGCCCGCGGCTGCATGCCTGCTTTGGCCAGGACGAAGTAGACCACCGCACCGACAATGAAGGCCACCAGGGGCGCCGCCGGGACCTTGGCGATCCCGACCAAAGGCGCGATGCCGACCATGAAACCGACAGCCCAGGAGATCCACCCCGCCAGGTTCCAGCCCAGGCGAGGACCGGACCAATTCTTGTTCGACAGGAAGTAGTCTACGAACATGGCGCCGCAGATCGGTCCGAACGATGCGCCGATGACCGTGAAGACGCTCCCGGCCTCGCCCGCCCAGCCGGTGACCGCCAGCAGGATACTGACCGCCGTGCCGATTCCGACGGAGATGAACGGATTGACCTTCGGCAGCACGGTCTTGAAGCTGTTGGCGGCAATAAAGGAAGAGAAGCAGGCGGAGGGGAATGCGGCAACCGCCAGCAACAGGCCCATGACCGTACCGGCTCCCTCACGACCCATGACGCGACCCATGAATGCCGTGTCCGCAGGGTTGAGCGCGGCCTGACCACTCTGTCCGAAGGCGCCGGCGGCAATCAGGATGGCGGCTCCGCCCGCCGCGATGGTGGCCCCAGCGATGCCGACCAGGCCACCCATCTGAACGTCCTTGGCATCGCGACTGGCCGTTCCGAAATCAACGCCAGCGGCGCCCGCCGTGGCGAAGAAGCCTACCACGAACGAGATGGACAGCGCCAGCACGCCCAGGAAGTCCAGGCCCGCGGCCTCTGCTCCGGCCGCCGTCTGAGCCGCGACCAGCTTCTGACCATCGAAGTCACCGATGCCGCCAATCGTCTTGACGAGAAGGATCAGGAGAATGGCCACCGGGATCAAGGGGAGGTAGGTCGCCACCTTCGCAACGTACTGAATGCCCTTGAGACCCACAAACGCAGCGAGAATCGCCCACAGGATCGCCAGGACCTTCACTGCGGCGGCATTGCCCCCCACCAGCGGCGACAGCGCCAGCGATGAGAAGTACGCATTCACGCCCAGCCAGCCAAACTGTAGAGCGCCCATGAGAAAGCCGGGCATGAGGAATCCGCCCTGCGTGCCGTACTGGGCGCTGCCCACGACGTACAGCGGCAGGCCGGTCTTGAGGCCGAACATGCCGGGCACCCAGTAGAACAGGAAATGGCACAGCAGCGCCGCGACAACCAACCCCAGAAGGGCGACTCCCACGCCCTGCGACAGCACGCCGCCGGGGGTGCCGGACCCGCCGCTCGGCGCCTGGCTCCAGAAGACGAACCACAAGAAGATGCCCGCGTAGGTCGGCGCGGTGTTCTTGTACCAAGGCGCCCGGTTCGTAGGCGGGTTCGCCTTGGCCATGCTCAGATAACTTGGCAACGTTCCATTACTCATGATCCATTCTCCTAAACCAATGATTCCGACTCACACATCCGTACGAGACGCCGACATAGAATCGCCAGACTGACAGCGGTGGAAATGGAGAACAAAGGCAGACAAACGGCGCGCCCCCCGCGCCCGTCGAGACGACATGACACACACTTCTCCCCATCACTTCCGCTGGCCGCCGAGCCCGTTTCGGCTCAGACCCGCGCCCTGATGCACTGATGCCGGGCCCGCGTGGGTATCGGGCCCGGCCTCTCTCACTACGAACTCACAAACGTTGCGCCGCCCTACACCTGGGACGTCATTCGCAACCGTATCGCCAGATACGTATGGACGATCACCGCGATCGCGAAGACCAGGCTGATCCACCGATGCAAGGCCAGCGTCAGATGCTGCCAATCCGTCCCGAGCAGGTGGAACATGCTGACCACGATCGACAGGATCAAGGGCAGAGCCAGAAACAGGATCGCCCAGAAAGCCAGCTTGTAGATGGCCAGCGAGCACGGCCAAGGCCGGTCGTCCGACGGGATGCGGAGCCGCGTGACGCGGCGCAGCAAGCGCAGGAGCCACGGGCAGTCGGACGCGACGAACCGGTGACTGCCCGCCCAGGTCAGCGCCAGAATCGCCAGGCACAAGGCGAAGACCGGGGCAAACGTGGCGTGGATGTACATGAGGAACCCGGAAATGTGCTCACCCCGCACCAGCGTAGGCCAGAACCCGGTGATCGCCAGGACGAGGAAGCAGACCATGGCCACGAGGTAGCATAGCTTCTTCAGGGCGCCCAGGAGGCTGGACCTCTGCTCGATGAGCAGCAGACTCGCCACGTGCACGGCCCCCATCGCCGGGCAGCGCGGCCCCCCGGTCGGAGTCAGGACCCAGTGCACGGCGATACCGATGAATGTCAGCAGAAAAGCAATGATCGCGACCGTTTGAAACATCCCAAGCACCCACTCATTGATTATGGATCATTGACGATCGATGATTGCGCATCATCCATCATCAATTCTCAATGTGTTCACTCTTGTTCGGACAGCACCTTGGCCGCGGCGCCCAGCGCCTTGAGCCCGTACAGCAGCAGGACGATGCCGATGACCGCCGACGAGCCGATCGCGATGACCTTGAACCACGGCCGGAAGATGAACGACATCGCGAACACCCACGTGCGCGCGTGCGGCGCCTTTTGGAACTGGTACTGGGTCTTCGTCAGATTGCTGACCGAGACGATCGGCGAATCGACCGCCACCTTGCCGAAGAAGAACGGCGACTTCGTCGAGTGGCAGACGGTGCACTTGCCCACGCCCAGCGACTGCGCCGCAGGCCGGACGTTGTGCGCAACGGGCCATGCGTACGCGCCCGCCGCCGGGTGGTCCTCGTCGCTCGTCAGCGAACCATCCTCGTTCAACCGAAAGAGCGTTCCGCCCGTGACGTACACGGGCTTGGCCTGACCAGCGTCCGCCAGCGCCTTAAGCGCCTGCGCCACCTGCTCTTCTTTCAGCTCGCTCCAGTCGCCCGTCTCCACGATGGCAACATCCGTGAGCACGGCGCCGACAATCTTGGTGACCACGGGCAACTCGATGGGCTTGACGCCGTCGTTCGCGTCCACCGTTCCCCAGAAGGCAGGCCAGACGAGCTTATGCGGCCCGATCTTGGCGGTGCCGTTCGCGGCTACGGCCTCCTTGATGAAGACCGGGGCATAAACGTGCGGCAGGACCCGCACTTCCTTGTTGACGTTGATCGTCCCCAGGCGGTGCGCCCGCGACGTCTTGGCCAGCACCGGCCGATCGCTCGGCCACGGGCCGGAATGGCACGCGGTACACGTCAGTCTCTCGAAGTGAACGGTCGGAATGCCCTTGTGCTCGGGCACGGGCGCACCCAAGCGACCGCCGGTCACCCGGTTGCCGCCCTCCTCGCCCAGGTGACAACCACGGCAGGAGGTCGTGGCAGCCAACGGATTGCCGGACTCGGCATCCTCGCCATCGTAGCCCCTGACGATATTGTGGCCCAGGCCGTTGCGATGGCAGTCCACACAGGTGAGCCCCGCGGTCATGTGGATGTCCTCGTCGGCGCACCACTTCTCCGTCTTCTCGCCGTTCTCACCGCAGAACAGGTCGCTGTGGCAGAAGTAACACCGCTCTTTCGGCGCTTCCCGCACGATGTCCATGAAGACGTTGCCCTTGGCGTCGAACGCCTTCTTGTCATAGATCGTCCGGGGCGCCTTGGTCTCACTCTCGTCGGGCATAAAGGGGTCGTACGTCGGGTCCGCGTCCGTCACCGAGCCGGTCACATCCGCGAACTCACAGGAGGCCGCCGCCGCCCAACGGAAGTTCGTCTTGCTCACCTGGATTGCATACCCGGCGGCACCGCCCTGGTCCTGGCCCGGATGCGCATTATGGCAGGCCAGGCAGTTGACCTCCAGCTTTCCCGAGACATACTGCTCGGCGAGCGCCTCGGTCTCGGTCGGAGTAACCTCTCCCGGACCGCCGCCCGGCATGTGCCGGCCGAAGATCTTCGTGAACTCCGAGAGACTCAGCCCGAACTGCTCGGGCCGGTGCACGCCCGGCCAGCGCCGATAAGACAGCGGCAATTGAATGCCAAGCTTGGAATTGAAGTACAACCACGGCTCGCCGGGACGACCGGCGGGAACGTTGCTGTCCACCGCGTTGAAGTGCCAGCCCCCGCGGATCGCGCCATAGCTGTGACACTCTCCGCACGTGAATCGCGTCGAGAACGGCAGCGCCAGAGGATCGTTCGGATCGATCTGCGCGCCTTTCTCGCCTTTTTCACTCTCGGCATACAGCGGAATCACGTGAATCGGCTGAGCCCGGCTCCCGTCACTCTCGTCACCGAGCAGCATCGTAGCCCCTGCGGCCGCGAGAAGGGGTGACGACAACACCAACGACACGATCAACATGACCATCAGTCTACGTTTCAAGGCTGTATCAATTCCTTTCTACGCTCCCGGCTTCTCGCCGGCAACTGATTTCCGATGCAAGCAGACGGCTTACAAGTCACGCCCTACACCTTGAACTCTTCCGGCTTGAACTCGAGTCTGCGCTGCGCTTCCACGGCCTCGTTGACCTTGAGCACCATGACGGCGGTCTCATATCCGACCTCGGCCGGGCAGGTAAGTTTGGCCTTGCCCTGCATGGCATCGAAGAAGTTCTCGAGGTGCGGCTGGTGGTAGGGTTTGCCTTCCATGGTCACAGGGATCTCATAGGCCGGCGGCGCCAACGTTTCACGAACATCCAGGGCCGCCGTCGTGGCGTCGGCCTTCTTCTCTTCCTTCTTCGGCTCGTTTACGAACCCAAGTTTGACCCACTTGTCCCACTCGACCTGGGCGCTCTGCTCGCGATACACCGAGCCGCGGGCGGAGGATTCCGAAATCGCCAGCGTGCCCTGGTCGCCCATGAAGGTCTCATAGTAGCCCTGATTGCTGTTGGTCGTCAGCACCTGGTAGAACGCGCGGACCGTGCCTTCCTTCGTCTCGAAATCGAAGATGGACATGACCGTGTCGTACCACTCGTGGGTGTTCTTGTCGTAGTAGTCGGTGCCGCCGGAGGCGACGACCCCCTTCGGCAGCGCGTTGAGGAACCAGGCGTAGATGTCGATCTGGTGCGAGCCGAGGTCCACGATGGGACCGCCGCCCAGCTTCTTGTACCAGCGCCAGTTCCGGAACTGCTCCATGTTGCTGAAGCCGTACTTGGCGAGGGTCGCGTCGTCGATCGTCGCGTTCTTCGGCCACGCCAGCGGCTCCTGGGCGCCGCGGTTCCACTGGCCGTTGACCGTCGTGATCCGGCCCAGCATCTTGGCTTCCGTCAGGATCTTGTTGTAGCAGTGGAGATACCGCGGATTGCTGCGACGCTGATGGCCGATCTGCAGGAGCTTGCCCGTCTTCTTCTGGGCTTCGACCATCTGGCGGGCCTTGGCCAGGTCGTTGGACATCTCCTTCTCACAGTACACGTCGAGACCAGCTTCCATACAGGCGATGGCGTGCTCGGCGTGCCAAAAGTCGGGCGTCGCGATGATCACCGCGTCGATCTTGCCCTTCTCCTTGTCGAGCATCTCTTTGTAGTCGACATAGCTGTTGTTCTTGTGCCCGTAACGGTCCAACAGACGAGAGACGCGTTTCTGGTTGTAGGCTTCCCAGATATCGCAAACCGCCTTGAACTTGACATTCGGGATCTTGCGGCAGGCTTCCATGAGGATCTGGCCCTCGGCGCCGGCGCCGAGCAGGGCCACGTTGATGTCCTTTGCGCCGCCGCTGGCCGCCGCGAACATCCGCGGGGCAAAGGCCAGGCCGGCGCCGACGGCTGCCGTCGAACGCAGGAAACTGCGTCTATTCATGCTCGATTGTGCTTTTGACTCGCTCATTGTACCTCTGCTTGCTCCAAAAGTTGAACTTGGCAGTTCAGGACCCGTTGCTCAGTTTAGCCGGGTATTATGGAGGGATCGAAAACCACTGTCAAGCAAAGTTGACCGCTTTTTTCGTTCCGTCCCATAACAACAGGCACGCACATACAGTCACACCGCGCGCGCGTGTGGATGTCATTTCAGCAAGGGTTTCACGATGATGTTGCGATACGCGACCGGGCCATGGTTGCCCTGGAACATCAGGGGTCCCGTCAGGGCCTCCTTGCCGGTCACGCCGCCAGGGGTCGGGCCGGGCATCTCGAGGTTCTTGTGCAGGACCTGGCCGTTGAGCTCGACCTTCACGAACATGGCGTTCTTCGTCTTCTTGCCGGCGCCGTCGAACTGCGGGGCCCGCCACTCGATCACGTACTGCTGCCACTCGCCCGGCTTCTTCGAGGCATTGACCGGCGGGGAGAAGCCGCCGTAGATGGCGCCCATGTCACCGCTGCCCATCTTGCCTTTGCCGTAGCTGTCCAGGACCTGGACCTCGTACTCGCCCATCACATAGATGCCGGAGTTGGAGCCCTGGGGCACCATGACCTCGACCTCGATCCGGCAATCGCCGAACTTGGCCTTCGAGTACAGGTCCTGGCTCTCGCCGTGGGCGGGCGTCAGGTTGATCAGCTCACCTGCGCCCTCGACCTTCTCCAACAGCTTGGGATTGCTGCCCGAGACCTTCGCCTTGCCGGCGACCCATTTGTTAGCCTTGCCCGAGCCGCCTTTGGCCTCCCACTCACTGAGGTCTCGGCCGTTGAAGGCCAGCACCGCGTCGCCGTAGACAGGCGGAATCTGGCGAATCCGGATGTCCTTGAACTCGACTGCCATCGGTGGGCCAGCGTGAAGCTGCAGAGCCAACAGGCCGGTCCGCGCCGACCCCTTCTGATCCTTCGCATCGTCCGGGTTCACGGCGCGGTCGTTGTCGATCAACTCTATCGTCTGGTAGCCATTGAGGTAGTGTGCGATGTGATTGCCCTGGCAAACAACGAGGAACTCATTCCAGTCCTTCTCTTTGTAGAAGCCGGCCTCGGCCAGAGCTTTCTTGTCATTGACGTTGCCGATGACCTTCTTCTCACCCTGGGCGTTGACGACGGTGAGGTCGCCCAGGGTAGCCAGGAACCCGCGGCCGCCCTCATGATACAGGAAGCCGACCAGATTCAGGTCCGCGAGGATATCCGCCTGGTAGCCGGCGATCCGCCACTTGTCGAACTCCTTGCTGCGATATTGAACGCCGGAGTTGCCGCTGAAAAGGCGGAACTTCAGGTTCAGCTCGAAGTCGCCGAACTTCCCGCCGCGATAGACGAGGAACGTGTTGCCCTTCGTGGGGTTCTCCGGAGTCGTTTCGCCATGGATGACGCCGTCTTTGACGGACCAGAGCCGCGGGTCGCCCTCCCAGCCGGCGAGATCTTTG
>Ga0209163_1003402_pt1 | contig 11785 bp, 12 predicted proteins | sample MTBAKSrepl2MetaG_FD_187457 | JGI IMG/M metagenome (GOLD analysis project Ga0209163, IMG submission 187457) | Enrichment culture microbial communities om Arthur Kill intertidal strait, New Jersey, USA, that are MTBE-degrading - MTBE-AKS2 (Arthur... | ecosystem: Environmental > Aquatic > Marine >...
TGCGACGCCCACGCAGACAACCAGAGACACAGCCACCATCAGAAGCATACCTCTCACAACCATGATGTCCTCCTTCTTGCACAGTCCGTCATGTCCGGTCCCTGACCGCCCAGGGCCCATCGGTCGCCATAGGATACCAGACCCGAGTGGAGGTTGCCAATGGCTTGTATCGAGAAAGAAGACGGATACCGCCCCACGCCAGCACGTCAGGTGAAACGCGCCAACGACCCGGCGATCTCGTCGGCGACAACCGCCCCGCCGCGCGGAATGCCGAGAACCACAGGATGATCCGACTGGTATCCCGCCAGATTCTGGCTGAACCGCTGGGCGGCCCGCTGACGGTCCGCATATTGGGTTCCTCGCAGCAGAACCATCCTGCCTGCTCCTGAAACAGGACCGCGCGGTTTCTCTCGTTTCCATACTGTGTCGGAGGGGGCTTTTCCGACTGAGCAAAGTCGTCAATCGTACTCCAGGTTCTCCTTGGGAACCACATTGTGCTTGCGAATCATCGCCATTTCCGGATAATGGGAATGGTCGTGTCGATATGAACCACAGACGGGAAACAAATCGTAACAAAACGTAGGTGTTCGGTGAATGGATTCAAGCGGGCCGTGCTCTGGAGTGCCTTGGCCACCATCATCTTGTTGACCGGGTTGTCGATCTATGGTGCGTTTCTCGGCGCCGACAGAGCCCGGGCATTCTTCAATTCCCTGCCCCTGGTGGTCTATTGGTTTGCCGTCATCGTCCTGCTGATCGGGGGAATGGCGGTCTTCCGCCGGCTGTTGCGGGTCCCTTCGCTGCTGTTGATGCACGTGGGGTCGATCCTCGTGTTGCTCGGAGCGATGTGGGGCTCGCAGGCCGGACACGCCCTGCAGAAGCAGCTCTTCGGGATCGACAAGATCCTGGAAGCAGAGCTGCGGGTGTATGAGCACATCGATGAAAACCGAGTCAAGGGCAAGGAAAACGGCAACATCCGCGATCTACCCTTCTTCGTGCGACTCAACGAGTACCGGATCGAATACTACGAGCCCGGGCAGCTCTTCCTCTGGAGCCGGGATGGACGAAGTTGGCGGATGCCCGCCGAGGCGGGACAGACGCTCTCGCTGGGCGAGGCGTTGGGCACAGTCGCCATCCGCCGCGTCTACAAGAACTTCCGCATCGACATCGAAAACGGCCAGCGCGTCACCTACGACGAGCCGGGCGACTCCAACCCCGCCCTGGAGGTCGATATTGAGAGACCTGGATCGCCGCCAAGCAAGCGCTATGTCTTCGCATGGCGCCCGGGCCACATGAACCCCAGCAGTTCCCTGGCCATGGACTATCACCGCGCCATACGAGACTACATCAGCGAGGTGGAGATCATCCAGGACGGCCAAGTGGTCGCGGCGAAGAGCATCGAGGTCAATCATCCCTTGCACTACGGCGGCTACCATTTCTATCAGAGCGACCCCGGCGGCCAGGATGAGTTCGGCGTATACACCGGCCTGCTGGTGGTCTCCGACTCCGGCCTGAACACGATTTACGGCGGCTATGTCCTGCTCATCGGCGGAGTTGTCTGGCACTTCTGGGCCCGCCCGATTCTCCGGCGCTTTCAGGTCCGACGGACAATGGCGCTGGCACCGGAGCCTCCCACCGATCAGGAACGACACGGATAACGCGCACTTATGGAAATCAAGTACACACTCCAGGGCGTTTTGATCTATACCACTATCGCCGTGTACCTGCTCGCGTTCGTCACAACAATTGCCGGTCGGGCGCGGGCGGGCCGGGCCTTGTTCCTCGGCGGCTTCCTCCTGGCGATCGTTTCATTCGTCTATCGCTGGCAGCATGTACAGCACGTGCCATTACAGAACCTGTTCGAGGTATTTCTATTTCTGGGCACGGCCTGCTATCCGATCTCGTGGTTCTGCCGGCGCGTGTTGCGCATCGGCGGCCAGTGGGCGGATATGCTCGTCGGCGTCATCGTGCTCTTCCCGGCGGGGTTTGTCTTCCACGCCGAGCCGATGCAGCTTCCGCCGGCTTTGCAGAGTTGGCTGTTCGTCCCCCACGTGGCGGTCTACATGCTCTCTTACATCTTCATGCTCAAGGCCGCATTCCAGGCCGGCGAACAGTTGCTCAATAAAAGGCCACGTATCGAGCAGACGCGAATTACGCCGGAACAGGCGACGTACCAGCTAATCGCGATCGGCTTTCCCCTGCTGACCCTGGGTCTGGTGCTTGGCAGTTGGTGGGGTAAACTGGCCTGGGGCCGCTCCTGGGGTTGGGACCCGAAAGAGCTCTGGTCGCTGGCCTCCTGGCTGATCTACGTCGGCTACTTCCACTGGCGCTACATGTACGGCACGAGATACCCCCGCTGGAACAGCGTCTGGGCGATCACGGGCATGCTCGCGATCGTCATCACCCTGCTCTGGGTGAACCTGTCACGTCTGTTCCCGGGCCTGCACAGCTACGCGACGTAGGACGAATGGGACCCGCAGGACGGACAGGCCCCGGACGCAATGCGGCACGTGAACGGAAGGATTTGGGAGGATGAGAATGAATCGTCGGGATTTCATCAGGGCCGGAATTGGAGCGGGACTCTGCGGAATGACATCGGCCTCGGATTCCGCAGCCAGGCGACCGAACATCCTCTGGATCACCATGGACGACGCGCGGGCCGATACGCTGGGCTGTTACGGGCGCTCCTGGGTTCGGACGCCGCACATGGACGCCATCGCGGCCGCCGGCGTCCGGTTCGAGACGGCCATCGTACAGAACCCCGTGTGCGTGCCGTCCCGCCTTTCCATGAAGTCCGGGCACTACCCGCACGTCTTCGGCCAGACTGCCATGGGCAAGCCTGCCGCCGTCGAGCCCGCGTATATGAAGCGCGCCCGTGAGGTCCCCAACCTACTCACCGCCTGGAGCCGGATCGGCATGGCGCCTGTCAATATCGGCAAGACCCACGCCTACCAGCGTGACTGGGGATACCAGAAGGATGTTCCCGAGGACTTCGACGTTTTCGGCCGGACGCGGGATGGGAAACTCAGGACCCGACTCCAGGAAGCCGGCTGCACGTACCCGGCGGTTGTGACCAAAACCCACGGCTGGGCCATTGGCGGCGCTGTGCCACTGGAGCCGCAGGAGACAAACACCTGGAAGATTGGCGATCTGGCCGTCACCAAGCTGGGCGAACTCATCGACAAGCGCGAGCCCTTCTTCCTGCGCGTCTCGTTCCACGCCCCACACGTGCCCTGCCAGGTGCCCCCGTCGCGTCTCATCGACCCGGCCCGTATCGACCTGCCGCTCCCAAGCGAAGAGGAACTCGCAAGCAAGCCGCGCTTCGAGCGAGAGGCATTGCGGACCTACTCGGGCGGCCTGGATCTCAGCCGCGAACAGATCGGGATCGCTCGCGGCACCTACTACGGCATGGTCTCGCTCGTCGATGACCAAGTCGGCCGGCTGGTGGACTGCCTCCGCAAAGCGGACATCCTCGACAACACCATTATCGCGATCAACTCCGATCAAGGCTGGCAACTGGGCGAGCACGGCCTCTGGAAGAAACGCGTCCTGTACGACGACAACGTGAAAGCCCCGCTGGTGCTGAGTTGCCCCGCCCTGCTGCCAAAGGGCAAGGTGATCGCCGAGCCGGTGGAGATGATCGATTTTGTCCCGACCCTGATGGACCTGTGCGGCCTGGACGTGCCGAACGCCATCAGCGGCAGGAGCCTGATGCCCCTGATCCGCGGCGATGTCTCCCAGTGGCGCGAGGCCTGTTTCTGCGAGATCGACCACAGCATGTCCATGTACGACGAGCTACGCCAAGGAACCGGCCGGCGGGTCATGGTCCGCACCAAGGAATGGAAGCTGATCTGGTTCATGGACGAACGGGTGGCGGACAAGGATGGGGCCCTGTACAATCTTGAGCATGACCCGGGTGAGAAGGTCAACCTGTACGGCCGGCCCGAACACGCCGATGCGGTCAAGTATCTCGAACGGCTCGGCCGGGAGTGGGACCGAGCGACATGATGAGAATGGTGTGAATGACACACCCTGCGATGGAGGTGACAGATCTATGCTGAGCACGAAACGAATCCTGTGTATGTCTTTGATCCTGACCCTGCTTGCCTCCCTGGGGTCCTCGGCGGTTACGATCTCAAAAGATGGGCAGGCGAACGCCGTCATTGTGGTCGCCGCCGACGCCGCCGAGCCGGAGCAATATGCGGCCCAAGAACTGGCCGATTTCCTGGGGCAGATCACCGGAGGCACGTTCAAGGTCCTGAGCAAGGAAGATGAGCAAGCCTCCTGTCTCTTCGTCGGACCGGGCGCCGCCAGGTGGGCCGATGGGCAGTTCTCGACCGACGGCCTCGGCGCAGAGGGGATCGTCATGCGGACGGTCGGTGACGACTTGATCCTGGCCGGCGGTCGGCCGCGCGGCACGCTGTACGCAGTCTACACCTTCCTCGAAGATCAGTTGGGATGCCGCTGGTGGTCGTCCACCGAGAGCGCGATTCCCCGCAAACCGACGGTCGTTGTGGACGGGCTCAGCATCCGCTACGTGCCCCCGCTGGAGTACCGCTCGCCCTTCTGGTTCGACGCCTTCGACGGGGACTGGGCGGCGCGCAACAAGGCCAACGGCCAGTCCCATCGCCTGGAGGCCCGCCACGGCGGCAAACACATCTACGAAGGATTCGTGCACACGTTCTTCCCGCTGATCCCACCGAAGAAGTACTTCGACGAGCATCCGGAGTGGTTCAGCGAGATCGACGGCCAACGCAAGCACGAGCACGCACAGCTTTGTCTCACGAACGAGGAGATGCGGAAGGAACTGGTCGAGAACCTCAAGGAGCGACTCCGCAATAATCCGACGGCGACCATCGCGTCAGTCTCCCAGAACGACTGGCATGGCAACTGTCAGTGTGCCAAATGTGCGGCCATCGAGCAGGAGGAAGGCAGTCCGGCGGGCCTGATGCTGCGCTTCGTCAACGCGGTGGCCGCGGACATTGAGCGGGAGTTCCCCAACGTCGCACTCAGCACGTTAGCCTATCAGTACACGCGGAAGCCGCCGAAGATTACCAGGCCCCGACCCAATGTGATCGTGCAGTTGTGCAGTATCGAATGCTCCTTCTGCAAACCGCTGGCAGATGAACGGAACAAGGCCTTCCGCGACGATATCGTCGGCTGGTCGCAGATCAGCAATCGGCTCTACATCTGGGATTACACGACCAACTTCCGCCACCACATCATGCCGCACCCGAATCTGCGGGTCCTTGGGCCCAACGTCAAGTTCTTCGCGGACCACAACGTCACCGGTATCTTCGAGCAGGGCGCCTACACGACGAACGGGGCCGAAATGGCCGAGCTTCGCGCCTGGGTGCTGGCCAAGCTGTTGTGGAACCCATCGCGCGACGGTGAGGCACTGATCAGCGAATTCATTGAAGGCTACTATGGCCCGGCGGCGCCGCATATCAAAGCATACCTCAAGGTCACGCATGACGCGGTCGAAGCCAGCGGCGACTGGCTCGGCTGTTTCGAGCAGCAGACGGCCAGGTACCTCTCGTTCGACACGCTCGCACAGGGCTGGCAGCATCTCAAGACCGCTGAGCAGGCGGTGGCGAATGACGCGGACCTGCGGTTTCGTGTCCAGGTGGCCCAGTTGCCCACGATGTACACCTTCATGATGCGCTGGAAGCAGATGCGCGAGGCCGCGGACGCGGGGTGGCCCATGGCGGACTCGATCCAGGAGACGTACGATCAGTTCATGACCATCGCGAAGAAGAAGAACGTCACGCGGCTCAACGAGTGGCAGGAAGGCTTCGGCAACCTCGAAAAGGCCTTGGCTGAGAACAAATGATGGACGGCCCGTTCGTAGTGTGCCCGTCAGGGCATATCCTCTCTTCATCTCATGGCGAATCGGCAAGAGAGCCGCAGATAACGCCTTACGGCGTCACTACGAACAGCACGTCAAACGGATGGATGCCGTGAGCGCACCTAACGCATTGGAGGCCAAAGACCTTGATATCCGCTTCGGCAAGCAGGTCGTCCTGCACGGCTTCTCCCTTTCGCTCGGACCAGGCGAAAAAGCCCTGCTGACCGGTCCCTCGGGCTGCGGCAAATCCACCGTGCTGCGCTGCTTTCTCGGCTTCGTCGTCCCTGACGCCGGGTTGGTGTCTATCGAGGGGGCGACGCTCACGGCCGACACTGTCTGGCGTCTGCGACAGCGCGTGGCCTACGTCGGCCAGGAGCCCGACCTGGGAACCGGTACGACGGCCCAGGCGATTGAGAGACCATTCCACTATCGCGTCAATGCCAGCCTGCGGCACAATCTGGACCGCATCGCGGAGTTGTTCGAGCAGTTCCATCTCTCGCGTGACCTGCTGCACAAAGACATAGGCTCGCTCTCCGGCGGCGAGAAGCAGCGGATCGCCCTGGTCTCGGCCATTCTGCTGGACCGGCGGGTCTTCCTGCTGGATGAAGTCACGTCAGCCCTGGATCGCGTCAGCAAGCAGGCGGTCGTCGACTACTTCCGCGGGCGACAGGACGCGACGGCGCTAATCGTCGCCCACGATCCCGAGGTGTTCTCCTTCATTCCGCGTGTCATCCTGGTCGGAGGGGCACCGCATGAATGAGATCATCGACATCGGCGCTTGGCAGCTCGCCGCCGCGTACTTGCTGCTGGCGTTCCCCTTCGGGATCATCCTATGGTACCGCGTCCCGATGCTGGGCGAGACCGTGGTAGCCTTGGTGCGGATGACGGTCCAGCTTCTCCTCGTCGGCCTGTACCTCCAGGTGATCTTTCAGCTCAACATCCTGTGGCTCAACGCGGCGTGGCTGCTGGTCATGGTGGTGGTGGCGGATGCCTCCATCGTGCGGTCGTGCAACCTGAAGCTGATGCGGATCGCCCTGCCCGTCTTCCTCGCCTTAGCAGCCGGCACCGCGGTCCCACTGACGCTCTTCACCGGCCTGATCCTCCGCCGGCCGAACGTCCTCGACGCTCAGTACGCCATCCCCATCGGCGGCATGATCCTCGGCAACTGCCTGCGCGCCGACATCGTGGGCATCCGCACGTTCTACGAATCGATCCGCACCACGGAGAAGGCCTTCCTCCAAAGCCTGGCCGAGGGCGCCTCGCTCGCCGAAGCGATCCGCCCGTACGCCCGCAAGGCCTCCCAGGCAGCCCTGGCCCCGACGGTCGCGACGATGGCGACGATCGGCCTGGTCGCCCTGCCCGGCATGATGACGGGCGTGATCCTCGGCGGCGCCAGTCCGGCCACCGCCATCAAGTACCAGATCGCGATCATGATCTCGATCTTCTCCGGCACCGCGATCACGGTCGCCCTGGGCATCCGCCTGACCACGCGGACCAGCTTCACCCCCTACGGCCTCCTCGACCCCACCGTCTTCCGCAACCAGTCCAAGAAGTAATCCGTTCGTAGTGACGCCGTAAGGCGTTATCGTGTCGAGGGCATCCCGCCCTCCAATCGCGGGACTGCCCCTCGTTACCTACAGACTATTTCCGCGAGGGCTAAACGCAGGGAACACTGCGGCTCTGGATACGGCGAGGAGCAACGCTAACCATCAGCCGCGGGTTGGCTTTTCCGCTTCACGAGTTCATCGCGCCACTGCTCAAGCGGAATTTGCAGTGGACCAAAACGAGCGATCCCCGTCGTCAATTCTGTAAGGATTCCGCTGAGAGGATACTCACCATCTGCGGGAAAGCCAAGATCGTCGAAGGCACACCGGATAGCGTCTTGGCGATGGGTGTCCCTATCGAGCGGCCACTCTGGGTAGTGCTTCCAGAAGTTGGCCGCTGCGTTGATGCCGGCAACAATTGGCCGACCGCTTCCTTGATGCTTCGGCCCCAGTTGCATGGCTTCAACCTTCGGAATCCCCACGCAGGCGTATGTGGCCGTTAGGTAGCACTGGCACGCGATGAAGCCGACACCCACGACGTGTTCTGCCCAGTCGAACAACCCATACCCGTCGGCATCTGGTGTCACCTGGCAGCGCTCCTCGAAGGCGTCGAGTTGCTGGTCAATCACCCGACACATCTGGATCAGTAGCTCCATATCAAAGTCAATGAAGCCATCATGGGTGCGAATGAACATCGTTCTCCTTTGCCAGCGCAACATCAGAGATCAGGAGCACCCGTCAGGGCGTCGCCTGCATCGTCTTGCTGAGCGTGTTAGAGGTTCTCGCGAGGTTCACGCTCATGTCGTCACAGGTTGAAAGCTGGGGTTTTCACGCCAGATGCAGTATCATCGCGAGAGCTTGGCACTGATTACTCGGTTCAGGCTGACGTTCTCCTCGGCGGCTTCCAGGGCGAGTTTTCGATGGACCTCCGGGGGGACGCGGACCATGAACTTGCCGCTGTAGCGGCGTTGACTGATCGGCTCCGGCACGGGTTCGCCGTTGGCCTGTATGTCGGCCACGACTTCCGCAACAACTTTGCGAATCCCCCGTAACGCCTTCTCCGGCGTGGCGTCCAGCCAGCTCAGGCTCGGGAATTCCGCACAAAGCCCCACGCACTCCTTGTCCTCTTCAGACCAGGTCACCCGGTATGTATATTGGTCAAGCTTCTTCTGCTCGCTCACGTCTTAACCTCTCAATCGCGGCAATGACTTGCCGTACCTGATAACCTTTCGCCCTGCCCCTGTCGCTCTGGATATTCACGCGCGGATCGCCCTGCCAAGGCATCCGGTAGATGCGATGACTGGTGCCCTGCTGACGTGGCGGTCCAAAGTAGTGATTGCAGACCTTGCATACGTCCGCAAAACGCATGTTCTGCGGGTTCAGGCGCATGCGGGCAAGGATGTCCTCGACATCGGCCATACGCAAATGATATCAATAATGGTACTGCAAGTCAAGGCCAAAGGTTCAGGTGTTGGCACAAATGCTGCGGCAATGCCTTCCGCAGCCATTCACGCCAACGGCGTCTTACCCGGTATCGGAACGGGGGCGATCGGGAGGGGACCCAGTTCGTAGGTGGGCGGAGTCAGGTCGAGTTTGGAGGCGTTCATGGCCCAGTCCCACTTGATCGCCCGACCCGTGTAGGCGCTCATCCGGCCCAGGATCGCGGTCATCGTGCTCTCGGCGACTTGTCTGCCCTCGTTCAGGGGTCGGCCGGCACGAAGGCTCGCAATCAGGTCCGCGTGCTCCTGCTCGTAGGGGTTCGGCGTCGGGCCTTCGTACTTGTAGGGTTTGGCGCCCTCGATGAGACCCTCGATGGCGACTCCTTTGGTGCCGACCAGGCGCTCGGCGATCCGCTCGGTGCAGCCGTCGATCTGGCGCGCCATGCTCAGGATGCGGGCGCCGTTGGCGTACTCGAACTCGACCGCGAAGTGGTCGTAGATGTTGCCGAACTGGGGCTCGACGCGGACCTGCCGGCCGCCCATACCCATCGCCATTACCGGGTGCCCGCCCATCGCCCAGTTGATTACGTCGATGTTGTGCACGTGCTGCTCGACGATGTGGTCGCCTGAGAGCCACGTGTAGTAGTACCAGTTGCGGCACTGATTCTCCATGTCCGACCAGCCGGGCTGGCGCTCGTGGTAGAATCCCCACTGGCGGACGAAGCAGCCCACCCAGTAGCATTGGCCGGCAACCAGTTCGCCGATATCGCCGTTGTGGACGCGCTTCATCACCTCGGTGTACTTGGGGTCGTGCCGACGCTGGGTGCCGGCGACGATGGCGAGCCCCTTCTGCTTCGCCAGATCCGAGGACGCCAACACCGAGCGAATCCCGGCCGGATCGACCGCGACGGGCTTCTCCATGAAGACGTGCTTGCCCGCTTCGACGGCCGCCTTCAGATGGATCGGACGGAAGTGCGGCGACGTGGCCAGGATCACCAAGTCCACGCCGCTGTTGATGACCTTCCTGTAGGCGTCGAAGCCGGTGAAGCAGGTCTCGCGCGTGACTTTCACCCTATCCGCGTGCTGCCAGGGTTGCGAGGAGCTCCAGTCCTTTTCCCCATTCTTCCTGAGTACGCTCAGGCAGGTATCAACGCGGTCCTGGAACAGATCTCCCAGCGCCACGACCTCGACGTTGGGCGAGGAATCGACGCAGTTCCTCACGGCCCCCATCCCCCGGCTGCCACAGCCGATCAGACCCACCCGGATCCTGTCGGAACCACGTGCAAAGAGTCTGCCGCTACCCAGGCCCAGCGCCGTCAGGGTCAGCGCCGAACGCTGCATCAATTCTCTCCGCGAAACCGATGTGCCCGATCTGCTTGTCGTCCGTTTGCTCATGGTGGTCACCTCATCCAGAGAGCCCTGTGCCTAATGATCTGCCGCACGTTTCCGGCCACAACCAGTTTCCCCGGATTCCAAGCGGGTGTCAAGTCCCTGAGACTCCTGCTCGCAGTGTGCCCGTCAGGGCATACCTTCCGTTCCTGGCGTACTCCTCAGGTGCATGCAAGGATAACGCCTTACGGCGTCACTACGAACAGTCCGAAAACCTGCACTGTCACTCTGTGGTTGGCGCGGGAGTGTAGGTGGGGTATAAAATAAGATTGCGGCGTCCGTGAGCACGCCGGGACAAGGTTAGGATTTGCAGGCTGACAGGAAAGGAGTGACTATGAGAAAGGTGTTGCTTGTGGCGGTCGGTGTAGCCCTGCTGGGGATCGTCGCCGGATGCGCCACCCAGAAGACCGCGAAGACAGAGCCGGTGAAGGTCGAGACGGCCGAGGCCAAGCCGCTGACCCAGTACGTGGACACCCCGACGGGTCGGTGGATGGTCCACGACGAGAACCGGCCGGCTCCCGAGGTGATCACGCCGGGGCCTGAATGCGGGTCCGCCCCCTCGGACGCAATCGCGCTATTCGATGGAACCGAAGCCTCCCTGGCAAACTGGACCGACACCAAGGGCAACCCCTCCAAGTGGGTCTTCCGGGACGGGGCTCTGGAGTCCGTCAAGGGCGCCGGGTACATCCAGACGAAAGGTCAGTTCGGCTCCTGCCAACTGCACGTGGAGTTCGCCACGCCGTCGCGGGTGATCGGCGACAGCCAAGGCCGGGGCAACAGCGGCGTGTTCCTCCAGGGCCAGTATGAGATCCAGGTCCTCGATTCCTACCAGAACAAGACCTACCCGGACGGCCAGTGCGGGGCGCTCTACGGCCGGTCGGTGCCGCTGGTCAACGCCAGTCGCAAGCCCGGCGAGTGGCAGAGCTATGATATCATCTACCATCGGCCCATCTTCGACAAGGATGGCAAGGTGACACGGAAGGCCACGTTCACGGTCCTGCACAATGGGGTTCTCATCCAGGATTGTGTCGAGTTGACGGGCGGCACCGGCTGGATCAACGCCCACGCCGTCACCGATTACAAGGCACACCCGGATACCGGTCCCATCCAGTTGCAGGACCACGGCAACCCGGTGCGGTATCGGAATATCTGGGTTCGGCCACTGCAAGACTGAACCGACGCACCGTGGCACCTTACGTCCAGAAAGGACGCGGTGCCCACACGGGATATGAAGAAGGGGCGGCTCCTTCGCTCAAGGGAGTCGCCCCATTCGTTTTTGCATCCTGGGTCCACACCCAGATCAAGGCAACGACAAAGCAAATGCCGGGCGAGCCGTTGAGTTCTGCTCTCGGCACAGCGACAGACGGGAGCCTATACCTCAATCTTACCAGACGGCGGCGTAGTCACACCGCGCGATGGTGAAGCCGTCGTTCCAACCCTTCTTGTACTGGCGGTCCTGGTCGTACCGCTCAATGTTCCGGGTGAACTGGTACAGCGGATGTCCCACCATGTGACAGCCGGCGGAGTACCCGTCGAGGTACCCATCCGCGTATTCATTGCTGTAGCCG
>Ga0209163_1003412_pt1 | contig 11734 bp, 10 predicted proteins | sample MTBAKSrepl2MetaG_FD_187457 | JGI IMG/M metagenome (GOLD analysis project Ga0209163, IMG submission 187457) | Enrichment culture microbial communities om Arthur Kill intertidal strait, New Jersey, USA, that are MTBE-degrading - MTBE-AKS2 (Arthur... | ecosystem: Environmental > Aquatic > Marine >...
GCTCTCCTGAAGGATGATGGAGTGGCGATCATCGAGAACCACTATGTCAAAGACCTCATCGACCATGTCGAATTCGACTGCATCTATCACGAGCACCTGTGCTATTATTCCGTCACGTCCTTTGAGAGGCTCTTCCGACGGCATGGCCTGACACTGGTCGACGTGGAGCGCCTTGCCATTCACGGGGGCTCTCTCCGCGTCTTCTTTCAGCGGACCGACGGTCCGCGTTCGCTGGAAGAGCGAGGAGCCGCCCGTGTGCAGCAGTTGCTGGAAGAGGAGAGGCAGTGGGGGGTGGGAGATCGCGCGTTCTATCGCGACTTCGGAGGGAGGGTCGAACGGCTGCGCCGAGAACTCGTGTCTTTGATCCGGCAGTTGAAAGCGGCGGGCCGCAGCATCGCGGTTTACGGCGCCTCCGCCAAGAGCACGACGCTGCTCAACTACTTTCGTATCGGTCCCGACGCGCTGGACTACGTGGTGGATCGCAGCACGGTCAAGCAGGGGCGGTTCACGCCGGGCACGCACCTGTGCATCCATCCGCCGGAGAAGCTCCTGGAGACTCAGCCGGACTATGTCCTGCTCCTGACGTGGAATTTCGCAGATGAGATCCTGGGCCAGCAGGCGGAGTATCGGCGCCGGGGAGGCAGGTTCATTATACCAGTCCCTGAGCTGCGCGTGGTGTAAGGGGCATGCGGTTCCAAGAGACGAAGCTCAAGGGGGTGTTTGTCATCGAGCCCGAGCGGCTCGCAGACGAGCGGGGCTTCTTCGCCCGAACGTGGTGTCGACACGAGTTCGAAGCCCGTGGGCTGAACCCGAGGCTCGTTCAGTGCAGCATCTCCTTTAACAAGAACAAGGGCACACTGCGCGGCATGCACTACCAGGTAGCCCCGCATGCAGAGGCCAAACTGGTTCGTTGCACGATGGGCGCCGTCTATGACGTAGCCCTGGACCTGCGTCCGGAATCGCCGACCTTCAGGCAATGGGTGGCCGAGGAGTTGACGGCGGAAAACCGCAAGGCCCTCTATATCCCGGAAGGCTGCGCGCACGGATTTCAGACTCTGGCCGACAACACGGAGGTGTTCTACCAGATGTCGGAGGAGTATCAGCCGGAGTGTGCACGCGGAGTGCGTTGGTCTGATCCGCTATTCTCACTTGTATGGCCTGAGAATAAGCCCGTTCTTTCTCAGAAGGACGCGTCATACCCCGACTTTCTGGGACCGAGATGAGCCTATGATTGAGATCTCTCCTGATGCGGTTGTTTCCCAACTGGCCGATATTGAAGATTCGGTGCGAGGTTCCAAGATCGTTATCGGGCCAGGGGTGCGGGTTGACTCCTTCGTCAAGATCAAACCGGCAGGCGGTATCGGGGATGTTGTGATTGGCCCCAATACTTATATCAATTCCGGAGTGGTTATTTACTCTGGCAATGGGGTCTCTATCGGTGCAAACGTCCTTATTGCAGCGAATTGCACACTCGCACCAGTCAGCCACGAATTCTCATCTCGTGCCATGTTGATAAGAGAACAACGCTTCAAACCGAGTCGGGGCGGGATTGTGATCGAGGACGACGTTTGGATCGGTGCGAATTGCGTTATTCTCGACGGTGCCACTCTTCGCACGGGATGCGTAATCGGCGCGCATTCCCTGGTGAATCGAGAGGTGGATGCCTATTCGATCAACTATGGCTCTCCTCTTCAGTGCGCGGGGTATCGATCCTGATGTACACTGTATTTGGTTCTGTCGGTTTCATCGGAAGACATATAGCTTCGTATCTACGAGCCCAGGGATCGCAGTGTCTGTTGCCATCGAAGCAGGAGGAAGACAGCATTTGTGGGCCTAACTTGGGTCATGTATTCTACTGTATAGGGCTCACGGCGGACTTTCGGACGCGGCAATGGGAGACCGTCGAAGCCCACGTTTGCAAGCTCGCTAGGCTATTGCCTCGCATCCGTTACGACTCTTTCACGTATCTGTCTTCAACACGGGTCTATGCGCGCAGTGCATGTGCTTCAGAGGAGACCCAGATCACGGTCTGTCCTCATGATCCTAGTGATTTCTACAATCTATCGAAGCTCATGGGCGAAGCTTTATGCCTGTCAATAGATAGTCCAGTCGTACGAATCGCACGTCTGTCCAACGTTTACGGGGATGACTGGCAGTCAAAGAACTTTCTGACAAGCATCATCCGTGCCGCGGTAGATGAGGGGCACGTTCAATTGCATGAGAGTCCTGACTCTGTTAAGGACTACGTAGGCATCGCGGAAGTGATCACACTGCTTGAGCAGATTGCTCTCAGGGGCCAAAAGCGGATCTACAACCTGGCAAGCGGCAGGAACGTGTCGCACCATCAAATCGCGCAGAAGCTATGCGAGATTACCGGCTGTACCATCGGTGTTGATAGGGGAGCTGTTGCCGCGGAGTTCCCGATCATGGATATCGCACGGATTCACGGAGAATTTCCCCGGCAGCCTGCATGTGTTATCGATTACATTGAAGAGATGGTCGCTTCTTACCGGCGATACCGAGGCGGAACATGATAACGATCGATCCTGACAGAGGTTCTGTGATAGTTCAAAGAGGCAGAAAAGAGGAAGTGTATGATATTGGCACGCCAGAAGCATTTGGCATCATTTCTGCTCTCTGGCTGCGGACGGGATGGGATACGAAGTACGTCTATGGATTCTCATGGATGGGGCGTCCCATCATTCAGTTGCCGGAGGATATGATCCGGATACAGGAAGTCATATATAAGATACGGCCGGATGTAATCATCGAAACAGGTGTTGCCCATGGTGGTTCGCTGGTCTTCTATGCAAGCTTGTGCAGGGCTATGGATAGGGGCCGAGTCATCGGCATTGACGTCGAAATTCGCCCGCATAATCGACGGGCAATCGAGTCGCACTTCCTGTTTCCTTACATTACATTGGTTGAAGGCAACTCCATTGATGCTGGTGTCGCGGACCAAGTCAGAGCGATGGTCCATGCCGGTGAAAGCGTCCTTGTGCTCTTGGATTCGTGTCATACGAAGGCCCATGTCTTGGCGGAATTGGAGGCCTATGCGCCTCTGGTCAGCATCGATTCCTACATTGTGGCAGCGGATGGCATCATGGAGCGGGTTGTGGGCGCGCCTCGTACGCAGCCCGACTGGGCATGGAACAACCCAAAGCAGGCCGCCCTTGAGTTTGTCCAGCGCAACCCGAACTTCGTCATTGAGGACCCTGCCTTCCCATTCAATGAAGGACTCGTGAACGGAAGGGTCACGTATTGGCCGAGCGGGTACATCAAGCGAATTGCATAGGTTCCGGCAAGCAACCTATGGAGGCGGCCGGTCTGAGCCGATGATGGCAGTCAAACGAAATATCCTGGCGAACTTCTTCGGCAGAGGTTGGTCGCTGCTGATGGGGTTTGTGTTTGTTCCCTTGTACATTCAGTACATGGGCATGGAAGCCTATGGCCTGGTAGGCTTTTCTCTGGCGTTGCAGGCTACGGTCCATCTTCTTGAGTTCGGTTTGAGTGCCACGATCAATCGCGAGTTGGCCCGTTATTCCGTGCGACCGGATCGAGCCGATGAAGCACGCGATCTGGCGCGCACCTTGGAAACGGTGTATTGGATCATCGGGCTTGGGATTGGAGTGTGCCTCTATGGGTGTGCGCCCTGGCTGTCTGCCCATTGGATCAGGACGGAAACGCTGCCCATAGAAACGGTGACGCACGCTGTGGCCATGATGGGGATGAGTATCGCCTTTCAGTGGCCCATCGGTCTCTACAGCGGCGGGATGATGGGCTTGGAACGGCAAGTAGCGCTGAACGGCCTGGTCGCATTGCTCGGAACCATACGTGGTCTGGGGGCGGTGTTGGCCCTCTGGCTGATTGCCCCGACGATCACGGTCTTTTTTGCCTGGCAGATTGCCATCAGCGTGGTGCAGGTGGCGACGATGGCCGTTGCTTTCTGGCATGTCTGTCCGAGCGGCTCGCGCGCCGCCAGAGTAGATCTCGGGCTGCTGCGCGGCGTGTGGCGTTTTGCGGCGGGCATGGGGGCCACGGGAGTAACCACCTTTCTGCTCTCGCAATTTGACAAGATAGCGTTGAGCCGGATTCTGCCGCTGAGTCTCTTCGGCCACTACAACGTGGCCAATCAGGTCAACACGGCCGCCCGCATGTCCGGCGGTTCTGTCTTCATCGCTCTTCTGCCACGCATGTCCGCGGTTCTGGCCTGTGAAGACGACGCGGGCACGCGGATTCTCTTCCACAAGGCATGTCAGTGTGTCTCCTGGATCGTTCTGCCTGTGTCCGCCATCCTCGCGTTCTTCTCGGAGGACCTCATCCACGTGTGGACGCGGAGCGGATCGGTGGCGTCTATGGCCGCTCCCATCGCCAGTGTGCTGGTAGTGGGCTCGGCCTTCAACAGCATGATGGGAATCCCCTACGACTTGACGGTGGCGCACGGGTGGGCGATCTACGGCTTCTACCAGAACCTGATTTCCGCGGTGATCCTGGTTCCGACGATGCTGGTGTTGGCCGGCAGGTTTGGGGGACTGGGCGCCGCGTGCGCCTGGCTGGCCTTGAATGTCGGGTACTTCCTGGTCGCCGCCCCGATCATCTTTCGACGCGTTCTGCCCGGCGAACTGCGGCGCTGGTATCTTGTCGATGTGGGGACTCCTCTTGTGCTTTCTTTTGCCCTGGCCGGGCTGGGCCGCTGGCTGATTCCGAGAGACCAGGCCCTGTGGGTGCAAACCCTCGCGATCATGGCGCTCTGGCTTGTGACGCAGGTGGTGTGCGGATTCGCCTTGCCGGAAATGGCACGGTACATGGTGGGTCTCGGGAGGTGCGGAAGTGGACTCAGAGATGTGCTCGCCCTCGGAAAGAGCCGATGAGCAATCGTTGCCCGTTGTCAGTATCGGCATGCCGATCTACAACGATGAGAAGTACATGACGCGGGCGCTGGACGATCTGCTGGCCCAGTCTTTCGGGGACTTCGAGCTTCTCATCTCGGACAACGCCTCCACCGACGCCACGGCCCAGATCTGTCGCCGGTACGTCGCCCGGGATCGACGAGTCCGATACTATCGCCAGGCCGTCAACACCGGGCCGCAGAACAATTTCCTCTTTCTGCTGCGGCAGGCGCGCGGCGAGTTCTTCATGTGGGCCGCTTCCGATGACCGGTGGGACAAAGATTTCATCAAGCTGTTATTGGCGGCCCTGAGATCTGACGAGAGTCATGTGAGTGCTTTCTGCCCGTTCATGTATGTGGATGAGGAGGAGCAGTCGTTGGGACCGGCCAAGGAGTTTGACTTTTCCGGCGGGTGCGCCCTGTCGCGCGTTCTGAAATTCAACCTCGTAAATGATGGGGGGAAGGACGCATTCTTCTACGGACTCCACCGCAGGAGTCTCATCCGTGACCTCCAGTTTCCCGTGTGGTGGTGGATCAACGCCAAGACCCCCATGAACAATGCGTACCCCGTCTTGACGTTCTTTCTGGCACGAGGAGGTTACGTGCGCACGGGAACGAAGCCCTTGTGGTTCAATCGACTGCACGTCCGCAGCCGGCCGAGATATGACCGGGATGCCGGCGGAAACCCCTTGACCGCCTATCTGGCGTTCCTGTTGCGCAAAGTGAACGTGTTCTACGAGTGCACGCGCTCGGTCTATCGGGGGACGAGGTCCCTGTTCGTTGTCCTGGCGGCCGTCCCTGTACTTGCGACGCGGTGTATGTACGATTGCCTTTGGCATTCCGTGTTGTCCGGCGTAGCTTGGGTCCGACGTATTCAGCATGGCTATCACAAGACCGTTCCGAATGAACGGTGACATGGGTGGGATTGCTATGGAAGACCGCTATCAAATATGTACCCGGTGTGTCATGGATACTACGGATCCTGATATCCGGTTTGATGACCACGGGATCTGCCATCACTGTCATCTCTATGACAGAGTCGTTGCCGGGAGCATTGTAACGGGCCAAAGGGGCTTGGAGCAATTGGATGCTTGGGCCAGGGAAATGAAAGAGGCAGGGAAGGGGAAACGATACGACTGTGTTCTCGGGGTCAGCGGGGGCGTGGACAGCTCCTTTGCGGCCCTGAAGGCCAGGGAACTGGGCCTGAGAGTCCTGGCGGTGCATCTGGACAACGGCTGGGACTCGGAACTCGCGGTCAAGAACGTGGAGAACATCTGCAACCAGTTGGGCATCGAGCTGTTCACGTGGGTGCTGGACTGGGAAGAGTTCCGGGATTTGCAGGTCGCCTTTCTGAAGGCGTCGACGCCGGATTCCGAAATACCGACCGATCATGCGATTCTGGGCGCAGTGCGCAGAACGGCGAAACGATATGGCATCAAGTATATCATCTCAGGCGCCAATGTGCGGACGGAAAGCCATTTGCCGAAGGCCTGGTCCCAGGGCCATTGGGATTGGAGATACATCAAGAACGTCCACAAGCGATTCGGCACGGTCAAACTCCGGGGGTTTCCCGGTGTCGGCCTTCCGCAACTGTTGTTCTACCGGAGAACGATGCGCGCCATAGACGTGCTCAATTATGTTGATTACAGGAAGACCGATGCGATGCGCATCCTGGGGGAAAAGATCGGGTGGAAGTACTACGGGGGAAAGCACTACGAATCCATCTATACGAGGTTCTACCAAGGCTATATCCTGCCTGTGAAGTTTGGATACGATAAGCGAAGAGCGCACCTTTCCAGCCTCGTTTGCTCGGGAGAAATGACGAGAGAGCAAGCGTTGGAGGAACTGCAAAAGGAGACGTACCCGGCCGAATTGCAGCAGGAGGATATGAGGTACGTCGTCAAGAAGCTAGGCCTGACCGAGAGGGAGTTTGAGGATATCATGCGCCTGCCGAAGAAGAGGTATCGCGATTACCCCAATCAGCAGTATATCTACGAAAGCCGGGCTTTCGCCACGCTCCTGCGGGTCAACAGGAGCATTCGCTCTTTCGGGAGAAGCCTGGCAACGCAGACACGGTAACAATCAACAGAGACAAGTCGTGGCAATAACCTGTTGGGGGGAGGACTCACGTTGATGTTATCCGCCAGCCGACCCTCCACACCGATCGGGGTCTCAAGGCTGACTGGTTGGACGTTTCCTTCGAGGGGCTCCGAGCCCATCGCCGGGTTGTCACCCTGGAGCTTGGGGTGGTAAGAAGTGTTATCTGGTAGATTACGATCTATTGTGCGCAACTCGATCTATAGGCACCTGCCCTATGACTGGCGTGCTGGTGTGGGTTACAGGAAGATGTCGGGGTGGTTGAACCGGGCGAACGCGTGGCCCCCTGCAACCGTTGAGCAGTGGCAACTGAAACGCCTCCGGGAGATCGTGAGTTACGCGTACAAGAACGTTCCGGGGTACTTCTGGTTATATCGTGATGCAGGCGTCGATGCCAACTGCCTTCGGTCTTTGCAGGATATCCGTCTGCTGCCGGCGGTGACCAGGGAACTGCTCCGTGACAATTTGGACGATTTCACCTCGAGAGCCACGCCGAAGTGGCTCATGCGTTACGCTACTACCAGTGGCTCTACGGGAATACCCTTGGGTTTCTATTGTGATCTGCGATCACGAGCCATCGAGTCTGCGTTCATGCATCACTTCTGGCGAAGTGCCGGGTGGAGGAAGAACCCCGTTATGGCGGTTCTGAGAGGGGGGTTCACTGGTACGAATTCAACGTGTTATTCCTTCGATAGAGTATGGAAGGAACTCCACCTTTCCAGCTATTATTTGAGCGAATCAAAGTGCCGAGATTATGTTGAGGCACTGGCGCACTACAGGCCGAGCGTCTTGCAGTCCTATCCTTCGGCCGCCTTTGAATTGGCACGTCTGCTGATGCAAGCCGACACCGACGTCGGGAGAATGTTCGATATTGTGCTGCTTGGGTCGGAAAACGTCTATCCTTACCAAGTGGAAACGGTTCGGGTGGCTTTCCCTAATGCAAGAGTGCTCTGGTGGTATGGCCACAGCGAACGCGCCATATTTGCTCCATGGAATATCGAGGATCACTGCTATGACGTAGCGCAGTTGTACGGAGTGGCGGAACTATTGGCAACTCATCCGGGCGAGCAGAAGAGTCCGGCCGCGGGAGAACTGATCGGAACATCACTATGGAACAGGGCGACTCCCTTCATTCGCTACAAGACGAATGATCTCGTTCCGTGGGAAGATGCAGCTTTCCTTGATACGGGCATATTGAAGAGCTTTCATAGCGTTATTGGCAGGCGGCACAATCAACTAATGAGCGTGGAGGGCAGACTTGCGCCTGTACCCACAACATCCTTGCATGACGATACGCTGAAGAAGGTGAAGCAGTTCCAGTTCTTTCAGGATACACCGGGACTCGTGTGGTTCAGCTATGTTGCTTCGAGTGGCCTGGAGCCCGAGGACATCAAGACCATCATGGACGTGTTCACCCGGAAGATGGGTGAGGGATTCGAGTTCCGAGCACGGGCGGTAGAAGCTCTGCCGCGAACCAAGTCCGGGAAGTCTCTTGTTGTCGATCAACGCCTTTCGACCAGGAACACAGAAGAAAGTGGCCGGGCGGATGCCGCCTCAATTCTCTAAGCCAACACGAGCGCTGGTCGTTGTGACGACGGTAACCCCCTGGAACGAGCCACCCCGGATACGTCACCAGGTTGTCAGGCAACTGATGCGCGATTACCATGTCCTTTATGTTCAGTTACCAGCCACGTCCGTGGAGGAGAATGACCGGGTTGAGACCGCGTGTGAGAACCTTACTCTCTTTTGTCTCGCCAAAGTCCCCCGACTCCGGCGCCGCCTGACGCGTTGTCTTCCGCTCGTTCAGGATTTGAATGGTCGTTTTCTTTGCCGAAAGATCGAGAGAGTAATCGCGGAGCTTGGCTATGACAACGCGTTGCTGGTGAGTTTTCAGCATGATTTCCCGCAAATCATGCGGTCAAGGAAGTTCTCGAAAACGGTCTATCTGTGCAATGACGACTTTCCAGCGATGGTGCGCCCTTGGGAAAGACCCCTGGCGAGGTGGTTGGAGGGAAGGGTTGCCAAGTCCGCGGATATTGTCATTGCTGTCAGTACCCCTTTGGTGCAGTCATTGAGAAGATATAGAGAACTGGTGCATTTGCTGCTGCCGGGGCAGGAGTTTCCAGTGAGGTTGTGGGAGAGGGAAGACGGGGAATGCACAATGTGTCCAAGGACGGGCCCGCTCCAGGTCGCGTTCATGGGATACATCAATCGACGCATCGAATCCGGTTGGATCGAGCGACTTCTGACAGAAGAGGACATTACCTTGACGATGATTGGTCCGGTCGAGGATCAGGCTCTGATCGAGTCGTTTCTTGGACGCAGCAACTTTGTCCACAGGGAACCGCAGGTTGGCGATCAATTGTTTCAGTCCTTGCGGGAACAGAACGTGCTGATCATGCCATACCACACGAATGGGGTGGGTGCGAAGGCAACCTCTGCGCCGAATAAGCTCTTTCAGTATTTGGCCGCGGGCAAACCGGTGGTGATCTCAGACATGCCCAGTTTTATCGATTTGCCCGACGGCTTCGTCTATCGTGCTTCGTCGGCGGAGGGTTTTGTCCAAGCTGTTCGAAGGGCAGCGGCAGAAGATAACCTTAAGCTCAGGAATGCCCGAGTGCGTTTGGCGGCCGAGCATAGCTGGGACAGACAGGGGGACAGGTTGCTGCAGCTCTTGCGGGATCCGGCATGACGGCATATTGCCGCTGACCAGGAAGGATCTGTTTCTTGAAACAAGTCCTGATAAGGAAGGGTGCGGCCTTTGCCGCGGAGGTGCCCGCCCCGCAACTCGAAGAGGGCGAGTTGCGGGTGCGCCTGCAGGTTTCCTGCCTGTCGATCGGTACCGAATTGAGCGGTCTGCGCGGCAGTGCGGTTCCACTGTGGAAGCGGGCGATCGCCCAGCCGGAAAAGGTGCTTACGGTGTTGGACATGGCGCGCAGCCAGGGTCTGGGCCAGACCCTGAGCGCCATCGAGGAACGGAAAGAGGCGGCGCACCCCACCGGATATTCCGCTGCCGGCGTTGTGATGGCCGTGGGCGCACGGGTGTCGAACCTGGCGGTGGGGGACCACGTGGCCTGCGCGGGCGCGCAGTACGCCCATCACGCCGAAGTCATCCGGGTGGCTCGGAACCTCTGCGTGCCCATCCCGGAAGGAGTGGACTTCGAGAGCGCCTCTACGGTCACACTGGGGGCCATCGCCCTGCAGGGGATCCGCCGCGCCCAACCCACGTTGGGCGAGACCTTCGTGGTAGTGGGGCTGGGTGTTCTGGGACAACTCACGGTGCAGATGTTGCGGGCCAACGGCTGCCGGGTGATCGGCATCGACCCCGATCCTTCACGCATAGCGGTAGCCGCCGCGTTGGGCATGGAGCATGGGCAGCGGCCCGAGGATGACCTGCAGCAAGTCATGCGTCTGACCGACGGCTACGGCGCCGATGGGGTGATCATCACCGCGGCAACGACATCCGATGCAGTGGTGTCCAGCGCCTTCACGATGTGCCGCAAGAAGGGGCGCGTGGTGCTCGTCGGGGATGTCGGACTCAATTTGAACCGGGCGGACTTCTACGCCAAGGAGCTTGATTTCCTGATTTCCTCGTCCTATGGGCCGGGACGCTACGACTGGCGCTACGAGGAGCAGGGTCTGGATTATCCGATCGGTTATGTGCGCTGGACGGAGAACCGCAACATGACCGAGTACTTGCGCCTGGTTGCGGATGGGCGTGTGCAGATCGCGTCCCTGGTGGCGGCGTGCTTCCCGATCGACGAGGCGACCGCGGCCTACGCCGCCATCAGCGGCACCCAGAAGCCCCTACTGGTCTTGCTGACGTACCCCGCCATGGTGGAGGCTTCGCCTCCGACGCGGCTTGCACTTCCGACGGCGTCGCGACGCGGCAGGGGAAAGACCCGGATCGCCGTGGTGGGCGCCGGCAGCTTCGCACGCGCCGTTCATCTGCCTAACCTGCGGGCGCTGCACGACGAATACCAGCTTCGGGCCGTGGTAAACCGCACGGGGCATACAGCCAAGGCAGCCGGCGAGCAGTTTGGCGCTGAATACGTCAGCACCGACCCTGCGGAGGTGTTTTCGGATCCCGAGGTGGATGCCGTGTTGATCGCCACACGCCATCACCTGCACGGTATCCTGGCCCTGCAGGCGCTCAGGGCGGGCAAGCACGTGTTCGTGGAAAAGCCGCTGACTCTGAGCCGTGAGGAATTGGCGCTACTGGATGCGTTCTGCCGCGACGAGGCTGGACAAAAGGCCAGGCCTGTGTTGCTCACCGGTTATAACCGTCGCTTCTCGCTCTACGCGGAACGGCTCAAGCAGTTGGTGTCCCACCGCGCCGCGCCCTTCATCCTGAATTACCGTATGAACGCCGGCTACATCCCCGGCGACCACTGGGTGCAGGGGGCGGAGGGGGGCGGGCGGAATCTGGGCGAGGCCTGCCATATCTACGATCTGTTCACCTTCCTCGCCGATTCCGCGGTTGTCGCGATCTCCGCCCATGCCATCAAACCGGACACGGCCCACTACGGTCGCAACGACAACTTCGTGGCTACGTTCGCCTTTGCCGAGGGTTCGGTTGCCACCCTGACGTACACCGCCCTGGGCCACAAGGACGTCCCGAAGGAGACCGCCGAGTTGTATGTGGACGGCAAGGTCGCGATGCTTCATGACTACAAGGCCCTGGTCGTGCACGGCGCCGACCAGCTCTCTGTGAAGACGCACGCGCAGGACAAGGGGTTGATGGCGGAG
>Ga0209163_1003425_pt1 | contig 11671 bp, 9 predicted proteins | sample MTBAKSrepl2MetaG_FD_187457 | JGI IMG/M metagenome (GOLD analysis project Ga0209163, IMG submission 187457) | Enrichment culture microbial communities om Arthur Kill intertidal strait, New Jersey, USA, that are MTBE-degrading - MTBE-AKS2 (Arthur... | ecosystem: Environmental > Aquatic > Marine >...
CGACTGGAAGTTGGGCCAGAGATCGCGCTGGTTTGGATAGGGCAGGATCCAGTACACGATCCATACCCTTCCAAGATGGATGAGAGGAAAGAGACCGGCTATCGCGACGGCAAACACCGTCATGGCCTCGGCGGCCCGGGCCAGGGGATTTCGCCACCTCGCCTTCAGCAGATAGAGAATGGCGGATATCAGCGTCCCCGAATGGGCGATCCCCACCCAAAAGACGAAATTGATCAGGTAGGTCCCCCACACAACCGGATGGTTGATCCCGGCCACACCCATGCCGGTGGCGATCTGATACCCCCAGCAAAAGGCCCCGAATCCCGTTCCGCCGGCAGCGAGAAGCACGAATAGCCAGAACAGCGTGCGGGGAGTCCCGAGGGTCCGGAGGACCGCATCGTCAGCCTGGGCGTAGGTTATCGCTTTAAAGGGTAACTCCATCTGCAGCTCTGCTATAGCTCCTATAGGACCTATATTTTTGATTGCTCGATCCTCTTCAGGTAAATCACAGCCGGCTTCGTGTTCAGATGATGCAGCACCTGATAGGCTCTCGGATTGTGAATGAGTTTGGACACCCTGCTTTCCGGGTCTATCAGGTTGCCGAAGACAAGCGCATTCGTCGGGCAGGTCTGCGCGCATGCCGTGGTGAAATCCCCGTCCTTCACGGGACGGTCATTTTCCCTTGCACGCGATTTGGCCTCTGCTATACGCTGGATGCAGAATGAGCATTTCTCCATGACCCCCTTCTGGCGCACCGTCACATCCGGGTTTAGCTGCAGGTCCATGGGCCACGGCCGCTCCCACGTGAACCAGTTGAAACGCCGGACCTTGTAGGGGTCGTTCTGCGAACAGAAGCGGGTGCCGAAGCAGCGGTTATAGATCTGGTTGTTCAGACCGTCTATGCTGTGATGCGGGGCATAGATCGGACAGACCGCCTCGCAGGGAGCCGAATCGCAGTGCTGGCAGAGCATAACCAGCCAGTGAACGCGATGGTCGTCTTTTCCGAAATAACGCTGCACTCGGATCCACGACATTTCGCGGCCCTTCAGGATCTGCTCTCTTCCCACAAACGCCACATTGTTCTCGGCATAGCATGCCATCACACATGCGCCGCACCCGATGCACCGGTCGAGATCCACTACCATGGCCCATCGATAATCGGGGTGAGCATGGGCCGGGTAAACGTCCCTTTTTCCATCCCAGCCCGAAGGGAGCGGCATGGTGATTTTCGGTTTTTTCCCTGAGGAAAGATCTCCCCGGTACTTCTCGAGGGTGGTCGTTTCCAGGATGTGGCGCCCGTGCTCGTAAAAGCTGCCGTCCGTATTGGCAATCGGAAAATATTCACCCGTTTTCCTGAGACTTACAAACAGCGGCAAGGCTCCTGCCCCCTCCTGGGTTTCAGGAGGAAAAAGAACCGTGGGATTGGCTGGGAGCCCTTCCGTAAAACGACCATAGGAGGCATGACCTTGTCCCAGCGGAATCGCGACGGTTCCCGGGCCAACCGTGGGAATCGGAAGCGCCGGGATCTTCACTACCCCGTAATCGGATCGGATCTCCAGAAGGTCTCCTTTTGCGATGCTGAGGGCGCTTGCCGTTTCCGGGTGAATTTCGACCCAGCCGGACCAGGTCACCTGTGTGACGGGGTCAGGCAGTTCCTGGATCCAGGGGCTGTTTGCCATGCGTCCGTCGTAGAACTGGATGGTCGGATAGGCGATACAACAAAGGTCTTCTTTTCCACCCCCTCCTTTTCCCGGAGACGGGAACGAAAACGTTTCAGAAGTTCGTTCAGGGGATTTGGCTTTTTCAGATCCCTTTTCGATGTACATGCCCCCGTGTTGAAGGGACTTTGCCCAGAAAAGGGGAAAGGGGTCAATCGATCCCGAATCCTTCCAGCGCTGCTCCCAGGAGAGCAGAAGGAGGTGACGGAAGTCCTTCCAGGGAAACCGGTTCCTCCCCGATATCGCCTTGCCGCTTCGGATCAGCAGATCCCCCAGGGCCTGTGTGTCGTAGAGATTTCCCATCACCGGCTGGATGAGCCCGGTGATCCCCTGCTTTGGGGAGAACTCGCCCCAGGATTCCAGGGGGGTATGGCTCGGGAAGATGAAATCGGCCATCGCGGTGGTCTCGTCCATGAAACTGGAAAAGCTGATGACTGTGGGGACCCTTTCCACAGCCTCCCTGACGTTCCACGAAGCCGGGAGGGTAAAGACGGGATTGGCGCCATGAATCAGAAAAAAGTCTGTCCCTCCGGATGCCATCCTTACAAACATCTCTTTCAATGCTCTTGGATGCGCCAGCTTTCCCTGAGCCGATTGACGATTCCACTCGACGAGCTCCTTCGTAGCAGGATTCCACGCGTTGAGCACATTGGCGGCAACGGCAGCTTCCGCACCCAGGGTAGAAAAGAATGTCAAACCCTCGGCAAGTGCCAGAGGTCTCCTGGCCTCTGAGAACCGTTGTGCAATGGCGCGGATGCTCTTCTCGGCAACACCGGTCCGCCCGGCGACAGCGGGAATGGAGTATCCCTTCAGGAGCCCGTTCAATGTCTCCTCCTGAGGATAAGCTTCTTTTTGTTCCATCAGCGCCAAGAGGATGCCGATCGCGACCAGGTACTCCTCCCCGGGTTTCACCAGGATATGGTGATCCGCGTTAGCCGCTGTGAGGGAGTGTCTTGGCCCGACAAAGACAAAAAAATTCTTCCTCCCCTCTTTCGGCTCATGAAAAAGCGCGAACTGCCTTGCGTATTCCACGTTTGAAAGCCAGGTCTCCAGGAACCCGGCATTGAAGGAGATGAGGAAGTCTGCCTGGTCGATCCGATAGGTGGGAATTCCATCCCGACCGAAAACAAAGCGGTTGGCGTTCTCGAGCGGTTCGTACATGAGGGGCTCAAAAAGCACATGGCGGCCGTCCGGTGCAAGAGAAACCCATTGCTCGACAAGGTCGTGCAAAGGTCCCGTGATCAGTTCGGTCATGAAGATCAACCGCCCGGGCTCATTCTTTTGGATACCTTTCTGCAACACCCCGGCGATGATCTCTTCCGCCTCGGGCCAGCTCATTGAAACAAACCCGGAGGGTGTCTTTCGCAACGGTCCTTGAATGCGATCGGGATCGTAGAGGCGAGTGAGAGAAGCCTGCCCGCGCGGGCAGAGCGCTCCCCGACCAATGGGATTTTCCGGATTGCCCTCCAGCTTGATGACACGGCCGTCCCTGTTTTTTGCATGCATGCCGCATCCCGCCGGGCATTCGCGGCAGGTGGTTGCGAACCAGGAAGGTTTCCCGGGGATGATGGATTCAGGAGGAATAGTATAGGGTAAGCGCACCCCCATGTCCTGCGAAGTACAACCGATTGTCCCTGTTCCAGCCAGTCCGAGCAGCTTTAGGAAGTTCCTTCGGCTGATACCGCTCATCGCGCATTTCTCTTTCCGTTACGGGAACTCAGGCCTGTAATACTACAGCCAAAGAATGAAAGCAATTATCCGGAAATACTATTCTCCTCAGCTGTTTTGGGTAAATAGGGTGAATACTGTATTCGCAGTACCTGATCAAAAAAGCCAGTCCGATCAAGAAGGACGGTTGGTGGGAGTTTAGATCCATTTTGGCGCGAACTCCCGGTTGCTCCTGCTGCTGTGGTGGAAACGGCTTTTTCTTCAATTGATCCCCTCCTTCTCCTATCATGGCGGAGCATGCGCTGAGTGGCTGATGGCTCTGCTGGCTGAGCGTCGACTCTCAGGCCGGATCATAGGGGGACGTAACCGCGATGGAAATGGAACAAACCCTGTATTTGTGAGAACACATGCTCGCATCTTGCACTCCGCAGTCTCGCTCTTTCATCCACAGGAGATAATAAGAGTGACGCACTGCGCAAATAGGGTGATACCCCCATTCCTTTCCACTCATAAAATGATGATGTTGTTGCAGAATGCGCTGCCAAGAGCAGTAAAGGAGGTGCGGTGATGCTTACTTGGGCTGTGATTTCACTGGTCATCGCTATCGTTGCAGCCTTATTGGGTTTCGGCGGCATTGCTTCAGCCGCAGCGGGAATCGCCAAGATCATATTCTTTATTTTTCTGGTCATTTTCGTGATTACCCTTGTGGCAGGTCTGATGAGGAGGTCGAGAACCAGGTTGTAGCGGTGTGAGCTTTTTCGGTGTTTGATGTTTCAAGTACTGATGAACGGTGACGATGGCTGCGGCGATCATGCCGTGCGAAAGGAGGTTTTTATGGAGGACGGCAGGAAGAATATGGAGAGGCTCACCTATTTTCTCATGGGCAGCGCAGTGGCTGCCGGATTGGCATTTCTGGTGAGTCCCAAGTCCGGAAGAGAGACTCGCGAGATGCTTGCCAACAAGGCAAAAGAAGGGAAGGATTTCCTCGGCAGCCAGCTGCGCCGAGGGCGTGAGTACGTGATGAAAGGCAAGGAACAGGTCTCTGAACAGGCCAAGGATATGGCTTCTCGCGCGAGGGAAGCCGCCCGTGAGCAGGTGGAAAAGATTCCGTCCACAGAAAAAGAGGGACCCGAGACGATATCGCCCCTGTGATAGTCCCCCCCTATTCTTCGTGCTCCGCCTGGGCGGATCTACGAATTCCTCCCCCTTGTCGGGGGAGGAGAGGCGGGGTGCGCGGTTCCCGCCAGGGAGATAATACCGATAGGGTTTTTTTCGGCAACTTCATTGTTTTGTCAGAACAACGCCCACCGTGGTGTAGGGGTATCCGTATCACTGAGATGCAGAAGATGAAATCAATGGATTGAACAAGCTCACCTATTCGTCCGAACGGCAATCGTCCATTCCGGGCAGGGCAGGAACGGCTCGCCGTGTCCGAGTGGAGTGAAACAAGTCGAGACGACAAATCTCGAATGATTACGGAGACCCGTCCGACAGTCCAATACAGGATCCGGTCCGAACAAATACATGTTCTGGCCCATTGTGGCCCTATCTGTGCTCCTATAATACGTGAGCATACGCCATTCACCACACCAACGGCATCAGGGAGAAGGCATGGTAAAGGCACATGTTCTGGTTACGGGAGGCGCTGGGTTCATCGGCTCTCACCTTGTGGACGACCTGTTGCAGTGCGGCCATCGGGTCCGCATCCTGGACAACCTGACGAGTCAAGTACACCCCCGGGGCGAAGTTCCCGTCTATCTGAACAGGGAGGCCGAGTTCATCAAAGGTGACGTGAGAAACCCGGAGGATGTGCGTCGTGCTCTCGATGGAATTGATGCAGTGATCCATCTTGCAGCTGCAGTAGGGGTCGGACAAAGCATGTACCAGGTGCTGGACTACACCAGCGTAAACAACTTCGGTACTGCGGTTCTGCTCCAGGAACTCATTAATCGGCCGGTCGGCAAACTCGTGGTGGCCTCGAGCATGAGCATCTATGGTGAAGGTCTCTATCGCTCGGAAGACGGCTCGTTCTTTGCCGACGCGAAACGATCCCTCGAACAGCTGACAGCGGGCCGTTGGGAAATCTATCAGGGGAACGGCGCTCCCCTTGTGCCGCTTCCGACACCCGAGAGCAAGAAGCCCTCCCTTTCCTCCATTTACGCGCTCACAAAGTATGACCAGGAGCAGATGTGTCTGCTGATCGGACGTGCTTATGGAATATCCACGGTTGCTCTGCGATTCTTCAACGTGTACGGCGCAAGGCAGGCCCTCTCCAATCCCTATACCGGTGTTCTGGCGATTTTTGCCTCACGATACCTGAACAATAAACCCCCTCTTGTATATGAGGACGGGATGCAGAAGCGGGATTTCGTGAGCGTTCATGATGTAGCGAGCGCATGCCGCCTCGCACTCGAGTGCCCTGACGCGGCGGGATTTCGAATAAACATCGGGAGCGGCCACCCTTACACGATTTCCGAGGTGGCAAAAGAAATCGGCAGGGTGCTCCACAAGGAGCATGTCATGCCGCAGATTACCGGCAAGTACCGGATGGGAGACATCCGGCACTGCTTTGCCGATATCTCCCTTGCCCGTTCCGTTCTGGGGTATTCACCCAAAGTCGACTTCGGGGAAGGGCTTGAAGCCCTCTCTGTCTGGCTCGTACAGCAGAGCGCCGAGGACTATCTGGAGCGTGCTGCGCTTGAGCTGCAGAGCCGGGGCTTGACCATTGGATGAACCGCTCCGGAGGCACTGAACTGGAGCAGGAAAGGGGTTCTATGGTGTGGGGGGGAAGATATACCTTGATTACCGGAGGTGCGGGGTTTATCGGGACAAATCTGGCAGACCGCATCCTCCGTTCCGGAAGAAGGGTGTTGATCCTGGACAATCTGTCCCGGCGGGGCGTTGAGGAGAACGCAAGCGGGATCGCCGGGACTCACGGCGATCTTGTTCAGATCAGGGTGGAGGACGTTAGGGACCGGAAGGCGGTATCGGAGGCCGTTCAGGGGGCCGAGCAGATTTTTCACCTGGCCGCACAGGTCGCAGTGACCACCAGCGTGGATGACCCGCTGCAGGACTTTGAAATCAACCTTATCGGGACACTGAACCTCCTGGAGGCCGTGCGCAAATCCGGCCGTATAATTCCCCTGATCTTCACCTCCACCAACAAGGTGTACGGGCAGCTCGAGGGACTGGGGGTGAGAAAAAACGATTCCCGATACGAGCCGCTGGAACCTGAGATAGGGGCGCGCGGCATCAGTGAGGAACGACCGCTCAATTTCTGCAGCCCCTACGGATGCTCGAAGGGAGCTTCCGATCAGTACGTGCTGGACTATACGCGCACGTATGACCTGAGGGCCGCCGTTTTCCGCATGAGCTGCATTTACGGTCCGCACCAGTTCGGCACGGAAGATCAGGGGTGGGTGGCCCATTTTCTGATATCGGCCATGGAAGGAGCGCCCATTACCGTGTACGGCGATGGCTTTCAGGTGAGGGACATCCTCTATGTAAACGACCTGGTGGATGCATTTCTTCTTGCACAGTCCCGGATTGAGACAATCAGGGGCAATGCCTTCAACATCGGCGGGGGTCCTTCCAGGACCATCAGCCTGGTCGAATTGATCGCCCGAATCGAAGCGCTTCAGGGAAGCCGGCCTGATGTCCGTTTTTCGGATTGGAGGGTCGGGGATCAGAAGTATTACGTCTCGGACACGGGCAAATTCCACAAGGCGACGGGCTGGTTTCCGAAGGTCGACGTAGTCGAGGGCACTACCAGACTTCATGAATGGATTCTTGCCGCAAGACCCTCCCCTATCCGTGCGGCCGGGCTTGGAGCGACAGCGTAAGCCGCGAAATGTTCAAAATGCTGGCCCGATTCTCGACTCCTGCTTCGTGCTGGTACTGAATTCCTGTTGGGTGAACAATGGAGGCTGTATATGAGATCTGCAGTGCTTGTTGCTCCGCGAGACATTCGAATAAGGGAAGTCCCTCCGCCGTCCCCCGGCCCCGGCCAGGTACGGGTCCGTCTGGAAGGATGTGGGATATGCGCTTCCAGCCTGCCTATGTGGGAGGGAAAGCCATGGTTCACCTATCCTGCCGAGCCCGGCACCCCCGGCCACGAGGCGTGGGGAAGGATCGACGCTCTCGGTGAAGGCGTCGAACGGCTCCAGCCCGGCCGGAGGGTGACGATGCTCTCTTCCCATGGTTTTGCCGAATACGATGTGGCCGACGCGGAGGAGGTGGTGGAGATCCCGGAGTTTCTGGAAGGCCGGTCCGTACCCGGGGAGCCCCTTGGATGCGCCATGAACATCTATGGCCGCACCGGTCTCAAGGGAGGCGAAAGCGTAGCCATTGTGGGGATCGGCTTTCTCGGAGCGATCCTGACCAAATTGGCAGTGGCCAAGGGCTGCCGCGTCTATGCTCTTGGCCGCAGGCCCTTTGCCCTGCAGCTTGCTTTCTCGCTCGGCGCCAGGCCCTGCCTCATGGATGATCATCAGAGGGTGCTGAACGAAATGGCATCTCTGACCGAGGGTCAGGGCTGCGACGTGGTGATCGAAGCCACCGGCATGCAGTGGCCCCTGGACCTGGCCGGGGAGCTGACCCGGGTCAGAGGCCGCATGGTGATAGCCGGATATCACCAGGACGGACCGCGGCAGGTGAACATGCAGCTGTGGAACTGGCGCGGCATCGACGTGATCAATGCCCATGAGAGGGATCCTTCGGTCTATACCCGCGGGATCCGGGATGCGATCAGCGCCATGCAAAGCGGGCTGCTCGATCCTTTTGCCCTGTACACCCACACCCTTCCCCTCGAGCGGATCGCTGAAGGGTTCGCCATGATGGAGATGCGTCCGGAAGGGTTTTTCAAAGCGGTGGTGAGCATATGAACCGAAAACAGCGAGCTCATCCCCGCAGCCTGGTTGCGGCTTTAGCGAGCGAGTCCAAAATGGAGAATCCTCGTGAGGTCAAAGATTCCCTGCAGCGTGGTGCGGGGAACTTCAGCGCAATGGCCGCGGAAATGAGAGAGAGCGTACCCGGGCAGGAGAAGCTGCCGAGGCTCGGGTTTCTTGGTGTGGGGTGGATCGGCAGGAACCGGATGGTTTCCATCATAGAAAGCGGGCAGGCTGAGGTTTGCGCAATTGCCGACGCCGAAGAGAAGGCGGCGTGTGAGGCGGCATCCCTTGCGCCGGGGGCTTCGGTCGCCGCAGACCTGTCGGAACTGCTCAAGCTGGATCTGGATGGAATCGTGATTGCAACCCCGAGCGCAGACCACGCGGAGCAGACACTGCGCGTCCTGGACCGCGGAATCTGTGTGTTCTGCCAGAAGCCTCTCAGCAGAAATGCACGCGAGACGCAGGCGCTGGTCGATAAGTCGCGTTCCGTGAACAGAGCCCTGGGAGTGGATCTTTCCTATCGTGCTCTGGAAGGCTCAGAGAGAATTCGCCGGATCATCATGGGGGGCGAAGTCGGAGAAATCTATGCCGCCGATCTCGTATTCCATAACGCGTACGGTCCCGACAAGCCCTGGTACTATGATCTTTCCCAATCCGGGGGAGGATGTGTGATGGATCTCGGGGTTCATCTTGTAGATCTCGCCCTTTGGGCCCTGGGCTATCCCGAGGTGTCATCCGTAACGAGCAGGCTGTTTTCAGGCGGCAGAAGGTGGTCTCCGGACCATGGCGCCGTGGAGGATTTTGCAGGCGCGCGAATCGATCTGAAGAACGGCGGAATCGTCAATCTCTCATGCTCGTGGCGTGTCTCGGCTGGATGTGACGCCCTCATTTCAGCAACCTTTTACGGAACAAAGGGCGGGCTTTCCCTTACCAACAAAGAAGGTTCCTTCTATCACTTTCGAGCGGAGCGGTTCAGATCCACGGCGAGGGAGGTACTGTCGGATGGGGACCCGCTATGGTGGGGAAGAACCGCCGTGGAGTGGGCGCGGCGCCTTAGACAGGACAAGTGCTACGACCCGGATATCGAGCACCAGGTTGCCGTATCGCGGATCCTCGATGCCGTATACGGCAGGGCGTGAGAGACTTGAAGGATGAACGTCCAACATCGGACATCGAACGTTAAACGTCGAATGAAGACACCGATACATCGCATTCTCATGAGCACGGACTCCATAGGGGGGGTGTGGACCTATTCCATTGAGCTCGCCAGAGCCTTGTCTTTTTTCGACGTCGAAGTGGTGCTGGCGTCCATGGGGGGGCCGCTGTCGGCCGAACAGCAGTCGGAGGCCGTGGCTCTGCCCAATGTCATGCTTTTTCAGAGCTCCTGCAAACTGGAGTGGATGGCGGACCCATGGGAGGACGTGGCCAGAGCAGGGCAGTGGATGCTTGAGCTGGAGGCTGAGCTGAACCCTGACCTGATCCACCTGAACCAATACGCACACGCTTCCCTCCCATGGCGATCCCCAACAATCGTGGTGGGTCATTCCTGCGTCTATTCCTGGTTCAGGGCCGTTCGGGGAAGCTATCCCAGGAATGGGTGGCAACGATACCGCGGGGAGACCGCCGCAGGACTCCGGGCCGCGCAAGGCGTCACCGCCCCCACCGGTGCCATGCTTCGGTCTCTTCTGGAAATCTATGGCCCATTCAACTCGTGCGCCCCCATACACAACGGCAGAGACAGACTGGACTTCAGGCCGGGAGAGAAAGCGTCCATTGTTTTTTCAGCCGGGAGGCTCTGGGACGAAGCCAAGAATACGGCTGCACTGGAATGCGCGGCGGGCGAGATTGCCTGGCCTGTTTATGTGGCCGGTGAAACCGATCATCCGGACGGAGGGACACGGTGCCTGAAAAACGTGGTTCACCTGGGACGGATCTCGACCCGTGCGATGTCGAAGTGGCTGGGCCGTTCATCGATCTACGTTCTGCCGGCAAGATACGAGCCATTCGGGCTCACCGCCCTCGAGGCCGCTCTGTCGGGTTGCGCACTGGTGTTGGGCAATATCCCCACTCTGAGGGAGGTGTGGAAGGATGCGGCCGTGTACGTTCCTCCGGAGAGGCCCGATGTCCTTTCTGCGGTTTTGAACCACCTCATTCATAACCCTGACCAAATCAAAAAACTGGCCCGCAGAGCAGCGGCAAGGGCTCTTCGCTACACGCCGGAGAGCATGGCAAAGGGATATGTGGATCTCTATGAAAGGATTCTGGCGCAAACGAAAAGCACTTTCTCTCCTAGCGAATCCCGCCATGGGCGTGGTGAGCGAGCGAGAGACATTCTTTCTTAAGGCCGGAATAAAAGTAAGACTCTTTTAATACTCAGTAGAGGGATAGGAAATGAGATCGTTCTCCATCGCGTTTTTCGGCTCCAGCCTGGTATCCGCCTACTGGAACGGCGCAGCCACATATTACCGCGGCATCATAAGCGCACTCCACCATCGAGGTCACCACACAACCTTCTACGAACCGGATGCCTACGATCGGCAGAGTCACAGGGACATCGGCGATCCCGGGTATGCACAGAGCGTGGTCTACAGCGCGGACAACGATTCAGCTGTTCAGGAAATGGTCGGCCGCGCGGCAAATGCGGATATCGTGATCAAGGCCAGCGGTGTGGGTGTTTTCGACGGGCTTCTGGAAGAGGCCGTTGCGGGCATGAAAGGCGTGCTTCGGGTGTTCTGGGACGTGGACGCTCCTGCGACTCTCGATCGTGTGGGCCGGAATGAAAACGACCTCTTTCGCGCGTTGATCCCGGAATACGATCTCGTCCTCACCTATGGAGGCGGCCCCCCTGTGGTGAAAGCCTACGAGGAGTTCGGCGCCAAAAGATGTGTGCCCGTCTACAACGCGCTCGACCCTTCCACCCATTTCCCCGTGGAGTGCGATGATCGGTTCAAGGGTCTCTTGGGGTTCCTCGGAAACCGGATGCCGGATCGGGAAGAACGCGTTCATGAGTTCTTCTTCAAGGCAGCCGGAGCAATGAACGGCCACCGCTTTCTTCTGGGCGGGAACGAGTGGGAATCCGCAGTGCAGGAGATGAAGAACATCGTCTACTTCGGCCATATCTATACCAGGGATCATAATGCGTTCAACTGCTCGCCGCTAGCGGTCCTCAACATCAGCAGGGAAAGCATGGCCAGGTATGGGTTCTCGCCGGCCACCAGGGTCTTTGAGGCGGCGGGGGCTGAAAGCTGCCTCCTCACGGACGCATGGGAAGGCATCGAAACCTTTCTTGAACCGGGAAAGGAGTGTCTCGTGTGCAGAAACGGCGATGAAGTCATTGCCGAGCTGAGCAGCCTCACACCCTCCCGCGCCAGGCAGATAGGAAAGGCTGCAAGAAAA
>Ga0209163_1003429_pt1 | contig 11639 bp, 12 predicted proteins | sample MTBAKSrepl2MetaG_FD_187457 | JGI IMG/M metagenome (GOLD analysis project Ga0209163, IMG submission 187457) | Enrichment culture microbial communities om Arthur Kill intertidal strait, New Jersey, USA, that are MTBE-degrading - MTBE-AKS2 (Arthur... | ecosystem: Environmental > Aquatic > Marine >...
GCTGAAGTAAGAAAAATCGCTAAGGTTGAAGGCAAGAAAGTAGTATAGAAGTTAGGAGTAAGATGTCCATTTTTGATGCAATCCGGGATCGCCGAAGCATAAGAGATTTTCTTGACAAGGAAGTTACCGATGAGCAGATTGAACAAATCCTGGAAGCAGGCAGATGGGCACCTTCCGGCCTCAATAATCAGCCTTGGCGGTTTGTAGTAATCAAGAATGAAGAGATCAAAAGATGTGTGGCTGACTGTACCCGTTATAGCAGTACAATAAAAGCTGCCAATATGCTGATTGCGGTTTTTCTTGATTCAAATGTTATGTATGATCGCACCAAAGATGTTCAATCGATAGGTGCGTGTATTCAAAATATGCTTTTGGTTATTCATGAATTGGGGCTGGGTGCATGTTGGATGGGTGAAATTTTAAACCAGCGTCAGGATGTGGAAAAGCTGCTTGAGGTTCCTGATAATCTGGAATTGATGGTGGTTCTGGCAATTGGCTATCCTACACCCGGAAACAGAACTAGTTCCAGAAAATATTTGGATGAGCTTATTCAAGCCAAGTTTGAATAGAAGATTTAAATTAGTTGGGAGAAAAAAATGACAAAATCTTTTTCCTATAGAGACGCGGGTGTGTTTGATAATCAGGAGATCGGTCTATCCGGTCTTCTTAAGTGGATCTCCAAGACTGACAGTTTTCGGTCGGATTTGGGTAAAACTTTGCTTGCTCCCAAATATTTTGCCAATGTAGTTAAGATTACGGAAGAACTGGGAATTGCCTTATCCACTGATGGTGTCGGGACTAAGATAATGCTGGCGGAACAAATGGAGAAATACGACACTATCGGAATAGATTGTGTCGCTATGAATGTTAATGATGTCCTTTGTGTTGGTGCGACTCCGATTTCCTTGGTTGACTACATTGCCGTAGAAAAAGCGCAACCCGATGTACTGGAAGAAATTGCCAAAGGTTTTTACGAAGGCGCAAAACAGGCTCAAGTTAATATACCAGCCGGCGAAATTGCTCAACTGGGGGACATGATAAAAGGAGTAAAGAAGGATAGTGGGTTTGATCTAGTTGGTACATGCATCGGGCTTGTTGAACTGGATAAGATAATAATCGGGCAGGACTTGCAGGAAAGCGATGCCATTATAGGTTTGGAAAGTAGTGGAATTCACAGCAACGGATTTACATTAGCCAGGAAAGTTTTGCTTGATATGGCCGGTCTTTCACTGGATGAATATGTAGATGAGCTTGGCATGACTCTTGGTGAAGAGTTGCTAAAACCCACAAGGATTTATGTTCAGGAAGTTTTGGAAATGCTGTCTGAGGGCATTGAGATAAAAGCGCTTGCCCATATTACCGGGGATGGTTTTCTTAATTTGCAAAGAGTTGAGAGGGAAGTAGGATATGAGATTTATTCCTTGCCTCCAACACTGCCTATTTTTCAGTTGATCCAGGAGAATGGGAACATATCAGACGCGGAGATGTTCAGGGTGTTTAATATGGGTATCGGTTTCTGCATAATGGTTGCACCCTCTGATGTCCAGCAGGTTCTGGATATTTGTGAAAGACATCAAACTAAAGCTTATGTATTGGGTAGAGTGACTGAGAAATCACCGGGCGAAATCCATATCATCCCCAAAGAACTTGTAGGCAAAGGAAAAGAATTTATCCCCGCTTGATTAAGAGTTGCTCTCTAAACAATCACCTTTTTATCTTTGTTGTTAAATATTTCTTTTTTATGGCTCTTGCTTAAGCTCCTGATTGCGCGTGGCTACTCAGTCGGTTCTCTCAGTGCGAAATTGCTATCCGGGCCTCGGCTGAGCTCGGTCGAAGTCCACCCCTCCTTACGTTAGGGCCACGCAATTTGCCGCAGCTGTTCGAACCTCCCTCCGAGGAAGTTTTGTGAGGCTGTCATTCGAACGCAGATGAAACAACAGCGTCATCGAAACTACTGAGCTACTTTACGCCATGCTCATATGTCGCTTGCAACAAGAGCCACTAGGTTTTAAAGAACAAATTCTTATTACGTTCGTCGGGACCTCTCATAGTCGCTTTATGAGCAAACCACTGAATTTTAAAAAACCAAAACCTTTAACCATACTCATTCGCTTTTAGCAGGCACAATAGCTCGACAATAATGGTTCTTTATGATAGTTTTTGAACCGGAATAAGATATAAAATTCTACAGCAAACTAACTACTTTACAGGGAGACTGAATAATACAAACAGCAGGGGTAGCAGTTATTCTGATTTCTTCAGATAGACATTTTGCGAACAAACAAAAAGATATGCCTAATATCTTATATAGAAGAAACCAAACTGTGTTTGTTGAATTGTATAGACTTTATAATTTTTATTAGCTAATAAAGGATAAAGATATGATCTATACCGTATATGTTGTACTGGTAATAGTTTCATTTCTTGTGGTTCTAAACGGGTTCTTCAGAGGCGCGAAGAAATCCCAAATAGATGCAGTGCTTAGTTTAATGTTGATGGGGCTCATAGTCATCGCATTTTTCGTTGCAGGCTGGAAACTCGGTCTACTTGCAATTGTTATAGCCTTCACTTCGGCAATCCTCATTCACCTGTTAGCAGCACAATTAGCCTCAAGGCTCTTTGCAGTGTCTTCGGATTGTGGCAGCGGGTTTGTAGGTTTACCACCTCGTTCTCTTCAAAGAATCTCGCAAGAGTTGGCGAAGCCTTTTGATCCAAACAAAGTTAGGGAGGAACTATTCAGCAGCAGTGATCAAAGGGATGTTGTAGAAAACGAGCTCTTCGATTATTGTGAGCACAAACCAGAAATTAAAGCATTGCTCATTGAATTCAAAGTATCGCGCCAGGATCTTCAGGAATTATATCGGCAGCTTATCATGGTAGGTGCAGGTCAATGGGCTTGCGGACATTGGGTTGCAGCCTCGGCTTTAGCTTATCCTGAAGCATTGCGATACCTGCTTATGAGAAGGAAAGAAAATATCCAGGAAACAGCCTTCAACTTAGTTATGTATTTTGAGAGCGGTGCAGCTTTGGAAACTTCACGCTCTTGAGTTAAGTTGGCTAACTATTCGTTGCAGTGGACGGCGTTACGCACTGCCGCTAAGCTCAAACGTTCGGTCGAAAGAGAGCAGATATGAGTTTATTCGAGAGTAAGATCTCCGCGATAGAAGTAGCTGCTGGTTTGGCAGATGCTGTTCTCGAATGGTGCACGCACGAAGCTTTGAAAGAGCACAAAGAGTTTCTCGAAGTACCTGATGAGGCTAACAACTTTGAGAAAGAGACGATCTACCTCTATCTTTTTTTTGTGACCTACACATGTGAGATTGCCTATTCAGGAGATGACACGGTCTGTCGCATAATCCTCGATGCGTTCCACAAGCGGGTCTACGCATCTCTCAACAACATGTACCTGTCTGACTTCACGGAGTTTGAATCCACGCTCCGTGATCGCTACAGCGCATATCATGACCTCAAACACCGAGGTAGCGATTTTCTCATACAGCAGTTACCCTATGACTTCGTCGGCCACTTACGGGGTAGAACAAGAGAGAGCTTGATCGCTCGCGATGAATTTATGTCAGGTTCAGTGTTGGATAAATGGGGAATGACCACGATCAAAATGCAGATATGGTTGGGGCAAATGTTTATTGAGATGATTGATCAGCAAAAAGCAATCAATAAGAAGTATCAGATTATTGTGGAATAGAAACCGAACAACGCACCCAACGTTAGACGTTAGGAATGTGAATGAAATCAGTTAACGAGTTCGAGCGAGTAGTAGACCACATTTACGGCGTTTATCTAGACGCTACCACTGGCTTCGATAAATTGCGGGAGTGGTTTGAAAAGAACCAAATTAACGTACTGAGTATTCTCAAGAGCACTCATTCCGAACTGGCGAGCATAGATTACTTGGACTCCGTGTATATGTTTTATGGTGAAGGTGATCCAAACACATCGGAAGCCATAGAGCTTCACCGCTGCACGCAAGGAGAATACAAGAAAAGGAATTCCAAACATGGCGTAAATTTCCAGTTTCTCGGCAACATGGCACTTGTTTCAATATACCAATATTGGGAAGACTTTCACCGTGCTCAGGTGGCAACCGAGATGGGCGTCGAGAAGAACGAGCTCAAGACTCCTATAATGGGCGATCTAAGATTATTAAGAAATTCGATTATCCACCACGCTGGTGTTGCACTTAAAGAAGTAGAGAAATGCGAACTACTAAAGTGGTACAAAGAAGGGGATACCATCTTCATCGACAAATCGAAGTTCGAGGACATTGTTTTTTACGTTAAAGATGCTCTTAACCATTTCAGAGCAGCAACAATTGTATAACAACCGCTTTTAGTCCGACAACTGTCCCTTCTGTTTGAGTTTGAGAGCAAGCCGCGGCTCAATGAGCACATTAGAAAATTAGGATAACTATCTCATCTCTTCTCTCTTACCAATTTCTTGTATTCTAAATCTTTCCCATTTTGCAACTCGAATTTCTACATGTATCCTGAATCTAGCTTTTAGTGTTTCTTCTTTAGATTGCTTCGTCACTGTGCTCCTCGCAATGACAAAGAGACTTAGCTTTATTCTACTGGTTTCTGACTGCTCCCTTGCATCCTGTATCCAATGTCTTTCAATTTTTCATTTTAAAATTTGAAATTTGAATTTGTCTCTCTTCCCTTCTCGCTTCTCTCTTGTTTAATACATCATGTATCTTATATCCTGCAGTATTCAGTGAGTAAGCAATAAAGCATATGCAATGTCTTATACAGAAAGAACCAGCTTATTTTTGTGCTATTATACAGGCTGTATAATTGTTGTTATGCCGAAGGAGGAGTCAGATGCCTGTAGACCCAACTAATCTCCCTGCCGAAGATGACTTCCATGAGTACAAGTCAGGAATTACGCCAATTGCGAGCCTCAAGGACAAACTAGGGAAGGCAGCGTCCGCCTTCTGGAACTCTGGTGGTGGGATTTTCATCGTGGGTGCCGAATCAGGAGGCAGACTTGACACCGGAGTGTCTGCGAAGATTGGTCAGCAGCCTATCCGAGACTGGATCGACCAGATCATCATGGAAGTTCAACCGGCTGCGGAGTACATGGTCACTATCTTCGAAGCAGGGACGATCAGTTCTCACCCACTGAAGCTCGGCAGGGTTATAGTTATTGTCGAGTTTGCTGAGAGCCACCTCGCACCGCATATGGCTCCGGACGGTCGTTATTACATTAGGGCAGGTGCACACTCAGTATCTGCAAGGAGTTTCATCGTTGAGGCCTTGTGGGCGCGTCGTCAGCAACAACACCCCCGCCTTGTCCACATGCTTCGCGAAAAGCAGCCTCGCGCTGACATATTGCAACTGGTGGTCGTCAACATTAGTCCCGAGCCAGCTCTTGATGTAGAACTCAGACTGGATCCACTTCCAGAGATATGGAAGGATTCCCACAATCCTTTTCCGCTCATTTATCCAGTTGTCGACAGAAGCACGCCGATAAAAATTGATCTTTCAACATGGCACAAGGGAGCGGACCGTATCGGTAAAGCGAGTGTCCTCTACTTGCAGTACAAGGATTCTTTAGGGCGTGTTTATTTCTACGAGAAGCCAGTCTTCGTCCAGTCCTACACGCCATGGGTGATCGGAACAGACGACAAGCTTGTTAAGGCTACTGACAAGCTTGCTAGTACAGTTGAGAAAGGACTGAAGGATATCGCTGGTCGGCTTCATCGTCGTGAACGATGATCATTCTCAGTATAATCTGCGAATGGAGCCAATCACTATACTGTACTCGCTACGGTTCATTTGCAGTCCAGTGGACATTAAAACTATTTCAACTCATTCTCATCTTTCTCTCTTATTTTCTTTCCCTTTTCTCTTACATCCTGGATTTTGTATCTTGTATCCTATATCCTGCATTCAACTGCTCGACAAAGCTGTTCTGCTGTGGTATTTTTTGAATCAAGACAGAAGTGCAATTGATAAAAAGAGCTAAATTATCTGTAGTGAAAAGCTTGCTTTTGTGCTTGGACCGGACAAGAGATATAAGCAATACTACGAAGTAAATGCCTTACAGGGGAAGAGCAATACAACTAGCGGGGGTAAAAGTTATTCAAAATTCTTTGACAGGCCTAATTGTAAAAGCCTGGTCACGAAGCCTAAGACGAAAAGGAGCATCACTTGGGCCTAATGGATCGTATATTCAAGCCCAATGTCGAAAAATTAAAGGTAAGTAGGTCCATTGATGGTCTAATAAAGACTCTACAGTACCCAATAAGCTCGAAAATTCGCAGCGAAGCTGCATCTGCTCTTGATGAGTTGGGGTGGAAGCCGGGCACCGACTCGGAATGGAGTTACTACCTGCTTGCAAAGCAATCCTGGAGTGAGTTGTCGAGGGTAAGTGCGCCTGCTGTCAAAGTTCTACTAAAGCAGTTGCAGCAGCCCCAGAGTCGCCAGGAGGCAGTCACTTTCCTCGGAGAGATGGGGGCAGTCGAAGCTGTTGAACCGCTCATTGCGACGTATTATTCTGTTTATAATGTTTTGGCCAAACTCGGCTCTCAGAATATTCAAAATAATTTCGGTGATCTAGAAGTCATATTAAAAGCTCTTGATAAGATAGGAATAAAGTACGTCGAACCTGTAATAGAAAAAAATATTGCAGCAGGATTCACAGCCAAGAGTATGTATGAAAAGACACAAAATCCAGCATCGATTTTGGCTACACCGTCGAGTTCTGACATTCAGAAGATGCATGCTGAGCTTATCGCTAGTATGGGAGAATTAGCTCTGAATCCCCTTCTCCGAGCACTAAGCGACTCTGATTCTTCAATTCGCAGAAATGCCGCATATGCTCTTGGAAAGATGAAGAACAAGAAGACCGTTGAACCACTCATCGGAATCATGAATAAGGACAGTGATTGGAATGTTCGCTGTAATGCAGCAACCGCACTCGGTCTGATAGGTGATAAAAGAGCTGTGGAGCCTCTTCTTCGGGTTCTTGAAGATAAAGATGAACATCTCCCGAGACATGCGATAGAGGCACTTGGGTGGATAAGAGACGAAAGGGCAGTTGAAACTCTTACCCATATCGCCGAACAGGAAAGATTCTTCAGTGGGGCTGATATGCGTGAGGCACTTGAAAGGATTCGAGTAGGCAGGCCCTGCGATGTCGTGCGTTCTTGGGGTGAATTAGAACTCCTTTCCAGCAAAAATCCCGTACTGGCATTCACGCAAACGGTGGATTGGTGGAAAGAAGAGTCCTCGGTGGACTTGTTTGAACGTAATGTTTTGCCACACATCAAGATGTTATTGAAGAAGAAGGGAATTACGACTGCTTGGATCAACATCAAAGGGAGTAGATGGCGTTCGGACATGGCAAACAACAGGAAGGAAGATCTAATTGGTGAAGGCTGCTCACTCCTCAAAAGAGGACAGGTAGTAAAATCCTGCAAATCTAGATACGCTGGTAAACCCTACGCCTGGTATATTGAGGCTGCAAAAGAGATATTGGAGGAACCAGAAATTATTGAGACATAAGCTGGTGAGACAGTCAGGAAAGTCATCAAAACAGGCAGCAAGTGCAACTGTCAGATTTAGACGATGTTTATAGCGGCTAAAATCAGACTAAATCCTGTAAATCCTGCTGAATTAAAACGTTTTACAGAGAAAGGAATAAAGTCGAATGGAAGAGGCTAGCTGGACTTTCCGCACTACGACCGGCACGTGTACAATCACATCCGATCATATTGTCCTTTCGCGCAAGGGCATGAAGGGAGCAATCGCCAGGATCGTGTACGGCAAGTCGTCATCCGCTCGTGCGCGAGTGGGCTCATTGATAGTCGGAGGCATTTCGCTTGGCGCTGGCATACTCAGCCTTGTTGACGGATGGTACCTGTGGGGTGGGCTCCTCACGGTAGCTGGATTGCTGCGCCTTGCGGCTGTCGGCCTAGGTACCCCCAGTGCTCATATCGTACCATTCATAGATCGCTCCGACATTCAAGCCGTGAAAGCCTTCGAGCCTTCGCAGTCATCCAATAGAGGTGGCCACTTCACTGTGTCGTTTAAGTGTGATGGGAAGATTGAGCAATTGGCCATAGCGCCTCGTGGCGGTCGCGACGAGTACGTCATCGCGCACATGGCGATGCATAAAGCAGGCTTGCTGACTCAGAGCTAGCGGAACGCTTTGCATAACCGCCGCGGTCTTGAGACGGACAGCGCTTCGCACTGCGCTGCTCAAGCCTTAACTGTTAGGCTGAAAACAAGGAGAAGTCCATGATCACTCAACAAACGCGGGGACGAAGAGTAAGGCATTTTAAGAAACTCAAGTGGATTACATTGTTCTTGGTGTTTTTGGCGTTCTTTGGAGTGTTTGTGATTGCTGGTTGTGCAAAGAAAGAAAAGGCAAATGTTAATCAGTCAAATAAAAAGAATACTAGTGAGAAAAAGAAGGATGTAAAAGAAACAGCTACTGTCCCGGATTTAATCGATGCAGATCGTGAAGAGGCAAGGGAACTCGTGGAAGCAGAGGGATTGGTCTTCAATGTTATTGCAGAAGAATCTGGTGGTCAGGTTAATCAGGAACTAGTAGAGAGCGAGAAGCAAAGGATCGGTGCTGATGTAAGTTCCACTCAAGAAGTGAACTACGTTAAATCTCAAAATCCACCGGCCGGGACTCAGGTAAAGATCGGAACATCTGTAGACGTTGTGATCCGTAATGAAGAACAAGTAATACTGATGTCACCGGACCCGAACAATCCCGTTGTTGTGATAGGACCCGATGAGTAAAAAGATATTAGGCACAGGATTTAGATATTGTTTACGATAAGTACAGTATTTAATGAAAAAAAGAATAGGATATTCTGGTCTTATATCCAATCCAGCAGACTTTTCAACCTAATAAAAAGTAACTCGCAAGAAATTCTACTCAATGCTTTATACAAAAAGAACCAGCCTATTTTTGTGCTATTATACGGACTGTATGATTATTGTTGTATGTATGGGAAATGTCTATGAATATGAACGCAAAAACAATAATTAAGGCTGGATTAATTGCTCCATGTGGAATGAACTGTGCAATTTGCATGGGGCATCTTTTAAGAGAAAAAAATAAATGCCCCGGTTGCCAGGGGGATAATACAAACAAACCTATAAATTGCGTTAAATGTGTAATTTTAAACTGTGATTCTTTGAAAAGAAACAAATTGAAATACTGTTCTGAAAAGTGTGAAAAATTCCCTTGCACTAGATTAAAAAATTTAGATAAAAGATATCAAACAAAATATAGCATGAGTATGATTGAAAATTTGAAAGACATTGAACAATTAGGTATCAGGGCATTTATTGCAAACGAAAAAATAAGATGGACTTGTTCGGAATGTGGCGGTGTAATTTGTGTTCATCGAGGTTATTGTTCTAAATGCGGAAAACATAAATAATAGTCGATGTTATTCCTATGCACATTGAGCACGTAAATAAATATTACAAATTGATGTTAGGTACAACAAATGGCACACGATTTTGACGGTGAGAAGTACGCTCAAGCATCTGCTCATCAAAAAGAATGGGGCATGAGGCTTGTATCCGAGCTTGGTCTTACTGGTTCGGAACGGGTCCTGGATTTGGGATGCGGTGACGGTGCGATTACTGCTCAAATAGCGGACTCCCTTCCATCCGGAAGTGTTGTTGGAATCGATGCGTCTCAGGGCATGATCGACGCAACTCACGCCAACGAACGCGCGAATTGCAGATTTATCCTGATGGACATCAACAACCTTGACTTCACGGAGTCCTTTGATGTCGTGTTCTCTAATGCCACTCTTCATTGGATCAAGGACCACCGACGCCTTTATTGCAATGTGACCCGGTTTCTCCGCGCAGGAGGGCGAATCCGCTTCAACTTCGGAGGTGACGGTAATTGTGTCCACTTTTTCAAAGTTATAAGAGAAGCGATGGCCGCAGATGACTTCGCGCCTTACTTCGCTGACTTCGAGTGGCCCTGGTATATGCCGTCAGTTGAAGAGTACACTCAGCTTGTTAAATCGTGTGGACTTGGTGATGCGCATGTGTGGGGTGAGATTGCGGACAGGTACTTTCCCGATGTCGAGTCGATGATCGGTTGGCTTGAGCAACCAAGTCTCGTCCCCTTCCTGGAACACATTCCTGAAGGTGATGCGGATAGGTTTAGAGATTTCGTAGTTGACCGCATGATCCAGGAGACCTTGCAGGAAGATGGCACTTGCTTTGAGACGTTTAGGCGTATCAACGTCTCAGCGTCATGTTAAGGTGAGCCCAGCCAGTGGATTAAGCGGATGCGTTAAAGTTATATTCAATAGAATGCACTGGAAGCATATCTCTCAGACACCAAATGTTAGCAATTGGAATAGTTGTTTTAACTCGTTGTTTATCTCTTCTCATGAATCATGCATCCTGCATCTTTTTCAATTTTCCATTTTAAAATTTACATTTTGAATTTACTCTTCTCTTCTCCCTTGTTTTCAATCAATGAAAAAGTTCAGATACATATTGGACTCCTTGGTCTAGAATAGTAGGCCAAGGAGGTTTGTTATGCAGACAATCTATCCATACGGATACTTTCAGGGTTTTAGAAAGACAAGAGACAGGCTTGGGGGAATAATTGAGCACCCCAAGAAGGAAGAGATCGAGCGGCGTATTAAAACAATAGCCTTCTTCGACAAGTATGGAGCAACTGCCACCAAAGAGGCCTTTGAAGTTTCTCGCTCAACTGTCTATTGTTGGAAAAAGAAGCTTAAGGATGGCCAAGGTAAGATACTTTCTCTTGCTCCAGGTTCAAGAGCTCCTAAGAGGAAAAGAAAGCGAGAGATTGATTTAAGAATCATTTCATTTATCAAGGATTACCGAACAATTCACCCAGGTGTGGGAAAGGAGACCATCAAACCTTAAGCTTGACTTCTTCTGTACAGAGCAGGCAATCGCAACAGTCTCCGAGTCAACCATTGGTCGTGTGGTAAGTGATCTTAAAAAACGAGGGACCATTCCAAGATACCGGTCTCTCTCCTACAATGCTAAGCAAGACAGTTTCAAGGAAAGGCGCATAACAAAAAGAAAGAAACTGCGACGCGGATCCTATAAACCGGAAAAACCCGGAGACATCCTTCAGCTGGATTCCATTACCCTCTTTAGCGCCGGAATTAAACGCTATATCATCACCGCGGTCGACTTGAAAAGCAAATTCGGCCTTGCCTACTGCTATGGGTCTTTGACTTCAAAAAATGCAGCGGACTTTATGGATAAACTTAGGATTGTCTGCCCGTTTGAAATAAAACACATCCAAACCGACAACGGGGGAGAATTCGCCAAGCATTTTACCTCTCATCTTGATAAACACAGCATCACCCACTTCCACAACTATCCAAAGAGACCACAGATGAATGCACACGTGGAGCGATTCAATCGCACCGTAAAAGAACAATACGTAAGATAGCACACCGATCTTCTATGCGACATCGACTCTTTCAACAGGGGCCTAATAGACTACCTTCTCTGGTACAACACAGAAAAACCGCATAGAAGCTTGAACAAGGCCCCACCTCTTAGATATTATGTAGATACTTTCAAAGACCAAGCACAATCCAATATGTTATGGACCATTACACTTTCTTGACGATATGC
>Ga0209163_1003432_pt1 | contig 11634 bp, 11 predicted proteins | sample MTBAKSrepl2MetaG_FD_187457 | JGI IMG/M metagenome (GOLD analysis project Ga0209163, IMG submission 187457) | Enrichment culture microbial communities om Arthur Kill intertidal strait, New Jersey, USA, that are MTBE-degrading - MTBE-AKS2 (Arthur... | ecosystem: Environmental > Aquatic > Marine >...
CCTGAACGCGGTGCCAAGCGAATGTTCCATCTACCTGGACAGGAGAATCGTGCTGGGAGAGACGGAGGAAGACATCAGGAACGAGATGGAAAGCCTGGTCAAGGGGAAAAACGCGACGTGGGAGGTAGGGACCCTGAAGCGAAAGAGCTGGACAGGGGCAGACCTTTGTTATGAACCCCTGCACATGGCGTGGAAGATTGACGCCGGGCACGAATTGGCCAGGGCATGCGGCAAGGCCTACGAGAAAGTCTTCGACATGGCTCCCGAAAAGTTCGACTTCTGGGATTTCGGGACCAATGCCGTCACTCCGGTCAGCATGGGTATTCCGACCATCGGGTTCGGTCCCGGGGAATACAAGCTGGCCCACATGCTCGACGAGAACTGCGAACTCGGGAAAATCAGGGACGCCTGCCGCTTCTACGCGTCCCTGGTAGGGGAGATCTAACCTTTTTGGTTGGAGTGGAGGGAAAAGCCATGGTGATCATTGAGAACGAGCCGTTGAACACGGTATTGCTGGAACGGATGATCAAGGACCCGGATGATCTTTCCCTGGTTTGGCCTCTGGCCCGTTACCCGTTCGATCATGACCAGTGGAAAGAGGTGCTCGATCCCGGGAAAGGTGCCATTTCATTCCTCGTCTACGAAGGGGACAGCCTGATCGGCCATGCGGCCCTGGACAGGGGGGAGGACCCTCAAACCCGTGTGGTCAGGTTCCTGTACATCATCCCGGAATTGCGAAGCCAGGGGCTGGGGCAGAAACTCATGTCCCTCCTGGAGGATTATGCCAGGGAAAAGCTGGCGGCAAGGCGATTGATACTGAGGGTCAGGAGTTTCAACGACCGGGCGATCGGATGCTATGTGAAAAGCGGGTACTCGGAGTTTTTCCGGGAAGGCAACCTGGTGATGATGGAAAAGGATATCTGAAAACTTGAAAACCGGAGGGCGAAGCCCCGTGAACAGCGTTTCCGGGAGGAAGTACGCGGGGTTGGAAAGGAAAGACTTTCTGCGGGACGAAAACAGCGATTCGCATGAAAACATAAAACGGGAATGCCGGGCAGAACGATGAAAAACCCGGTTAGAAGGGGATTGGCTCGATGTTGCTGAAACGTTCCGTACTTTTTGCAGACGCGGCTCTTTTGGGGGTGGCGCTGTTCTGGGGAATGGGATATGTCGCGGTAAAGGCTGCCCTGGAAAGCTTTTCTCCCCTATGGCTGATCGTTTTCCGGTTCATCCCCTCTTTTTTTCTCTTAGCCGTCATTTTTCGCCGCCGCATGGCCCGGTTAACTCCCCAGGCCGTCAGGTCGGGCCTGTTCGCGGGGGGGATTCTGGCGTTGTCCTTCCTGGCTTCTACCACGGGGCTGGTTTTCACGACCGCAGGAAAACAGGCCTTCATCACGACGGCCTACGTGGTCCTCGTGCCCCTTCTGCTTTGGGCAGGCACGAGGCGTTTCCCCGGGTTTGCGGCTTTCCTGGCGGCCTTGCTCTGTTTCGGTGGGATGTCCCTGCTGACCCTTCAAGGGGATATGTCCATAAGCCTGGGGGATGGACTCAGCCTGCTCAGCGCCCTTTTCCTGGCCCTTCACATGCTGGTGGTCGAGCGGTCCGTGCGGGACCATGATCCCGTTTCCCTCGCCGTTCTCCAGATTGGTGTCGTTGGTTTCGTCGCCCTGCCGCTTGCCCCGTTTTTCGGGAAATTCCCGGTCCATGTCACTTCGGCAGCCTGGGTTGCCCTGGCCTACAACATTTTCCTGGGAACGGTGTTTGCCCTGGTGACCCAAAACCTGGCCCAAAAATACACGACCTCGACTCACACCGCCCTGATCCTCAGCCTGGAGGGCGTTTTCGGGGCCCTGGCCGGGACGCTGGTGTTGGCGGAGATTTTCACCGGGAAGATGGTTGTCGGTTGCATCCTTATCCTCATCTCGGTCATCTTCACCGAACTCATGCCGCTCAAGCCGGTTGCTGCGGTCGTTGAGGCCCCTTCTTCCCCGCTGCCCTGACCAGGCTTGCCTACGCTCCCTGCAATCCAGTCTCCTCCAGCATCACCCGGCGGAGTTAACCGGGGGCTTTTTTGGCCTGCGATTGAACGGAAGAAGCAAGGACCTTGTCGATCCGTTTCTCGTCCATGTCGACGACCTCGAACCGCCAGTTTTCCCAGGTCACGTGATCCCCTGTCCGGGGCAGCCTTTCGAGGAGAAGGATGACCATGCCTCCGAGTGTGTTGTAGTGTCCCTTCTCAAGCTCGGGTACTTTCGCCAGTCCGAGTTTATCCATCACGTCCCGGATCGGGATTGCCCCGTCCAGGAGCCATGACCCGTCCTCTCTCTGGATTGCCCATGCTTCTTCCAGGTTCTCCTCCGGGAACTCTCCCGTAACCGCTTCCAGCAGGTCGTACAGGGTGATGATCCCCTGGAACTCCCCGTACTCGTCAACGACAAAGGCCATCTTCATGGTTCCTGCCTTGAATTGTTCGAGAAGGTCGAGCCCGGTCAGAGTTTCAGGCACGAAAGAGCAGGGTTCGAGGTCGGTTTCCAGGTCCGGTTTCTCGTCCTTCACGATCCGTGCCATCACCTGGTTGCTTCGGATGACACCGATCAGGTGATCCAGGCCGCCCCTGCAAACAGGGAAGCGTGAGTGATCCGACAGCGCGATCCTCCGCAGGTTTTCCTCGATCGGCAGGTTGACGTCGAGAAAAACGAGGTCGGATCGGGGAACCATGAGGGAGCCGAGGAACCGGTCGTCGAGGTAGAAGATGTTGCGGAACATGGCGTGTTGCTGCTCTTCAATCACCCCGGTTTCGGAGCCTTCCTTCAGGATTGCCCGGATTTCCTCTTCCGTGACGATGTCGCCTCCCGTTCTCCTGACTCCCAGGACGCGAATGATCGCGGAGGTGGAACACGAGAGGAGAAGGACAAAGGGCCTGGAGACAAAGGAGAGGAATTTTATTGGCCTGGAAACCATGCAGGCGACTGATTCCGGGTTGATTTGGCCAATGCGCTTCGGGACCAGTTCCCCGACGACGATCGCAAAATAGGTCACGATCACGACAACGGCAGCGGTTGCGGCAAGGGCGGCGGTTTGGGGGGCAAGGCCATGGGCCTGCAGCCAGCCGGAAAGCGGGGATGCAAGGATGGATTGGCCGATAATCCCGCTCAGGATCCCGATGGAGGTGATGCCGACCTGGATCGTGGAAAGGAAGGTCGTCGGATCCTCCCCGAGCTTGATGGCGGTGGCGGCAGCGCTGTCTCCCTGCCCGGCAAGCTTGATCAACCGGTTTTTCCTTGCCGTCACGAGGGCGATTTCAGACATGGCGAAAAGTCCGTTGAGCAGGATCAGGCAGACCATTACCAGGATTCGCACGGGATCAATCCTCCCCTGCCTGGGGCATAAGCAATGAAAAACGATGACACAATTTTAATATAACACTGAAGGCCGCGATTTCCGGGAATGCCCGCTTGTGCAATGCCGGCGCCCAGCCGGGCAAACGGGGGGTGATTAGCGGTTCTCCTCGGTGTTGAGGGCCATGATGATTTGGTCGTTGATCCTGTCGATCTTCCTCATGAAATGGAAAGCCCCCGCGGCACAGAGCCCGCCGCAAAGGAACAGGGCCCAGCCTGTTCCCACGAGGTCCCCCAGTTTGCCCGCGAGGAGGCTCCCGAAAGGGGGGATCCCAAGGATCGCGAAGGTATAGAGTGCCATGATCCGGCTTCTGCTTTCCCTGGGGACCATCGTCTGCAGCAGCGTGTTGCAGGAGATCAGGCTGGAAACCATGCAGAATCCGATCGGCGCGGCAAGGACGATGCCGAACGACAGGCTGCGCGACAGGGAAAAGAGCAGGACCGAGAGGCCGAACCCGATGCAGGCCCGCGTGCACAACCAGCTGAGCCTTGCGGTGGTTTTCATGGAGGCCATCAGGAGGGAGCCGCAAAGGGCCCCGATTGCCACGCCCATCATCAGGAAGCCAAGCGTTTCCGGCGTGCCTCCCAGGACGCTCTTTGCCATGGCCGGCATCAGGACCAGGCTCGGGAAGGCAAAAAAGCCGGTCAGGGAGATCAGGTAAAGGAAATAACGAGCCGGGGCGAAATCCCGGACCATGCGGAGCCCCTGGAGCATGTCGGCCAGGGGCCGGGTTTCGCCCGAACCCATCCTGCCGATGGGGGGGCGATCCATTTTCATCTTCTTCACCGCGTACAGGGTTGAGGAATAGGCAAGCCCGTTTACCAGGAAACACAACCCTTCCCCGACAGCGTGAATGACGAAACCGGCAATGCTCGGCCCAACCATTCGGGCGACGTTGAAGACCACCGAGTTCAGCGCCACCGCGTTCGAGACGTCTTCCCTGCGGTCGACCATGTAGGAGACGAGCGAGTAGCGGCAGGGCAGCTCGAACGCATCGATCAACCCGATGGCAAGAGCCATTAGAACGACGGCCTTGAATGTGACGAGGCCGGTAAGCGTGAGGAACGCCAGCAGGAATGCGATTCCCATGCAGCTGGCCTGGCACCAGAACAAGGTCTTGCGCAGGTCCCAGCTTTCGATCAGGGCGCCTGCGACAGGTGAAAAGAGGAAAATGGGGAGGGAGGCGGCGAAATCCATGATTCCCAACGCACTGTTGGAACCCGTTAGCCGATAGATTAGCCAGCCCATCGCCACCCGGTGCATCCACAAGCCCGTCAGGGAGATGGACTGGGCTGCGAAAAACAGCCTGTAATTTCTGCTGCGCAACGCCCGGAGGGTTTCCGGGAAGCGGATGGACAAAAGCGGGTGCTCCCGGCTAAATTTTTTCGTGCACGATCAGCTCGAAAATGTCGGGTCGGGCGTAATGTCCGACGACATCGAGGTCTGCCTTGCCCCGGGCAACCTCGTCAAGGTCCAGGTCGGCCAGCAGCATCTCCTCGCAGCCAAAGCTCGGCCCGGCGAGGTACTGTCCAAACGGGTTGATGACGCAGCTTCCTCCGCGGCACATCACTTCGGGCTGGGACTCCAGTTCCCGGTAGCCGTTCAGGTCCTCCGGGTACATGTTCTTCTCCACGTACTGGTTGCAGGCGATCACGAAGCACCTGCCCTCGATGGCGATGTGACGGAGAGTGCACTGGTATTCTTCCCTCTGGTCTGCAGTAGGGGCGATGTAGAGCTTGACCCCCTTCTGGTACAGGGCCGTTCGTGCGAGCGGCATGTAGTTTTCCCAGCAAATCAAGGCCCCCATCTTGCCGTAGTCCGTATCCACCACGGTCAGGGTGCTCCCGTCGTCTTCCCCCCAGATGGTGCGTTCCGAACCGGTCGGTTTCAGTTTCCTGTGCCTGCCGAGGAAACGCCCGTCGGGACCGAAGAAGAGGACGCAGCAATGGATCGTGCCATCCAGCCCATTGCCGTTCTTCTCGTTGATTCCCATGGCCAGGTAGACGCCATTCTCTCCCGCTGCCCGGGCCAGGCGATCCACGTCGGGACCGGGAACCGCCACGCAGTTGTCGTAAAAACGCTGGAAGTCCTTTCTTCCCTCCATCGTCCTGGATCCCATGCTGAAGCCGAAGTTGAGGCCCCGGGGATAACAGGGAATAAAAGCTTCGGGGAAAACAACCACTTTCGCTCCCTTTCCGGCGGCTTCAGCGATCAGGCCGATGGCTTTTTCCATCGTTCTTTCGCGGTCAAAAATAACCGGAGCAGCCTGGACAACCGCAACGCGTACCGTTTTTGTTTCACCCATTTTTTTATCCCCCTTTGGCCACATGGCCAATTCCCTCAAGGTTTCAGCTTGTCGAAGCAGGACCGCGTCAATGCGCGACGGATTCATGTTACTCCGTGTCCCCGGAGGGGACAATCCTTCCGGGAAAGCAGGAATTTTGAACGGTCCCGGGAAGGGGAATGCGTAAGCATACGAAGGGTCTCTCCGAGCGGTCCTTTCTGCATATAGGGAAACCGTGAATTTCTTCCATCCGGGGTCGAATTTAAGCAATTTCCCGGGATTTTCAGCCCGTGTGCATGTAGTATTGGATTGCCAGGCAGGATTGTGCGCGGCAAGGCGTGATTTCTAACGTTGAGGGGGTAGTCGGGATGGCGGATAAGTATCCTGAACAATTGTCGTATCTTCAAAAGCCGGACGAAAGCGAGGTCCCTGCCGAACTCCAGGATTTGTTCGACAGGACCACCGACGCCATGATGACCAAATGGGGCTTCATCAACAACCTTTTCAGGGTCCTTCCCCTCAACGCCAGGCAATACAAGGGATTCCTGGACTTCAAGGACTCTCTTTTCAACCAGGAGTTCTGCTACTTGAGCAACGTTGACAAGGAAATGATCGGGCTCGTCGTTTCCTCGACAAACGGGTGCACCTACTGCCTGACGACCCATGGCGACGCCCTGCGCGGTTTGACGGGCGACCCGGTTTGGGTCGACAAGCTTTGTTACAACTACCGCAGCGCGGAATTGACCCCGAGACAGAGGGCTCTTTGCGACTTTGCCTATTTCCTGACCGTCAACCCGAGAGAGATCACGACAAGCCAGGCGGAAAGGCTGCGCGAAGCCGGTTTCAACGACCACGAGATCCTTGAGGCGAGCTATGTCGTCGGTTTCTTCAACTACACCAACCGGTGGGTCGCTGTTATCGACCCGAAGCCGAACGACGGGCACTATTCCCATAACAGGTAGGGATCGAACCTGCCGTATCGGGGCAGGATCCCCTCCCCGAGGTTGGTGGAAAGGCGACCTGGTGCAAAAAAAAATAGGACGAAAAAAAGGGAAGGTGGTTTTCCATGATCCGTTTCAGCCGAATGATCAATATCGTTGACGCACATACTGCAGGAGAGCCGATAAGGATCGTCACGTCAGGACTGCCGTGATTCCGGGCGGGACGATGCTGGAGAAGTATGAATGGTTCGAAAGGAACCTGGACGGAGTCCGCAACATGATCATGCGGGAACCCCGCGGGCACAGGGATATGTTCGGCTGCATCATCACTCCGCCGGTAACGGAGGATGGGGATATCGGGGTGCTGTTCACCCACATCACCGGCCAGGCAACGATGTGCGGGCATGGAACGATCGGAGTGGCGAAGGTGGTTCTCGAAACGGGCATGGTCAATGCCGTTGAGGGTGAAAACACAGTCCGGATCGATACGCCGGCCGGGCGTGTCACAGCCAGGGCCATGGTGGAAAACGGCACGGTCAAAGAAGTGTCCTTCAGGAATGTTCCCTCCTTCCTTTACAGGGACAACGTAAAAGCCGTGGTGCCTGGCCTCGGGGAAATAGAGATGGCGGTTTCCTATGGGGGAGATTTTTATATCTTCGTGGAAGCCGAAAAGCTGGGGGTCGAGATCCGGCCGGGAAACGCGCACCTGCTTGCCGAAAAGGCGATGATCCTCAAGGACTGGGGGAACGAGACCCTGGGTGTCGTCCACCCCGAACACCCGGAGATAAACGAGATTTACGGAACGATCGTCACCGGCATGGCCGAGAGGACGGATAAGGGGTGGAGATCCCAGGAAGTCTGCGTGTTTGCCGATGGCGCGGTCGACCGCTCGCCCTGCGGCACGGGGACTTCGGCCAGGATGGCCCTGCTCTATGGCCGCGGGCAGATGGGCCCGGAAGAGGAGCTGGACAATGGAAGCATCATCGGCACACGGTTCAGGGGGTCTATCGACGAAACGGTTTTGGTCGCGGGGAGAAAGGGAATCATTCCCAGGATTACCGGGTCGGCCTGGATCACGGGGTTCAGCCAGCTTGTCCTTGATCCGACGGATCCGCTTCCGGAGGGTTTCCTGGTCTGAGGTGCACCGGGATCCATGGACGACGGCAACTGGGGACAAGCGCGCGTATCGGGTTCTGGCGATGCGGACCTTATGAGGGAGGATCCAAAAAGACAGGGAGGGTGATGCAGTTGAAAACGCTGAAGGGAACAAGGACGGCAGAGAATTTGATGAAGGCCTTTGCGGGCGAATCACAGGCAAGGACCCGTTATTCTTTTTACGCTTCCATAGCCAAGAAAGAGGGCTACGTCCAGATCTCGAACATTTTCACCGAAACGTCAGACAACGAGAAAGAACATGCCAAGCGGTTCTTCAAGTTTCTAGTCAAGGACATGAACGAGGAAAAAGTGGCCATTGATGCCATTTTCCCGGTGAACATGGGGGACACGAAGCAGAACCTTCTCGCCGCGGCCGATGGGGAAATGGAGGAGTGGGGAGAACTTTATCCTTCCTTTGCCGACGTGGCGGACGAAGAAGGCTTTCCGGAAGTTGCCACGGTTTTCCGCAAGATACTCGAAGTGGAGAAACGCCATGAAGCCCGGTACCGCAAGCTTCACGAGAACCTGGTTTCGGGTTCGGCTTTCAAAAAGCCTGCCGCCGTCGAGTGGAAGTGCAGCAACTGCGGCTACATCCATACGGGTGAGTCCGCTCCCGAGATGTGCCCTGCGTGCTCCCATCCGCAAGGGTATTTCGAGGTGTTCCTGGAGAATTACTAGGAGCACGAAGGCGCCCTCCGGACGGAGGGCGCCTTTTTTCCCCTCCCCGGTTCCGGAATGCCCTGCAAAATGCCCCAACTCGCGTCTTCCTTCCCTTTCTTTGAACTCCCTTCAGGAACCCCTTTCTCTCCCTGATTCTGCGTTTTATTATGTATACGCACGATGTTTAATGTAAGCTTTATTTTACTGAATTGGGATAGCAGTATAATTACGCCGGTTTTGTTGAAATACGCTTCACTTAGAAAAATTAGACATTAAACGAAATGGGGTGAGAGAAGGAAGTCCGGGTGGTTTCCAGAGGCATCCGCTTCGCCAAATCCGACAACACAGAAGAAAGGGGATATGGAAGGCATGTCGAAGATGAATCCGTTTGAGATGTTCCTCAAGCAGGTGGACGAGGCTGTCCCGTACCTGAATGTCGAGCAGGAGTTCATCGATATCCTGAAGGAACCCAAGGAAGTCCTGGAGATTTCCATTCCTCTGAGGCTGGACGACGGGAACGTGAAACTCGTCAAAGGATGGCGCAGCCACCACAACAATGCCCTTGGCCCCTACAAGGGGGGTGTCCGGTACCATCCCAACGTAACAAAGGATGAAGTCATGGCCCTTTCGGCCTGGATGTCCATAAAGTGCGCGACGGCCATGTTGCCCTACGGCGGCGGCAAGGGCGGAATCCGGCTTGCCCCGCGGGAGCTCTCCAAGGGAGAGCTGGAGCGGGTCAGCCGGGGTTTCGCGCTGGGTATTTCCCGGTTCATGGGGACGGACATCGACATCCCGGCTCCTGATGTTTACACGAATCCACAGGTGATGTCCTGGTTCCTGGACACGTACGAAAAGGTGAAGGGGTGGAGCGAGCCCTCCTGCTACACGGGCAAGCCCCTCGAACTCGGCGGCTCCCTCGGGCGCGGCGACGCCACTGCCCGGGGCGGCATGTACGTGCTGCGCGAAGCCCTGAAGGACATGGGCCTTCTCGGCAAGCCCCTGACGGCGACGATCCAGGGATACGGGAACGCCGGCAGCTTTGCCCACGCCCTGTACGAAGAGATCGGCGTCACGGTTGTCGGAGCTTCCGACAGCAAGGGCGGGACATACAACCCGAAGGGCCTGAACTACGCGGACCTCATGAAGCACAAGAGGACAAGCGGAACCGTCGCCGACTACCCCGGCGGCGACAAGGTCACGACGGACGAGATCCTCGAAGCCCCGGTGGACATCCTGATCCCGGCGGCTCTTGAAGGCGTCGTGAACGAGGCCAACGCGGGCAAGATCAGGGCGAAGATCGTGCTCGAACTTGCCAATGGTCCGACGACACCGGATGCGGAAGCGATCCTTAGCGAAAAGGATGTCCTGGTCATTCCGGACGTCCTGGCTAACTCCGGCGGCGTCACCGTGAGCTGCTTCGAGTGGATCCAGGGCCGCACGGGGGATTTCTGGAGCGAGAAGACCGTCCACGAAAAGCTGGACGAGCGGCTTTCCCACGCCTTCCACGAGATCTGGAAGATCAAGAAGCAGCACAACATCCGGATGCGCCAGGCGACCTACGTGCGGGCCATGGGCAGGATCATTGCTGCCATGCGCTTCCGCGGCATCTGGCCCTGATGCCCGAAGACATCCTGCGGGCTGAAGATGGACGGGAAAACGGGAAATAGGGAATAAGACCGAGCAAGGGAGGGTTTCCAGCAAAGGAAACCCTCCTGCTCTTCTTTTTTCCGGGCTGGTCCCCATCCCGGGAGCAAATGCATTCCCAACGGGGAGGTGCAGGGTTGATGAAGGACCTTGGAGGACAGGTGTTTTCGGAAATCAGGAAATCGTCGGGGCTGACGGATAGGGAGATAACGAATCGCCTCTTCGGGGAGAAGGCCAGGGTCCAGGCTGTCAACCGCGCGGCGCATTTGTTGATGAACATGGGCCTGGTGGAGCGGCGCCCTCGTCCCGATGGCAGGATAGGCAACTTCCTGGCCGGAAGAGGGGCTGGACCCCTGGCACGGGAATATGAATATGAACCGGGGGTCGCTTCGGGCCAGGGGAATCGGTTGGTACAAATGTCTGAATTCGAGGTCAAGCGGAAAGTCGGGAAATGGCTGGAAATGGACGGCTGGTCCGTTAAAGTCGGAGATGGGGCCGACAGGGATTTCGACATCGAGGCAAGGCGCGGGGGAGAGATCTGGGTTGTCGGGGCAAAGGGAAGCGGATCCAGGAACGAAATGAAGAAGAGCCATTTTTTTACGGTCCTGGGTGAAACTCTCCAAAGGATGCAAGACCCCAACGTACGCTATAGCATCGCCCTACCCGATATTCGGAAGTTTCGCAGGTTATGGGAAAAACTTCCGGGCCTGGCGAAAACAAGGACAGGAATCTCGGTGCTTTTCGTCAGGGAGGATGGATCGATCGACCAGGACCCCTGATGCTCGGTTCTGGCGGGTCCGGGGAGCACTTGTTAGACAAATCACAAATGTGTCGTTTCACCTATTCACTTGCAAGATTAAACGGGTTGTGTTAGAGTCTCTCCAACCTCAAATCAGTACCACCACCTCCTGATGGGCTCCGGCTTGACCACCCGGGGCCTTTCGCATGCCCTTTTCCTTTGTTTACGGCTTGCCCGCCTTGCAAAAAAACGATAAAATCATTCGATACTCCCGAATCGGAGGAAATAGACTATGGATACTATCGATACAAAAGCATTGCTCCATCTCATGGCTCATGCCCGAACGACATGGGCCGAACTGGGGACACTCTTGGGGCTTTCGGCTCCCGCGGCGGCAGACCGGGTGCGAAAACTTGAAGAACTGGGTGTCATCAAGGGGTATGCCGCACTGGTGAACCCGGAGGAAGCAGGCTGCAGCCTGGGTGCCCTGATTTCCGTCACGCTTGAACGGCAGGAGTATAGGGCGCAGTTTTTGGGCATGGTGCAGGACTTGCCTGAAATCATGGAGTGTCATCACGTGGCTGGAGAGGAAGACTACTTTCTCAAGGTGCGTTGCCGCGGTCCTCGTGACCTGGAGGACCTGATCAGTTCGAGGTTGAAATCCCTTCCCGGGTTGAAGACGAAAACGACGGTCGTCCTCTCGACTTTCAAGGAAACGCCCGTATTGCCCCTGGCGGAGAGTGAACGATAAGCATGGCCGGGCTCGATTTCTTCATCAAGGGGGTTCTCTTGGGATTTTCCATCGCGGCTCC